>Ga0307966_1003571_pt1 | contig 11698 bp, 8 predicted proteins | sample OrgLakmetagen646_FD_203141 | JGI IMG/M metagenome (GOLD analysis project Ga0307966, IMG submission 203141) | Saline water microbial communities from Organic Lake, Antarctica - #646 | ecosystem: Environmental > Aquatic > Non-marine Saline and Alkaline > Saline | place: Antarctica: Organic Lake... | reverse complement strand
AGTAACTATCGTGTCTTCAACGGTATCGTGTAATAGAGCCGCAGCAACTGATTCGTCATCAATAGTAAATTCTGCCGCCATTATCTTTGCAACTTCTACCGGATGCAGGTAATAAGGTTCTCCGGATGCTCGCAAAACATCTTTATGAGAATGATAGCACACCTTAAATGCGCGCGTGATCAGATCATCATCCGTTTCATCAAGATGTTCATGGCAAAGATCAAGTAGCTCGTGGAGCGTACTCTCCTCGAGCTTTCCAAGAGAAAGCTTATCAATATACCCAATAACATCTGTATCCAACTTAGCCATTGTTATCCAATCAATTACTTGCCATAAAAACCAAACAATATGGTTTTTCGTTTAGCCCCATATAATAACGTACTATGAAAAATTTACATATAAAAAAAGGCGATCAATGCATGATCGCCTAATATCCGTTCTAAACAATATTCACTTATGTTTTCAGAAACGCAAGGAAATCCCAATCGCGAGTCTGCTAAATGTATCAAAGTCTACATCTTCCCTGCCTGAGATATTTGTAAATCTGTATTCGATAAATGGACTAAGAACTGGTAAAATAGTGACCTCCGCGCCGGCAAATCCGTTCCAGTAAAAATCTTCAGCATCGAACTCTTCACGAATACCAATTTCCGCACCACTTGCCTCACCGGAGTTCTCAAGGCTGGTGTTATCCCAGCCAATACCCAACCCGACGTATGGTTTTACAGGGCCGATTGATACGCCTCCGGTTGCTGCAACGCCAAAATCATAACTCTGGATGGTTTGATCAAAGGTTACACCGTCGGAGCTAAGGTCGTTGGTTTCATTGAAGTAGCTGAAATGTCCTCTGATACCCAGATCAACAACAGGAACGGCAGAAAGTATTCCCCGTTCAATTCTAACGCCGAACCCATTGGTTGGGTCTTCATCCCTAACTTCGTAAGAAGCTCCAATAGACCACTGAGCATCAGCGGTGTCGGTTAGCGTTAGTGGTAATAATAGAAGTGCCGATAAAAAAGTAAGTAGTGTTTTTTTCTTCATAATGACTTTTAGATTCCTATAGAATATTTGTTCCAAAGATAATGGATAATCATCGGACGCATCAATTTTATATTAATCTTTTGCGCTCGTAAAATTTCGAATCTTGTCCGTACGTTGATCCATCACAAATTTTGGGATTGGTGCAAATGTAGCATAAAGCGGCAGTGTTGCAACGCCAAGTGCCCCCGCATCAATACCTGCAGTTGATCGACGTATTTCCGGGCCTTGCGGCTTCCTGTGTATTCTGAGCTCGGGTAGATCCTTTCGAATTTTATCGAGAATGGTTTCAAGGACACGTTCGGGCAGACGGCCGCCGATAAAAATAACCTCAGGATCTATCAGGTATTCAATTGACAGGAGCAGCGGCACCAGTTTTTCAGCCCCGGTCTGGTACCAGTCCAAAACTGTTTCATTTTCTGCATTAAAAAGCCGTTCAAGATCCTCAGTCGTCCTAATGCTTTCCCCTTCTTTATCGAGGCGTTCGTTCAGCAGTGCAAGATTAAAATACTCTCCAAGGTGAGGCTTTAGTTCTGAATTTTTTTCCACACCGTTTTGCAAAATCGGTACATATCCAAGTTCGCCGGCATTTCCTGTGGCACCTGAATGCAATTGACCGTTGATAAAAAGCCCGCCTCCGAGCCCTGCTCCAATGTAGATATAAAAAAAGTTGTTGATGTGCTTTCCTGCCCCGTACCACCGCTCACCTATCGCAGCAGCTGAGGCGTTGTTCTCCAGATACACCGGGAGGTTCAGCTTCTCTTCAAGAATTTTCACCACCGGTACATTATCCCAACCCGGAAGGTATTGCGGATTCACAATGTTTTTTAATACACTGCCTTCACTAATCAGCATTGGGCCGGGCAGTCCAACGCCAACACCCCAGATCATCTCATTTTGTATGCCTTCAAGAGCGATCAGCTGATGTACGAGATCTTCCATAAGTTCCATCGCCTCTCCCGAGGCTGGAAGTTTTAGAGACTGACTGATTCTCTGCCGCATATTGCCATCAAGATCAATAAGCACCCCTGTAAGGTGATCCTTATCCAGGTCTAATCCAATGGAAAATGCAGCATCCTTGTTGAGTTCCAATAATATTGAAGGCGCCCCGCGTCCCTCCTGAACCCGGTCGCCTTCTACGATAAGATTACCTGCGAGCAGTTTCTTCGTAATATTTGTAACTGTCTGTGCTGTAAGCTGCGTTTTTTTTGCCACCTCTCCCCGGCTAACCGGACCATAAAGCCGAATTGTTTCAATTACGATTCGGATATTGAATGAGTTGGCGTACTGTAAATTCGTTCCCTGGAGCATTAATTTTCTTAATTAAATTTAAAGCGGCAACACATTGAAAGGTGGCTTTGTAAATCCAAATTCTAACATAAATACCAACCTTTAACCACCATTTATTTGCTTATTACAGGTTTGGAGATCCCGCACCAAGGTGCAGGATGACTATTGCCAGGAATTGTGCAAAGCTTTCTGTAAAAAATATTAAACGCCTGTTCGTTCGATTTCATTCGCTGCCAACGTCTTACAAACACCGTAAGTGATTTTGTGCAGAACAAATTCTTCAGACCATAAATTATGCCAAACCCATGTTTATTATAACTTTACATTAAAAATGATTAATTGCGTGCCAGGTTTTAGACAAAATTCAATGATTTTACCCTAACAGGTTCCTTCATCTGTTTCTGTAAATGTGCCACATGCTATTAACTCATCAATTAAAATGCAATTTTATTCATAATCAATCAATTTGATTTATTAACAGATAACTTAAAATTGATTCATTTAAACCCGGAATAGCTGTCTTACAAAAAACTGCTGGTTCTACGGGGAATCTTGCAACTTCCTAACCGAACGCCAAGGACAGTGACTCTTTGATCAAGGCTGTGTTCAAGTAAAAAAATTTAGTGCTTTTGCAGATTCTTACATTTGCCCGAAAAGCTCAGATCGGGTTCCGGATTGACGAGGTAAGTTCTTTTTTATCCTTTGGTTTAAATCGAACTGCGGTCACCATCAGAGTCAGATCACTGGTGTAATGGATAAATGAAAAGCGAGAGTTTAGATACCCTGTTGAAAATTAAAAACGCTCTGCACAATTGATAATTCGTTTATCGAAAAATACAATCAGCCGACGAGTAATTCTCAAAATCCTCACCGCCCGAAGTCATCCTCCACCCTCACAATATCATCTTCATCAGAGGGATGCTCTGCATCTGTGTGTTTCCAGATTTCAGCCAGTACACCCCAGCCATCAAGGCCAACAAGACGATGGCGTTCACCCTGTTTCAGACTGACAGATTCACCAAGCTCAAGTTTTTTAACCGGCGATTGTTCATCAGTATCACTGATTATCACACCGGCCGCTCCGCCAATCACCCGCCAGATCTCCGCCCTGCGATGATGATACTGCCACGAAAGTCGCTTGCCGGGAGCTACCAGCAAAATTTTGGGGCTTAGCTTCTCAAACCCTTTGAAATCATCGAGGCTCTGTTTAGGAAAGAATGTGGTTATAAACTCTACGGATTGATCTTCATCAATCACCAAAAAACCACCCCAGGGACGCTGTTCATCTTTATCCACGATGGTAAATCCTTTATTCTCAACAAACTGCTCAACTGTTTCAAAAATCTCTTCTTCTGAAGCACGGGTCGGAATCGAAATCATATTTTTTTCAATTTTCAATTTTCAATTTTCAATTTTCAATTTTCAATTTAAAGAAAATCACCCTATCGCAGATTAAAAACAACCTGCTCTGAATGCCAACATATTTATTTTCTTTACCATAATCCTGCTTTTACTATTGAAGCTCTTTCATCGCATTTGCGAATCTTTCCCCCAATTCAATATATGTCTGGCTGTCATAGTGCCACGCGTCGATAAACTTGTGACCTTCCGGGGCGGCAACTATAGCTGAGCGATCGTCATTTTCCGTGAACTTTCGCTGAGCAGTCTTTACAACATCTCCAAACGGAAACGTGTTTTTTCGCTTGCCACGGCCCATCATGGAGTCTGAAATCTGACCTATAACTATCGGCGACGTGGCATTATGAAGTTCTTCACGCATTTTATTCATCAAAACAGTCAGTTTTACACGATAAGACTTTGCGATTGTCCGCGTATGAGATGCATCACTTTCACCCTGGTGCCAGACAATACCCGCAGGCATTATCCGGCCAAACTTTCTTTCTGCAGTTTCTATCGCTCGATGCAGATGGTACTGAAAGTGGGTCCACTGATTGATGCAGTTTCCCCGATTATATTCTGGATCCCAGCATCCCCAATCGGTGGCGGCATCGGGATGAATCGATGAACCGCCCTTAGCGTATTTGTAAATTAGCACTTTATGTTCCGGCCTGTTTTCCAGCAATTTTGAAGCAAACGACAGTTCAGGTCCGAACTTACCTGAGTGGAAACTCCGGTTGCCATCGGTACTATAGCCATCCCCGTGCCCCGGCCGCAATGCCTCCCAGAGCCCTCTGTCGTCAACCGACTGCTGATCATCACGCCGGTTTGGACTGTATATCCATGCGTTTCCAAATGTCCTATTTAATCCCTCTGGCAGCTTATCTACATCTCCTTCGCCGTCCATATTGGATTGCCCTGCCAGAATATAGAAATCTACAGTTGACTGAACGCCTTCATTTGTTTCCATGAGAAAGGACGATATGGGTTATCTTATTATATTTGATATTATTCTAAGGAATATAAATTCGGAAGTTCATCTTCAAACAAAATGAGTTCTTTATTCCGGAATTCTGTCATATCTGAAGCACTCGGATGATCGGGATGTGCGGCGTAGAAGTGATCCCGTTGTTCTTTCTCATAATTGGCGTTTCTCCAGGTAAGAACATAGGCAATGCCTTTTGCTTCGGGGTTCATGGTCAAGGCTGTATACAACTCTTCAGTAAACCAATTCTGTCTGGTTAACGCTTCCAAGCCGGTTTCGGCCAGGGCCGCTATCTTATTCTTCTCTTCAGCTTTTTGTGCCAGCCAAGCCAGGTTATTACTCAAAAATTCAAGATCAGTCTCCTCCGACATAAAGGTTCCGTAGTCGTCGACACCGAGAATATCTACGTAGTCATCACCAGGATATTTTTCCATGTATTTTTGGAATCTTGATGGAGACCCATCCGGAGAGTAGGCATAAAGCAAATTATGAACATTTCTTTCCTGGGTTAAGTAATCTACCGTAAATCTCCAGAGGGTCACATATTCTTCAACTGTTGTTTGCTCATCGCCCCACCAGAACCATGAACCTGTATGTTCATGGTAGGGACGAAAGATGACCGGAATCAACTCTCCACCCTCTCCTTTTAAATCCTGAGTAAATACGGCAAACTTATCCAGCCAGGTTTTGAATTTTTCATGCTCTGCTCCGCCAGGCAAAACAGCTGCTACCCCGGGGGTGGTATCCCAAGAGTCGCCATCTGTTACGGGGTGATTCATATGCCAGGCGATGGTAATAATGCCTCCCCGATTGTACCCTTCTTTAATCCATTCCTTCATCTGTTCAAAATTGACGCCGTCGAGATTGGTATCCACATCTTGCCGTAAATCGCCTAATTCCCAGCCATAAACAGCGGGGTACGAACCGGTGCTTTCTTTTACATCGGAGCGTCCCTCTTCTGCCCACCAGCTGTATCCGTACGCAAGATCATCCTGATGACCGTATAGCACATGATCCTGAGCAAGATTTTTAAGATTATTATACAGAGCTACTGTTTCAGTAGTGGCATCTTTATCAATGGGAAGATCTGCATTTTTAGTCTCTTCCTGAGAACTGCTGCAGCCAAGGATCGAAATTAATATGAAAAGTATACTTAGGTTAAAATGTGTCATTATTTGCCTGTTGTTAATTCTGATTTTTTTAAGGACCGCTATACTTTTTTTATGTCATTTGAGATCAATTCTGAAAAATTTGAACCAATAATTTCTCCAACTTTAAATCAGTTGAACCTCCGGAATCGACAAGGAAAACCGAAAACCCTTCAGGTAAGAATTGTCATTTGATCTTTCATTGTTATATGTATCTGTTTGAGAAACAAATCGCTGAACACTCAATCAGCCATTCTACTATTGGAAAACAACATCAATGAAACAGAAACTGCAATTAACGACCCGCCAGATTTCACCATCAAAATTTCTTCTCCAGGTTTATCCTATACAAATCAATAGCCGCAGCTCCGGGAATCTTTGTAGATTTAATTGTTAATGTTTGATTGCCTTCTTCAAGCTGAGTGCTTCCCAGCTCTACTTTTGCCCAGGGTTTCTCATAAACTTCCCCGCGTTCTACACGGTCCGGACTTGGGAGAAAGTCGGGATCAAACGCTTTATCAATGCTTTTTGATAGGGACTGATGTGAAGTATAGGCCGATATTTCAACCCCCCGGTTCTCTTCTTTAAGAGTATATTCAACGGACACCGTATATTCTCCCGCGTCAACCACCTCCAGTTCCCACCAAACACTGTCTCGGACTGACGTCCAATTTGTGATCCAGTCATTGCTCCATCCAGAGTCCCCATAAAATTCAATGCTGCCTGAAAAAGAACTTTCAACAGCAGGCAAGTTCACGATTGGAGCTTCATTATACCCTACCGGAATGGGGCGTTTCATCGGCAGGCCTTCCGTCACCACGCTGAACCAATTTTGGTATGAGTTACTCAATTCATCAACTATAGCCGGGTGATCTTCACTTATATCACTTCTCTGAGACGGGTCCAGCTTCAAGTTATACAGTTCCCATTCGTCTGCATATTTTACCAGACGGTAGCGATTATTTCTTACTGAAGCCGGAAATTGTTCCAGGGAATCCCAGCGGGATTGATGAGTATAAAGCAGCCGATCGTCCCAAACCGGATTTTCTTCAAATATGAGATTTTTAAAGCTTCTCCCATCTATAGGATTCACAGGCTCAAATTCAATTCCTGCCAGATCAACCAGTGATGGCAAAAAATCAATATGGGCCGCAAGCTCGTCAATATACGTGCCCGGCTTGATGGTACCTGGCCAGCTTATAAATAGCGGGACACGAACTCCACCCTCATCAACCTTGGCTTTCCAACCTTTCATGTTTCCGTTATAGCGATCTCCCCCGTTCGGGCCGTTATCGGTCATAAAGATCACAATGGTATTTTCTGTCAGATTTAGTTCTTCAAGTTTTGTGACAATACGGCCAACGTTATCATCAATATTTTCAACCATCCCGTAAACAGATGCATTTTTGTCGCTCAGTCCCTGCGATTTATATTTGTCAAAATAGCTGTCTGGAACCTGAAAAGGACTGTGTGGGGTATTGTATGAAACGAACGCAAAAAAATTATCTTCACTATTTCGCTCAATGAATGAAAGGGTAGAATCGGTCAATACATCGGTAATGTAGCCTTCGGTTTCAACCATTTCGCGGCCATACTGAAGTTCGGTATCGAAATAGTTGTTCCAGTGACCAACAGTGAACCCAAAAAATTCTTCGAACCCCTGGCCAATAGGATCCATCGGGTAGTGTGACCCATTATGCCATTTCCCAAAGAGTCCGGTAGTATAGCCTGCATCCTGAAATACCTCACCAAATGTAACTTCCTCGGGACGCATATTTTCCAGACCATAGGTAACCCACTGGGTTCCTGTTCTGAGGTGATCTCTGCCGGTTAATAAACTTGCACGGGTCGGGGCGCATACCGGGCTCACAAAAAACCGATTAAACCGTGCGCCTGATGCAGCAAGAGCATCCAAAGCCGGTGTGTTAATATCCGGATTGCCGTGGCTTGCAACATCTCCCCACCCCTGGTCATCTGTGAGTATGAATATGATGTTTGGGTGATTTTTATCAGGGTCAGATGCAGTACAGGCCTGCATCACACCAAAGCCAAAAAATAGAACCAGGTAAAATAGTGCGCTTTTCATTGCTGAGGATTGTGGTTATTGGTTGGTATTTAAAAACACTGACATCCCGGCATCGTCCTGATCTGATCCCCAAACGGGGCGCCACCACAGGACAGACGGCTTGGTATTTTCGGGTCTGTCATGGTCCATCCATCCAAAATTGAGACGAATTGAACGCCAGTCTGTTCCCTGGATTTCTTCGACAACTGACAGAGGTATGGCCAACTCAAGGATTTGTTCATTTAGTACGCTATTCGATTTCATTGCCGCTTCAACCCTAATTTTTTCACTATTAGTTTGAATGCGGGGATTAAGAACAGTCTCTCCCTGTGCGATATCAATCTGATAATGATATGCCTCAGGAACACCCTCAAAGCCGAATAGACGGGCCGGATAGTCTGTTTTGCGATCCTTTGTAGCAAATGGATTCAATCGAACAAAAAACTTATCCTGCCTGCTGTCGACATCGTTTTCAAGTATCAGTCGATCGTCAGTAGTTTGAATGGCTATGTATATATTTTCATCGTCAAGCCGCGTCGCAAAAGAGAAGCTTCCATCTTCTTTTCCTTTCCAGTCCCAGTCTTCATGCATATAAACTGGGTTTGTGATATGAGTGAACGACGCTTCTTTCCAATCATCCAGATCAGCATCAATAGCGATGCTGCTATCTGTGGATTCAAGATCATGGGGATGATCAAAAATAAGTCGTTTTGTGGATGGAAGAGACAAATCCTTATTGTTCTGCTGTTCATAAGTTCCGGTAAGAGTTATCTCAGGGGCATGTTCATTCAGATCATGGATCCCGATAGAATCACCCCAGCTAACGTCAAGCTTAAGCGTCGTATCTTTTCCTGCCGGTATGACCAGATCAACATCCGTCACGTTAAAAGTCAGCAAGGAATCTGACAAAGAGCCGGATATGAGCATCTCTTTGTCATCGGGATTGCTGAACGTGACGGGAATCTGTGTGGACTTCACAGACGAGTTTTCAACAATCACCGGTTTTGTTTTCAGCCACTCTCCGATTCGAAGAGCCTGAACCATCGCCTTGTTTTCTTCAGTAACAATTTCCTTACTGTAGATATGGTCGAACTCGATATGGGCTACTGCTGGGCCATCGTCTTTCATGGTTACCCACGTAATATGATCAAACTCGCCAAACTCAACCCCTCTCATATGGCTCCCGCCGCCTGTAGTAGCTAAAATATAGTGATCCATCCCATGTCTTTGCTGATACTCGTAGTGGTGATGGTGCCCGGAAAACAGGGTGTAATTCCGACCGGCCAGTTTTTCTTCGATCTCTTCATAGCCGGCCTGATCTCCATAAGACCAGACAGGACGGTGCATGAAGATCAGTGTCCAGCGAACATCTTTATGTGTCTCAAGCTGGCTGTTGATGTATTCAATTTGTGCGTCACCAAGCCCCCCGCCTTTCCGGTCTTCGGTATGAAGACTTACGAATAGTACATCTTTGTACGTAAACGTGTAGTAGGGTGATCCATGTCGCTTTTCCCATACATCTCTGAGCAAATCATTGCTGATATCGTGATTTCCCGGAACGTAGTAAAACGGCATCTCCAGTTTATCCACTATCTCTTCGAACTCATCCCACTGGGCATTCCAAACCTCAGGATCCGTGGTATACCCATCGATAAGATCTCCGACAGAAAGCACAAATTCCGGCTGCATCAAATTCACTTTATCGGCTGCACCTGCAAAAATCCCGGGCCGCATGCCGCCAGTTCTGTCTCCCATGATGGCAAAACGAAAAACATTCTCATCATTAATCATCGGCTTTTCCGATGAAGCAACTTTTTGCTGAGCGGAAGCCAACATCAATCCGGCGTGAACAAATAGTAAAATCAGAAGGAATTTTTTGATCATGCTTTAAGAAGTAAAAATGTTCTCAATTACAGTAAACGTATTCCCATCTAACGAACCGGGGTGTATTGCTTCAATTTTCTGGTAAACCTGTTCTTTACCACACTCTCCCGTAAATATGAATAATACCAGCTGCTGTAGCTGAATCCATTAAACGGCCATTTGCGAGAGCGTCATATCGCAACCTGTAATCAGACATTTTCGATAGACCGTTTTGGCCAAGATATTCAGTTCATCACGATACAACCACATTCCATAATTCTGTATTTTTCCAAAGTTGCTCTGAGCTTACCGTCAACAGACCATTATTATTTACCCGGTTGAAATTATCGGTGCCAAGATCCACATCGCATATAACCACTGACCTTGCATTATCAACATCATTTTCATCTCCGAAATTATGCCGGCGTCCTCTATATCCTGTCTTATTGAAGCGGAGATATTGATATCGTATAGAATCAGAGGAATAGTCCACAGCTATAGTAGTTATCAGATGTTATCTCAGTACGTTTTTTCAATTAGCCTTTTTGTTGCCATGATGCCTTCTTCTTCAGATAATTTATTGCCTTCGTATTCCACGCAGATGTATTTATCAAACCCTGACTCTTTGACCAGCCGCATCATGCGCTCATAGTCGATAGTGGTTTCGAAGCCCTGAATGTCGAAGGCGTGCGTTTTAGCGCTTACTGAGTGCGCCAGCGGCATCATTTTTTCGACTCCGATATAGCGGTTATAGACATCGCCGTCGCCCCAGATGAATTCGTCGGAGAAAGTAAAGTTGTCAAAATCCACAACGGTACCGAGCAGTTCATGACCGGCCAGTTCAATGGTTTCTACCAGCCAGTCAGCATGACTCGACATCCCGCCGTGATTTTCAACCAAAATGCGCAGATCATAGTCTCTTGCTTTTTCTGCGAGTCGGTTCAATCCTTCCGCGGCCAGTTTCTTCTGCTCTTCGGGGCGCCCCATGCTGAACGCGTTAACCCGCATATAAGTGCAGCCAAGATGGTTTGATACCTTCATCCATCGCTCGTGGTTCTGGATGGCTTTTGTTCGTTCTTCATCATCAGGATGGCCAATAAATCCCTCTTCATCTACCATCAAAAGAACGTTTTTGACGCCTACGTCTTCTGTTCTTCGCTTTAATTCATTCAAAAATATTGCGTCATCAGCGTGACCAAAAATCAGGGAATTCACGTATTCAACCGCATCAAATCCTAACGATTTTGCTTTGGCGGGAAAATCCAGCGGATGAAGGTCACCCTGCCATAATTGGTCGGGGTCTGAATGAAGTAGCCTTTTCCACCTGTCGTAGTTTTCCTTAGAGTTTCCAAAAATTGACCTGTGGAGCGCCCATTGGGAAAGTGACAGTCTCAGATCTTCTCTATTTTGTGAATCTGAAGAGGCTCTAAGTGCACTATCCGGCGATAATAGTGCTCCACCTAGTACAAATCCTACATTTCCTAAAAATTCCCTACGCTCCATCATTCTATGATCTTGGGTTACACTATTTAATACATATCCGGAAGTTCATCTTCCAGCAAAATGCGGTCTGTCCGCACAAATTTCAGGAAATCTTCTTCGCTCACCTGTCCGGGATATGGTGCATAATAATGGTCGCGCTGTTCCCGCTCATAATTCGCGTTTCGCCATACCTGAACATAAGATATTTGTTGTGTCCATTTGTTGGCTTCGATAGCGACAAGCATTTTTTCTGTCCAAAAATCCGGATTTGGAATAGCTTCGAGTCCCGTTTCTGTAAGAGCCGGAATTTTGCCAAGTGAATCAGCCAGTTGCGCCGTATAGGTGAGACTTCGAATAAACTGTTTTTGCTGAAGTTCTTCGGACGTATCATTTGCAGGATGTCCAACATCCCAATAATTATCCAGTCCT
>Ga0307966_1003570_pt1 | contig 11701 bp, 10 predicted proteins | sample OrgLakmetagen646_FD_203141 | JGI IMG/M metagenome (GOLD analysis project Ga0307966, IMG submission 203141) | Saline water microbial communities from Organic Lake, Antarctica - #646 | ecosystem: Environmental > Aquatic > Non-marine Saline and Alkaline > Saline | place: Antarctica: Organic Lake... | reverse complement strand
GTAAGCGCCCCTTCTCTGTCATGAAAAGTGAAGTGCTGAGATGGACTGTAAGGCCATCACGTCTAAGGTGTAATGCGTGCAGTCATAGACTGAGTAAGCGCCCCTTCTCTGTCATGAAAAGTGAAGTGCTGAGATGGACTGTAAGGCCATCACGTCTAAGGTGTAATGCGTGCAGTCATAGACTGAGTAAGCGACCCTGCACGCCTGTTGTGCATGCGCAGGGCCAAGAGTTTGTGTGGAGCAACGACAGTAACGAGTACGCCATCCGGGAAAGCCCTGCCAAGGTCAAGCTATACAAAAACTTCCAGGTGAGAGGTCATGCGCATCCTGCTTGCTGGCTACGTCGGTGTGTTTGCAAGTGTGTGGGTGGGTAAATGTGGATCTCCTGTTTGTTAGTTGAGCTTAACGTGTTTGGCACACCATGTGTAGAGGCATTTGGGTGATGCTTGCTTATTTATGAGTGAGTGTATGAACCAACTGTAAAACAGCTAATTTAAATTTAGGTAATCCTCGATTTGAAAATGCCTATTTAGAAATTGCAACATATAACTGTTTAAACAAACTGTGAAGTTCTCCGGGTCGTGGCACAGACGAGCTTGCTCCCTGTGTCGGTGCTGGTCAAAGTGCTGGGGCGATGAAGTGTGCACAAAAAGGCCAGGCTGTTTGTTTACTGTGTTTTTTAACCAAGTTTGGGATTCTTACCGTGCGTGCGGCAGGGCAAGTGTGACGTGCTTTTGTGCACGTGGGCGTGTATCTCTGTGTTTGTGTTCCTTCGCTTGTTGTGCACAAGGCAACAAATACATTAGTAGAAACAGTCTGGTCGGTCAAACACAAACATATGTGTGCACATGTTTTCTTGGTGTGTGTATCGTGTGAGTGCCTGCCACCATGGAGCATAAAGTAAGAGGCACAGTCACATGACTCGTTGGGATGTAGCAGGAGCAAACAAACAAACACACACCGCACTTTAAAAGCCAGGACTCATTTCTGCTGAATCAACCGATGGCTGCCTGCAGTAAAACCGTCTCCCACGTGTCCGCACCCACTTAACACGCATGCACATATGCTCAAAAATGCATGTGCAGGAGAAGACCACCCTCAAGCTTGACTTCAATGCAGAAGGCATCTTTGGAGGCTCCCTTGTGGGCGTCAAGTCTGCAGATTACATCGTGTTCTACGACTGGGAGGTGAGTGCATATTGTGTTGATGAATGAGCTAGTGGACAAGTGTGGGCGTGGGCGTGGGCGTGGGTGTCACAAGAGAGTATGAGCAAAGCATGAGAGTGCCCGTCGTTTTTTCCAAGTGGGGAAAGGGGTGTAATATCACCGTTGCTGTCCTGTGGCTGGGTAAGTTTGGAAGCTGACAATGCTTTGGCAGCAGGACGCCAGCAGCTGGTTCTGTCGTACATACATGTGATAATTGCAAAAAAAGGCAAACACATGCCTGGTTTTCAATTTTGACTCCAAACATGGTGGCTTTGAACATCTGTGCGCATTCGTATTTGACCTGTCATGGGTCCATACTGCCAGCCCTGACTCCGTAAATATGAGCCTGCATACCTCCCCCGTCGTAAGCACCTATCTACCTGTTGACATGCATTCCTTTTCCGAGACTGAGCACTCTACCACAATGTCCATACGCTCTCACGCTTTCGTGCACATGCGCACGCACACGCACACGCACTCACAAATGCATATATTTATGCATACACTTGCACACCCACATGCACTCATATACTCCTGGTTACACACTTGTTAGATGCAATTGACACACACACATACATACACACACACATACACATACACACACATGCACTGCAGGGCAACCTGGTGCGCCGTGTGGATGCAGTGGTGCGTGGTGTGTATTGGTCAGAGGGCGGCACCCAGGTGGCTGTGGTTTCGGACGACTCCTTCTACTTACTGCAGTTCAACGCAGAAGTGGTGGAAGCAGCACTGGCAGGTGCGCATGTGTACTTTTGCCTGTTTGTGTGCCTGTTTGTACGCCAGAAGCACACAGGCAGGCTGCCCCACCCAGCACAGTGTGAACATGGCTGAGGCGGCTGGATCGTGCCTACCATCGCTGCATGCAGTGAAGGCATGTGTGTATGTAGTGAAGGCATGTGTGTATGTAGTGAAGGCATGTGTGTATGTAGTGAAGGCATGTGTGTATGTAGTGAAGGCAAGTGTGTATGTAGTGAAGGCAAGTGTGTATGCAGTAAAGGCATGTGTGTGGTGCACAGCACAGCGATAGTGTTTTTTGTTCATTGTTTGGTAAGTACCATTAGCCTCTTATTCTGTAACCCTCTTGGTCTGTGAGCCTCAAGTTCCTCCCCTAAGGCCCAGCTGCGCCCACAAAGGCTGGCTTGGCTTCCCTTTTGGGTAGATACGAGCTTCCACGCCACCCCTTTCTTTTATTGCATTGTGTCAAGACGCCTACTGAGCAATGTGCCAAGGCAAACTATTACGGCTCACTCTCACGCGCGCACACACACACACACACACACGCAACACACACGCACACGACGCTGTCCTGCACAGCTGGTGGCTCTGCTGACCCGGATGGCATTGATGACGCCTTTGAGCTGGTGGCAGAAGTGAATGAGAAAGTGAAGACTGGGGTGTGGGTGGGTGACTGCTTCATCTACAACACCGCATCTTGGCGCCTCAACTACTGTGTGGGAGGAGAGGTGGGTGTAAGGGTGCATGGGCTCCTAGTTTGTGAGTGTGCAAGCGGATGTCTTTGTGGTGGACGGCTGCTATGTCTTCGACACCTTGCCGTGGCGACTCATATGTTGTGTGTGAAGAGAAGTGAGTGCGTAAAAAGTGTATGTTTGAAGTTTTGTGACTGCTTCATCCACAACCTGCATGTAGGGGAGGTGTGTGTGCACGTGTGTGTGTGTGTTTGTGTGCATGCACGTGTGTGTGCACGTGTGTGTGCACGTGTGTGTGTTTGTGCACGTGTGTGTGTTTGTGCACGTGTGTGTGTTTGTGCACGTGTGTGTGTTTGTGCACGTGTGTGTGTGTGTGTGTGTGTGGACGTGTGTGTGTGTGGACGTGTGTGTGTGGACGTGTGTGTGTGTGCACGTGTGTGTGCACGTGTGTGTGTGCACGTGTGTGCACGTGTGTGTAAGCGCAACTGTACCTTGATTGGCCAACTCGTTGTGTATTGACTTCTTTTGGGTCACATGACGGAATCCTCATAATTGTCAAGGCAGGAGAGTCTGCTAAGCGTGCGTCCTGGTATGAGTTCTCAAGTGTGGTGCACACGCCTGCAGCACACCTTTCCAGGCCTGCGCTTGTGAAAGTATTCTTAATTTTGGCAGCGCTCTTACTCTATAAAGCAAGCTGCAGTCATGGACACACATATGCATGCTGGTGTACATGCACACACAATAGGGAACGGCTTATACCAGTATTTGGAATTTCTTGTGCACCTACGCAGGTTGTACTACACAGTGTTATACCATTATATTATACTAGTATCTAACAGATGTAACTCCCTTTGCATCTGTACAGGCTTTTAAATACCATAATCAGAATGGGATGTGTAGATTGTGCTCTGTGAAGCAAGTTGCCACAGTGGCATCCCAAGTGCCCAGGGGCATTTTTGGGTGCAATGTTGGAGAAGTTTGCACGAGCCAGGCCTTCCCACGCTGGTCCTTAGGGCTCAGAGAAGCGGGGTTGATCCTCTATCCACTTTCAAAGCTTGTAGCTGGTGCATAAGCAGGCTCTAAAAGTGATTGGAGATTGCAGTGTCATCTTCTTGGTAAAGGGTTTCTACTCTGAGGGTAATCTGTTCTACACAGCCCGCTGCTTCCATAAAACGAATTGTACGCTTTGAGATGAAACCGTTCCAAGCCTGCCAAACTATGGCTTCACGCGGCTACAAAATCAAGGTTACTGGCCCCATATCAGTCTCAAAAAGGGTAAATTTGACCAATTAGGTTGGTAAGGTCTGTAAAGATCAGCTACACACTGTATGTGTAATTATGGTGCTGGCCAACCCTAATTCTGACGTGATTGGACCGAATTTTCAAATTCAATGTGTGCATTAATGTATTTAAAGTATTGTTAGGGTTACCAAGGGCCAAGACCAAGTGTTGATCCCTACAGGTATGCATCAGGATTCTTTAGTTTCAAATTTGTGCCATTTTAAAGGTTAGCAAACTTTTACGCATTTCAACAAAACCTGGAAATGTCACTCGTAAACAAGCCAAATTTGAAGGCGTTCTTCAAATTTTGGGACCAAACTTGCAGTTTAAAGTGCAAGAAAGAGCCTTAGATGGTTGTCACACTTTCTTGTAAACTTGCTAATTTATGCACATACATTCAAGACAATTTAAGCATGTTTTGGCAGAGTATAACCATGGAAACCAGCCAGATTCTCCATTTTCATCAAAGTTTAAGCTTTCACAAAATTATACACACCTTGGTTACCAAGAAGACGAAGTGAACAACCCTATAATGCATACATGCACATCCACAATCACACACACATACAAACAAAAGCACATACACGTCCAAACACATGCGCGTGCAGGTGACCACAATGTACCACCTTGACAGGCCAATGTATCTCCTGGGCTACCTTGCCTCTCTCAACCGCGTCTTCCTCGTTGACAAGTGCGTGCGTGCCCTGTTCTGTTTCTGCTGTTCTGTTCCTGCTGTTTTATTTCTGCTGTGTCTTCCTCGTTGACAAGTGCGTGCCCTGCTTCGTTTCTACTGTGTGTGATTTCTTGAGGACAGACACCTGTTTCATTTCTGCTGCGTGTGATTTCTTGAGGACAGACACCTGTTTTGTTTCTGCTGCGTGCCCTGTTTCGTTTCTGCTGCTTGTGATTTCTTGAGGACAGACACCTGTTTTGTGTCTGCTGCGTGTGATTTCTTAAGGACAGACAGTCAATAATTGAGTCCCAAACAGACTCAAACTCATTTGGCGAGGAAGTATGAAGAAAACTTCCGATTTTGGTAAGTTTAAACTTGCAGATTACTGAGACAGTTGTGATGACGATTTCCTGAAGTCATTGAAGGAAAGGGGGGTTGTGTGTGTGTGCAGGTACTATGCAAGCAGCACACTCTTTACTTAAGAAGGAAGACTTGCTGTAGCTTAGCCTTCTTCAACTCCACTACGGCAACCCTCCTGGTCCCTGTAGATTCCTCTCTTTGTGTGATGGAGCTTTCCATACCTTTTGTATGTCTCTCCCGCATTGCGAGCTACGCGCTGTTGCTGCAAAGACTGGGCTCCCACGAGATCCAATTCTTTGCCTTTCTCATAAAAAAGAGTGACAGGGTTATCGTGAGCTGCACAACGCTGCTGTCCATTACAACCTCGATTATGAGATCAACATTAGACTCTATATCTCAGGATTCCTTGCCTGGTTCAACAGGGACTTTGGTATTGTGAGCTACACCCTGCTGCTGTCCATGGTGGAGTTCAAGACGCTTTGCATGCGTGGGGAAGTGGAATCGGCACTCTCGCTGCTGCCGCAGCTACCCAAGGACCAGGTACGTGTTTGTATGTGTGTGTGTGCATGTGTGCAGTTGCACATGTGTATTTGTGCGTGCTTGCGTGCGTGCGTTCGTGTGTGTGTGTGTGTGTGTGTGTGTGTGTACCAGTGGAATTGTGCGTGGCATCGTGAAAATTTGCACTTGCGCTGCTGCTGTAGTTGCTAAGAGGGTTGTCCAATTGGTTTCAGCGGTCTGACCTGGGAACATATGCAATTTATGCAAAAAAAAACACTAGCTGGTACGTCAGGTCTGTAATGCCGTACGCCGAGGCCCTTTTATCCTTTTCGCTCTGCCCTTTCCCCTCACAGTTGAACAATGTGGCGCGGTTCTTGGAGTCCAAGGGCCACGTGCCTGAGGCCCTCAGCGTTGCCACAGACCCTGAGTACAGGTGAGCAGCGTGCTGTGTGTAAGTGTGAGTGTACGTGTATGTGCATACGCATGTGTGTGTGCTTGTATATGTGCACGTTCTTGCATGTGTGCTGGTGGAATTTCTTGGTGGAAGTTGCTGGGCTTGATTACAGCGGTAGCTAGTCACCCATTGTGCAATCACCCCTTGCACATACACACACATAATGGTGTTCTGTTAGAATATAGAGCATCACTTCATTAAGTCGATCCGCCAGCTGTACCACCCACGTGCTATGTTCACATATCGTGGTCTCACGCGGCAGCAATACACCAGCCGTGGGCTCGTCCTGCTGGCCCACTGTGGTTTGTGCATAACAGGGGCTGGCAGCCTGCAGGTTTGACCTTGCTTGCCAAAAGTGCCTGATGTAGGATCTACCTTGTTTACTGAAAGTGCTTTATGCCACCTGTCTTGATTGGCAGGTTTGACCTTGCCATCCAGTTGGGGGACTTGCAAGCTGCAGGCGGTATTGCTCTGGAGTTAGACGCCGAACCCAAGTGGAGGCAGCTGGTATGTGTTTGTGTGTGTGTGTTATTTGTACATGCCTGCATGTGCATCAGCATACTTTATGATGCCTTGGCAGAGCAAGCCCTTTGAATTTATCACCATCTCAGACTAATTGGACACATCCACCTTAAAAATGCACATGCACAACCACATGCACACGTTGCCATGTGTAGGGTCAACCTGGATCGAGTACATATGCACGGTGTATGACTGGAAGTTTTTGGCATGGAAACCCCCGCATATGCAGACATGTAAATAGTTGTACATACTTGGTTATGGCCAGCATGTACTTAGCTGCACACGCATACAAATTTGCATGATCACATCCACATATGTACGCACACGTAGGGTGAACTGGCCATGACAGCTGGCCACCTAGGGATGGCCCTCAAGTGCCTTGCCAAGGCAAAGGACTACAGCGGCCTCCTGCTTATGCGCAGGTGTGTGGTCGTGTGTGTGTACATGCTTACGCTTGTGTGTGTTTCGACGTTGGTCTAGATGTGTGGATGAAGTACTGTAGTCTGTGGTACTGTGGAGAGTGCGGCGTCCTTTTTGATGGCATTTGGGGAATTCCCGGCATCCTGCCCTGCCTTTACAACAACAATCGTTTGGTGCATGAACAAACAGCATTGTGCGCAAGTGGTCGTAACACCTCACACGTTGCTGAGTTAAAACAGAGGCCGTTGCTGTTAGGCATCTCAGTTCTCAAATTACCTTGTAGATTTGAGCCTGCAACCCCTGTAGAGGCTGGCCTGCCCACTGAGCTTTCAGGGCATCTACCCCAAACAAAACATGAAATGCGCTTTGGCAATGCACCAATAAGAATGGCTCTGTTCTGAGAGTATTTTATACCCCTGCGATTCTGTTTCGCAGCTGCCCTCGTGCTGGAGTGTTTTGATCAAAAAATTTACAGAGGTAGTTTGATCCCTTGATTGCCCAGGGGCATCAAGTTGTCACCTGCGATCTTTAAGGGTCTTGCTTGTCTATTTGCAAGTGGGGTGGGTGTTCAGGAGGGCTTGTTTGAAAGAGCTGAAGGGGCGAGCACACACAACGTGTAGGTCCTGGTCGTACACCCTCAATTGCTCTCACCTCATCCACTTCATCTGTGCTCCTGCCTTCGCCTCTGTGTCCATACGTGCAGTGTGATTGGTGATCGGAAAGGACTGTCAGAGTTGTCAAGCGATGCCAAAGAGGCGGGCAAGCACAACGTGGCGTTCCTCGGCATGTTCCTGCTGGGCAAGATGCAGGAGTGTGTCGAACTGCTAGTTGAGGCAAAGAGGTGTGTTGTGCTGTATCTGTTGCACGCGCAATGTGTATGATCTCATGTTTCATCCTGTGTCGTTGCGCAAAACATGACTGCGCTATGCCAGGGTCTTTCTAACGAAGCTTGGCAAGGGTTTAATGCATTTTACATGAAGGAGTGCACACTTTCTCCTCAGCTTATCTGTATGTTTCTCAAATGCCTCATTCCCCACCTCAGACCCATCTTTGCTGTCTACCATCTCCTGCGTTCATACCCTCCCACGTGCCAAAGGTGGTAAGCCCCCTTTTGACCCTCCATTCCCCACCTTGCTCCATGTTTGCAGGCTGCCCGAGGCTGCCTTCTTCTGCCGCTCCTACGCTCCATCCCTCATGCCAGAAGTGGTATCCGCTTGGAAGGCTGATCTCACAAAGCAAAACCCCAAGGCCGCGGAGTCCCTCGCCGACCCGTCAGAGTACCCAAACCTGTTCCCCAACTTGCATGTGCGTGTACTCCCTCTGCTGTTGGCTGACATTGTCGGCCGGAGCAGCAATTGCAGGCGTTCCTGCTTCTTGGCGACTGCTTCTTGGTGAATGCTTCTCGGCAACTGCTTCTTGGCAACTGCTGCATTTGCTTAAGCTCTGCATGCATGTGTCTTAGTTTGCTTCTGGTTTTGTCCCCCCCCTCCTGCTGGCCTATCAAAAATTGCATACACGATATGCCTCACTACGTCCTTCATCTCGCGTGTATCTGTTATCCAGCACGCACAAGGTCAGGAATGTCCGTTCCTGTTCAAACCCGCGCATGAGATCTCCTCTCCTTGCAACAGACAGATGCCATTGCTATTTTCGCAAGTCTTTGTCTACTGCAGCTCCAGGTTAATGTGCAATATTATGAACCCTTTTCGCCCTGTTGTTCGTTTGCATATGCAGGCAGCTTACAAAGCTGAGAAATGGTCCATCGACCAACAGGCTAAGAATGAGGCCATCCCTACTAGCAGGTGTGTGACAGTCTGTTTCTCAGGTCAAGGTGTTGTTGCATGTTCCTTGCTGTGTAGTACTAATGTGTCACTCTTCATGTCAAGTGAGTGTGCGGATAGCATCGGTGCCAAGGATCCTTGCAGAAGACATTGCTGCATACTTTGCTATATTGTTTTGGTACATGCATGCACTTGCTTGTTCTTACACGGGCCAGCAAACTTTCTGTCGCTGAGCGCAATGTAAAACGCATTGCGTGAGCAGTTCCAGCTGGTTCATTAAATACATGGTTGTAACAAATCACACGCATAGGTACCTGGAGTTTGCAAACTTGCCGGCCGTGGACCTCTTAGGAAGCATAGACTCACTTAACGCTGAGGAGGTGCGTGTGTGTCCACAGCTTACGTGCTGAACGTTTCTCCTTCCTCACATTAGTTTCATGCTCATGTTGCGATTGCCGAGTGCCAGCGTGTGCTTGCATCTTAATCGGTAAGATCACGAGGGGGGCAGTTTGTGCCAAGTAATGAAAATCTGACTTGGATTGTGTCACGAGTAAGGTGCAACAAGGGAAGGCAGCCTTCTCGCACACCTCTACTCTGCCACTGCTGTGTTCAATCCTGTCACAACGAATCAGACTTGGATAGTGTGACAAATAAGGTGCAAAAGGCAAAGCAACTTTCACACCTGTACTCTGCCACTGATGTGTTCAACCCGATCACTAAGTTATTTTGGAGCAGAACTTGAGCATGTTAGGCTGTCAATCGTGCTAAAACAAGGTGTGCAGGCCCAACATTGCCCAGATTAAATTGATGACCAACAAAACGTTGTTAAAATTGCAGGGCCCGATAGCTAGCGGTGAGAACGGGCTGGGCATGCAGGCAGCCCTTCACCAGGAGGAGGAGGAGGAGGAGGAGGAAGAGGAAGAGGAGTTGGAAGGGGAGCTTTCTGCACAAGCGGCCGGAGAAGAGGAGCAGATGCAGCAGCAGATGCAGCAGCAGGCGCAGGCACAACAACAAGAACAACAGCGGTCTGCGGAAGAACTGCAGCAGCAGCAGCAGCAACAGCAGCAGCAGCAGGAACAGGAACAGGAACAGGAGCAATATGAGGAGCAGCAAGCGGAGGAGGAGGAGGAGGAGGAGGAGGACCAGGATGCAGAAGAGCTGCAACTGCACCGAGAAGAAAGCGCCGAGCCTCCTCCTCCCCCTCCTTCTGGCTTCTCTGCCGCTGCTCCAGCCTTTGTGCCTACCCCCTCTCTCCCTCAGCCCTCCTTTCCCCCACAGGTGTGTGTGTAGCATGTGCGTGTGCATGTCAGATTGTTGACACACACACACACACACACACACACATACACACACACGCACACACACACACACACGCGCACACACACACACACACATGTGCGTATGCATGCCTGCACACAAAGGAAGTGTGAATATGCGGGCGCATACAAACATGTGTGCGTGCCCCAAAATGTGCGTGCGGTTACATTTCGCCATGTTCAATATTTGTATCTATGCAGGCACCACCACCCGCTCCCAAAGCTGAGAACACGGAGGAGGAAGATGAGGAGCTGTTTGACACAGGTCAGTGTCTTCAATGAGCTTTTCGGCCCGCGTCAATACACCCACCTACTTTGCTTTGAGGAATGACCTCAAAGCAAATGACACACATGCATATTTGTATCTATGCATGTTCTGGTGTGGTTGTGATCAGCTATCTCCAATCTGTTGTCTTGGAGATCTGGATCAAGTACGGTCAAGAAAACTGTGAGGGTCTTTTTGTGTCGGCAAGCAGCAACAGTGGCTGTTGCAAAAAATGGCCTCCACGTGTGCTGGCTTGGTGCTGTTGCTCTAATAGCTTTCCCTTTTCGGGAGTGCTGTCCAGATGTACCCTCCTGATCGGCAGCAGGTTACAACTGAAATTACCTTGATTGTTCCATTTACGAGGTACTTGCCAGTGTGATTGTAATGTTAAGCACCCACTGCTATATTGCTGCTTTACAATTCCTCATAGGTGATGCCTTTAATAACGAGGATGGCGCAGGAATGGATGCTCAAGAAGAGGACGACTGGGGATTTAATGATGATGATGAGGATGGCAAAGCTGATTAATGTGCAAGCGATTCACTATTCTTCTCCCCTGTTTTCTTCGTGACAACACAGATGATGTTTTGTTTTGATGTTTGTAAACTGCCTCGTAACTCTGGTAAAAGTATGTGAGGCGATATTCAGCTAGCCTACAGATCTGCTGCCTAAAAATTTAAGTTAGGGTGTACATGATGTGGCAGCTCTTGATTAAAGTACATTATGTGATTAGGCGGGACATAAAATGGGAATCCCGTTTGAGGATCCATCATTACAGCACTTCGTCTTTCGAATGCAACGGGAAACGGAAGAGGCGGGGTTGGAGGAACTCCCGCCTCATCATTTCAGCGCGCTAAAGAAGCAAGAGGGCCTACATGTTCTTCCCTTTCAGCCCTCTCAAACTTCCAGCTTTATTTATTATTCCTTTAAATTTTCAAATACCTAATGGTTGGCACTGTATATTACACCTAGCTCTATGAAAGTCTTTCAGGCTTCGTCGTCGATTGCTGCGCCATGTCATTCCAGGGGTGCTGTTATTTCACCAACAACACCAGTGTGCTGCAAGAAGGGCCTATTTGAATCGCGAAGACTTGGGGCACCAGATGTGCATGCTGGGAGAAGGAGAGGTGACTTAGCGCAATGATAATGAATGCCTTGGCAAGGACTGGCACCAATGCACTTGCCCTCCTGCCCTTGAGTCTTCACAAGTGCCAAAGGCTCTGGAACTCACTCAGGAGTGACCTCCTTTTTATTGACTACAGCGCGCAAGGCAGCTTGCCAGCCCCTGAGGAGCCTTATGTGGGACAACATGGATGGCGGGGAGATGACGCTCAGCGAACAGCTGCTGTCGCTAAGGTGCAAAACGAGAAGCACGTGCTGCGCGCGTGCGCACAAACACACACAAACAAACACACACACACACACACACACACACACACACACGCACACGCACACGCACGCATGCACACACATGTACGCAT
>Ga0307966_1003568_pt1 | contig 11707 bp, 14 predicted proteins | sample OrgLakmetagen646_FD_203141 | JGI IMG/M metagenome (GOLD analysis project Ga0307966, IMG submission 203141) | Saline water microbial communities from Organic Lake, Antarctica - #646 | ecosystem: Environmental > Aquatic > Non-marine Saline and Alkaline > Saline | place: Antarctica: Organic Lake... | reverse complement strand
CGGTGAGTGCAGTTGAAACTGGCTCAGTGTGAGCACCTGCAGTGGCCCACACTGTTCATCTTGCCTACCTTGCTGCTGTGACTGCCTGTCATCGCATAACAAGTGCCTACGATAAAAACCTAGGCGTAGGAAGGTGTGCGAGCAACCAAGCTCAAGGAATGAGTCAACACAGGTTGATAGTGGAAACTGGCAACTTGCCTGTATGTGTGCGTAATTCTGTGTGCAATTGTGAACGCTCATGTTCTGGGTTCAAACGCCTGCATGTACGTGCACTTGCGCAATAGCACAGTGCAACCATGCATGATGATGATGATGATGGTGGATGCAGCAGGTAGGTGCTCGTGCTACGTCAGGGACTTGACAAACTTATGTTCTGCCCCACACGCTTTGCTTGTGCAGGTATGGTGGGACAAATACTGAGCGGCCAGAATCCAGCTTTATCTTTGAAGGTACGCGAGCTGTATGTGCAGCATTTTCAGAAAGTCCAAATCCTGCTTCGTCTTTTGTGGTAGCTGTGTTCAAAAACCGTCAGCTGATGAATTTGAGGCAGTGCTAAGCGTCGTCCTTCCTAATCCATGCCGGAGGTGTTTACACTTCCTGCGTTCTTTTTCTTTACATTTTCCCCTGCAAAGCATCATCTCCAACTCCAGTCTCTAATCTCTACTCCGTCATCCGTCCTCTAGGTGTTTGCTGCTGGTTTTGTGCTTCAGTGGGTGGCCTCAAGGGTGTCGCTCCTCACAGCAGCCTACTTGAGTGAGTCACGCTTACAACGATGCAAGCCGCTCATCTAAACACACACGCATTGCTCTACATCATTACCTACCTTAACCTGAACACAATCACGCTGCATACACGTCCCCTGGCATCGTTCCTGTCTCCCGTTTTTAAAGCACATTTTGGACACTAATGCCATCTTCTTGTGTGTATGTGTGTTTGTGCGTGTCACGCAGTCCTGTTCATCGCCTTCACGATGCCTAAAGTGTACGAGTTGAAAAAGACAGAGATTGACAGCGTCGTTGCCCTGGCAAACAGCAAGATGGGAGAACTGTACGACAAGTTTGACCAGACTGTCCTAAAAAGTGAGTCCTGCATTATTAATGAGTCCTCTCTTAAGCTAACCAGAGATCCTGTGAAATCAGGTTCTCTTTGACTTGTAAATGATTATAGCTTGTTCACGCGATACCCGATATAAACCATCTGCTACCTTGATGATGATCACAAGATTGCGGTCATCAAGGTAGCAGACAGTTTTAGTTGCCTCCTCAAGAAACTCTAGAAATTCGTTGATGTTTGTCACAAAATGTGGGTCAGCTCCTCTTTGCATTTCAGGGTTTTGTGCTGCATGAATCAGGGTTGTTCAGTTCGTTTTTTTGGGAGCAAGAGTCGATACAGTTCGTGAAACTTCTAGAACCCTCAAACTATCCGAGCAGTTTGATGTGCAATTTCGAAATGGAGAATTTTGCTGGTTTCTGTGGTCATGCTCGTCCAAAACCTGCTTGTAATGTGCCGAATAATAATGAGATACAATGAATGAATGCACATAAAATCAGAACGTTTGATGGCCATCTAAGGCTCTTTCCTGCATTCTGGACTGCAATTTTGGACCAAAAACTTGGAAAATGGGCTTGAAGGTCGACAGACTTTCAATAGCTTGCGGATTTTTAGGTTTGTTAAAATGTGTGCAGGTTGCAAACCCAAGCTTTTGACCGAACCCCAAACTGAACAACCTTAGCATAATGTAAGATGGTTTGTACTACATGTTACAGTTGAGAAGAGAGTTACATAAACTTCTTATCAAACTCATGCATATCTTAAATCGTTGAGCAAATTATCATTACCGTACCTTGCCTATGACACAACGCATAAAAATTGTTTTATGCCCTGCGGGATGATTGTGGTGTATTGTAACATCTATTTCTACCCTGTGGGGTTGGTGTAAATAAAGTTTTTGGGCCACATTCCATGATAAGACACCCGCGGCCTCCTCCCCGCCCCCCCAACCAGCAGCACCCCCAGCCCCAGCTGCAGCTTTGGTTTGTTGAGCATTGGAGGCAGACATGGAGGCAGGCATCAATGAGGACTTTCCCTTCGCTGTGCTTATAACGCAGTTTGCTCAGTAGAAAAGACAATGAGGACATCCCCTTCGTTGTGCTTATACAGCAGTTCGCTCAGTAGAAAAGACACTGCCAGAGCAGCGCTTAGATGAGATCAAGGGGGGAGCTGTGTGGCAAGGGGAAGCGGGTAGGCGTTGAGGATAACCAAGCTGCCCGCATCCAAGCAGCCATTTTGCAGTAGCAGCAGCAAAGAGATTGAGGAGAGCAGTGTTGGTGACTAGAGCAAGAGAAGGCAAATTTTGGGGGAGAGGGGCAGCAAAGGCATAGAGCAGTAGAAAAAATAGTGATTGATTGCTTTTGCCCTTTTGTGATGTATTCTTCATACAAAGTGCTTGTGAAGCGTTATGGAGCTGAATTCAGTCAACAGTCCTGCGGGGTTGTAGCCTTCTATTTGGGGTGTGGGGAGGTGCAGGATTCAGGAAATTTCTTTTAGGTTGCGGCGCGGGATGAGTACGGTAAGGTGTGGTATTATTCGCAAGAATTAGCATGATGAATTTTATTGTACGAATTACTATCTCTGCCATGCAACTGATTATGTTGAGAACTTTTCCTTCCCTTACTCCTACATCTTGCAGAGATCCACAAGGGCAAGGCAACAAAGGCACAATAAAAATGGCCTTGCACAGCAGGATGGCAGCTGTTTCCCTTTCTCGATGTACAAAACTTACGGCTTCGCTGTTGGCACGGCTCTTACCTGGTTGAATCCTTCTCAATGACTCTGACACGCACATATACAAGACCATTCCAATTATGTTTCTCATGTTGCATTTCATTATGTTGGTTGTGCCCTCCAGTTAAATGGCTCTTGGGTATGTGGTGTACGTCTTGTGCATGTAATATGTTTTATGTCAATATATCCTCAGCATTCTAACGGGAGACGACATCGTCACTATATTAATGTGGATTGATTCTTTCTCCTTTTTTCATTGGTCGTACGGATGGGGACTCTGACCTAGCTCGGAATCTGACCTCGAATCATTAGAACAACTAGCTCTACATGGAATGATTAATTAGGTGCAAACGGGTTCACTGTATACTTCATCGGAAGTGCGATGGAAAAGGATTGGCGCAAAGGCTAGAAAATCGCTGATTGAAAAGATTTAATTAAAATACAAAAATAAGAATAGGATGGGTGATTGTTAAGGCTCAATGTGGCACCACTGATCGCTAGAAAGTCCTCCCCCCAAAGCCTTAAGGATGGACAAGGCCAAGGATGAGGACGCTGAAGAAAGTGGGTTACCCTCGTGCTGCTTGAGGGCTCGCTAGAGTGTGCCTACAGAGGAACAGCGTGTTTGTTGAACGTGTATAATGCAAGCTCCTAAAACGCAACCGCCTCTTCCCGTCAACCCCATGCAGCTGAGTTCTCCCCATTCTATGGCATAGACAAGGGGGCCGTGCTGCAGGAGGCCCGGTGCTTTAATGATCCACAGATTGATGCCAGGAAATGTCAGCAGGTGCGCTCTTGTGCGCGTGTTGAATGGCTACTTGCATACGCGTTGGGTCACAATGCGCGCATCCGCTGATCCCCCTTCCCTCGTGCTATGAGGTTTGGGACTTCACGCGATGCAGCTATGTTTGGTTGGCATCAAGGTGCACTAGACTTGTATTGATTTGCGCTGCCTTGGAGTTCTAACCTGCGTCTGTTCCTTTTGCTCCTTCACCGCCCTTGCACACAGTGTTCTGAATGTATGTTTGTTGCTATGTAGGTCATCACCAAGCTGCTGTACTTGCTGGGCCAGGGCGAGTCTTTTACCAAGGTATGTGTGTGTGTTTGTGTGTGCACTCTTGTCCCGCATGTGTGAGCCTGATGCATATGAAAACACACTCAAAAACTCCCTTTCCGCTTGCATTTTGTTGGGAGGTCCCGAGCAATGCTCTGCCCTGCCCCACAACCGCAAGGACTCGACTCTCCCATGTACATTTGTTTGTGTGCGTGTGCACCACCACCATTCATTACCCTTCCTCGCCTCACCTCGCAGAAAGAGGCGTCGGAGGTGTTCTTCTCGGTGACCAAGCTGTTCCAAAACAAGGACACCAACCTGCGCAGAATGGTGTACCTGTGCATCAAGGACATCTGCCCCTCTGCAGACGAAGTCATCATCGTGACCAGCTCGCTGATGAAGGACATGAACAGCAAAACGGACCTGTACCGCTCCAACTCCGTCCGGGTGCTGTGCAAAATCATAGACAGCCAGCTCCTCATGCAGGTCAGTTGTGGAGGTGTGTGTGTGTGTGTGTGTGTGTGCGTGTGTGTGTGTGTGTGTGTGTGTGTGCGTGTGTGTGTGCGTGCGTGTGTGTGTGTGTGTGTGTGTGTGTGCGCAAGTGTGCAAGTGTGTGTGTGCGTGCGTGCGTGTGTGTGTGTACGTGTGTGTGCTGCTTGCAAGACTGTGTGCTTATTGCCCACAAGGCTCCACACAGAAGTGCAACAGCTGGGAACACAAGCGCGAGGGGAAGAGGGAGGGTGGATGCAGCTGTATGTGAGTTGCACAAGAAGAGAAGGTTTGCAACGCAATTGTTGGTGCTCTCCACTGAAGTCAGAATTGACCCCATTGGGAGGAAGGGGAGCCATGGCGTGCTGTCCTTCTCTTTTAAGAGGACGACCTGCTCTTTTGGTATCTGTTGCTACGGTGGCCAGCGGGAACTGCTCGGAACCAGGTTACCCAGTCAGGGCTTCTGTACTGATGAACCCTGCCCAGCCAATTTGTAGCGTTTCATACTCATACCGTTTGCCGTGCTACAGACTCCAAAAGCACCCAACAGCGTGCCCTTGATTGTTCAGTTTCCCCGCCTAAATGTCGTGAGCAAAGAATGGTTGAAAAGAATTACGCACGTCATCCATTCCTCTCGAATTGCAAACCTGCGAGGAAATGAAAAGGCATGTTCTGTACCCAGCACGCTCTAGCTGATGGGTGCCCACGTATACGTCACGGCCTCCGTAAAGTAATTTACTGGAAGACCAACGGTGCACTAAAGACATTATCACGCACACACACACGCACGCACACACACGCACACGCACACCACTGCCTCCCAGATCGAGCGCTACCTTAAGCAGGCCATTGTGGACAAGGCACCTGTCGTAGCCAGTGCCGCCCTCGTCAGCGCCCTACACCTGCTGGCCAACAACGCGGAGATCGTCAAGCGCTGGATCAACGAGATCCAGGAGGCAGCCCAGAATAAAAACGCCATGGTGCAGGTGTGTGCTGCACATGGGTGTTATGTGTGGGAGGAGAATGTGTTTGTGTTTGGGGGCACACAGCTGCTCACACGGTGCGCACACGCGTGCACTTTAACGCACTGACACGCACACACAGGCGCAAACACACACGCACACGCACGCATGCACACACACACACATACACACACAAATACACACACACACAAACGTACACATGCATGTGCACTAATCATAGCATGCATGACCTCCAAATCTAAGGGTGCTAGTGAGTACACGTGTCAGACCACATAGCACCCCGTACACCCACGCACACACACAAGCTGCCTACTAACACACCTTTCTCCTGTGTGGGAATGAACTACACGTTTGCTTGCAACCACCCTCTGCACAGTTCCATGCTGTCGCGCTTCTGCACGCGCTGCGCTCCAGCGACCGCCTGGCCATCAGCAAGCTGGTCAGCACGCTCACCAAGGCCAACGTCAAGTCCCCCATGGCGCAGTGCCTGGTGAGCGTGGGCATTTGTTTGTGTGTGTTCATGTGTTGTGTGTGTGCGCACATCTGTATGTTGTGTGCATGCGCTCGTGCATGTTTGTAAGTGTAAGTGTGTGTACGTATCAGGCTGGGAATTCGCCGAGGGGGGATCAATGTGCATGCCACTTGGTAAAACTAGGTAGAACGGTTACACGGTATCTAATTCAATATACAGACTCAAGTGCTTCATACAGCAAAGTACAGGTCGGCACTTGCAGGAAAAATGCTTGATTCTGTTTGATTCAATGTACCCGTCACTGGCGAACAGTTGGCATACATGCGCACGCCAATCACCCAAATACACGCACACATGCACACATGCACGCGCGTACATACACATGCACACACGTGCACGTACGTACGTACACACAATGACACACACACGCACACACTCACACACAGTTGGTGCGCTACGTGGCGCAAGTGACTGCGGAGACACAGCCTGGCCCCAACGGAGAGGCACGGCCCTTTTATGATTTTTTAGAAAGCTGCCTGCGCCATAAAACGGAGATGGTCATCTTTGAGGCTGCACGCGCCATATGTGATTTGAAGGTGTGCGTACTTTCGTGTGTGCGTGTGTGCCTGCGTGCATGTGTGTATTTGTTTGTGTGTATGTGCGTGTGCGTGCGTGTGTGTATGTGCGTGTGCGTGCGTGTGTGTGCGTGCCTGTGTGTATGTGCGTGTGTGTGTTTGTGTGTATGTGTGCTCTCCGATCAAACTGCTCTTACTAGTACGTTGCACAACTCCCCGCTGCCACGCAGAACGTAACGGCACGCGAGCTAGTGCCAGCTGTAGCCGTGCTACAGCTGTTCCTGTCCTCCTCCAAGCCCGTGCTGCGCTTTGCTGCCGTGCGCACGCTGAACAAGGTGGCCATGAGCCACCCCATCATCGCGTCCACCTGCAACATCGACATGGAGACGCTCATTGCAGACCAGGTGGGTGGCGGCGTCAGACACGAGCGTGCACATATATAATGGGTAGGATTGGCCAGAACCATATGTATAAACCGTTTATGACTGTATATGACCGTATATTTCCCTGCCAAAATACCATATGTACACCGTATATATATATAATATATATGGATCAGGCCAACCCTATATATTTGGTGATTTCCCTCCCAGAAATACCGTAGTTTCACCGTGTATATTTGGCCAACCCTAACGATGGGAGCTTCGTGCATGCTGCACTGTTGAAACATGCTATGAAAAGGCCATGTGTGCTGCACGCCATCGTCGTGTCCACCCGCAACATCAAAACACATTGGACTGGAACCGTTTCTTGTCTCCCTGTTTGTACACAGCAGTTCGAACAACAAATAAAGGGAGGCAGTGGGCGACTTTATCAAGTAGATCAGATAGAGGGATCACCACCAAAAGGGCTGACAAGCCCCTTCTTGTTATAGTGCCATGTTTTTGGGGCGTAGTCCCTTCATGTTCACTGCAGTCAACACTGCGCTCTCAGAGAGTCAACACTGAAAGAATAGAGCATTGAGCCAGCCAGGCAACCTTACAGTGTAAAATTTGTATGAGATACAAGCCAATTTTGCTCTGATTCCGGAACATCCCGGTCAACCCCCCCTCCACGCAAGACCCCTTCAGGGTCGCGTATCTTTGTTTCCCCCGGGATGTAATTGGGTGTATTTATCATGTATTTAGAATGTTTCATATTGTATCATATTGTTAGCCTTTCCTCTCAGCAGTGGTGTCATTGAGTGTGGTAGAAGGCCGACCGATTCCCACACGCTAGCAGCGCTTGCAGCAGCAGAGCAGAGAAGGCAGCAGCTTCACAGCACTCGGGAGGACAGGCGAGCGAGGGCCCAGGAGAGGACCCGCGTCCAACCCACTTGGCACAGCACTTGGAGCAACAGTCTCAGCCTGGCAATGCCACTCAGCAGGCACAGGAAGCAGCAGCCCAGACAGAGTTGGTGGCTTTGAACAACCGTATGGAGCTCAGGCGTTCAGAGGAGCAGTTCAGAAGGATTGCACCCCTGAATTGCTCGCTCACATGACACACAGCTGTTGAGGTATATATCGGAGGTCTTACACACCATTGGCAAGCAAACAGCTACAGACACGGTATGGTATGACGGGGACTGTGCAAACGCAAGAGCGGGGGGGTTGCTGCGCCCCCCCTGAATTGTCTAACTTATTTGAATGCCGCTCTTCATTGCAAAGACCAGGCTGCTCAGAAACGGTTGAACAAGAGCAGTGGGGTGCAGAGGGAGCGCAGTCCGAATCGCTCTCACTACATTAGGTTCAACTTCAATGCAGGTTGCAGCGCAGGCTCCGCCCCATTTCTTTTGATCCGCAGGATCACACCCTACTTGTTTATCGCTAAGGGATGAACTGACCCGCTAAGCAAAGCTGCTTCATTAGGCAGCTCAGTTCCTCCCTTGATGCATGGCGCATATGGAGGGGAGAGAGCAGGACATCCGATCAGTAGATGATGGGTGCCTGTATGTTCTCACACGCGTGTGCGTTTGTAAGTGCTTGTCTGCATGGCTTATGTACGTGCTTGTGCGTCTGTACGTGTTCTAAAAAGTGAGCAGGCCAGCGCACGAATAACTTTCTAAAAATAGGAACGTGCCTCCCAATGTCACAGGCCCCTACCCCTACCACCCGATGAGCATGGCGCCAGCCATGCACGCCCCTGGGGCCTTTCCTGGGGCCTACCCTCAAGATCCCATGGCTGCTGCTGCCATGCAAGGCATGCACATGCACAACGGCGGGTACCCCATGGCGTACGCCCCCATGCCAGGTGCGCTTCTGCACGCCGCCCACCCTTTTAGATGCAAAAGTGCAGACTCACAGCCAGCTCGCTCTCATACACTCACATTAACACATGCACGTACACACACGCACGCACGCATACATACACACACGCACACATACACACAAACGCACACACACACACACATACTCACACGTACGCACGCATGCACACATATTACATACACAGGTGCTATGATGCCCCAGATGCACCCAGGGGCCATCGCCACCTCAGCCAGCATGGGCCGCCACAACGGCATGACGCCCCCCTATCCTATGGCAGGTGAGTTTATGCTCAATTCTCACTCTGTGTCTTAAAGCAGACGCGGCATCTGCCTGGGGGCAGGGAGCACGGCTAAGGCATCCTTGGACGCATGTAGACCACACTCGCTTCCAGGATCAGACTCAGTAACGCAAACTCTTAACCAGACTAAAAACAGGCCTGTGGATATTTTCACACAACATGCATATGCACATAACAAGCATGCGCACGCACACATACACGCACTTGCACGTACTCATGCACACACAGCACACGCACGCACAAAGACACATGCACACATACACGCACACGCACATACACATGCACACACAGCGCACGCACGCACAAACACACAGGCACACATACACACACACTCACACAAACACACACGCGTGCGCAGCTGCCTACGGGGGTGGTATGATGCCTCAAGGGCAGCAAGGCATGCCCTACCCAGCACCAGCCATGCAGCATGACGGAATGTACCCTCCCACGAGCGCAGCAGCCATGGGGGGTTACCCTCCTCACCTACACCAAGGTGATTGTCATTGCTTCTGTGGAGGGTGGGTTGGTGCAGGCACAGACGTAAGGTAACATGCAGTGCGTGGGCAAATTTGAACAGTGTTGCGCAGCTCAGGGACGCAGCCGTACTCTTTCGGGGGTAAGGTTCGTGGGTCAGGAATATTCTGCTTATCTGCATCAAGGAGGCCTCTTGTGTGTGGAGCATGGATGCGTGCACAGACAATGCTGTCAGGTAAGCCTCCCATTATTGTGGTGCATGGCTGGAACACAGACCATCCACACACTTACATGACGTACCTTGGTGCGGATGCATGATGTTGCCTTCCCTGGGGCGGCCGTGCTACTGTGCCACACACTCACACTCACACACACGATCACACACACACACACACAATCCCACACATGCGTGCACCAACACCAACACCCACACCCACACTACAATAATGGGAGTGTATACCCATCCACACGCACATGGATGTACGGTACTGCTGTATCCAGACACCGTCCATCAATGTGAGTGTGTGGTTGGGTACACACCAGTGTTTTTACATGTTTTTGGGGCGTGTAGCATGTTAAGTCTTAAATGCTACGCAGGGTGCTCTAGCCCAAAAAAGTGTGTAGCGCAAGCCTTTCCCAAAAAAATGCCAAAATTTTGGCGTGTGTAATATAATATGTTTAGCCAAACAAGGATGTACTTTCGTGTGTGAGTGTCTGTGTGTGTGTGCGTGCGTGCGTGTGCGTGTGGGTGAGTGCGCACGGGGCAATGGTGAATGGGGTAGCTGCTGTTGCTGCTGCTCCGTCTGGAGGCTGGTTCGTGGCTTGCATGGGCACGGCTGCTGAATTGACAAAGGTGGATGGGGCTGCTGCTGCTGCATTGACATGGCTGGATGGGGCATGTGCTGCTGCTGGGTTGGCTGGGGCCTGAGGGCCCCAGAAGTCACTTAGCTTCCTCTTCCCGCTCATTCAGGCACACTTCAAAAAATATACAGTCTTAAAAAGTGACACAGGGTACTCCCCAAAAGTCGCGCACCCGTGACACAGGGTACCCCGCAACGCTTTGGTGTTTCGCTTTAAAGCCCCAAAAAGGGACACACAATACTTAAAAAGCGACGCGTCGCCCTTTAAAAAATCACTGGTACACACTCCCATTATTGTGGTGTGTGTGTGGGTGTGTGCGTCAAAGTAGCGCGGCTGCCAGCAGAAGGCAAAATTTCCCGTCCGCACCAATTGGGTTAGCTGATAGTCAGGGCTGATAGTAAAGGTTGGCCACTTGTACGTTGGAGGTAGGGTGTACACGAGAAAATATTAGCCAGGGGATCCTCCAAGCCAGCTGCGCGACTTACTTCAAGTACAGGGCGCCAGCACTTCGTTAGGTTCAGCCCTACATTTACTTGACCTCACATCAGAGATGCAATCTGGCATTATCGTGAGTGGAGAGCAGGAGCTGACGTGTGAGTGACGAGAAAAGAGAGGATAAGTTACTCTCCTCCTCTTGAAGCACCTTTCCGGCGACAGAGGCTCACGTCTTGTGTATTTTAGCTTGCTTGGGCACGCATAGGGGTGTGCACACAAATGCAGGTCGTTGCTGCACATGCTGCACGGTTGTGTTGCACACGGACACTCTTGCTTGTGGCCTAGGAAAGCCCTCGGCGGTCCGTGCTGTGGCAACTAGTGGAAACAAAAGGCCAAGACGACAATCCTATTTCACAATGGAGTTGGATGCTCATCCTTAAGTAATTGCCTGCTTGCGGTCATCTGGGACCAGCCCATTAAATAGCAGCGTCACTTAAATTCCTAGGAAAGAATGAGTGCATGTTTGCTCAGGACTGAGCGGTACGGTGAGGAGTGTTTTGCGGCCAGCTTTATTTCTGGAGATGGCACGATGAACGAGCCCTTACCTTGATTCGCAGTCCCTCTTTATGGAATACTTTGTCGTGGCAATGTTGTTGTGGCTCACAACTCTTCACATAAAAGAGCTTTTTGTTGTGTGTTAAGAGACGTGGCACCCAGGGTGTTTCTCACACGTATATTATTATGCACACGCATACACACACACACATGCACATACACACGCACTCTCACACACACACATCGCCACACACAAACACAAACATCACACCCACATGCACACTCGTGCATAGACACATACCGACACGTGTACACACACATCACACACACACACATACACACACACACACATGCACACACATACAGGCATGGCCCCTCAGCAGCCCTACAGTATGGGTAGCAGTGGTTATGGCTCGCCTTCCCAGCACCAGCCCTCAGGCTACCCGCCTGGGAACGGGGGAGGGTACGGAGGGGGAGGGTTGGG
>Ga0307966_1003567_pt1 | contig 11708 bp, 13 predicted proteins | sample OrgLakmetagen646_FD_203141 | JGI IMG/M metagenome (GOLD analysis project Ga0307966, IMG submission 203141) | Saline water microbial communities from Organic Lake, Antarctica - #646 | ecosystem: Environmental > Aquatic > Non-marine Saline and Alkaline > Saline | place: Antarctica: Organic Lake... | reverse complement strand
TGGCTAATGTTGGGGGGGGGGGCTTTCGGGCGGAGGTGACTTCTGAGCTTGAGTGTGTCTAAACACATGCTGTTTCCTTTCAAGGCTAAGTGGAGCTTGCTGCCGTGGATGCAAGCGAGTTGACGTGCTCGCATATGTAGGTTGATTTGCCGTTTTGTTGGTGGCGACGTTCCTTCTCTTGTGGAAAGGAATGTAGTGGCAAGGGCTTTGAGTTGGGCGACCTGGTGGGTGAGGAGATGCATGGTCGCAGATTGGTGACGTTCAAAAGGGTCTTCTAGGCTTGTTACGAGTGCTGCTCTGAGCGCCTGTGGTATTTCACGTAGATGGAGGGGGCACCCAATCCAAAATTATGGACATCTTCACGGATCATGGCAGTCGGTGTGCTTCTCCATAAGTTGTGATTGATTTTGATCACCCTTCCAATCATTGCACTTATCCAGGTCTGGGTAGGAGCATGGTGTGACCACAAAAGCATAGGCCAGACTAGGGATGGTTGCTGTGCGTATTATGTTTAGTCTTTGCCGTGGTAAGGTGTAAGAGCCATCAAGGGCGTCAAGCTTTTGCTTTAGGCTTTTGTCCATGCGCCTGTGCTGGTGCTTCCAATCTCCTACTCCTAGATCGAGGAAGGGGGAGCTGGGTGTTTTGTATTTTGTTGCCTGGTTATGAACCAGTATGTTGCTTTTGAGTTGATGTTCGAGTGCTTCAGACGGTGTTAGGCCATTTTGGTCTTTAGAGGGGGACGCATTCAGACTACCCGTGACCTTGGTTTTACTGCCAGATATAATCAATCCGGCCCAATTTGAGTAAAGGGTGAGTTTATTTGCTTGCACTTAAAGGTTTTTCAGGTTACCCGTGGGGCAGAGGAGGTTGTCTGCAAAGGAGGCGCTGCTGATGTTGTTGGCCAGATGCGTGTGAAGCTCGTTTTCTTTGGGGATGCAGGTGTGGACGTAGCCGTGTCCTCCTACATGCAGCCATTGCAGGAGGGGTTCCATATAGAGAAAGAAAAGAAATGGGGAGAGGGTGTCTCCCTGGATTGTGCCTCTCTCTACTGGTATTTGACCTGTGCAGGCCCCTGAAGGAAGCTTGACTTGGGTGGTGGCATTTCCATAGGGATTTGACAGCATCTATGGCGTCAGTCGGGAAACCGAGGTCATACGTTATCCAAAGCATGCGATCGTGGTCAGTGGTATTGAAAGCTGAGGTAAAATCCACAATAAGGGCATAACTGTCTTTGTGCAAGAGTTTGGCATCTTCTAGTGCCATAATCACGTTTTCGAGCTGGTGAATGGGGTCTTTTTGTTTGCGAAAACCAGCTTGTGTGGTGCTGAGTATGAAGTTTGCTTCTGCATATTCGTAGAGAGTGTTTGTGATAAGATGCGTCCATAGTTTGTAGAGGATATTTGCTGAGCCAATTGGGCGATAGGAAGATGCCTCCGCTTCGTGTTTTTGTCAATTAATATATTATTGCTGATTTTCCAAGCTTTTGGCGTGAAGCCAGTTGCCCACATAATAATGAAGAGCATGTGTATGGTTTCCTGGATTTCTGTGGGTAGCATACGTAGAAGCTCATTTACAATACCATCAGGTCCTAGGGATTTGTTATTGCTCAGGGTTTTAATACATTCGTTAAATGCACTTTTGTCAAGTATAGAGGAATGTAACCAGTTTCTGTCTTTAATACCATCTGATTGATCTTGCGTGATTTTTGTTTGTATTTTAAAGGGGTCTAGAGATTTATTTCCTGGCCCGTTCTCTGTGTGTTCCCATAGGTAGTTTCTGGGTGCTTCTTCAAAGAGGTAGGTGCCGTGTTTAATGTTGATAGCTTGCCAGGAGTCTTAAAGTGCTTTTCGAAGCTCTGGGCTTGTTTGGTGGGCTCGCTTTCAATTTTGCCTGTTTCAGGGTCTTTCACAGCTTGGAGGAGGCTTGCCCGTGGCTGTGCATTTTTATCATGGAAGATTTCTTTGAGAGATTTCTTTGGTGCTTTATTTATCAGCTGCTGCAGCTTTTTGCGAGCAATATTGCTGTCTTTTTTGTTGTGTAGGGCATCTGTTTTGGTGATAGCTTGCCTGGTTACCGTGTATATGTCATCTAGCTGTTTTTCGAGGGGCTGATCAGGCACGATGTGCTATACACCTTGAATCGCCTTCAGGAGCGCTGGGTTGGCGCTGTTTCGTTGTAAGATTTCTTCAATGGTGCCCTGGGCATTTATGAAGGGGGAGGACAGGAGGTTTTGAATTTGCTTGATCCGGTGCAGTTTTTTCTTTCGTATATTTCTTTTTTCTTTTCTGGTTGTGGGCTGTAGTGGTGATTTGAGGGGAGTGATTTAGCAGCTTGTGAGGGTTCATCTACTTTTTGTTGGTCATCGGTGGTACTTTTGGATGTGCTCAAGCAGGTTTTGAGAGCTACCTTGTGTACCGACTCAATAAGATTTGTCAATAATATGGTTCTCAACTTGCTCTTCTGCAGGCTTTTTGCTTAGGTGTTGCAGCCTAGCAGTGTTTCTGGCACTTTTGTTTAGCGGTTCATTAAAGAATGCAAGGGCTTGCGTGTGAGCGGGAGTGAGTGCAAGCAGAGTTTCCTCTAGTTCTTGTATAATGCCATGGGAGGGGTCAGAAAGGGCATGTGTGAACTTTAACTGGTCTGAAGCGCTGACAGGGCAAATAAGGGTAGCTCGTTTGTCAACCTTTTTCGCTTGGGCTTTTACAATGTGAGGAATCCGCAGGTTTAGAGTGCAGGTGGGTACGATGGCCAAGAGTGGCATGTGGTCGCTCAGGTAGCTTAGATCACAAGTGTAACTTGGTTCGCACCTCAGGTAGCTTAGATCACAAGTGTAACTTGGTTCGCACGTGTTTGCGAGGGCTGTCGGTAAGAGGATATCATCGATACGGCTAACTGAGTAAGTAGTATTGTCCACACTGTCCTTTCCCGTGGGCCGTGAGAAGGTCCAGGGTCTTGATTCAGGTAGGTTGGTGCGGCAGGCAAGTGGTGGGGCAGTGGGGATAGGTTGTGGGCCTTAATGAAGTCTTGGTACATTTTGTCTGCAATATGTTTGGTTGTACTTGTTCGGTCGTGGGCGGAGGTTGTGGCATTCATGCCTCCAATGATGAGAGGGGTGCAGTTTTTGGTTTCATTAAGAATGGCTGGTATTTGTGCTTGCATCTCAAAGCGGGAGGCTTGTGCTTGTGGTTGAATTACGGGAAGGCCAATAAGTGGCAATGATTAGGAGGTTTGCGTCGGCAGTGTTTAGGATGACAGAGGTGTGTCTACCCTCCGGGTCCGAGTGTACGAGTGAGCAGTTCGTTGCCAGGGCAATGCATTTGCGTACACAGACAATTGTACCACCGTTTTTGTTTGTGGAAGTCCACCATTTGTAGTTTGTGAGTAATTGATGTAGCCAAGGCTGGGGTTTGTTTCCTTTTTGCAATTTAATTCCTGTAAGGACCATGCTATCAGGGGTGTTGGTGGCTATCATGTGCTTAAGGTCATGCTGGCTAGTAAAGATGCCTCTGACATTGAGGATTAAGATTTTCAATGAGAAGAGGTATTTGGTCTCAATTTGGCTGGAGGTCTGTGTAGTTGGCGAGGTGTAGTGATGGTGGTTAATGATGTTGTGGTACTGTTTGGGGCTGCTATTTTTGATAATGGAGGACAGGGGAAAAGAGCCTTCAGGTTGAGAGTGCACGCTTTCTGTTTGATGGGTGTGATCAGCAGAATGGGTTATGGGGAGGGTTTGAGGGATTGTGGATATGGTGGTGGTGTGTCATCAATGCTGATCACAGAGTTGTTGACATTCGTACTTGCAGATTTACAATCTGTAAATCTGTAAACCTGTATTTGGATTGAAAGGCATGTTGCAGTCTGCTAGGTGTAAGACTGAGGTTGGCCTTAGGTGGTTCCATATGCTGCCGCATTCAAGGGTGATAATACTGCCTTTAAGTTTAGCCCAATTACTTGGGCTTGTAAGAGAGATGGGGTTTTATTTTTCAGACTTAAGCAGGTTTCTGAGCAATTTCTATTTTCTTAAGGGTCCCATTTCTGGTAGCAAAATTGACGGCTTCTTTAAAAGCGGCTTCGTTTAGGTGCTGGTGTATGATATCTGCCGTGATCTCTCCTTCTTTAATTCTCGAGATGGGGAATATCTCAGTATATATTGTTTTCCGTTGTTCCAAGGAAGGTAGTGCAGGAAGTGAGACTTTTAAGGAGCAGGAACAAGTCCATAAGTACAGGATGGACACGATACACACAGACAATCACTGCTGGCACACCAAACGGTTTAGCCATACGACATGGCCTGCCACATGCCCTTTGTGCGGAGGAATAGACAGTGCTCCACACATACTTCTTAGATGCAACAACCGTATTATGAAAAGAATGCACATAAACCGACACCACCACGCAGCTAGCCTTTGTGGTGAAGAGATCAGCAAAGGCAAGCTGGGCTCAGCAATTGTTACAATGGATGCTTGTAACAATGAAGACTTATCTGACCTTTACATTGAACCCCCTGATGACATTGAAAGAAACATTCCTGACTGGATTTTCCCAACACAACAAAACCTTCCAACTGGACATCCAAGCCGTCCAGATGGCGTGTTAGTTATGCCCATTGAGGAAAGAGGCAGGCATTTGGATCCCAAACAGATTCCCACTAGGGACAGAGACATACACCTTGTAGAATTCAAATTCTGCTCAGACATAAACCCGCAACAGATATTAGAAAGAGCGCACAACCAACATCAACCTCTTGTCCAGCGTCTACGAACAAGGAGTCAAAACAACAAAGTCACACTTCATGTTATACTTATTGGAGTCGGGGGCACAATCTACAATCCGTACACCACAACTCCTCTACTAAACTTAGGCGTTCCCACGCACAAAGTGCACCAACTAGCTACAAAGAAACGACACTGCCATGCAATATAAAGCTTGAACAAGATCATAAAAAGAAGACACAAATACACTTTATCAACAACAAAAGTGATAACGGGGGATCTGGAGGGGGGGGCACTGGTAGAGCAACTAACTGCAGGAGTGCTAGGTGCAGGCCGGATCGCATGGCTGACAATCCGCCGGATCCTCATTAGTCTCTGTTGTTTCTCTTTTTTGTTTTTCAGTGGGGCTCTGGCTAGTGTGAGCACTAGTTGAGAGCCTCTTCTTAATGCACGCTGGTGACTTCCAGTATAGACTTTTACTTTTACTATCAGGTAGTGCAGGAAATGGTTGAGGATGTTATCATTAAAGATACCCATGTTATTGGTGTAAAGTGGTCTAGGGATTTACTGTCCAGTCTGCGCTGTTTGAGGGTGCCTTCCATTTCTTGAAAGGGTGCAAGAACTTGGTTGCCGGAGAAAATGTTTTCCCCGATGGCCATATTAAAAGTGTGAACTAGACAGAATGCCTTTTCTTGTTTTTCCATTGAGGGTCGGGGATCCAGCACTGTTTGATTTAGCACTGTTTATCACTCCTTCTTCGGTGGCACGCAGGTACGCTGATGTGGATGGTAAATCTCTGCGTTAGGCAGCTATTCTAATCTTGGTTGGCCTTTAGAGTCATGTCTAGAGGCTTACTTTGAAGAGAAATGTATAATACAACCAAACGGCATGCGGCATACAACCAAACAAATGCGGCATACATTTAATCAAAATTTAGTACGGTGTAAGAAAAAACACGCAGGCAGTGAAAACCACTCCCCACATTAATCAAGAAAAAGGAGCCACTTTGGTACCGAGTACCGTAAAGCTCCTCCACCGCAAAAAGGAAAAGAAAAATCAATGGGGATCAAGAGGGTTGCAGGCTTGGCCTGAAACCGGCTCCTGATGAGAGTTGACAGCAGTACTGGAAAGGGCACGTCTGGTATGGACCGAGTTTAGCAGCTAAGTTTACAGAGTGCACATGGAGCTTGGAGGCAAGCTTCTTAACTCTTTGAGAATCAAGACCCAGTTCCTTGAAAGGCTTCAGAGTGTAAGTGTTGTAGATGGTGCCACCCACACCCCAAAAAATGACGTGGAGAGTAACGGAGGCTCCTTGGAGAATGTTGCTGTGTTAGACACTACTTCCCCTATCACGAGAAAAACACAAGTTGCTAATGCCTCGTTTACTCGGCACAAAATCCTCCACACCATCTTGCTAGGAGCAACAGGCACCATCTGCAGCAGCCACACAAGGAACCCACATCGCTTTCATGTACGCCCTCACCGACTTGCCCTGCTTTAGCCCAATTCCCCTCTTCTTTGAAGGCGTGCCTTCTTTTCTGCTTTTTTCTCTTCATTGTGCCGCTGCATATGTAGAGTGTGTGTACGTGTGAGGGCGAGTGAATATGTGTGTGTGTATGTGTGTGTGTTTGACAATTGTGTGTTTGTATGCACAAATTTGCACGTCTATATTCCCTTTCCTGTTACCTGCTGTCTTCTGACATTCACGCAGATTAAAGCGGCCTATATTCCGCTTGCGACCGAAGTCACAAGGAAGACGGAACACGGCACTGCCACCGAAACGGCTAGATCACCCATGGCTGCAGGCAAGGAGGCAGGGCAATAAGGGATGATAACGATTATGCACTGAGCTAGGAGGTGAGGCAAGGCTTGCCGGACATAAAGTCAGTTCCATATGTTATAGTGTGATGGAGCCCGAGGAGAGGATAGTGAAGGACGATTACTAAAGATGCATTTGGAAGGTAAGGGTCTCTGCTTTTCAACCTAGGGTTTGCTGCTTTGTTTTTTAAGCGAAGGTTTTGAACATGACACACAGTTACGCATGCACGCCCGTGCTCACAGGTGCCTCGCATGAATACGTGAGCTTGAATAGAGGATGTGAAATGAGTCTCTGGAGAGCTTACACTCCCGTGCGTGCACTCAACAGCTCCATAACGGATAAGGCAGACCCAGTCCTACGGTGAGAGAGCAGAAACGAACGCAAAGACGGTGCATCAGGCATGGGATTCCAACTCAGCAATAAACCCTAACTCTAAGATATTTTTGGGTCTGTTACTAACTCCTTGGTCGCCCAATCCCTGCCCTGGGACTGGACAGTCTCTTTGCAGCCAGGCCTATTTCACTGACTGAGCGAAATGCATTGGCATGACTGCAGAGTTACACAGCTGATGGGGCTGGCAATTATGCCCCATTCTCGTCAAAGCGCAACAGCATACGTGCTCGCCCCGTCTTTTTGTGTAAGAAACTCACCAGCGTGGTTATATGTTTCAGAACCGTCGGGAAGCCTTTGGTTCGGGTCGCTCGTACGTACCGGTATGTGCTGCATGCTGTTGACAGGATACAAATTTATTATTAATAATAATATTTTATAATAGTAATATTTTTATTTGTTGTAGCGACGGTGCCTTAGGGGTTAGGTTAGAAGGGAAAGGGGAAGGAAGTCGTGAGTGTTCAGGTTTTGATGTATTTTCGTGCTTTAATCTGCTCTACTTCAGGGAAGACAGTAGCAAAGAGAAATATCTACTCTTTAATTACCCACAACAGGTCGGACAGGGAAAACCATATTTAATATCCTCGCAAGCTGTAATTGATCAATATTTACCCATCATGAAATAAGATGCTGTGCCATCAGCAGAATGTCACGAATTGATGCTGCAACAAGAAAAGCGTCAAGTAACAGCAATAAATACGAGCTACAAACATGTAGGCCCCCCCATTTAAAAATAGACGTCTTTGTCTGAGATACCGGTCTGGACATTTGGAGAGTATATGTATTGTTACACACTAAGACACGCATAATGTGTTGAAAAAAGTGGTTTACAGCAGTACATACCGGGGGAAATATCCAGAGAACAAGTGTTTGGCAAGCGTACGCGTATAGACACTAAGCGTATAGACACCAAGCTGACGTGCAAAATACATACTCTACATTTACTTTGTTGCTGGCTGAGTCCAGCAAAAAAAAAACATCAGTCCAGCCCTGATCAGCCTGACATTTATGACTGCCATTTACACCCTTTGTATTACCTTTGAAGTGCATCGTACGAGACTTCTTCTCCATCCTCCCTATTTCAAAAACTATCGTGTGTTGTTGACAGTAGTCATTAGACACTAAAGCCCTCCTTTTTCAGAGCATGGCTGCAGACGGGCGGAATCTGGTGCTGTCCTTGTTTGTGGGTATTTATCTGTGGCGATCAAGAGTGTCTGCGCCGCTTCTTGAAACTGCCTATTTGCGTACAGGCAATCCACGAGGCGGATTTAGCCCTGCAGATAAGATTGGTGCACATAAGGAGGGCATCTATTTACAAGTGTTTAACTGAAGCGTAAGGCACGCACTCAGTACCAAACTAAAAGGGCGTAGGCAATGGATGGTAGACAAAAGGAACACAAAGCCTACTGGTAGTGATAACACAGCCATGAACAACAAAAGTAAGCAAGGGGCTGCAATGTATTGTAGGTGCCCACACCAGGCACCCTCCCACCATGCTAAGGACTGTTACTGTTCGTGGTGTGTCCTTGGCAATGATCAAAGTAAGTAGATCCGGGGGGTTGTGTGCTTTAGCAAACAGATCTGTACTACGACTGTTGCTCGTGTTGATGTTTATGATGTAGTGTACAAGTTATGTGCAAATGTGGTTTTGCTATGTACCGTACGCTGCGTATGATTTACTTCTTACATTTTACATTTGCACATATGCTTTTTGCAAAGTTCGTAACTCATATGTTGTACTAGTATACAGGGTTGTATTGCAGTGCATATGCCATATCTTGTGGCAAAACAAACGCGATTTTAAGTGTCACCACGTTAAATATCCTAAACTGCGTCTACGTTCCTTTTCCAGCTTGCAGCCTGCTCACGTTTAAACGCAGGCCTTAACTTTGCCTGCTCCCCCTCAACTAATTTTGTGCAGCTTGAAGAGAGTATGTCATGTTTGGAACATCAGAGCAAGCCATGTACCTCTATAAAGAGGTACTGACTTCTTTACTCAGCAAAACGCCAGGGTAGTGCGTCCCCACTGTGGTGCAAAAATTAAAACTGTACCGTTCAGCGTTCTGCCATATCACCACCCCCACTTCTTCCTTGAGCATTCCAAACACATTTGATTCTTGTGGTGTAGAATTTGGTGGTCGGGTGGGGCAGTGTGGCTGTGCGCCTATTTTGCACCCATTTTGCCACCAATCAGCAGAAAAAAGGCCGAATAACAGACATGCTCCAATCTACCTGTCCTCCAGCACACCCACCCACACCCACACCTCTTTTGCACCATGCTTTGATGTTGCTGTGAACAATGGTGCTCAGGGTCTGGATGGTGTATGCTGGGGGGAGGGGTATGACAAGGTGCGTGAGTGCTGTTACATAATTAGGTGCGTATCTGCATGCATGCCTTGCACGCGCGCCCTGACCGCACCTTTGTGCATTAGCCATCTGTACGCTTTACGTTACAAAGCACATTTAGGATAATTTCTGTAACTAATAGTGTCGTTCTTTCCGCTGTTCATGGACTCTGTAATAATAAGCCTAGCTTTCCATGGCAGCTTTTGTCAAGAATGGTCTTTAGATGGGAAAGACATGATTGCGCAAAGTGTTTGGCATAAGACAGCCCATATTCTGGTGTGCCAGCTGTGAAGACGACCAGTGCCCATAGCGCGCAGTATTTAGCCCTCAGTATATGTTATTAATAGTTGTGGCGCAACGCATTGCTTTAAAAGTTTAAACGTTTGCTTTATAGGCTGAAAACTCACATTTGCAAAGGATGGCGGCGCAAAGCTGGACACTAAGTTTTGCATCATCAAGCGCATTTTGTACCAAGCCCTGCTGAAGGCGTAAGCTTGAGCGGTTGCACAGCAGCAAGTGCATCCCTGTGCACAGCAGAAAAGGAGATTTAAATACTAGGTCAAAAAAGAAAGAAGGAGTGGTTGCATAGCAGCAAGTGTTTTCCTGTGCACAGCAGAGATGAGGTGCAAAGCCCATGCTGTAATACAAAGGAAGGAGAGAGACGAATTCTTAATGTGCACAGCAGAGATGAGATGTAGCAGTTGCATAGCAGGACATACTTGAGGTGCAATGTAGATGCTGTTTTAAAGAATAAGGAAGTAGCAATTGCATAACAGGAAACAATTTATCAGTGTACAAATATTTGTCTAAGAGGTGAAGAGGCGGATTAAATGTTGCGCCTTGGTGTGAAGAGTCCAATCCCAGCGCAATCAGTACAGGTGTGTACGTGATGATCACTGAAGGCCGTGCAGTTCTTCATGCACGTTATCACAACACAATTGATCCAGTGTGTGTATGTGTGTGTGCATGTGTATTTGTGCATGCACACGCATGCGTGTGTGAGCAACAATTTATCCAGGTAGTACAATGGTCATCAGATTGTGTCCAGCACTCTTCCTACTCTCAAAGGTCTAAAGTCTACCTGTGGCAGGGTTCAGTGCGATTACAGCGCTGTATTTTTCTACCGCTTTTTCAAGCTTGCCTGCCATGGCTGCTGTGTGCCTGCAGGTATTGTACCGATAACAAAGGTACAGAATAGCTAAAAGGGTAATTTGGAAATGTCAGGTGTTGCCTGCAGGTATTGTACGGATAAAAGATGTTGCCTGTGGGTATTGTAAGGATAACAAAGGTTCATAGTAGCTGAAAAGGGTGTTTCAGAAATGTCATCTATGTTGTCCATGTATTGCATGTTTCGTCTGCCCTGCCCTCTGGTTGGTAGAGGCATTCCTTGGCGATTTTCTGCAGCTGTACACTTAATGTGTGTTCAAATGCATGTGTGGGCCATAGAGTTAAAACTAGGGACCTTGCGTACAATTCTTATTTTGCTCATGTCTTATGCATAGGGCTGGCCAGAACTGTTGTTTGACTCTGTGACTGTGAAGCACGCGCTGCCGGCTGCCCTACTTTGGGGGCACATCCCTGATCAAGGTGTATGTTGATGCTAACACTGCTGCGCACGCAAAAAAAAACCTGCGCACGCAAAACCCTGCGCAAACATACTTATTAAGACCAGCTGCGCACGCAAATAAAAAACTTCACACACATGAAAAGAACTGCGCATACAAACTTACTTGACTTGCTGAAACGTAGGAAACCTAAGCATACCACATTCTTTGTGCACGCAAAAGAAGTACTACGAACACCACGTACTTACTACTAAGACCTGCTGCGCTCGCAAATATAGAACTAAGCGTACACATACTTAATAAGACCAGCTGCACATGCACATACAAACGTGTGCACACTTACTTACTAAGACCAGCTGTGCACGCAAATAAAAACTAAGCTATGAAAAATAAAAATTTGGTAAGTCCAATCTTTGTGATGAATTCCTCTATGCAATGCAAATTTGAAGAAACACACAACCAATCGACACTTGCAGGCATTGGCGTCCAGCACAGTTAAGGACATAGAGCTCGCGTTTGAAGACTTGCTGCATGCGATTGAGGAGGCATTCCCTGGAGGAAAAGGCCCGGACTTTGTCGATCTTGGGCGCAAGGGAGGTAAGTAGGTACATTCCGGTTCGTTCAATACAAGAAGGCTGCTGGCCTCAACAAACTGAGATCTGAGTTAATGTTACCTGGCCGCAACAATTGAAGCATTTCTCCTTGTCAGTGAAAGCTGTCAAATTGGTCATCGGCTGTCATCCCTTGCAGGGGAGGAGGCACAAAGGCGTGCAGCAGGCCAGACCCACGCTGGCCACATATTCACACGCGATGAACGTGAGTGCTTTGCATCTCTGCACAGTCGTAGAATGCAATGCAGTTAGAAACACTCTGGTT
>Ga0307966_1003554_pt1 | contig 11734 bp, 9 predicted proteins | sample OrgLakmetagen646_FD_203141 | JGI IMG/M metagenome (GOLD analysis project Ga0307966, IMG submission 203141) | Saline water microbial communities from Organic Lake, Antarctica - #646 | ecosystem: Environmental > Aquatic > Non-marine Saline and Alkaline > Saline | place: Antarctica: Organic Lake... | reverse complement strand
CCAAACTGGAGGCGGGTTGGTTCATCTACATAAAACAACCGGGTCACGAGGCCCAATTCTTATAAAAACGGGAGAATCATGAAAGTTAAAACTATACTAACGGTCGCTGTGCTATTTGCATCATCATCGGCTGCCTTTGCTCAACAAAATGACGCGGAGATTCAGCAGATAGGCGGTGATGCCAATATGGCGACGATCGGTCAGACCGGGATGTTGAACAGCGCGTTTATCAGCCAGGAAGCAGACAATGACGTGGCAATCATTCAGCAGACAGGCGATAATAATGTCGCGACTGTTTTGCAGGGGTTCCATCCGGATGCCAACGGATTTGATACAGATGCTGAAATCATTCAGGTTGGTAACAGAAACGAGGCAACCATCACACAGACAGGGCGGCATGAAGTCTCCGGGTTTATCCATCAAACAGGCGATGACAACATTGCCTTTATTGAGCAGGATAAAGCTGATGATTTCAATAATGCCCGGGTAGAAATTGTTCAGACCGGCGGGGAGCAGAACTATGTTCTTCAGCAGCAGGAGGACAGGCGCGGTGTGTTTGGCGAAGTTCACCAGGAAGGGGACAATAACGTTGTTCATCAAACCCAAACCATTGGCGGCGGCGGAAGCGGAATGTTTTCGCACGTTGTGAGTAACCAGTTCGGAGACTTCAACGAAGCTGATGTTGATCAAAATGGCGAGCGAGGCAGCGGTGAAACTCATCAGTATGGTGAGGACAATCACGCCACAATCGATCAGGATGGGGATGAAAACAAAGGTCACATCCTGCAGGAAGGCATGATGAATATGGCATTTGTTTCTCAAATGGGGAATATGCATAGCGCCCATATTCATCAAAACGGAAATAGTAATTCTGCTTCCGTCATGCAAAATCAATAATTACATTGAACTGAATACCCGGAAGGCCTGAAGTCCTCCGGGATCAGTTTTTAAATAATTGGAAAACTATGCGAATCACACTCCTTTTTATTCTATCAATTGTTTTTTCACTGAATGCTTTCGGGCAGAGTGCGGAGTACTTTCAGAATGACAATGAAGGAAACGTGATTGCGATATTTGGAAATCAGGATTCTACAGATCAGAATGTAACGCAGAAGGGTGCAGAGAATATGTTTTTTATCTACATCATGCAGGACAGTTCTGCCGGTGAAGTGGAAGCAAACCAGCGTGGATTTTCAAACAGAATTATATCGATCATCGCGGAGGGAAAAAGTTCATTTTTTCAGCGGTTTGATCAAAAAGGAGAGAGAAATAAGATACAGGTCCTGCAACAGAGCACACAGGACAGCATAAGCAAGGGCATAAACAAAATTGACATCAAACAAAAAGGAATCGGAAACAGCGTAACCATTATTAAACAGTAACAGGAGAAGATGCCATGACTAAACATGAATTCCATATTGCTCTGCTCTTACTTGCGCTGATTTCTGCGGGAGTGCTGGGTTACCAGTTAGCGAATAGCGGATTTGATAATAGAAAGGATGTGTGGTCAAATGCACTTTTGAATTCAAACCCTGGAAACTGTGATTTAGATATCAAAATTGACATCCAGCCTCCGGCGCTTTCAGGTGATAAAGCTTCTCAGAAATTATCGGCTGTAAAAGACACCCGGGGAGATCGCTACAGGTATTCAGAGATTCCGGGATTTTTTTATGTGGATGAAGCAGGTCTGAATATTCCCGGAGCCTCACATTTTCAATCGGATTATCACGCGGGAGGCAGTAAATCGACTGAGCTTTCTCAGGCAAACGGATCATATTTAAATTCGGATGCACACCGGAATCGATATCACTTATACTTGGCGGATCACCACCTGAGCGAACGAGAGGAGCCTTGTATTCTATTGAAACCCTGCTGATCGACATTTCCAAAGAAATTACTGCAGGAGAATCAAATGATCCACAGTAAAATAGTATCGAGGCCGTCAATTCGCAGCATGCAGTGATTACCCAGGTAAGTAATGAGAACAGTGCAATCGTTGCCGGAATCGATGCCGGTAATTGCGCCGAAATTACACAGCAGCTCGATGACCGGAATGTTGTTCGTCTTGCACAAAACAGTGCAGGGAACACAGCGGTCATTTTACAGCAAGGATATCGAAATCACGTAGCAGGTTCTGAATAGTTTACGCTTAAAGAGAGTGACGAAAGCATTACAGTTCAGAATTTAAATTCTGTTATGGACGTTAAACAGACCGATAATTTTAATCGCGCGGATATTGAGCAGGAGGATGGTGAACTAATGTTGGCACAGCTCGGTACAGATCATGAGTTCAACTCATATCAAATTGCAGGCAGCAGCGATATACATCAGTCAGGCTATTCAAATATCATTATGGTTGATCAGATTGAAAGCCGTACGCCTATTTTTCAGGACGGATCAAATAACAAGGCTTCTCTGCTCCAGATGTAGCAGACATTTCGATTTGTACTGCAGCAGCTTATCTATTTAAAACACTTGCTCCGGCTCCACGTTTGACACCAATTCGTAAAACTTTCTTTCTCAAGTAAATTTACTTACGGATTACTATTCGAGCAGGAATTAATTTCAATTATCGCTTTTCCAATCACTAAAGGTATCCATTTAACTCTGGGTGGAATTCTTGTTTTAGACCCTTTAGACAGCTTTTCTTTGTTTACCCTATTACGCTTTCCTGACTTAATTTGAAATAAATGAATGTTTATAAGTTTATACTGCGCTAAAGGGGATATACACTATGTAATAGATATATAGCAACCCTTTTAATAATTAGACTTATGAAATCAAACGGGCTGTCTATAAGCTCATCCATTAAAAAGAATCACATACTTCTTTATAGCCTGAAAATGTTTCTGGTTTTTCCACTCATGTTTGTCATCGTAGGTTTATCTGTTGCTGAAGCACAGTTCGTTCAGGATGAAAAAGCGTTAACTGAAAGTACGGGTTGGGCCAGTGATTTTGGCTTTGGAACTGATGGCAGAATCCATGATTTGGCAGAAGGTCCTGACGGACAGCTGTTTGTCGGCGGGAACTTTGAACATGCGGGAGCCCTGGAAGCCGGAAATATAGCTGTTTGGACCGGCGAGGAGTGGCAAAATATCGGAGATCTAAATGGTATTGTTTCTGTTTTATATGTGGATGGAAACACTCTTTATGTGGGCGGATCTTTTACTGAAATTAACCCGGTAGGTGGGTCGGTGTTTAGTGCTCTGCGGATTGCGCGGTATGATATCAACAGCGGGCAGTGGAGTACCATGGGGGCGGGGTTCACGTTAGGAGGCGTAGGCTCACTTGAAATGAACAACAGCGGAACACTCTACGCAGGCGGATGTTTTTCTCAGTCAGGGGGTGAATCGTTCAATGGAATTGCGGCCTGGGTAGAGAACGAATGGGTACCATTCACGGTTGGCACCGAAGATTACGAGTATACGGGTCTTTGGGGCGGTTGTGTGGGCGCGATCTATTACGATGAGGTTTCCAATAGTCTGTATGTTGGCGGCGGTTTCCGGAATGCACGGATTTTTGACAGTAATTATGAGTCGTCTGATGGGTATCGCGATACGCCTGTCGGCGGAATCGTCCGGTGGTCAGGCGGCAACTGGCATATGGTTGGAGGTGGCACCTGGCGGCGGGCCGGGGCGGTAACCAATGTATCAACCGGAGTTATCAGAACGATCGCCCGTCACCCCGATTCGGGACGGCTCTACATCGGCGGCAGTTTCGACCATCTCATTGAAGAGGAACTGATCGATATGTCCGATATAGACCAAAATAACGCCACGCACGCCACCAGTTTTGCGTACCGCGAAAACGGGGCCTGGCGCGGATTCGAAACCACCTCTTTAAGTACACGAAAAAACCCATTGAACAGACAGGAACGTGCCACCCTTAACGATATGTTTGTGGACGGGGACCGCATTTTCATTTTTGGGAACGCCGTTACTCTGGGTACCCAGAATCAGGGCAGTTTTGCAACAGGCGGAGTAGCCATCTTTAACGATACCGACTTGGAATATGAGCTGGACAGCGAAGGGCACAGTATTCTGGGTAATGGTGCCTGGAACAGAGGGTCCAGGATTGTACCGGTTTCCGTTCCCACCCGGGTTGGGTTGAAAGCGGGCGACGACATTTTTATTGCCGGCGAGTTCAATGCTTTCCATCGCGGAACCACAACAAGCACGCTGCTGGATATGGATAACATTACTCGCTGGGATGGTGAAACTTTTCATCAACTAGGTTTCGGGGTCGACGGGGGGCGGATAACGGCCGTTACCCACGCTGAAGGATTGCTCTATTTAGGTGTTGCCGGTAACTTCCGGCGCGCCTATGCCGGATCAAAAACATACGACGCCTCTTTGGCTATTGCCTACGATCCCGAAGCCCGCGATTTTGTGACACTCCAGGGCGGCATCTCCCGCTCCGGTGCTATTGATCCTGAAATCAAGGTGATACTGGAGAATCCGGATACCGGTGACATCTATTTTGGCGGGAATTTTATCTACGGCATCAATGATGACGGGCAGACGGAAGCCACGCGCAGCATCATACGCTGGGACGGTTCACGATGGCAGGAGGTGCAGAACCTCTCTGGCGGTTCCGCCATGTGGGATCCAATGGTTAACGATCTGCATATCAAAAACGGCCAGCTCTACATAGCCGGGTATTTCTCCACCATCCCCGATCGGGCGGATCATCAGCGTAACCTGATGCAGCTTGACCTCACCAGCGGAGAGTCAGTACCGATCGATTTCCCGGAAGAGTGGGCGCTGCGCGGCCGCAACTTCATTTCCCTGGAAAGCGATGATGAACATCTCTATATGACGTTAAACGTACATGATGTAAGAGACAATGAAACCGGAACTTTGTTCCGCAAAAACCTGGAGTCGGGAGTGGTGGACCAGCTGAAGGGCTGGCTTCGGGGTAATGGAGCAAATAGTTCCCACGAAGTCCTGATGCGTGATGGAGAGCTGCTGTATATCGCTGGCAGTTTTTTCAGTTTCCGGCAACGGGATAAGGACGGTGAACTGATCGAATGGGATTTCCCTCCCAACGTGATGATTGTCCATCCCGAGACGGATACATGGTTTTCTCCCCCCGAATCGGTGATTCCGCCAGGCAACGTTATCCGGGATATTCATAAATCTGGCAATTCCATTTATTATGCCAACCAAGCCAGCGATGAGGAGCGGGGAATCCGATTGGATATCGGTAGCGGTCAGGCTCATCCGGTCGGGGACGGACTCGACGGTAATCCCCATTCATTTGCAGTTCAAGGGGATTATTTATGGGTTGGCGGAACTTTCAGTCAGCGGCTTGCCCAAACGGCAATCGTTGGTTCAGCGCCGGCCCCGGTCGCTATGGCGCAGCTGTCAACGGAAAAAGCATATACCCGAACAGGGGAGCAGGAGACGATGTATCTCTATATAGCTAACCTCGGTGATGCCGATCTGGAGTGGGATGTGGCGATTAACTATACCGATGAGCACGAATTTGGTTTAGCTGACGGATTGGTGGTTCCGGATTTGGATAACGGGTCGGTAGAACCGGCGACGGTGGGCGTGATTCCGTTACAGCTCGAAAGCGGTTCGAACACGACCGGAACCTATCTTGCAGAGATCGAAGTGACTACAAATGATGCCGGAGAGCCGTTCCTGCTGGAACTGGACGTGACCGTCAACAGCCTTTTTGCAGCTTTGAATCCGGTTCCCACCACCGATACGGTGAATGTGGACGTAAATACCCCGCTTCAATGGACCGGAGATGAAAACGCTGATGAGATTACCGTCTATTTTGGTACCAATCCTGAACCGGGCACCGAAGAGATTATCTACGAAGGCACACCAGTTACTTCTCTCGATTCTACGTATTATGGCGGGTCACTGAATTGGTACACCGAATACTACTGGATGGTTACCAAATCTAACGAAATTTCAGAAACGCAAAGTCCGGTCTGGTCTTTCCGAACCATGGACAATCCCGTGCACGGGACCTGGACTCTGGTGGAGAGTGACGTTCTTTCCGGTGACTTTGACAAAACCCATTTTATCTCGCCGCAGGTGGGTTGGATTCTGGGCAGATCGCAAATTTTTCGGACGGTGGATGGTGGTGAATCATTTCAAGAGGTGGTGCCAAGTGACGAGGATCCCGAATTTGAATGGCAACGAGAGTACCAGGAAATATTCTTTTCGGATGATCAGACCGGATGGATCATCACCCGATATGAAGGAATTTTTCGTACGGTGGACGGGGGTGAAACCTGGAACCGGATCGCTGACGGAACAGATCACTCGATCAATTCCGCATGGTTTCATGGGTTGAATACCGGTTGGATGGCAGGAAACAGCGGCGAAATCAAGCGAACCGGTGATGGCGGACAAACCTGGGAGGAACTCGATTCAGGAACCGATGAATCGCTTAACGAAATCCGTTTTGCAGACGACCAGAACGGATGGGCAGCAGGCAACGAAGGCACGATTCTCCGGACCACGGATGGTGGTGATATCTGGCAGGTGCAAAGTTCCGGTACGGATCTTGATCTCGAGGGATTGGGTGTTCATGATGCACAAACAGCCTGGGTGGCTGGAGAAGACGAGATCATTCTCAATACCGATGACGGCGGAACAACCTGGACGACCCAGCATTTGGCTGAAGAGATAAGTTTTAGGACTCCCGATCTCGAAAGCATCTTTGCAATAGACCAGGATACGGTTTGGGCGGTCGGCGGCCGCTCCCGCGAGCCTTCCCTGATGATGTTTTCCATCGACGGAGGAGAATCGTGGGCTCGGGTCCCTGCGCCGGCGGATGAGCATATTACGGATGTTTACTTAACCAGTGCGCAGAATGGCTGGGCAGTGGGAGATAATGGCACAATTCTAAAGTATACGGGCCCGGATGGTGAATCGGGAACACCTGTATCCATTGATCCCGATGATTCTTCTGAACTTGTTTCAGAACTGGAGCTTGACCAAAACTATCCAAATCCTTTTAATCCAACTACCCGGATTCGTTACTCTTTGCCTGAGCAATCGAGCGTAAGGCTCGATGTATTCAATATGCTGGGTCAGCGGGTGGCCGTGCTGGTAAATGAACATAAAAGTACGGGTAGTCATACCGTCAGTTTTGACGCGTCTGGCCTGTCGAGCGGAATGTATTTCTACAGGCTACAAACCGACTCACAAACTCTGGCAAGACAGATGATGCTGATAAAATAGACATCCTTGTTTTCACACAAAGATTTATAAAATATCGTTTTTTATTTAAAGCAAGCCGCACCGTACGTGCAAGGGTGAAATTGACATCAAACAAAAAGGAACTGGAAACGGCGTAACCATTATTCAAAAGTAAATAGAGAATAGTGATGTTACGTTTAAGCAGCTTGGAACGGATCATGAGTTCAGCTCACATCAAATTGCAAGCAGCAGAAATGTAACTCAAACGGGCTATTCAAATAGCATTGAGGTGGATCAGTCGGGAAGCCGGGCAACAATTCTACAGGACGGGCCATACAACAATGTTTCACTGCGCCAGATGTAGTTGACTTTTCAATACTCATTTTTTCGGCTTCAACTGTTATTCATATCTTAATAAACGTATTCGGTAGTAAAACGAGGCCTGTCAGGCAGGTAAAAAATACTCGCTAAGAAGAAAAGAGTGTATTCACAATTTGTCCTTTCAAAGTAAGATAATGTGATTGTAACAGAGGTATAAACGGAGTGGATAGAAAAAAGAAGACAGCTTGAGAAGATGCATGATTATAATAGCAGCAAGAAGGGAGTTGAATTATTTAGAGCTAAGTTTATAAAAAAACGGTCTGCAGTATTTATTCGGAATAATCTGAATTTCTCCCAAAAAAATGAGAGATTGTTCGCATATCAAAGGTCTGCTTTGTGGTTCAATCGTGCATATTTGACAATTGTACAGTTTATTCGGAGATTAGCATAAAGCATTTCAATTCCCGGGTCTAAGCTATAAACGGCTGTGAATCAGTGCGATATAATTTCCGGCTTTGTATAGAATCCCTATACTTTGTTCATATTTAAAAATCGATCAAAAGCTGATTAATAAATATGCAATTGGGTCGATAACACAGTATAGCTCTTTCTCTCTAGGTAAGTTTAAAGTCTGTAGCTGATACCCGAAAACGTGTGAAGACGTGTCTATTTATTAAAAAATTATCAAATGTACTTATGAAGTCACGAATTTTAAGCGCACTTACTGTGCTTGTAGTCGCGGGAATTTTCTTTACCTCCTGTGCAAAAGACACAATTGAAGCGGAAACGTTTGGAGAGATTGATGGATTCGTAATTGACGGTGAGACCGAGGAGGGGCTTGAGACGGTCAACATCACTACTACGCCGGCTACAAATGCGATTTTTACTGAGAGTGATGGTTCCTTCACCATCACTAATATTCCGACCGGAAACTATACTGTTCAGGCACGAAAAACGGATTATAACAGCAGCTCGGTAAGTGTGGCTGTGCGGGAAGGTGAGGCTGCTACAGCATTTATTCAGATGAGCCCTGACGAGGAAGAGCCGGATTCCACCGTTTCAATGAATGATTTTGAAGCCGGCATTACCTCCTGGTTTAATGACGTGGATGGCGACACAATAAATGTTGAAATTAATTACAGAGTTGAAAACAACAGCGATTCGGGTGATATCAGCAGTTACGAAGTCTATTTTCAGGTGGAAACCGATAGCGGTGTGAGCTTCTATTTTGATATCGCCGGCGATGACCTGCAGGCCGGACAGAACCGCAGCGGTAACTTCAGGGGATATATACGCAACAACGAAGCGACCCAAGTGACAATCAATGACGTTTGGATCTCTGATTAAATTAAGGCCAGGCCTGAAAAATGAACCTCAAAAGAGTTGTCTTATTTACTCTGTTTGTCATGCTGGTTTGCACTGCAGCTGTTGCGCAGACGATCGACAACTCTGCAGAAATCTATATCAAGCAATCACCTGATGAGACTACAGGGCTACCGGTGAATCGGGCAGCGTATAATGAATTGCTGATTCTGGACTTAAATGAGATCCGTTCTATTTCACTCTCCTACCCAGATCAGGATGATCTGTTGACAGGCAACAATACGGAGGATCTTCAGTGGGGCAGCAACGATTTGATAACTGATTCTGAATTAACATTTTCGGTGGAAACGGAATCTGAAGAATACAGCAGTGAAGAAGCAGCTGGCCGAATGGCCGAACTTCTGAGCGACATGATAAGTAGCAGAGGAGAAGAGCGTGATTCTTCCGGTGTGGCTGCAGCCGCAGGCAATGACGCGATGGAAGCGTTCAGAAATGCTTTTAAAGCCGTTATTGAAGAGGACACCGGCGCAGAAGAAGAAGCCGCAACTCAGGAGCCCGTGATATACGGTGATGTGGAAGGCATAGTTCTGGATGAAACACGGTCGAAAACGGGGAGGGATTTTTATAACGCTTTTTATGATGCCTGGTCGAAACGTGAAGGGAAAGAGAATTCAGTTGTACGAATTGCAGAGAAGCCGGGACCGGGGATGGGAAGCATTGTATATGTTGAAGTGGACTATGAAGTGATTTTTGAACTCAGGCTGCGGCCCGGGGATCAGCGAACAAGGCATGCAGGGGACATTGCAGCCGCCCGAACGCTCAGCTATCTGGAAGAAAAACCGAACAAACCATTAATCTATTAAATCAATTTGATATGAAACGTACCATCACTGTTTTTGCCACAGGCTTGATTGTAGCCCTGTTTCTAAACGTATCAGCAGTTTCAGCACAGGAAATGGTTTATAGACCGCTGAATCCAGCATTTGGCGGAAACCCCGGTAACTACGGGTGGATGCTGAACAGCGCCAATACTCAGAACCTCCATGAAGCAAGCCGGGAGTCGGGCTTTCGGCGGGATCCGCTGGCCGATTTTCAGAATTCACTTCAGCGTCAGGTGCTGTCGCAGCTAACGCGTGATATTGTTCGTCGAGAGTTTGGTGATGGAGAGGCGCTTGAGGAGCAGCGATTTGAATTTGGAGAATTTAATATTGAAGTGACCCCCGGTGATAATGGAGTTCAAATTCGGATCTTCAATATTTTGACGGGTGACGAAACCAGCGTAACGATTCCAAACTTTTAGACTATGAGAGTTTTTTCAACAGCAATTTTATCAGGTATTATTGGTATAGCTGCTTTGAGTGGCTGTGCCGGAACTATGAAGCCGATGCATACGGAGCGTGCAACCCACGGCACCGTAAGTGAGGTTTATTCACAACTGAAGGAGCTGCCCGAACCACAGGAAAAAATTGTTGCTGCAGTCTATCGTTTCAGAGATCAAACCGGGCAGTATAAACCGTCCGACCGCGTGGCGAGCTGGTCAACAGCGGTCACACAGGGGGCAACATCTATCCTCATGAAAGCGATGGAAGAGTCCGGCTGGTTTGTGCCGATTGAGCGTGAGAGTATTTCCAACCTGCTGAACGAACGTCAGATTATTCAAAGCATCCGTCAGCAGCATTCAGGTCCGCAAGGACCGCAACCGCTTCCGCCGCTTCTGTTTGCAGGAGTGATGCTTGAGGGTGGCATTGTAGGATACGACACGAATGTGATCACAGGTGGTGTCGGTGCACGATATCTCGGCACCGGTGGATCCGGTCAGTATCGTAAAGACCAGGTGACAATCTACTTGCGGGCAGTATCAACCCAGAGCGGACGGGTGCTAAAAACAGTTCATACCACAAAGTCGATCATTTCCCAACAGCTCGACAGCGGTGTATTTCGGTTTATTGATACCAACAGATTGCTGGAAGCGGAAGCCGGGTATACCTATAACGAACCACCGGTTATGGCCGTGACCGAAGCGATTGACGAAGCGGTTAAGCAGCTTATTCTGGAAGGGGTTGAAGCGGATATCTGGACTCCGAAAAACGCAGATGAAATCGCTGCATACCGTGATCGGTTTAATTTTGAAAAACAAAAAGAAGAGCAGCTTCAGCGCGACTATTTCGGCCTGATTGATCAGCCGGATCTCCGGGGCGGGTGGTCGCTGACAACAAACGGGTTTTTTGGCACTATCATAGGAAATTACAGCAATCCGGACGTCAATCCCGGCGTCATGCTGCAAGTAGAAAAGGGAGTGACCCGCAACTTCTCGCTTCGCCTTGGCGGGCAGCGGACCCGGATCAGCGCGCCTAATGCGTTTTCGAATCCGGTTAATGCGGCTGACCTACTTCTGAATGTCTACATCACGCCCGGATACAATCTCTCGCCGTTTATGGCGGCCGGCGGCGGGGCCTTTATTTTTGATAAAAAATATACTGAGCTTGATGACCAGATCCTTCCGTTTATAGGACTGGAGACCGGCTTCGACTACCGGTTCAACAACCGGTTTGGTGTACGGGCAAGCGCAAGCTATCGCTATCTTCTGATTGATGGCCTTGACGGGGTGTCGATGGGCAAATATAACGACCAGCACTGGGGGGTTAATCTTGGATTTATCTATCAGCCCGGATTTTTGAATTAGACCGGGTTTTCTACTTATAATCTCCCCCCGAGGGGAGTACCCACGCGAATCGCGTGGGGGTGGGGTGTTACGGTGCTTTGATGAAGATTAGAAACCTCTTCAGGTATCGATGCCCTTCAACACACCCCTTGCTCAACAAACCGACCTTCGGCCGTTTGCTTTCACTTTTCCCCTCTCAAGATGGGATTTGTTTGTTAACCGTCTTCGTGAAGTTGAGATATGAAATCTCCCCTTTAGAGAA
>Ga0307966_1003551_pt1 | contig 11736 bp, 13 predicted proteins | sample OrgLakmetagen646_FD_203141 | JGI IMG/M metagenome (GOLD analysis project Ga0307966, IMG submission 203141) | Saline water microbial communities from Organic Lake, Antarctica - #646 | ecosystem: Environmental > Aquatic > Non-marine Saline and Alkaline > Saline | place: Antarctica: Organic Lake... | reverse complement strand
GCACGCTGTGTGTTTGCGTCAAAACAAGTTGCAAAAAACAACTGACCACCCACCGTCCGCTCAGCCAGAAGCCTCTGAACTGCAGGTCTTTGAAAATTAAAAGCGAGGTGGGGATGCTCACAGGCTGCATTGACATGCCTCCGTAGGTGACCATGGTTCCACCTGAGCGTTATTCCGTGGTGTAGGTGAGTTGTTTTGAGCCATATTCTTGGGGTGTGAGCTAAAACCGATTCCAGTTCCGTTCTCGTAGTTAGGTGTTTCTACAAGACCTAAAAAGGGAACTTGTCTGTGTCATGGGCACAGAAATAGAATACATTTACAAGGACATGGCAACACACACAAGACCATGGCTCCAACTGAGTGATTAACACAGATGCAACTGTTGATTCATGGGCTTGTTGATCCATGGGCCAAGAAGGGAGGAAGTCATACATGAATGATGAAACACAAACACATGCAAATGCTTACGCTCACGCATGCAAATGCACACACATACAACCATACACGCATACAGACCAGCATGCACACACACATGCACACGCAACAAATCATCTGTACATCCTTGGCAGACAAGGCCTAAAACGTGCACACATTATCACAGAACACAGTCACCAAACTTACGGTAAGTTTCTGTCGTTTATTATTCTTTGTCTGTCTGTCTGTCTGTCTGTCTGTCTGTCTGTCTGTCTGTCTGTCTGTCTGTCTGTCTGTCTGTCTGTCTGTCTGTACGTCTGTCTGTACGTCTGTCTGTCTGTTCTTTTTATATCTCTATTTGTTCCCTTTTCTGTTCTTGTGTCTGTCAGAACCCTGTGTATAGTGCGAGCATTGCGCCATGCCCATCAAGGCCTCCACATGCCAGACAGTGACTTTTGTCTGCTTTTCATGCGTTACAACACCACAGTCCCATATCTCATTCTCCCTTCCCCTCCTAAACACAATCACATACACAAATACACACGCACACACACGCGCACACGATTCCAGGTTCTCACGCTCCGGTTGGTAGCTACTTGCGAACCACAAGCACAAGCACTTACTGGCAAAGATCAATGAACAGCTACATTATTGGCAGAGCTTACTGGCAGAGCTTACTGGCCGACATTACTGGCCGAGATAACTGGCTGACATTACTGGCCGACATTATTGGCAGAGCTTACTGGCCGACATTATTGGCCGACATTACTGGCACAGATTAATGGCAGAGATCAATTAGCAGCAGATCAGCTACAAGCGATCAGCTGAAGGTCACCCCTTAACACAAATACTGCACCCATCGACACAACAGTCCAACCACAGCCTTAGGTTCACCCTGTTTAGGTATCTTGAGTAATTGAACGCATCTGTGCGCCCATCAGGCAGAAGAACAGATAGCCTTACACACTCTGGGAAGCACACGCACCCTCACACAGCGTTTTGGCCACGATCAAGGCGGAGCTGCCCCCCACACAGTTTAGACCAAGCTTGCAATTGGTGCTCAGCTTCCCTCCACTTTGCTCTGCAAGCAGGGCTGTTTGTGTGTATGTGTGTGTATGTGCTTATGTGTTTATGCGTGTGTGTGTGCTTATGTGTGTGTGTGGTGTGTGTGCGTGTGTGCGCGCATGTACGCAACATTGAAAGTGAAGAAGACATTTGAGGCTGTTAGGTCTATGGCTAGTAAGAAAAAGAGGCTGTCGTCTGGATACAAATTTTGTTAAACTATCAGGCATTGAATTATTCCCAAGATGAAATAAGCAGCATGCACCACATCTGCAAAATTGTCCTATGAAGCTGCGTGATATACTTTTGAAAAGAAAATCAACATGGGTAGTGTACACGTACTAAGGCTTTCTGACAGCTGCTCCTCTGTGGTGACCATATCTGCTCCCAGATCCGTGAGCCATTGCACTGTTTCTGTCCAGTTAGGCCTATACACGTGCGTGCATTTTGTGAGGTTTAGAAAGTGAGGAAAGGTAGGAAGGTTGCAAATGTTCAATTCCTGTTGCCAGTTTTGTTGAAATTCTATACTCGCACATGGGGAGACAAAATACTAAATTACAATGCGCAGCAATGCAAATGGACAGTTTCAAAAATTTTGAATTGAGAGGACAGGCACCCCCATGTGACCCTATTTGATGCAGCAGTAAGACCTCAAGCTACCTTACTGCTAGCAGCAAGTATAAGTTTGAAGAAACAATCAGTCGATACTTCAATCAGTCGATACTTCCCAGGGGCAGGACCTTCCAGCAGCATTCTGGCGTTCTATTTTCATTCAAGCACCTGTTTCTGGGAACCCACCTGTCTCTGATGATGTTGATGGTCCTTAGCCCTTTTGCCCTGGCCAGCTGAATGACGGCCTGAAACCGCACATCAAGGTGTAAAAGTGTTTTCACAGTTTCACCAGTGTTTTTTCTTGTCCCTGCCTACTAGACGTATTGGCGGACATAAAGAATGTTTGGATGACATAATGAATGGTCAATGGCAGGTTTAAATGTAGATAGACAGATATACACATATATCCAGGGAGAAAGAGAGAGAGAGAGAGAGAGAGACAGGGCAATATATAGAAAGAGAGAAAGAAAGAGAGATATACATAGAGAAGGACAGAGCCGCTAACATTGACATACAGGACAACATTAATTTTGCACCCTACCATGGTATTAACTATACAAAAGGATTCAGGTCACATACATCACGGCACAGGCTAACAGGAATTACCTGGCCTGCGCAAGCACACAAACAGTAATTACCTGGCCTGCGCAACCACACAGTAATGACTTAGCCTGCACAATCACACACAGGAATTACCTGGCCTGCAAAATCGCACACAGGAATTACCTGGCCTGCGCAAGCACACAAACAGTAATAACCTGGCCTGCGCAACCACACAGTAAATACTTAGCCTGCACAATCACACACAGTAATTACCTGGCCTGCACAATCACACACAGGAATTACCTGGCCTGCACAATCACACACAGCAATTACCTGGCCTGCGCAAGCACACAAACAGTATTTACCTGGCCTGCGCAACCACACAGTAATCACTTAGCCTGCACAGTCACAGTAATTACCTGGCCTGCACAATCACACACAGCAATTACCTGGCCCACCGCACTTGTGGCGCCGTTTTGCACCACCACATCTCCTGGGGACAGGTCCACAAAACGTTCCAGCATGGCCAGCGCGGTTGTTGGACTGCGCAGAAGGTCCGGGAGTGGGTAAACAAGATTGATAGGCAGTATGCTAGTGCACGCCACCAGATAAGAAGACAAGCTTTGTAGGGTAGCGGTCAATGTAACTTACTGTAGGGTAGCAGGTAGCAGTCAATGTTACTTATTGTAGGGTAGCGGTCAATGTAACTTCCTTTTCTTTGGCCTATACTAACACCAATGAGGTACACACACATATATATATGTGTATGTGTGTGTGTGTGTGCGTGTGTGTGTGTGTGTGTAATAGCTAGTATCCAATGTTCCTGTAAGTTATAAGCAACAGCCGTGACATAGATCCAGTCGGTAGGCAGAGGCACTTTTGCAAGTCGTAGCCGTAACATGTGGGTATCAGAAGCGTAGCGGCCAAAATTGTATTATACGGAGCAATTTGAAAAACACGATTAAATACGTGATAAATACGATACGACGTATAATACGCCTACGCCGTATGACCCATCCCTGCATGCGGGTATCAGAAGCGTAGCGGCCAAAAGGAGTTATCTCAGTCTCAGGCAGTTCTAGGAGATGCCATGTCGGAGATAGGTGGCACCTTGAAGCGCATCTAGAAAATCGTATCCTTGACAACACCTTCCAAAAAACATTGATTGATAAATTGGCTTAACGGAACAAAGTACATAGGTATGAGTGTGAGACCTGGCAATGCGGCAGCTGAGCAACAGCACACTTTTACAGACAGCGTAGCGTCACTTTATTAACAGCGTAGCGTCACTTTAATAACAGCGTAGCGTCACTTTATCAACAGCGTAGCTCACTTTATTAAAAAGCACAGCACTAATGCGCAGCGTACACCTTTTGGATTGGGGAGAAGGCTGAGCAGGTGCCTGTATCCATTGACCCTCACTTCAAAAATAAAGCAAGCAGTAGGAGGGCGAAACAATGATTGCGCACACTGCAAGTCAAAAGCAGACAACAGCTCACTCATATGGACAGCGCAGCTCAATTTATTAACAGCGTCGCTTCACTGTATTAACAGCGTAGCTCACTTTATTAACGCTCTTTTTATTTAAAGCGTAACGATCGTCATTTCACTGGTCTCATGCAAATGAAAGCAAACTGCTCGTCTAGGATTGGCCAGAACCATATATATACGCCATATATGACAGTATGATTGATGAATTCCATTCAAAATATACCGTACATACACCCCATATGATTAGTAATGGCCAACCTTATGCAAATCCTATCTGGACAACAACTCACTTTATACACAGCGTCGCAGCTGCGTCCAGCGGGAGATCCTTGGGCACCTTCCAGAAGCTCGTAGCTTTGAACACACCACTGCTTCTCCAGGTGCCCTGTGCATGGTTGTACACGTACTTATCATTTAATGACATACATATAAAACAACGAGGGTATGACAGTGCACACACACTGCTGTGTGCGCAAATACAAGAAACAGTCTGTGCACGTGCGTCATTCTCTTGTTGTCCATTATTGATACAGGGTACAGGTAAACCACTTACCACTACAAGGGATCAAGCAGTCACAACGGAGATTAAATCACCGCCTTACTGACCATTGATTATTCAAGCACTTCTTAACAACTTTCCTTTCCCCATCTATGGTTGCCTTCTTACCTGTGAGGGCTCAATGGGCACTACTCGATCCCCGACACTGAAACCTGACACCTGTGCGTGCACACAAATGTGTGTGTGTGTGTGTGTGTGTGTGTGTGTGTGTGTGTGTGTGTGTGTGTGTGTGTGTGTGTGTGTGTGTGTGTGTGTGTGTGTGTGTGTGTGTGTGTGTGTGTGTGTGAGCATGGTTTGTGAGTGACCCAGCACGTGAGAGACACGTGAGGGTTGCACCTATAGGGTTGGCTAGAATTGTTTGCATACACCGTATATGACCGTAAAGGAACGCTTAAGTTTCCCTGCTGCATAATACCGTATATACACCGTGCGTACGTACGTACGTACATATGTATGTATAATTTGCCAACCCCACACCAATACAAAGGCAGCCCCGTGGCGATGTTGTAATGGCGACAAGCAGTGCAAAAGACAAGCTGTATAACGGATTCACTTTGTTCATTACCATAGCATCTCTCTCTCTCTCTCTCTCTCTCTCTCTCTCTCTCTCTCTCTGCGCATCATCACCTCTGCTTTTTGAAGCGTCACTCCTGTTCTATTTACCAAAAGAGGCGCGCTTCTTAGCTAACAAGAAATACATTTTATGCTTCACATGTACCAAACCTATCATTCCTTGATTACTTATTTAAAGCAAGAGCCTTGACAAAACTCATGTATGTACTCACCCACCCACTCACCCACACCCACACCCACACCCACACCCATACACACATACACACACACGAACACATACACACACACGAACACATACACACACACCGCAATACTCATGTATGTACTCACCCACCCACTGCACCCACCCGCCCACACCCACACCCATACACATACTCGCACACATACACACACACATACACACACCGCAAAACTCATGTATGTACTCACCCACCCACGCACCCACCCGCCCACACCCGCACCCACACCCATACACACACATACACATACTCGCACACATACACACACACAAACACATACACACACACATACACCACAAAACTCATGTATGTACTCAAGGCTTAGAGTATACTACGTTCCTGTACCGCCTTTGCAGCATACACATGGACCTCGTATGTCCTTACACTTGCCTTGTTACCCAAAGCTGCCACCTCCGCAACACCCTCATGGCCAGGAATAGAGGGAAGGGGAGGCTTAATAGGGTACTTGCCCTGCCATGGCACACACAATTTGTGTACGAGCAAGAATTAAAACACATTACTTAGTGTGCACCAGCATCCAGGACGCAAATGTTTTGGAGGACTCTGCCTGAGAGGGATGGGCCCAGATTTTACACAGGTAGAGTGCTTTTAACGAGAACGGAGGAAAAGAGGCACGGGCACAGGTCTTCAGTCTTATTTTCCACCGGCATGGATTAAGTGGCTAGATCAAGCAAGGGCAGGGATATGTACAGCACAAGTGACGATGCTTTTGTGAGGTGAATAGAGGCTTTTGTGCTCCAACGCATTAACTGGAAGGGTGTGTACGTATGTGCAGCATCTTTTTGACAGGTGTGTGGGCAAGGTGCTTGGTGACTCATGGAATGCAAGGAGACGAAATAAGCATGCACATCTCCCTCAATGATTTGAGCAGGTCTGCAGAAAACCACATGCAGGTTGAGCGGAGGCACTTAAAAGCACAACATTATCACGCAAGCTTGATGTGCGATTATTACTATAGTATGCTGGTATGCTATAGCATACTATAGTAGGGGTGAACAGATGGAAATTATGCAGGCTAATTCACTCAGTTGCTGCCGAAAAGCGTCATTCAGTAGGGTACTAAGCTGGATGCACTTAACAGGAGAGATCATTTCCTGGTTGCATCTCGAGAGGGTGATCTAATTATGCTGTTCAGGTGTTGTTCGTATGCTTTTTGCAAACCCCTGCTTCCTATTCACAAAGAACTAAAAGCCAACCCCAACAGACCTGGAAAAAAACGTAGGCAATACATACGTGACATGCAATGACGTAGGCAATACATACGTGACATGCAATGACGTAGGCACTGCATACGTAACATGCAATGACGTAGGCAATGCATACGTAACATGCAATGACGTAGGCAATACATACGTGACATGCAATGACGTAGGCACTGCATACGTGACATGCAATGACGTAGGCAATGCATACGTGACATGCAATGACGTAGGCACTGCATACGTAACATGCAATGACGTAAGCAATGCATACGTAACATGCAATGACGTAGGCAATACATACGTGACATGCAATGACGTAGGCACTGCATACGTAACATGCAATGACGTAGGCAATACATACGTGACATGCAATGACGTAGGCAATACATACGTAATATGCAATGACGTAGGCAATGCATACGTAACATGCAATGATGCCCAAGGTGTTGGTCTGCGAAGCACTTGAGCCCCTGCTGCCATCTAATTTGAGTAGGGTTGGCCAGAATCGTACATACACACCGTATATGACTGTATGTATGGTGATTTCCCTGCCAAAATGCCGTATATACACCGTATATACCTATAAATGGTTCTGCCCAACCCTAAATTCGAGCCAGCCTCCCCTGATTGGAAATGGGCCAAAAATTGGCCAGTTCGTCCCACCTAAGCAAGATATATGCACCCACAATGGTTTGATATGGTGATAGGATTGCATCGGGTATGTAATCAGTGAGGAGATTTTTGGCTTTTAAATTGGCTAGGGCTAAAAGTTCAAAATCCCTGCCAAAAAATTAGGCCATGATGCCTCAAAGACCCAACGGCTGGCCTCCTATAATTAATACACGTAGCTACATGCACATAACAACATTTGTGTACAGAAAAGAACATACTGGGAAGGTCGCTCCGTGGCCCCCGTCTGCAACTTTACAATCAAACATGCAACAGACAGCATACCTACACCAGCAATGGGAGCTGCAGTACATATGAGCTGCTCAACCACGCAGAGAGAAAAGGTTTCAGGCAGTAATCAGCATTCCAATTGTAGGTTTCACTGCACAGAGATAAAAAAGGCCGTGCTGGTAGCGGTGGTTATGGGTATAGGCACTGTGGTGCCAGCACCAGAGATCCCCTCACCGCCTCACCGCACAAGCATGTGCCACCCAATCCCACGCACCTGGATAGTGTTAATGTCGCTTGGATTTATGGGCGCCTGTGGGAAAGAATGAAGTGAAATTTTAAGACCAATACCCAGGAGCACGCTTGCTACCTATAGCTCTGCGTTATGGCTAGGTTTATCAGCCTTTCAAGGCATCCAAACAAACAGCACAAGCAGTCTACACTTGTGGTCCTCTGTGCATGCAAGAGGTGTTGCGTCAGGAAATTAAACATTGAAGCTCACCTTTAAGAAACGCAACAGAATCTCGCCCTCACTTGGCGTCGCCACATCAAGCTCCTTCAGCCTCAGGACCTCAGTTGGCTCGCCTGAGTACATGCGTGTGTGTGTGTGTGTGTGTGATTTGTGTGTGTGTGTGCGTGTGTGCGCGTGTGTGTGTGTGTGTGCGTGTGAGTGTGTGTGTGAGTGTGTGTGTGTGTGTGTGTGTGTGTGTGTGTGTGTGTGTGTGCAAGTGTGTGTGTGTGTGTGAGTGTGTGTGTGTGATTTGTGTGTGTGTGTGTGTGTGTACGCGTGTGTGTGTGTGTGTGTGTGTGATGTGTGTGTGTGTGTGTGTGTGTGTGTGTTTGTGGATGTGCGTGCGTGCTTATGCACCTGCGCATGCATACGTACACTCACCTGTGGTCTCGTAAACCAGTGCTTGAGATTTGCTGTGAAGTTCATTTGCAGCCATCAGCGGCCAGTTGGAAGAGAGCGAAGAAAAGAAAGCCCTGACCTGCTTGCCACCGCGCACTAGCATTGATGACTTATAATAAAAAATCTGCAGGAGAGGCAAGTGGATTCTAATTTGGTTGCAATATGGTATTCATGTCATGATCTTATAGGGTCTGAATGCTGCCAAACCTCATTCCAATTGTGCTCTGCACACCTGTGCCAGCTGTGAGAGCAGGTTACACTGCGCGCATTTGTCTGGAAGAGGTCGTGTACTTCTGATGACAGTATATCATCAATGATGATCAATATTGCTGTTCAATTCCTTCCTCTCCTTCAATGAGCCTCCGTAGCTCCGTAGCGTGTACTTTTACTCCTCCCTTTGCCACGACAAAAGCCACGACCAGATATTGGTACCTATATCCTCTTACAGCAACAAGGAAAAGAAGAGAAAAAAACACTACCGCCATAGATGAGGAAAGGGTGTTGTTTTGTGTTCTGCACCACCCAATGTATGCAGTCCCACCTGGAAAATAAAATTAAGAGAAGCTTCTCAGTGGGGACCGAGTGGTTTGGAGGCAGGAGCCTGCACACCACCAGGAGTATCGCTCACATATTTTTGATTCAATGTCCTGTACAATTTTTGTTGCGGATCTGCATGTAGACCAGTAACCCGAGGCTGTGGAGTGGGTTCCTTGTGTGGCTGCTGCATATGGTGCCTGTTGCTCCTAGCAGGATGGTGTGAAGTGCAACGTTTAGGTTTTGCAGGTGAGAGACCACCAATAACATTGCATGAAGGGTTTTGCGGTGTCCGAGTAAGCGAGGCATTAGCAGCTTATGTTGTTCTCGTGTCTTTCCTGCTTGTTGGTTAGGGGAAGTGTCTACACGGCATTTTATTTTGATTAGGTTTACATCACGTTTGTTTGTTTGTATGTCTCTTGGTTTCATAGCCAGGGGGTATGGATTGGCAGCGCCATCTGCTTGATTATCACGGGCAGCGCTTCTTGCATTCTTGGCTCCCTGCCTAGTTCGGTACGTGTTTGTTGGGTTTTGTTTGGGGCGTGGTTGCTGGGTCAGAGTAACTATGATTGCATCTGGCTCGCTGGATTTCTGCCGCTGTCGTGCATTGAGATTGCAAGGTAAGAGCCATATTGGGATCATTCCTACCTGTGTCTACTCTAAGAAAGGCGTGTAATGCCTTGTTGTACCGTTTTTCACGACTCCCTACATCTGCTTGTGCAAGCAAACACACTGTGTACCTTGTTGGATCGCTTTTATAATCATTTGTCCAGCAGCATTGTGCCTGTTGACAATTATTTTGATTATAACGCGATGGCTGCAGCCTGACAGCATGTGGTAGGTGCCGTCTAGCTTCTGGCAGATGGGGCAGATTGGTGGGCCCTCTATATGGTTACACTGAGCGGCATGCTTTTGGTTGTATATCAAATTTGTGCGGCAAAGCGTGAAAACTTTCCAGAGGTGACACTTTGTATAACGAATATATGCCAACAACCTTTTCCTCCAATGTGGGGAGTGGTTTTCACTGCCAGCATAGTTTTACTCTTCTTTTCCACATGATGTCCATCTTGATCCGTCAAACATGATTTCTCAGCAGAATACGGCTGAATTCATGGCTGCTTTTGAAGGTTTGCAGGGGGGAGACCAGTATAGGAATGCTGTGCGCTCTGGTTCAGCTGTCAATGTTAAAGAGTTTGCAGTTGATTTGCGTGCTCGTTTGTGCAAAGTTTGGGAGGAGCTGGATGATACTGAGCCTAAAGAGTGCAGACTCAAGCGTGCGACTTATCACCACTGGTTTGCTTCTCCTTTGCTGCCATTGATGAATGATACCGGCCCGTATTGTGTTCCTAGATACCTGAACTTGGATTTGGGGAGGCACGTGCAACGCAATATTGCCAGATTTAGACTCCGTGCGCACACCATGGGTGTTGAAAGAGCTTGTTGGCAGGATGGTGAACGTGGATTTTGTGACATTTCTGAGATGTGATTTGCAGGACGTGCAGGACGAGAAACATGCTCTGTTTCTTTGCAGTTGTCCAGAAATTTGTGCTGTGAGAGCCAAGTATAATCATTTGTTTTTGGGCGCTTCTTCACAGTTAGCCTTATAAAGGCTCCATCGGCTATTCCAGCCATGTGCTTGTTCCTGTCGTCCTAAGACATACCTAAACTGCAGGTCCCTAATTCTGCCTGATTCTGCCTCATCAGCATATGTCTGCCTCAACGTGTGAACTTACAAAAAACCCATCAACTACATTTACAGCTATGAGCTGCAACTAATCCAAATATGAAAATCTTAAATTAAAATGCAACCTGGTAGACGTCTCGTTAAAAAGCAAAGTACACGTCTCGTTAAAAAGCAAATGTGGCTCGCAATCCACAAAAACCGAAGGAGATCTTATAGCATATCAAGAATTCTTTGATCAATTATACCTTATACCTCACAAAGGAGCCGCTGAAGCTGTTCAAAATTTGGAAGCAACACATACACAACTTAACAACAGTTAAACAACCCAGCATACTCACCTAAATCCTCCTCGTTAATACAGACCAATACACTGACATGATATGAAATAACGAATTATGACGAGGCACTCCTGCGTCACAATCGTAGAGACCTGAGACAATGGGCGCGACACGATGCTGAAGAATTTGTCCATCATCTTGATGAAATAGACAAATAGACACACATTGCTTGGCGCACATCACTTTTTGTGTCACTATCAGTTTTGGAGCCACTCAAAACACCAAAAAATATTGTGCATTATAGTACAGGCTACATTTCCCCCCTAAGTGGGGAAAAGCAACAAAATTAATGGGTGCATTCTAGAAGAAGCCGTACTTTTCCTGTGCTGTGCTGCCAGGGTCTTGAGCTCCTGCACCTTGCACCAGCAGCTTGACGCCCTGTGTGTTCACAGCAACAAGTACATCGAACATGTTTGTACCCCACACTCCAGTTTGTGAAAGTGACAGTAATGAGATGATGCCCTGCAGGTCGAGACCAGGAGAATGAAGTACACATCTATGCAGTTTTCTTGTCCTGCTATCGTACTTCTTGACTGAAGCCTTTTTCTTGTTAACAATCTACCGTACGAACAATATATCACGCCGCAAAAATATTGTTTTTGGGGGGTGCGGCGAGCTCACACCCCCTGAAATATATAAATAGTTGAGGGGGTGCGG
>Ga0307966_1003549_pt1 | contig 11737 bp, 14 predicted proteins | sample OrgLakmetagen646_FD_203141 | JGI IMG/M metagenome (GOLD analysis project Ga0307966, IMG submission 203141) | Saline water microbial communities from Organic Lake, Antarctica - #646 | ecosystem: Environmental > Aquatic > Non-marine Saline and Alkaline > Saline | place: Antarctica: Organic Lake... | reverse complement strand
GCGAGTGCAACCGAACGTCAGTTAGTACTCTCTTGGCACAGCTTGCGCTGTGCTAACCATCCTTTTTTGGCTTGTGCCTTGGATAGTTGGCAGCTTAGTCTTAAGCCCTTGCTCTCTTTGACTCCAGCAACTTGCTGCCCTTGGCCTGTTCCTTCCTGTTTTGTGTGGTTCCAGTGTGTCTGTTTCTCCTGCCCCTTTTTGTGTGGCAAGCTCAATTTTTTGTTGGCAGGTATGGGTGTCAACGGCCCTTTTTTTCTCTTCTAGGAGGGCTCTTTTAGCCAGTCCAGTGTCTCTCATGTTGTCGGCACAAGTGTAAAATCTCCCTCCAGCAGTTCGGTGGATACGAGCCGGAATAGAATGAATGTAAAACTCATGTACTGCCGGACGCTTTAGATTTCAATAAGTTAAATTTTGCCTCCTGCTTTCAGCTTTTATTTGTAATAATTCAGAACGCCAATTGGTAGGAAAGAAGACCATATCATTTCACGTAGACAGTGAACAATCGCACAAGAAGATAAGGAAATTTTGGTCTTTGGATTTCGGTTCACCCTCGATTCGAAAGGGCAAAATTTGTTAGTAGTTTTACACACGTTTCGATTTGCCGATTTTCGACCGTTTTTTGTGACGCCCAGGCACGAATGTTTTTTTCCTGAGTTCATTACAATTGTTAGTCAAACGAGGGAGGAAAAACAGCCCGAGGCAAGCATCCCCATTTTCAAATAAGCTTGGTTAGTTGTGCAGGAAGTGCTGGCGCGTGAAAATGGGATGCATGTCCTCAAAGGTACGTTGTGAACTGATCAGTCTCATGAGACACAGAACCACTGCGGAACTACTGCATCACTCAACCGGTACCACAGCTCTGAGCTAGCTAGCTAGCTATAGCGCACACTGTTCCCTCCTTTTCGCTGCTGCAGAAGGTCCAGGAGTCAGAAGAAGAAGCTGACACTCCCAGCCCTCCAGGATCAGAGGCCGGAGAGAAAGGCTCTCATCCTACTACTTTCGCCATCATCCACGCTTCCACAGCGGTGGGGCCTGCGGCAGGCCCAGCTCACCAACAAGTTCTCAAGGTATTGCCTGTGTGCCATTATCCAGCAGCAGCATTTGTCCTCTCCTGTTCCCATCCCAATTCTCCCAATTCTGATTCTGAGACGTATAATACTCCCCTTTTTGACTGAAGGATTGTGTACTGGGGAGGCATCGCCCTGGCTCATCCGTCACGTGTATAAGCGTCTCTACTGATGGTACCCTGTGTGTCTCAGGTAGGTGGTCACGATGAAAGCTCCTGATGACTTGCGTGCTGACTTGCGTGGGGGAACTCACGTAGAGAGGCTCCAATGAAAACAAGCCTTTGAAACTACAGAAAGGTGGGCTTTACACAGGCCTGCAAACATCGCATAGCCCTGTTGCTGCACTTCGTGACTCCTTTTATAATTAATGTGGGGAGTGTTTCTCACTGTCTGCATAACGTAATCCTGCCATCGTCACTTCGTCCTGTTGCTGCACTTAGTGACTCCTTTCATAATTAATGTGGAAAGTGTCTTTCACTGCCTGCACATATTTTCTTTCTCCTTTTGCTGCACAGGTGGTGAAGATCGGACCGTGAGGGTCTGGGACTTGACCAGAGATGAGGGGCAGTGCAAAGGAATTCTCCAAGGTGAATGGTTGCATGCAATTAGAATCGGCCTCGAATCAATTTAGTAATGAACCGATGGAGTCTTTTTTTGGCAGAAGGATCTCTCAATTTGGTGCTGTGTGTTATTAAAGTGGTGTATGATTGGTATCTGCGCTTCTGTATTGTTTACAGAACACAGGATAAAAGTAAGAGTGGTATAGTAATTACTTTACATGCCTAAAAATCCACTGCCCATTGAGTTCATTCATGACAGACAGGCCACCTTGCTACCGATTGCTGTAAAACTTAACACATAGCAGACAGGAACAGGCCCTACAAGCCAAATCATCAGACAAGCTGTGCTGCGCTTGCATAACCGGAGTATTTCCATCAAAGCAAGAAACTTTATTTGTAAGGCAGCCCTGAATTTCACACAATGCATGCGTGCCCCTCGCTCACAGGACACTCACAGGAAAAGAAAAAGAATTAACTACGCAGGCAGTGAAAGCCACTCCCCACAATAACTAAGGAAAAGGAGCCACTTTGGTACCGAGTACCGTAAAGCTCCTCCACCGCGAAAAGGAAAGGAATAATCAATGGGGATCAAGAGGGTTGCAGGATTGGCCTGAAACCGACTCCTGATGAGAGTTGATAACAGTACTGGAAAGGGCACGTCAGGATGTGACTCGAAATTACTTGCTTGCCCCTCGCTCACAGGACACTCACAGGATGTGACTCAGAACGCTTTCTTGCTTGCCCCTTGCTCACAGGACACTCACAGGATGTGAGTCGAACCACCCGTTTGTTTGTCCCTCGCTCACAGGACACTCACAGGATGTGAACGCAGTAGCACTCTCGCATGATGGTACGCTCTGTGTGTCAGGAGGCGACGACATGACCATTCGTGTGTGGAACATTGCGCGGCTGGATGATATGGAGCTCAGCATCGACGGCACTTGCAATTCACGTGCGTTGTGCAGGAACATTCTGTACGGCCACTCAGGTAAGCAGAAGGATCACAGGCTAAGTTTGTAGAAAATGTTGTTACCAAGTGAATGTCATTGCCTGTTAGTTTGGTAATGAATACTATCTCCCCAATGCACGTAGTTTTGTGAAGCAAAGCAGCTCTCTGCATTCACATTGCTGCCTTTCAGGGTTTTAGAGAAACTTTTTTATTTTGTTTGCTCCTTCACCAAAAGGCGCCACCATTTGAAAGGTACACTTAATCAAACCGCGCTTGACAAATATCTGCAGGCTTTGTTCACGCCCTGGCACTAACATCGGATGCCAGACTGTGCATTAGTGGGTCAGAAGATAAAACAATTCGGGTGTGGGACATTGCTGAATCGCCAAAGGTGGGGGTTTTTGAATCGAGAGAAACAGATGCACTCAAACTTATCATGACATTCTCAAGCTGTGCGCCATATCAGTACTGAAAGCACTAATTGTCTAGTTGCTGACAGCCTCAAGCTGTGCGCCATATCAGTACTGGAAGCACTAATTGTCTAGTTGCTGACAGCCTCAAGCTGTGCGCCATATCAGTACTGAAAGCACTAATTGTTTAGTTGCTGACAGCCTCAAGCTGTGCGCCATATCAGTACTGAAAGCACTAATTGTCTAGTTGCTGACAGCCTCAAGCCCGCGCGCCCGCGCTGTTGCGCAAAATTGGGATTGTACTCGCCTAATTTGCAGCACATTGTCAGTCTGAGATCGTCCTCACCTTTGGTTGTGCTGCCTTGGCGTCAGATTAGGTGCTTGACAAGGCTCTGTATAGAGCAAAAATCTCAGCCCCGTAAAACAGTCCTTCCACTACAGGCACACGGCGGCTCTTCAGCCCACTTGCACTCCAAGACCTCTTGCCATGCTGCTGAGCAGGCCCCTCTCTTTTCCACTTTCTTTTCTTGTGATCTACCCAGCACCTCATATGCAGGCTCCTTGTAAGCTCACCCTGACAGGCCACACTGCGTACGTGTCGTGCATCTCAGTTGCCCTTGATGGCCAGATATGTGTGACTGGAAGTGCTGATCTTACGCTGCGTGTGTGGGACCTGCATCTTGGAGTTTGTTCTGCAGTGCTGTACGGTAAGAAATCGACCCCAACCCATTCCCAAATTGTCGTTAGATGGCCGTTGGGGCAAGTTCAAACAGGCGTGGAATTATAGTAGAGACAGGGGACAATGCAGTTTAGTTCATAAAGCCTCGGATGAGCTCTTTTACCTTGGTTGACACTTTTTACAAGCACCATTTCCTAACCTGCTATGGCAAAGGCAACACATAGGGTGTTCCCTCTTATTGAACTTCTTGTGGGATTTTGCCTAAGCTCTGCATCCATGGGGTGGTGCAGCACGCGTAACGGCACCCTTTTCTAATCCGCACCAGAAGTGCTCACGCTATTTGTGTCTTTTCAAAGGTTTGGAAGGTTCTGCAAAGCCTTGAGATCCAGATAAGAGCAGTGAGAGGTTTACGCATGTGGCTCCGCCGCAAAAACATGTGCATAGAGTTACGTTCTTACGGAGGTTTCCTTGCAAGCAACATTATGGTCACGTTATACATGGATGCCCACTAATCGCGGTTTGCTTCTCCATACCACAGGTCACGTAAGCAATATTGTGAGTGTGAAACTTGCACAAGACAGCCGAACCCTCATCTCAGCCAGCTTAGACAATAAAATCATGATGTGGAGTACCAGCTCTGGAACACTGATAAGAGAATTCACAACGAGCATGTCAGGTGCGTCCTTTTGTCTTAGTTGCGTAGCAGAGATGACGGTGTTTCTTTAACGAGGAGTGACAGGGTGATGTATTCTTGCTGCAAAGAGAACTGAAAATGTCACGACGTGTTGCACACTGGAAAAAAATTGCTAGGGCATTTCCTGTTGTTCGTCACACAGACCCACAGCCAGGTCTGGCACTTTTGATGAACAGTTTCATCAAATGTAAATATCTTGTGACAAACAGCATACACACAACAAACCAACTTGTTTTTGTTTGTGCTGTTCCTCACTCTGTAGGTGGCTTAAGCTGCTCCCTTGGTGCCCTGGGAATCACACCTTGCGGAGACACCATTCTGGCAGGTACAGGACAAACAAAAACACGCTCCTTAATTGCAATATCTAATTATTATTAATACACGGCTCCTTTTCCTTGACTGGGTTACCCTGCTGGTGTATGGAGTAGTGCTCCCTTCCCTTTCTTCTGCAAAATAGTCCCTTGCTTGCGTGCAGGTGTGGGCAGTAAGCTGGTGGTACTGGAGAGGAGCGGAGAACTGCGCACAACTCTTAAACACAAAGTGAGTGTGTGCAGTGCCAAAAGGCCTCAGCCCCGGGGATTTCATTACTGCCTGTTTGCAACTACACCATCTTCTATAGTACCTAATCATGGAAATGTTTTTGCAGGGCAACATAAAGGGCCTGGCTACCTTTGGAAGCAGAGGTCAAGGTGTAATTACAGGATGCAGTGATGGTACTGTGCATGTATGGAGCCTGGTTGGAGGCCGTGCTGCCGCAGCTATGTCTGCTGCAGTTGCTTCTGCCACGTAATCGATTGTCAGCTTCATATAAATGTTGAGGAATGACCATTTTTTAGTCCATTTCATGAACTAAGTGATGATACGTATACAGCTGTATTTATTGACAGATTCTTTGCCGTCAAAAGCTGTGTGGGATTGATGATTAAGGATAAAATGTTAGAAATTGAATGGTGCTCTTAGCAGAGAATTGCAACATAGGCACACAAAAATTTTGCAGGAAAGGAGAAAATCACAAGGGACAGTCTTGGTGCCCAGAGGCCGAAGAACTCTTGCAACAAATAATGCAAAGGAGAAAATCACAAGGAACGGTCTTGGTGCCCAGAAATCGTAGAACTCTTGCAACAAAAAATGCAAAGGAGAAAATCACAAGGAACGGTCTTGGTGCCCAGAGACCGTAGAACTCTTGCAACAAAAAATGCAGGTGAGGCATGTTCAATGATACTCAAATGGTTGGGAGGCAAAAGGCCTGCATACCACTAAAAATAGTGGGCAGACGTCTTTCAAGGATTGCGCTTTTTTCCTGTCTGGTATGTATAATTTTTGTTGTTGCGGATTTGGTGGCATTAAAGTTTAGTTGTTTGACGAGTGCTGTGGCATTGATACCACTAACTCTAAGGCTGTAGAGTGGATTTCTTGTGTGGCTGTAAATGGAGCATGTTGCTTCTAGTAGGTTGGTGTGGAGGGTTTTGCGATGTTCGAGTAAGCGAGGCGTTAGCAGCATATGTTGCAATTGTGCCTTTTCTGCTTGTTGGGTAAGGGAAGTGTTCGCCACACAGTACTTGATCTCGATTAGGTGCATATCGCCTTTGTTCGGGTGTCTCTTGTTTTTGTTGCCAGGGGACGTGGAATGGCAAAAATATCCGGAGAGAAAGCAGCTCTTCTTGCATCACTGCCAGATCTACTTTTGTGCAAGTTTGCTGGGCTTCTTTTGGGGCTAGTTGCTGGGTCGGAGCAACTCTGATTTGCATCTGGCTTGCTATATTTTTGCCATTGTTGCGGGGTGGCACCATCTACAACACTGTGTATTTTTGCAGAGGGGGTTATCTGAGACCTGATATGAGACACCAATGCAGCTGAGCTTGAAACGTGCCAGTTAAGGGGCGGGCCCACACTAATCGGCCGCGGCGTGAACCCTGCTTTTTGAGCAGCCATATTCTGTATTTGACCAGCCAGCACACCAAACTGATTGATGTTTGGTGTTTTGAAACCCTTGAATTAAGTAAAGATCACTGCAAAAAAATGGAGCAAAAAGAGCAAGTGCTTGGCGAGATATGCAAATGTATGCACCATTCCCCATGGAGAGCACCTATTTAGGGTACAGGTACACGACGTGTGCATTTAGTCCTGTCATTCCTTACGCAGGGCGGCTTAACTAAATCTGAGCACATACTCTGGTAGCATATAAATATCAGCAACAGTGTGAAGCTAGGTTTGGTCCAATTTGATGAAGTGACGTGTGAGTGGTTTAATGCAAAAAGGAGCATGTTTGGACATTTGCTCATAACCCCCTCTGGTATTTTTGATTCGTAATAAGCATTTGTCCCTGGACAACGTCCTGTACAAGGTATCAGGTCGCCGAATATCACGACGGACGTAGATGGCAATATGGGATAAAAGGTTATCTGGTCAAACAAATCCGCAATTGACGACACCCTTAAAGTAGACTCAAATCTCATATCCCAGAGAGTTACTGCTTTTGAACTACTCTCTGCCAACGCAGCGCTTCGTTGGCAGAGAGTAGTTAGGTGCACAGCCCTAGCTAGCTGCACAGCCATGACAGCCCTTTTTAATACCGTCACCAACCCTCACCAGGAGCAGGGGCAATCCTCCTGATCTTGATCGATTCTTTCTCCTCCTATTCTGTGATTAAGGTTGGCACCCTCCTTCTCCTTATTTATTAAGTATGATTTCCTCCTACCTCCTACAGCTTTCCTGAATGGACTTATCCTTCTCATGTGCAATCGCGGTTTTTAATCATACAGGGATAAAAAACAGGGTCGGGAAAGTTGATTGCTGGGTTTATAATTAAGTATACTCGGTGTACTGCACATTTATAACCACAAAGTACGCCTATGTTAAGTGCGCGAAGTTTTAGTCCAGGTCTGGGAGTTAGGTTCTAATCCGGCACTCGAACGTTCGCTCTGGCTGGGAATCCAGCTGGCTAAACATGCCAAAAGTTTTACTCGATCGTTTTGTGCGAGTTTCCCCTCCCTTTGCCCCAAATTACGCCCCTGTTACGCCCCATTTCGACATCACCAAACAAAAACTTGATTAACAACGTGATTCAGCTATTTATCGACTAACCTAAAATACCTACCTACATATCATGGATGTAAGTCCCTGTTGGCAGCAAACTCGTGCCAAACGTGCAGAGCCAGACCTAAATCTGATGAATTGTGATTGCAGGAGACTGCTGTTAATGCCGTTAAGGATCTGATCGCCAGCTGGATTAAGATTAAAGGTTAGTGCTGGCCACTGCAGGCAAGGCACAGGCTGGTGCAATTGTGCGTATGCGTGCGTGTGTGCGTATGCGTGCGCGTGCGCGTGCGCGTGTGTGTGCGTGTGCGTGTGTGTGCGTGTGTGTGTGTGTGTGTGTGTGTGTGTGTGTGTGTGTGTGTGTGTGTGTGTGTGTGTGTGTGTGTGTGTGTGTGTGTGTGTGTGTGTGTGTGTGTGTGTGTGGTTGTGTGTGTGTGTGTGTGTGTGTGTGTGTGTGTGTGTGGTTGTGTGTGTTTGTGTGTGTGTGTGTGTGTGTGCGTGTGCGTGTGCGTGTGCGTGTGTGTGTTTGTGTTTATGTGTGTGTGGTTGTGTGTGTGTGTGTGGTAGTGTGTGTGTGTGTTTGTGTGAGTGTGAGTGCGTGTGTGTGTTTGTGAGTGTGTTTGTGCGTGTAGTATGTGTGTGTGTGCGTGTAGTATGTGTGTGCATGTGTATGTGCGCGTGTGAGTGTGTGCGTATGTAGTGTGTGTATGTATGGGTGTGTTTGTATGCTCGTGCACGTGTGCCTGCACGTGTGTGTTTGTGCGCGTGTGTGTGCGTGTGTGTATGTGCGTATATGTGCGTGCTTGTGCGTGTGCGTGTGTGTATGTGTCTCTATTTATGCACGTTAGCAGCTAACATGGCCAATGCCGAACCGAAGTGGAAATTTTTGAGTGAGAGCGCATATTTCATACACATGACAACTGCTTGGTTCAAATCCTGTTATGCTGCTTCTAAGTAGCATTAAACCACAATATCCTTTGCAGTGACGTATGCATTTGCGCGGCTTGGAGTCGCCGATGCGTTGAAGAATGTGGGCGCCTCAAAGTCATGCAGCGAGCTTGCCACTCAGCTGGAGGTGAGCTATCCATCCTCTGTCACTACTTGCATTGCTGATGTCCTGCTTGAACCCCTACTGGTCAGTAATTAAGTATTTGGCTGCTAAACAGGGTGCTTTTGCTGAAAAAGAGTGTAGCCACTTATTATTTCCCCCCGAAAGTAGTAGTCCTTGTGTATCACTTGAAGCACTCACTAATCGTCACGTTGGCCATTGGCAACTGGACTCGCCCTTACGCCTGATCATACCTGATCATATTACAAGCCTGATCATATAACGACATTCTTGCTTGGCACTGGCCTATTTATTTCCGCAGTACGCAGGCCCAGTGAAATGAAGTCACAGCTTGTATGATATTCAACAAGTCACATGCTTGTATATGTAACAAGCAACAAGCACAAAGTCAAGGTCAGCCATTAAACCAATGTCAGTAGTTTTACTAGCAAAACTACCAGTGCATGCCAGCGAACTTGGCACATGCACACAGGCACAAAATGAGGAAAGCTGTGCTGTTATTTATGAGTAGTTTTTTGGCAAACTAATTTGTTCATTGCCCTGGAGCGGCAAGTGCGTTGAATTGATATTGATATAAATAAGTACTTAGCAACCAATGGGGTTCTACATGTGCACAGGCACAACGACATTAAATCAAGGTGCATACAGGCACACACAGACATCACACAAACACAGAACACACACACAAGCACACACGCAGGTACACGCACATACAGGCACACACACGCGCAAACACATACACACAATTCACACAAACACGCACGCACAAACAGGCACATGAAGACAGCCTATACCGTCTGCTGCGAACTGCTGGTACTTTGGGCCTTGTGCGTGAAGAAGTAGGGGCTCAAGAAGCATCGACGCAGACAGCAGTTGAATTGCGTGGCAGGCGGCACTTTGCTTTGACTGCAATGGGGGAGTGCTTGAAGGTTTGTGCTCAATCAGCGCAACATGAAAAGCATTTTGTTTTTACGGATGTGTCTGTGGAATCTCAGAGGGTGTACAGCTTTTGTGCAAAGCAGGGATGTATTATTGCGTTGAGATAATATTTGAAGGTTTCTATTTGGATAAAATGATAAAATAATACATACATGGTTGGTTAGAATGATGTTCACCTGTCCTTTAGATGTGTAAGCAAAGAAGTACGTTATAAATGATAAAAGACCATTTTCATCCAACAGGTTATCTTTGTTGTATTTGCACGCACACATATAGCGAGTGTAGGCAGGCAACGCACAAGGCAGCTTGCAGCACGTAAAATTTACGCCACGCACGTAGCAGGAAACACACTGGTTTGCCACATGTAAATTTAATACCTCATTTATTCGTAGGTTGGCCAGGACCGACCGTATATGGGATGTCTGTATACGTATATATGTAAATATATTCAGCACATAATCCTGAATACACTGTATACCATGTAATACCGTAAACCATATAAATACAGCGTTTACATACATGGTTCTGGCCAACCTTGCTCAATTGTCTTGTGTAAAGTCACTGTCTCAACTGTCTGTGTATACTCACTACCTCGTTGTCATGCATATACTCACTACCTCGTCACGCATGAACTCACTGCCTCATTTGTCATTTGTACACTCATTGCCTCATTCGCCACGTGTAGACGCACTGCCTCGTTCGTCACGTATAGACGCACTGTCTCAATTGTCTGTGTATACTCACTACCTCGTTGTCACGCATAAACTTACTGCCTCGTTTGCCACGTATAGACTCACCGCCTCATTTGTCATTTGTACACTCACTGCCTCATTCGCCATGTGTAGACGCACTGCCTCATTCGCCAGGTGTACACTCACTGCCTCATTTGCCAGGTGTACACTCACTGCCTCATTTGCCACGTATAGACTCACTGCCTCATTTGCCATGTGTACACGCACTGCCTCATTCGCCAGGTGTACACTCACTGCCTCATTTGCCACGTATAGACTCACTGCCTCATTCGCCAGGTGTACACTCACTGCCTCATTTGCTATGTTGTACACTCACTGCCTCATTCGCCATGTGTACACTCACTGCCTCATTCGCCAGGTGTACACTCACTGCCTCATTTGCCATAGTGTACACTCACTATCTTTGCGTGATTACCCCCATAGGAGGATCACCCAAGTCAGCTACGCTACATGAGTATGACCTGGGGCTTGCCGGTGCATGCTGAGAGTCAGGTGAGCTTGAAGCAAAGGACTGAAGCGATGAGAAGGGTGCGCTGCAGCTATCGCTGGGCGACATTGCTTCTTCGTAGAAATCCAGATGCACACGCTTCAGGTAAGTATGCAAATAATTGTACAGCTATCTTCTTGCTCAGTGCACCTTTTCACTCCAGATCTGCCATTCTCTAGGGCTAAATAAATTTAGTTAAAGCGAGTTTAGGCTACAGTCCATGATCTTCAGGATGAAGTTTTTAGGCTGCATGCATGTCCATTCTTCTGTTAACGCTGATTAAAGAGGATGAACCTCAAGCACTGCACGCATGTCCATTCTTCTGCTGGTGTTGTTCAAAGAGGATGACCTTCAAGCCTGCACGCTTGTCCATTTTTTTCAGCTGGTGCTGTTCTAGGGGCATGCGTGGGCGTTTTTACAGCTGCCAGTATCTTATTGCCCATTCTCGTGATGGCTGCTGCTGCATAGTGAATGACGATATATATGAACATATGACCAGAGCGTGAGAAAATAATACTGTTTTGGCGTACATAATTTGCCCCCAACACTCACACGCACAGACACACACCACCACCACCACCACCACCACCACCATCATCATTCCAACCACGCATACCTGCCGTGCCAAGTCAAGGCAGGTTGGGAAGGTGGTAGGAAAGCACCGACGCACCAGAGTGCTTCGGCTAAGATGCAACACAATGCTTGGTATGAAAAGCCTTCCCTTCCTTGTGCAGCCTACTTGCCTGCTTCCTTGTCCTGCAAATTTGTGTTATCTTGTGCTGGTTCAAGGGTGTACCCCGAACAGGCCAGTGCTGTTTATACCACCCATGTTGATTCACTCTAGCTCTGTGCCTGCTCACATTACATCACCATCATTCTAACTCTGTGCCTGCTCACATTACATCACCATCATTCTAACTCTGTGCCTGCTCACATTACATCACCTTCATTCTAACTCTGTACCTGCTCACAATACATCATTCTAACTCTGTACCTGCTCACATAACATCATTCTAACTCTGTACCTGCTCACATTACATCATTCTAACTCTGTGCCTGCTCACAATACATCACCTTCATTCTAACTCTGTACCT
>Ga0307966_1003547_pt1 | contig 11742 bp, 9 predicted proteins | sample OrgLakmetagen646_FD_203141 | JGI IMG/M metagenome (GOLD analysis project Ga0307966, IMG submission 203141) | Saline water microbial communities from Organic Lake, Antarctica - #646 | ecosystem: Environmental > Aquatic > Non-marine Saline and Alkaline > Saline | place: Antarctica: Organic Lake... | reverse complement strand
CGGTGGTCTTGCCAAGCTCGGCAAGAGCCTCGATCAATCGGTGGGGCATTATAACACGGCAATCCGTTCGGTGGAGACGCGTTTGTTGGTCACGGCGCGAAAGTTTGAAGCCTTGGATAGTTCCAATACTGATTCGCTCCCGGATGTGAATACGATTGAGAAGACGCCGACACTGCCGCAGGGGGAGGAGTGAGGAATGTTGAACGCTTAATTCCCAACTTCGAATTTTGAATGAATGATGACGACTCAGTTGAACTCCCGATTAACGGCGAGTTGGACCTGCATACCTTTCGGCCCTCGGATTTAGGAGACTTGATTCCGGATTATATTGAAGCGTGTTTGGAAAAAGAGATTTATCGGCTACGAATCATTCACGGAAAAGGAATCGGGACGCTTCGCGAAACAGTGCATACGCTACTGCGTCGAGATGCGCGAGTGGACCGTTTCGAGTTGGCGGGACAGAGCGAAGGCAGCTGGGGAGCGACGATTGTTTGGCTCGAAGTAAAAGTTGACTGAGTGTTAAATATATTTTTACATTTTTCTGATTTACTCGCACAATATGTGCTAGGTCATATTAAACGTTTCCATTATGCATAAGTTTACTCTTTCTGTTCTCTGTTGTTTCTTTTTAATTACTAATCTACTGCGGGCTGAAACTTCGAGCTATGCATCTGCAATACTTATTGGTAACCGTGCGGGCCCAGAGCTCGACGAGAAAATCCCTGCTTTAGAAGATTTGCTAACCGCAAGAATTGCGGATTTGGGTGTCCGGGTGATTTCACCCGAACTCGTGATTGGAGCTGCGGGCGGCGGTAGTGCTTCGGACTTGGAAGCTAAGCTTAGTGATCAGTCTTCCGCTTCACGTTTGGCGCAAGGGCTCGGGGCGGACTATCTACTTTCAGCTTTTATTACTAGTTTTTCTGAGCGCAAAAAGAATGTATCCGCTTACGGTGTTCAGCTTGAGAACTTAATCTATACTTTGCGTGTATCTTATAAAATAATTGATGCGAATACAGGAGAGACGCTCACTGCGGGTGTCGCGAAGGCGGAGAAGACCGAGCAAAATACGGAAAATAGTAGTTCTGGAATGGTGAGTGCGGGAGTTCCCGCTCCACAAATGAAGAGCGCTTCAACGCCAGTATCCATGAACGCTTACAGTGCGGGTGGTAATGCAGATACAGGGCTGGCTAGCTCCGCTAAACGACTTGAGAGCGCGGTCGGCTTGGTCGTGACTTCTAATCAAGGAAAGCCTGAGGGAATGGGCACCGCTTGGGCGATTGCCCCCTCTTTGTTTGCGACGAACGCGCATATCACCGAACCGATCAAAGAGGTTTTATCAAAAGGCGGTTCGGCGTTTATTGTCTTAAATAAGAATCCTGAGAAAAAGTTTAAAATCACAAGCGCGACGACTCACCCCCAGTATCAACGGGTAGGAGCAAATTTCGAAGGGCGCAAGCCGGCCATACCTACCTATGATGTAGGCATCCTTGAGATTGAAGGATCGACAGATGTTTGGTTCCCGTTGGCTAACACTGAGACTCTGCAGCAGTTAGACTCGGGCTACCGTATCGGATACTTAGGCTTCCCGATGGAAGGTCTTGCGGGAGGCGGGGTCGATCCACGGAATCCCGTTGCGACCATGCAGTCCGGCATCATAACTTCTAATACGGATTGGTGGCAGGGACAGGCAGAGTTTCCCGATCGACTACTTATCCAGCACAATCTTGGTGCGACCGGTGGTTCATCGGGGAGTCCGATTTTTAACGCTAAGGGCGAAGTGGTGGCTCTGTTAAATGCCGGAAATGTTATTTCACAGGTAAAGGTGGCATCGAATGGTGAAACATACATTACGCGTGCGCCTTCGGCTGCTATGGTGAATTTTGGACAGCGGGTGGACCTGCTCAGTGGTGTGCAGAAGGGTGAGGCATTAGCCTCTAACAGCTACTCGACAGGTTCTTCAGCGAGTTATAGCGGGATCGGGACTTATGCTGCAAACTCGGCTTCAGCTAACCCAGCGGTTTATCTGAAGCCAAACGTTTCCGATGTTGTCGACGAACTATTGGATGATGTGACTGTTCAGATCGGTGAACAACTCCGCTCTAAACTAGCTCAGAAATCCCTCGATAAGCCAACAGACTCAGCTGACTATGTCACGATCGAGATTAATGTTGAAACTGCTGATTTATATGTTCCAGACGTTCGCCTCGGCCCAGAAAATACAGTCTCTATCAAGGATGGTAAACTAGCTGCTTCGCCGCTACAGGTCACCGTAGAAGTTGATGGAGTTGCTGTTGGAATGGCTCCGGGTAAAGTAGAAGTTAAGCCAGGATTTAGCCAGTTACGCCTCAGTCGCACGGGATACCGAGATTGGGAGCGCACGATCAACGCACGTGATGGGCAAACATTAAGTGTGGCTATGGAAATGTCGGATGCGGGAATCGCTCGCTGGGCTGAGCTTACGAGCTTCTTTAATTCTTTAGTCAATGGTGCCAAATTGACTGACGCAAAAGTGAAAGAGATTGAGGCCCGAGCAACCATGCTTTCTCAGTCTGGTTACAAAGTGGATATCAAGGTGGTAACGGAAGAAGGTATCACAATCGAAAACAACCGTTCCATTTTTGGTCTCGAAGATTAGGTGCGGCGTTCAAGCCTCCCCTACTATACTAAATACAGCTTAAATTATTTATGAATTATTCTACATACTCAAAAGTTCTGCTCGTTTTATCACTTATTTGCACCAGCTTCATGCAGTTAGGAGCACAGGGTTTAAAGACGGTTGCGGTGTCTAAAGTGAAGGCCAACCCCTCGGTTTTGGCCTCGGCAGAGCAAGCTAACAAGACTCTATCGATCGCCCGAATGCTTGAAGCGGTTGATGGGCAAATTATTTCAGCCCTCCAAGAGACACGTAAATTCGAAGTGATTGCTCGCTCAGATGCAGATGCATTAATCGAGGAAGCGGCGGCGGCGGGGCGTTCATTTGATTTTGGTGAAGCAGACTACCTCGTCGTTGTGACCATCGATGATTTTCAAGACATTGTGCAGACGGCGAATTTTGCAACGATTGGAAAAACTGCTGAGAAACGGTTAATACGCTTTTCAGTGGTCGCTAAGATCTATGATGCAAAGACCAGTAAACTGATTGAAAGCGCAAATTTCCAAGAGGAAGCGATGGATCTGTCTGAGCAGGTTGCAAATATTACTACCGACAACAACCAAAGTATGACAGACGGTTTGCTCGTTGGGTTGACGCGGACGATTTCAGAAAAAGTTTCTAATCGAGTGGTCGATATTGCGTATCCAGTGCGCATCATAGCAAAAACAGGTAAGATCGTAACTTTAAACCGTGGCGACGGCAGCGATATTGCAGTCGGGCAGATGTGGGAAGCCTTCGCCCTCGGTGAAGAATTAATCGATCCAGATACAGGTATAAGCTTAGGGCGCGAAGAAGTGTCAGTGGGAACCATACGGATTACCCGTGTGAGTCCTAAAACCTCCCAAGCCGGCATCATTGATGATTTCGGAATCGAAAAGCTTGGACTTGTCCGAAGGGTCGTACAGTAGCCTAAAGACCGTTGAATTTCTCTAACCTAACTAACTGATGCAAAAAAACCTAACGACACTAACGCTCTCAGCCAGTTTTGGTCTGAGTTTATTTTTCACAGGTTGCCAGACCTACACCGATCAGACGGGTGATATGATGGCGTCCTATAAAATGGGAGATTTAACGACTGCAAGCGCTTCGGCTAATGCCGCGGCAGCTAAAAATTTAGATAACAAAGACACCGTTTTATATCGTCTAGAACAAGGTGCTATTTTACGTTCGGCCGCTTTAGCTGGCACTCCACTGCCTGCAAGCGAGCTGGTGAAATACCAAGTAGCTGAAGGCGAAGAACCGCTTCCTATTCCTTCTGCGCGAGACTTTTATATGGAGAGTTCTCTAGAAGCACTCCTTGCCGCGGAAACAAAAGTAGATGAGTATGGCGAAGGTGCAGACGTCAAAATTGGTTCTGAACTTTCGGCCACATTGTCCAATCAAGCTAACCTGCCGTATCGTGGACGCGCATACGACAAAGTTCTTTTAAATACTTATAAAGCGCTCAATTACATGCAATTGGGTGATACTGATTCGGCACGCGTTGAATTGAACCGAGCTCTTTTGCGTCAAAGAGAGGCTGTTGACGAGAATGCCAAGCGAATTGAAGAAGCACAGGAAATCGCCGAAAAAGCTAAAAGTGGAGAAGCTGAAGAAGACGGTGAATCGGTAAGTTATGACTTGGATAAAGCTAAAGAAGACCCTCAAGTGTCCGCTGCTTTGGATGGTATTCAAGCTGAACTGGACGCAAAAATCGTGCAAACATACGCGGATTATGTGAACCCATTTGCAGTTTATTTGGACGGACTTTTCTACCTCTATCAAGGAGTGGATGCATCTGATACAGAGCGTTCCCGTAAATCCTTAGAGCGTGTCTCTCAGATGCTTCCCGGAAACCCGCACATAGCGGCAGACTTAGAGGCTGCTACCGCTGGTGTCGCACCAACGAATGTCACCTACGTTATCTTCGAGACGGGAATGGCTCCCTGGAGAGACCAGTTCAAAATCGAAATCCCGACTTTTATTGTTACGAGCAGTCTTTCCTATGTCGGAGCTTCTTTCCCACGATTGAAATATATTGAAAGCTATGTGCCGTATATTGGAGTGAGCACGAGCGAAGGCACTCAAGTTAACACTTCTGTGATCGCGGATATGGATAGTGTGGTTGCGAAGGACTTTAAGAACGAGTGGCCAAGTATATTGACCCGCACAATGATATCTACAGCGACCAAGGCTGCGTTGGATGCGGTTGTGCAGAAGCAAGTTGGAGACAATTTTGGATGGCAAGCACAGCTCGCAACCAAGCTCGTGACAGCAGCGACTCAATCTGCGATCAATATCGCGGACACTCGGACGTGGCGAACATTGCCCAAACAATACCAAATTGCTCGAATTGAAACTCCTGCAGATGGAAGTCTTTCGATCACGACTGATTTAACTGTGAAAAATGTTTTAGTTGAACCTGGAGCTATTAATGCGGTCTATGTGAAAAGTATTTCACCACTTGCGCCATTGCAAGTAGCTCAATTTAAGATAAAGTAGAATTATTATGAAGATTTCACCAATCGCTTTTTTCGCTATTGCAGCACTTAGTTTTTATTCAGTCGGATGTAAATCCGTGAACAATGTCGAGCGTGCCAATCCACAGGCTTCGCCTTCTTACGTAGAAGATCAACGGATTATCACCGATGCCACGCTTGCGAATAAGTTACAGATACTCAGTATCAACGAAGCTACTGTGAGCGGCGACATGCTGAAAATTCAAGCGACCCTGCAAAACACTTCATTGAGGGCGCGCACCATAAAATATCGTTTTGAATGGATACGTGCTGACGGAATGGAACAGGCGTCTCCTGCTAATAGCTGGCGCACAGTTCGTATGCAGTCAGGTGAGGTAAGAGCGATTTCCGGAATTGGCCCTTCGCCTCAAATTCGTGACTTCAGATTGAAGATCCAAGAAACCAAACAAACCATTTTATAAAATTCATCAGACCTACTCATTATTATGAAAAAATTTCTACCATTCAGTTTAGTCATTCTAGCACTCGCTCTTTTTAGCGGTTGTGCGACAAATGAAGCCCGATACATCGATCCCAAAGGGACCGAAACTATTGTCAGTCTAAATAAAATCAACATTCAGGACTGGAACCAAGCTGCAGATGAATTAGTGGCAGATATGCTAACTTCAGGCGTCTTGGATCGTGCACCAGAGTTACCTGCGCTCATGGCGGTTTCCCGTATTACAAATAAGACGACTAGCCAAGCCGACACCAATTCGCTGACGAAAAAGGTGCGTGTTGCCTTGAATCAATCTGGCAAAGTTGTCACGACAACTACTATGGGATATGGCGGAAACGTTGAAGATCCGATGGCGCAGGAATTGGCACAAATGCAGACGTTTATGTCCGGTGAGAAGCAGCAGACCCGTTTGCCTTACTACACACTTAGTGGATTGCTTTTGGAAGACCGTGCAAAATCAGGGAACACGAACCAAGTTACTTACACTTTCCAGATGTCATTGACGACAACTTCTGACGGAATCGCGGTTTGGGAATCTGAAAAACAAATTACCAAGATCGGGAAGAAATCTACAGTTGGTTGGTAGAGCCCGGATTTTTCGGTTTCCCCTCGAGTCGGTCACTAGCTTAGCATTAAATTAGATAGGCGACCATCCGTGTAAACCATTTAGGGGTGCACGATAACACTCTTGCCAGCTCCGAAGACTTTGACCAGTTTCGGAGCTTTTTCTTGTTTCCGATGTCATCTAGAATCGGAATCCCTACCGTCTCTATCCAAAGTCTTATCCATACACAGGTCTTATGATCTCCTCTATTCTCAAGAAGTTCTCCGGTCGTCACTACAAGAAGTTTCTCAAAAAGTGCGAACCTATCATTGAGCGTATAAATGCGTTTGAAGTTGAATACCAATCGCTTAGCGATGAGCAGCTGCGCGCTAAAACGCCTGAGTTCATGCAACGTTATAAGGACGGCGAATCACTCGATGACTTGCTTCCTGAAGCGTTTGCGACCGTGAAAAGCGCGGCTCGCAGAATGTGTGGTCAGTCATATGACGTTTGTGATCAGATGTTGCCATGGAATATGGTGCACTACGATGTGCAGTTCATTGGGAGTATCGCGATTCACGAAAAATACATTGCAGAGATGATGACAGGTGAGGGTAAGACGCTGGTTTCGACCTGCCCGCTCTACCTGAACGCTTTGACTGGGCAGAACTGCCAATTGGTGACGGTGAATGACTATCTTGCACGACGTGACTCGGAGTGGATGGGACACCTCTTCCGTTTTTTAGGTCTGACTGTGGGTTGTATTCAAAACAGTCAGCCCCCAAAGATCCGTCGCGAGCAGTATGAATGCAACATCACCTACGGCACGGCTTCGGAGTTTGGTTTCGATTACCTGCGTGATAATGGCATGACCAGCAGCAAGGAGGATCAAGTTCAGCGCGATCACTACTTTTGTATTATCGACGAAGTTGACTCTATCCTCGTCGATGAAGCCCGCACGCCGCTGATTATTTCCGGTCCTATGCAGGATGATAACCCGCTTCCATTTGGTGTGGTCAAACCTGGCATCCAAAAGCTGGTCGCGAAGCAGCAGTCCTACTGCAACAACCTCGTTTCTGAGGCGAAGGCAGTGCTCGAATCAGAGAGTCCTGACGAAGCGGCGAAAAATGATGCGGTAGCCAAGCTTTACCAGGTGAAGCTCGGCATGCCCAAGAACAAGCAGTTTCACCGGTTGAACGAGACGCCAGCCTTCCGCCGCGCGATCGATAAGTTCGATCTGGAGATGAACAGTGATTTTAACAAGAAACAGCGCTATGATCTAAAGGAAGCGCTTTACTACGTGATTGATGAGAAGCAACAGCAGGCGGACCTTACCGAGAAAGGTCGCCAGCTAATGAGCCCGGATGATCCAGATGCTTTCATGATGCCCGACTTGCCAACTCAGTTTATCGAAATCGATAAAGAAGAGGGGCTCTCCGCAGAAGAGAAACAAGCCGAGAAACAAAAAGCGGAAGTGCATTTTCAACAAACGAGCGAACGCATCCATTGCATCAGTCAGTTGCTCAAGGCATACGGCCTTTACGAGCGCGACAAGGAATACGTGGTGCAGGAAGGCAAAGTAAATATTGTCGACCAGAATACCGGTCGGGTTATGCCGGGACGTCGCTGGTCGGACGGACTTCACCAAGCGGTCGAAGCGAAGGAAAATTGCACGATTGAGAAAGAGACGAAGACTTACGCGACGGTGACGATCCAGAACTATTTCCGTATGTATGACAAGCTATCCGGAATGACTGGAACGGCGGAAACTGAAGCCTCTGAATTTAACGAAATCTATGGCCTCTCGGTCATGGTGATTCCGACTAATAAGCCGAACATTCGTAAGGATTTGAATGACGTGGTTTTCAAGACACGACGTGAGAAATTTAACGCGGTCCAGAAAGAAGTCGAAGAAGCGAACAAGCGGGGCCAGCCTGTCTTGGTCGGCACTGCTTCAGTGGAAGCCTCTGAAGTGCTCAGTCGCTTTCTTAAGCGGGCTAATATTGTGCACAGCGTCTTGAATGCAAAATTTCACGAACAGGAAGCGGAGATCGTTTCACGCGCAGGCCAGAAGAGTGCCGTAACGATTGCGACAAACATGGCCGGTCGTGGAACGGATATCAAGCTGGGCGAGGGTGTGGCCGATCTTGGCGGACTCTTTGTCATTGGCACCGAGCGGCACGAGTCGCGCCGGATTGATCGTCAGTTACGCGGACGTTGCTCGCGCCAGGGCGATCCGGGGATGTCGAAGTTTTTTGTCTCGTTGGAAGATGATTTGATGCGCCTTTTCGCGAATGCAGGCCCGATTTCGCGTGTGCTGGAGAAGTCGATGAGTGAAGGCGAGGAGCTGGAGCACCCAGCGCTGAACTGGTCGATCGAAAATGCGCAAAAGAAAGTAGAGCAGCAGAATTTCTCTATCCGGAAGCGCTTGCTGCAGTATGATGATGTCCTCAACACACAGCGCGAGGTCGTCTATGGTATCCGCAATGATGCGATCCATTCAGACACGCCACGTGATATTCTTTTCGAGATGATCGAGGAGGAGCTCGAAGTGCGTCTCAGCAATCTTGCTCAGGATAGCGAGGGCGAAGCGATGGAGACTTTTCTTGGATGGCTCAATGCGCACTTCCCGATTTCGGTTAAGGCGGAGGAAATCCAAGGGAAATCCGAGGAGAATCAACACGCTGAGATCTTTAAGCGGATTACCGAGGCCTACGAGCAGCGAAAGGAGTTTGAAGATGCGGAAGCATTAAAAGGTTTGTCACGTTATCTTGTGATTCGTTCATTGGATCGCCGCTGGCAGGATCATTTGACTGAAATGGAAGAACTACGTCGCAGTGTAAATCTTCGCGGATATGGTCAAAAAGATCCACTAAATGAATACAAGAGCGAAGCCTATGGATTCTTCGAGGAGTTGATGGCAAATGTGCGAACAGAGATCTGTAATTCAACCTTTCGTGCAGCCACGAGCCAAGAAGCCTTTCAAAACATGTTGGAGCGTTTGTCGCGTTCTGTCCAGGTAGCTGGACCGGGCACTGGAACGAATGAAGCGGTTAGCGCGCTTTCTCATGCGCAGCCAGCGGCTCCGGTTGCGAAAAAAGAAGTCGAACTTCCGAAGGTTGAACCGATCCGGCGGGAATTGCCGAAAGTGGGTCGTAATGATCTAGTGAAGATTCGGAAGGGTGCGGAGACTCAGGAAATGAAATTCAAGAAAGCCGAGGGTATGATTCTGAACGAAGGCTGGGAGCTGGTGCAGAAGTAGGCCTTTCGATTATTCGCCGAAGAGACGGTCGAAGATATTATCGATATCGCTTTGTGTGGGTTCTGCCTTTGGTTTCGGCCTTTGGCTTTGCAGATATGCTGCGAACGCTTGGTCTTGTTTCGATAGCATATTAATCGGTAAATTGAATGTTTGCCCATCTGCCTGACGTCGGATCTCCAGTGAATTATCCTGAGTGCTGATTAGTTGGGCGACGAGTTGGCGGCCTTTGATGTCTGTAAATGTTATCCAGTTCTGGGTAGCTCTTTCGGCAAATGAGTTTTCACTTGGGGGAGCTTCGACGCTTGTGTCTGGTGCATCGATTGTGTCTTCGAGCTTTGCTTCAGGAATACTTTCAGGCACGACTCGGGCCACAGGCGCTTCTTGGACTTCAGGATTCGTTAAGTCTTTAGATTGAAACGTTTCAATGAATGTAAAAAGCGATGCATCCGGTTCAGCATATTTGTAGCCGCTAAAGAAACCAACACCTGCAACGATTACCGCAAGAAAGATATAAAACACGTGGACCATATTCGTAGCTTGTAAAGTATCGTCTCTAAGTAAAGCGAATCCTGTTTGTCGGGGTGCTGCTTGCGACACTCGAACATACTGGACAAGCAGACTATCTCTGCAATGACGTCTGCTTTTTAAGTCGCTTGTAATAATCTTGAGCGAACGGATCTAAGCGTAAAGCTGCTGTGGGTATTTTATGACTAAACGATCTATATTCGGAGGCGCAGTTGCGGTAATTTTAAGTTCCCTTCTGTGGGTGCTCTCAATGCCTCCGTTTGATTTTGCTGAAGGTGCATATATCGCATTTGCGCCTCTGCTTTTGTGGCTCGCATCGAAGCCCGGCTGGCGATGGACCCTATTTCTCGGGTTTATTACTGGCTGGGCGAGTTGGTTTGGTATTTTGGTTTGGCTGCGCCACGTCACATGGTTTGGGACCTTTGCTTTGAGCGCGATACTGGGCTTAATTTTCGCCGCTTGGTTGTTGGCTGCCGGGAGGGTGTTCGCCAAGGTCACGGAGCGTATTTTTCCAGTTCGGATAGTGAGTTTTTTGGGATTGGCTGCGCTCTGGGTGGTGCTTGAGTGGGTGCGAACTTGGTTGTTTTGGGGCTTTCCATGGGCACCGCTCGCTCTGAGCCAATGGGAGCGTCCAGTCGTTTTGCAGGTGGCTGCTTGGACGGGGGCTTACGGGGTTTCTTTCATGTTAATCCTCTTTAATTTGTGCGTGGCCCAAACGCTTTGGATACGGATTATGCAAAGAGGTAAAAAGGGCTGGTTCGGCTGGTTTAGTCTCGATTTGTATGTGGGGCTAGCTTGTCTCGGAGGTTGTATCTACTTGTTTTTCAAGGTATTGCCACAGAGCGAAGGGGAAAAAGAGCTATTTACGGCATCGGTGGTGCAGCCATACATCAAACCGGAGTTAAAGTGGGATCAGTCGCGGGAACTGGAGAATATGCGCATAGTGAGACAGCAAACTCAGTTGGCGGCCGCCCTGGATAGTGAAGTTGTGCTCTGGCCGGAGGCGGCAACACCTTGGCCAATTATTGGCTTTCCTGAAATGCAGGCAGCGGTAGAGGCGTTATCTTTGGAAATTGGTAAACCGATTCTTATGGGCAACCTTGCCTACGATCAGCCAACGGAGGTGTGGGAGAACGGAGCCTTTTTGGTCGAACCAAGTTCAGGGCTGGCTGAGAACTACTATGTGAAGCGAGAATTAGTGCCTTTTGGTGAGTATGTGCCGAGGCCGTTTCGGTTTATTGAAAAGTTTGTGCCCGTGGGGGGCGATGCTACCCCCGGCACGGGACCCAACCTAATACCTCTGACTGTTGAAAGCGGGGTTTATCAGATTGGGTCTTTGGTCTGCTATGAGGATGTGTTTCCTCGACTAGCGCGTGAAAGTGTGCGTGCAGGGGCTGAGGTGCTCTTTGTGGCGACGAATAATGCCTGGTATGGGGAAGCGGGGGGCGCGCCTCAGCATGCGGCCCATTCAGTGCTCCGTGCGGTGGAAAATCGGCGGCCAGTGATGCGTTGTGGCAATGCTGGTTGGAGCGGCTGGATCGATGCCTATGGAACGATCCGAGAGGTGCTGACGGATGCGCAGGGTAGCGTATATTTCCGTGGAGGCGGCACTTACACGGTGGGGCAGTATGACGAGTGGATTCGGCGGCAGAGTTTTTACACCCGGCATGGAGATTGGTTTGTTGGGCTATGTGGTGGCTTAGCTGTCTTAGGCGGGATTCTCCTCGGGCGGTTAAAGAATCAGTCGTGAGTGACGTTTCCTGCTAAAGTGTCGCTTTTACGAATCGACTAAGAACGATC
>Ga0307966_1003544_pt1 | contig 11745 bp, 9 predicted proteins | sample OrgLakmetagen646_FD_203141 | JGI IMG/M metagenome (GOLD analysis project Ga0307966, IMG submission 203141) | Saline water microbial communities from Organic Lake, Antarctica - #646 | ecosystem: Environmental > Aquatic > Non-marine Saline and Alkaline > Saline | place: Antarctica: Organic Lake... | reverse complement strand
CACCGTCTGCCAGTTGCGTCAAAAAGTGCTGGAGGTTGGCGTAAGCGGTTGGATAATCAAATCCGTAACGCTTGTCCTCACGGATTTTGTCCCGGTGCATCAGCCCCCGGGTGGGCTGAACAACAAACACAATTTCCATATCGTAGTCGTTGAATTGACGAATCAGTCGTCGATAGTCTGCGACAAATTCCAGTGGGATGCCGAAGTCATTACTCAAGTCAAAATCGGATCTGAAGATCCAGTGATCCTTGCCAGGAGCAAGGTGCTTGATCGACTTCATCGCACCCTCGGCGTAATGACTGTCATCTGCCAGACCCTCACACAGCAGGCACTCCAACTCGTCACACTGAGCATGAACCTGGAGGGGCAAAAGGAGCCCGATCAACAGCAAACTGGAAAAGACAGATCTCAGCATGGCATTTTACTCAATCGTGGAAATCGCATCCGCGGTGACCAGGGGTTTGAACAACCCCTCCTCCTCATAGACCACGTAACTGTAGCTACGCCCCTTTTTCAGAAAAACGGGAGGAAAGGTCGCAACGGCGCTGGAATCGTCCCAAGCAGCCAAACCAATTTTGATCTCGTTAATTTTGCGCTGCCCATTACTCAGACCTTGCAGGGTGGCTACCACGGCGTGTTTGCCATCTTCCGTTTTCAATGCCAGCGGTTTCGACGTCAGGTTATAGAACGACACCAGTGCTTTTTTACGCCCGGTAAAGTAGGTATCCTCCAATGCCGTGACGCCTGCTGGGGTTACCACCAATGTCGTGGCGCTGTCCTTCGCGAGATGCTGGTTAAGCTCCTGGCCACTGAGAGAAAATGCATGCTTGTTTCCCCCGGTCAGAAACAGGTATTCACCCACCTGAAAACTGGAAATGCGCTGAGCTCCGCTTTTTTCAGCTGTGCTAACCTCAAGAGTATCCGGACCATAGTTGATCACCCGGACGAAAGCGGATCCCGGCGGAGCGCTGGCGTCGTAAAGTGCGGCCTCTCCCTCGGCCCAAGACTTGGTCGGAACCATGGCCAGGCCGGTCAAAAGTGCAACGATGAGGCCTACTCCGGAAATCAAAGTTTTTACGCGATCCATTTTCCTCTCTCCTGTAATGCGTGCCGGGTCTATGGGTTGAATAGATCCTGACGTCGCGATCTGGCCGGCCGTTTCACTGGCAGCTTTAATATGTGAGTCTTCTGTGGCGACCACTCAGAACACTTCATCCATGGTGGTTAACCAATCCGAAGATTCCGATGCCTGACTGATCAGTGATCGCACCGGGAACTCCCAGATAACCGTTTTTACCTGCTCATCTGTCAACAGGTCGCTAGTCAGGAATTCGTCCATAGCAACGAACTGCCCCTTTTGCTCAATAGCCACCGAAAGCAGGTCCGTTTTCAGGCTTTCCTTGAGGAAACCCTGAAAATTCCATTCATCCATCTTTGTGTAGCTGGACCCCACTACGACAATTGGGGGTGTCTCGTTGCCAAAGAGTGAGGCAGCATCCAGATCGTCATTAGACGTTGAGGGCTTCACAGTCTGGTAGCGGGCTAGGGGTTCGGCCGCATAGAGTTCCGGATCCAACCAGTCGCTCATCTTGAGGAAATTAATCAAATCCCCCGCATGCCAGGTCTGCCGGACAACCTCGCTCCTGTAGACCTCGCCGCCCACCAAAGATGGGAATTCACGGGCCAGCTGTTGCGCCGCTGCCCGGGCGCCTTCCGGTGTCCAGTGAGTGTCTCTTTTCAGGAACAGTGGCATCTCTGACTTCGATCGCAGATAGGCATCACGTACGGCGGCAAAGGGAATATCGCGTTGCTCCAGGTGTTGCGTAAATTGCCGGTATAAAGTCTCGGGTTGATTGCCCAACGCGTAATTGACGTGCTCGCCGTAGATATCCACTTTCATCGGAATAGGCACGACAATAAGTTGCTTGCCATGTTGCTTCAGACTGGCCGCAGCCTTTTCCACCCGGGTTAGCTGCCTGTCCATCCGGGCCTGGAGATTATTCGGGAAGGTGAACTCCTCATTGGTAAAGAGCCAACCGTCATGACCGACGATCACGCCGGTCATGCCCTCATTGAATAGCCAGTAACTGAGGTTGGACCAGGCCTTGATCGCGCTCTCACGCATGAAGAAGTGGCTGTCGTACTGACCCTCGAATTTACGTGATAGCTGGCCATCCCTGTAGAGCTGGACGGCTTGCTTCTCCCGCTCGCCGAACTCCCACAATTTGGGTGCCGAATAGATAAACATGCCTGACAGCAGGATAATGAAGGCAATGCCGTTGACTTTGCTTGCAGTGGTCATGGTAGGGAACATGGCTGCCTCCTAGAACTGGAAATAGAGAAAAGGTGAGAAACTGTTCGCAGCAAGCTTAGTTACTGCCAGCCCGAAACCGAACCAGAGCAGGCCGGCCTGCCAGCCTCCTACGTGCTGCATGAAATAGCGTGAGTTGTCACGGCCATAAAACTGGCGATTAATATACCCGGTCACCACCAGCCATATAATCCCGAGTATCATGAAGGCCAGGGTCATAGAGGAGGTTGCGTAAAAATAGTTATCAACGGTGCCAATGCCGTTAAAGCCGAACCAACCAGCGTAAAGTTCGATGGAATGGCCAAGGTCGCCGGTGATAAACAGTGGCATGGCCTGAATCACCATGACTACGGCAATCAGATTCCGACCGAACCGGTAAGGGGAATCGATTTTGGTAGTGATATTGAACCGCCGCTCCAGGAGCATGAAAAAGCCAAAATAGACACCGAAAAAGATGAATGAAAAGCTTGCGCCGTGCCACAAACCAGACAGAAACATCGTGGTGAATGCAGCAGTGTCTGCGCCTACCTTTTTGGTTTTTGCGATCGGGATAAACACATAGTCACGGAGAAATTCGGACAGGGTCAGATGCCACCGTTTCCAGAATTCGGTCAGGCTCATGCACACAAAGGGCTGGTTGAAGTTTTCCGCGAACCTGAAGCCCATCATCATCCCGAGACCAATAGCCATATCACTGTAGCCAGAAAAGTCGAAGTACAGCTGGACCAAAGAGCCTAATGATCCCAACCAGACTTCCGCCATGGTCGGGTCAGAGATGGTCAGGTAATAGCTATTGATGGGGGCCAGGGAGTCTGCGATCAGGACTTTTTTGGTAAAACCCAGCATGAAACGACACGCACCCAGTGAGAACAGGTCCAATGAATGCGTGCGCTCACGCAGCTGTTCGGCCATCACGCGATAGCGCAGGATCGGGCCTGCAATCAGCTGTGGGAACATCGAAATAAAAGCGGCAAAGTCCACGAAACGGCGAGTAGGCTCGGCGTCCTTGCGATAAATATCAACGATGTAACTGAGGGCCTGGAACACATAGAAAGATATGCCCAGGGGCAGAATGATATTTTCCAGCGTGAATGTGTTCACGCCGAATTCCTGCAGGGCGTCGGCGAGCACCTCGGCGCCGAAATTGGCATATTTGAAATAGGCCAGAGTAAGGAGATTGCCGATCACTCCGACCGTCAGCCATCGAAAAGCCCTTTTCGGGTCGGTATCCCGCAGCCGGTGGATTTTAATCCCTAAAAAGTAGTTCCAATAGGTGATGCCCACGAATAGCAAAAGAAAGTCAGGGCGCCACCAGGCATAGAACAGGTAACTGCCCAGCACGATGACATGGGACCGCCAGGAGTCCTTGACGCAGTAATAAACCGCCAGAAAGATCGGTAGGTAGAGAAAAACAAAAATGTTTGACGTAAATATCATGGCCTAATTTCCCTGACTAATACCGTAGATTCAAATCAAGAGACACTTGGTAATCTTCGATCCCGTCCTGCAGGGCATCGCCGCCCTGAAAGTAACTAAGCGTGCCGAGCACATCGAACGTCAGATGTTCGTCGTCAAAAGCATAGGGAAACATCGCCCAAAAATATTGCGCTTCGAGAATATTGCCGATGTGGTTGCCGTCACTCTCCGGATAGTCCAGCCCGATGGTTCGACTTGTGGCGATATCGGTGTTGCGGCGCCGCAGATCATGAAACGAAAAACGCAGCTGGCTTCGTTGCGAGAGCCTGTGCTGACTCAACAAGCTGGCCAGCATTAAATTGGTCATGCTTACGTTCATGATGGCGCCGGAGAGCCCGATATTGTATTCACTGAACCGCGACGCCCGCGACGATTGAATGGTGTTCTGAAAAAAACCGCTGAAGGGCGTTTCGGGGGAATCCGTCAGCGCCAGACGAACAGCCAGCCGAGAAATTACCGGCGTCGTCTCGAAGGAATGACCCAGTTCCGTGAACGCCAGCCAGCCACTGGTAGCCATAGTTTCATCCGTAAATCCCGGCACATTCAGGTGGTTGAATTCGCCCTGAATGGTCGCAAGCTCAAAATGATAATCGCCGTTCAGAGCCCCCTTTTGGAGTCTCTCTCCCTCCAGCTGAACTCCCAGGGTGAAGCCAGTGAAATCTCCTTCATCACCAACGTCATTCGCGGGCGAGTAATCCCGTTGGCCCACTAATTTAAGTCCGACCCATTGGTTAGGTGACCAGAGGTAGTGGTATTCCCCCAGCAGGTAAACGATATCCTTATCAGCTGGTGACACTTTATTGTCATCGGTGTTGTAGAGATATTGCCTTGAGCCAAGGGCCACAAAGCCCCGGTTACGGCTGTCGGCCAGGCCCAGCTTCAGTGATTCGATGCTGTCATCCCACCAGAAGCCGTACTCTCCACTGTATTGCTGACGCCCCAGGGAAAGGGCGAGCGCTGGATTACCCCGGAGGTTATGGCGGGTGAACACAAACTCCCAAAGCTCTGCGAAGGCACCATTGACACGTGCCGACGTATCAGCTTCGCGAGCCAGGAAAGGGAGTGGCTGCTCAGAACGGTAGGACAACCAGGGACGAAGAAATAATGACCATTCCGGCCAAGCGCCCTCCGGGAAGTCCCATTTGGCGAACCCCTCATATTTGATTTGGAAACTACCGTCGCTCGGATTACCCAGGGTTTCGTAGTCCGCATAGGCGCTTTTTATGGAAAGCTTCTGGTCATACTCAAAAGCAGCGCCCGAGCTATAGCCGGCCGGCAGCAACCCTATCAAGAGCGCCAGATACTGCACCTTGATCCGCCGTTGACTGCGCATCTGCGCCTGGCTACCCATCACTCGAAACCCTCCACCGGATAGGCGGCCAGAAGCTCCCGGTAAACAGCATTTGCCCGGGCGACTTCCGCAGCATCCAACTCATCTTTCAGCGACCTTAAGAATTCATCAGCGCTGCCCTCACCCAGCATCAATGCCATTCGGCTGTAAGCATGGGATTGGACCTTGTCGTTGCAGATGGCGCGGCCGTATCGGTAGATAGCGGCGATTTTGTGAAAGGCCGTGCCGTAGCCTTTCTGGGCAGCTTTCTTATACTCGGCGATCGCTTGGAGCTGATCGACCTCATCCAGACCACCCATGTGGTAAAGATCGCCCATGCCAATATGGGCTGCGCTGACGTTGCGATCTTCAAGGCCTTTTAGCAGGTCATAGGCCGCGTGGGGATCAAGCTTCTTCCAGGCTAACGTGGTGAGCAGTTGCGCCCGTAACAACTTCGACTGGATCGGAAAATCCACCTCAACGGCTTTGATTTGGTCCCTGGTTTCCTGGAAAGAGAAACTGTCCGGCAGGTCGAGCATATATTCGATGCGGTTGATGGGCGCGTTTGTGGCTCCTTTCTCCACCGCGAGGTCCAGCCAGGCAATGACGGTCGGATTGAATTCAGAGCGAAGGGCCCGCAATGTGCCGGAGATGCCTTGGACAACATCCGCTGTCAGCGTATCTGCTTCTTCGTACAGGCTGTCTGCAAATGCCTGGAAACGGGATTCACGGTCGTCGAAACGCTCCAGAAATTCGAAATAAGCGTTGACCCCACGGCCACTGGTCAATCCAGCCAGCCGATAGAAGTGGAGGGCGTCCGTATCACGCCCATTCAATTCGGCGGTTTTTGCCGCAAATAGATCCGGGAAGCAGGTGTTGATGCAGGCGCGCCGGTAAAGTTCGAGTAACCGGTCGGCTCGCGCCGGCTCGGCAAAGTCGGGGTAGCTGCTATAAATCTCAAGCAGTGACCAGACACTTTTGAAACCCTGTTCCGGCGACAGTCTGGAGGCAACCTCTCGCAGATAGGGCAACAGCCCCTCATGCAACAATGGCTTTTTCTCAACAATTCTGGCTATAAATCCCGGGGCATCATCGTGTCCGTTGTCATAGGCTTTTTGATACCAGTGAATCGCCTCCCGCAAATGCACAAAACCGCTGGACATGGATAACTGGCTGGCCAGCAGCAATTGCGCATCACCAAGACCGAATTCCGCCAGTTCCCGAAGACCAGCCTTGAGCTCACCAGCCTCCGGCGAGAGGTCCCAGAAGATTCCGGGTTGTGCCGCAAGCTGATACCTGATGGCTGGCAAGCCGGCGGCAGCCGTTGTGGCAATTACCCACAATGCCAACCCGGCAAGCCATTTCATGGACCTACATTCTGTGTCAATCATGCCCGTCGCTCTCACTGAAAGGTGCCTTTGGCCCAGTCAAAAATTGAGGCGCCAGTCAGCACCCTTACCCCGACCGGTTTCAGATAGTTGTCGACGGTTATGGCCTGCTCTGGTTCGATAATGACATCGAGCATCCCGGTCTCATTATTAATTCGGGAACGCACGATGCGACCGCCGATTTCGACGGATTCCCCGAACAGTCGTAACCGCACGCTTTCAACATCTTTCAGATCGTCGATCTTGTCATAAGGAAAACTGGCTCTAACGATTAGCTGACGACCGAGCGGAAGCATGTGCATTAAAGGCTGTTCTTTGTAGGCATACCGATCCATCACGGAATCAGTGAAAAAGATATTGCAGTCACAAGGGCTGTTTATCACGGTTTCAATAAACGCCTTGCCATACAGGGTCTGCAGATCCTGTTGGGATATTTCTGTCAGGGCCAGCACATCGTCAGGGGTATTGAAGCTGGTCATCAATTGCGACGAGACCGCGGCGATGGGCTGGCCGGTCTGAACCTGAACGAAGTCTTGGGCATTCTGCGGTTTATCGACCAGAAACTTCACATAGCCATTTTCCGGCATGCTGACCACATAAGGCGATCCTTCCACCACACCGGATACAGCCTGAACCTGAAAGAAATACAGAAACAGCTTGTAGGCAATCAGGGCAAATATGCTCAAACCAATGGCGAGATAAATCAGTGACCCGAAAATCGCTTTGAACCGATCAAAGAAGGAGCGCGAGGTATCTGCTTTTACCTTGCGTTCCTTGATGTAGTTTTCACGCTGCACCAGGTTGAATACACCGTCAATATTGACGACATCACCGGAAATATAGGAGGAAATGACGTAACGCAGCGTATCCATCTTTTTTCTATCAATTTCGACGAACGCAACCCGTACCATCTCGCCATCGACCGCGACCACTTTCACACTGGCGGCAATGTTCAGTTCGAAATGCTGCAGGTTTAGAAGGATAGTGGCATTGGTCGTCATTCCGGGGACCACCAAGTCAGCCGTATCACTTTCCTCCGGACGCCCTCCCTTGATAGCTAACGACATGCCGCCCAGCGAAATGTCAATAATCTCGCAAGGTCTTGATTGTCCCTTGATCGACAGCTGGGCCGTTGCCGGAAGCCGGGTTCGCACATGCTGACGCTCATCAATGGCTTCATGCACGATGTCCAACGGCTGTGTTTGATGAGAGTTCATGGCGTTTTAGCCTCAGTAAGAAAATTGCGATAAATCCAACAACAATGCCACCAAACCAAAAAAAATCGACACGCTAGAAAACATCATCATTTTCGAGGACAGACGGTTCAGCAACCTGTCGAAATCCCTGAACGAGGAATTGAGAGTTGTTTTCTGACGAGTCCAGCTTTGCTGGTCCAGGTGAAACATTGCGTATATTTTCATGACCGATCCCACGATCTGGTTGTAGTAAAGCGCCAGAGGGTAAAGGGGATTGACCTTATGTCCGGTAAATGCAAACAGGATCGTCACGATTGTCCGCGAAGTGGCAATCCAGAAGAGATAGACCAACAGAATCTCGGCAGAGTAAAACAGTGCCGCACACAGGCTGACCGTCAGACCCAGCAAACAAGTCCACATTGAAGCCCGCTGGTCGTAGAGCACATAACTGGTGAACAGCCCCAATCGTTGCCAACTGAGTTCGCGGGTGGCACGGAAATTCTGGCGCAGGGAGTTCCCGTACCAACGGCGCATCAGCTCACGGGTAGCACGAAAGAAATTGCGATCTGGCGGGTGCTCAATGGTGAGAGCATTGCTGTCTGGAACGTAGAAAGTGTCCCAGCCCTGGCGCATCAGACTGAACCAGGATGACTTATCATCACCGGTCAGGAACTGGAATCGGCCGAGCCTCCAGTGTTGGAGAAAATCTGCTTCAACATCGCGGATAAAGTCAGGCTGAACCAAAACACTCGCCCGGAAGAATGAAAGCCGTCCAGTCATGGTCAGCACCCGTTTCGACAGGGCCATCGAGCACATGTTGATATGCCTCTGAACAAAGCGCATCGCGTGCCATTCCTTCATGAACTTTCCGCCTTCCACCTCGCAGAATTCGTTGGTCGTTATACCCCCTACATTGGGAAAGAGTGCAAAGAACTTAACCGCTTTCTCGACGCAACCGGCCAGCATTAAGGTATCGCCGTCGACGACGCCGACGACGGCGTCTTCCGGCGGATTTGTTCTGGAAACTGCGCGAAAAGCGTGGGCCAGACCATCCCGTTTACCGGTTCCCCGGGCCCTGACGATGACTAAACGTACATTGGAATCAGGTGTGGTTTCCCACGCCAGTATCTCCTTAATCAGTCGCTCATCCGCCTTTTCGACTATCGATGCAATCACCGTTACCGGCACCGTAAGCCGCTGACATTCCCTGAATACCGATTGGTAGACCTTGAAGGTGGTTGCGCTGGGAATCCGGAAACTGGTGACCACCATGTACATGTGCGAGGGCAACGCCGCACTTCCCATTCGCTCGACTTTGCGCCTTAGCCTGGGAAACACAACGTATAGGAAAAGCATTGCCCGACAATAATGCATGACCGCATTGCCATAACGCCACATACCCAGGGCGCCAATCAGGAAAATGAACTTTTTACTGTCGGCATCCAGATAGTCAGCATCGATCGCAATGGCGAGGAGAAAAATGACCAACGCCAGGCAGGACCAACCGAACAAATTGGACGCAAAGCGATACCATCTGCCCGAATTGCGGGTCTCGGAAGTTGTCGTAGACATGTGAGCCCCCGGTCCGGTTGCCCGGCCTACCAGCAGATCCCAAACTTAGCATCACAGCTTTTCTGCTCCATAAAACCAACGAGGTCTATGACTTTCTTGGTCTGGCAAAGGTTGTCTACGATGGCCTGAAATTCGTCGCTAGCGTTGCCGATCACCAATATTTCAGAACTATCCACGACTTCCTCAAGATTGGACATCAGCATGCGTGATACATGGGGAATCTTGGTTTCGATGTATTCTTTGTTAGCTCCGTGGACACGGGCGTAATCGACATTTTTATCGTAAATCTTGACGTCATAACCCTTGCCATGGAGCTTTTCGACCAGTTCCACCATTGGGCTTTCACGCAGGTCATCAGTTCCGGCCTTAAAGCTGATTCCCAGAAACCCAATCTTTTTACGACCAGACTGCGTGATCATGTTAAACCCGGACTCAATGTGGTTTTCATTACTCAGCATAATAGAGCCTAGCAATGGCAGTTTCAGATCGAGAGTCCGGCTGAGGTAGATCAGAGCGCGCAAATCTTTGGGGAGGCAGGAGCCGCCGAAGGCGAACCCCGGTTTCATATAATAGGGCGATATATTCAGTTTCTTGTCCTGACAAACCACCTCCATGACCTCTCGGCCATCAACGGTCAGCGACTTTGCCAGACTGCCGATCTCATTCGCAAAACTGACTTTGGTTGCGTGCCAGGCATTGCAGGTGTATTTAATCATTTCCGCTACATCAATAGACTTACGGGAGATCGGGCCCTCAACGTTATCGTAGATGGATTCAAGTACATCCCCGGAACGTATATCGTACTCGCCAATAACGGTGATTTCCGGATCGTAAAAATCTTCGATAGCGGTGCTTTCGCGCAAGAACTCGGGGTTCATGGCGAGCCCAAAGTCTTCGCCCGCCTTCTTGCCAGAAGCGGCTTCCAGAATAGGAAGCACCTGTTTAAGAACCGTCCCCGGCAGAACGGTACTTCGAATAACCACCAAATGATAAGAATCCTTCTCGCGCATGGCCTGGCCGATATCTTTACACACCTGCTCAAGATACTGTGTTCCCAGGCTGCCGTTAGGTTTGCTCGGGGTGCCGACGCAAACGAATGATGCGTCGGTGCTCGCGACCGCGGTTTTCGCATCGGTGGTGGCCCTGAGCCTCGACTGCTCAATGCCCTCTGCAATCATTTCACCGAGGCCCGCTTCAACAATCGGAGATTTTCCGCTATTGATCAGGTCTACCTTATAAGTACTGACATCAACTCCAGTAATATTGTGCCCGCTTTTTGCCAGACAAGCGCAACAGACGGCACCGACGTAGCCCAAACCAAAAATACTGATATCCATGTCTATGTTCCCTATAGTGTGCGCTTACGCGTTGGCAGAAAAATTCCGCAGTCTCTTTGGTGTTCGCAGTTGCCAATTTCCCACTCATCAACGGCAACTTCTCACTCCATGAAGGCGAGTTAAGCCCGTCGTCCTAACTAACCCTTAGGTCAATCCGAAAGAGCTGATTTTTGAATCCTTAAAGAGTGCACCCTCCAGTCATTACCTCGGCATTCGATGCCGATAGACTACTGATATTTAAGAGTGGCATTTAGACCAAAGCCTCATAAACTAAAGTCTAATAGACCAACCTTTAATAAATCATAGGCACTTAACATGCCAATCATGATTTTTATCCGATAAATACGGTGATTTTTTGGCAAGCCCTTGCCAGACAGGGTATTGCGAGCCGAAAAAAAATGACTGGGCCATTTTTCTCGGAATTTTGCACCCGATTAAAACATTGAGAACAGGACGCTCTGGTTCGAAAGAGTGCAAGACATGATCGACGGCGCCCAAAAACATGGCGTCTTAATAAACATACCCGCTTCTGAACAACCACTCGGTGGAGTTGTTGAGTGTCAGGGGTCAGGGGAAGGGGTCAGCAGGTTGACGGGGCTTCCCTGCTCCAGAATGAATTAAAGGCACTCGCACTCATTGATATAAAGGACGAATATTGCCGCCGAGGCGATTATTGGTCCCGAGGTAAGGTCTCAACACCTGCAGCAACTGCTGTGTTGAACCCACGTCTGCATGGCGGGCATTGAATGGGTATAGCCACATGAAGCTGCTGACTGACGGTGTACGCTGGGAGTAGTCCAGTAGGTGCGCCACCTCAGCAGGTGCCATCACAACAACAGCGGCGAAATCAGCCAGCTTCTTCAACTGCTTCGTGTCCTGGTAGCTGATTGTGTAGCCGGCGGACGGTAGCCAATCTGCCAACATCACAAGCGGTGTCAACGCAAACTGAGTGTCGTGAGAGCCCATTCTTCATCAGCAAAGGTATCCAGCTTCAGTACCGCAGAAGCAATCGAGAACAACACCCAGAACCGCAAGGCGACGCCAGTAGGCTTCGCGTCCCTGGTCGTCATCGCATCTTGAGTGGCCCAATGCCCGAGCCACTCATGCATGCAGCTAATCGCCACTGTTCTTTGCG
>Ga0307966_1003543_pt1 | contig 11746 bp, 13 predicted proteins | sample OrgLakmetagen646_FD_203141 | JGI IMG/M metagenome (GOLD analysis project Ga0307966, IMG submission 203141) | Saline water microbial communities from Organic Lake, Antarctica - #646 | ecosystem: Environmental > Aquatic > Non-marine Saline and Alkaline > Saline | place: Antarctica: Organic Lake... | reverse complement strand
CCTGCGATGGTATAAGAAGATATGCGCCCAAAATTGTAAGCCAATATATAGCCGGTAGGAGAGGCGTCTTTTGGAATCGCAAATGAAAATGCACTGGCAATACCCCCACACATTCCTATGCAATGGACTCCGCCCGCCAAGCCTATTAAAAAAGCAGTAATAAGGTTAAGGTCGCTCATTAGGCTCAATTAAGTTATCAACTTCTTTTTTAGTATCTGCCGCTTCGGCTTCAGGTGCTTTGTCATGATGATTATCGGCCTTATTTGTATGCGATTCTTTTTTTAAATCGTCATCAAATAAGATGCTATATCCTTGGCGTTCTAAATCATCAAATTGATTTGATTTTACCGCCCAAAAAAACACACCTATTGCAATACACACAATCAATACTGCCAGCGGTATCAACACATAAATAATACTCATAACACTCTCTTTAACGCATTAAGCGCGTGGAGTTATACACAACAATAATCGAGCTAAGTGACATTCCAAGAGCTGCCTGCCAAGGTGTTAAGACACCGCTAACAGCAAAAGGAAGCACCGTTAAATTATACCCTAATGCCCAAGCAATATTCTGCGGTGGGCCATATTCACTACGTCAGTTAAAGACGTTAGTTTAGGGTTGAGTAATACAATATCTGCCGCATTCTTTGCTAAATCTGATGCATTACCTACCGCGACAGACACATCTGCCGCTGCTAATACTGGTGCATCGTTGATGCCATCACCCAACATCAGAATGGACTTATTCAATGCTTGTTGTGATTTAATAAATACTAACTTAGCCTCTGGCGTGCAGCCGCCCATGGCAGTGTCTATTTTTAAGACTTTTGCTACCGCCTCCACATTGCCCTGGTCATCGCCACTTAAGATTGCTAACTCATACTCTTTAAGTTCAGAGATAACCTGTGCAACATCATCTTTAATGGTATCGGTAATCCAAAAAGCAGCAACTACCTTACCATCAAGAGCCATTAATACATTAGCTCCCGCCCACTGCGGCATATCATCTTGTCCAGTACTAGATAAAACGAATTTTTTCGAGCCAATAAGACATGGAACATTATTAACGAGTGAGCTAATTCCGCGTCCAATTTCAACAGTATAATCCTGCAAGGTAAAACCGTATTGTGAATAAGGCTCACTGAAAGCTTTTGCTATTGGATGCTCAGAGCGAGATTCAAGAGCATTTGCAAGTGCAAGTATGTAATCAACATCACTGGCTTTATGGCTATCAACATTATCAATACGCAATGTCTTTTCGTTTAATACCTGATGGCTAATTGAAAACTCTCCGCGAGTTAATGTTCCGGTCTTATCAAAAATAATATCGCTTGCATAGGTTACCTGCTCTAGGGCATCAGCACGTTTCAATAAAATACCAAGTTTGTTTAGTTTCGCCATTGCACACGTTAAGGCTGAAGGTGTAGCAAGACCAAGCGCACAAGGGCAGGTGGCTATTAATACAGAAATTGTAATCCAAAAAGCATGTGGGTCGTTTTGAGACCACCAATACCAATACGTTAACGCACTGATGATTAAGACAGCTGTGACAAAATAGCGCGAGAGTTTGTCAGCAATAAGTGCAACTTTGGGCTTACTAGACATTGCAACTTCTTGTAAGCGCAAAATTTGATTCATCATGGCGTGCTTCAAACTACTACTTACTTCGAGGGTCAAACTGCCTTGCTGATTTAATGAGCCGGCAAAGACGCGCTCATTTGCGCTTTTACGCACTGGCTCAAACTCTCCGGTTAACATCGACTCATCAACAGTTGAATTGCCTTCAAGCACAATGCCATCAATAGGAATACTCTCGCCAGCTTTGACCAGGACTTTGTCGCCTGTAATTAACTGTTTAGCAAGTACTGAAACCCATTCACTATTTTGCCAACGTGCAGCCGTGACTGGAATCAGTTTGAGCATATTAGATGAAATTTCAGATGCACGATGACGAGAACGATGCTCAAGAAAGCGGCTAGTTAACAAAAAGAAGATAAACATACATATGGATTCAAAATAAACCTCACCGGTATTTTGATTTACTGCTAATACTCCTGCTACATAAGTGGCGATAATCGCAATACTGACCGGTACATCCATATTCACAGTCTTTGCTTGTAGTGCTTTGAGTGCACTTATATAGAATATGCTACCAGAATAAAGCACAACTGGAGTAGTAAGTAGCAGGCTGATGGCATTAAAAAACTCAATTGCCTCTTGGTCGATATTGCCGAAGATATCAAAATATTGCCCCATTGCGAGCATCATAACTTGCATAGTCATAATGCCTGCTAAGCCTACTTTCTTTAAATAGCTTTTTTGTTCTTTTTTAAATGAGGCTTCATGCTTGTCTGGTTGAAAGGGCAGTGATTCATAGCCAATTGACTTCATTCGGCCTAACACACCTGATAGCTTAACTTGTGCATCATCCCAAGTGATTAATGCACGTCGCGCAGACACATTGACTGAAATTTGTTTAATGCCCTTTAACTTCGCCAACTGTTTTTCTATTAGCCAACCGCATGCGGCGCAGGTGATTCCTTCTACAGTAAGCTGAATTTGCTTATCTTTACCTTGGTCAAACACAAATTCTTCTTGAAGCTCAGGTTCATCATAGACATGAAGCTTCGACATAGTATTATCAAGCGCGGCATCTCCCTTTGCGGCAGGCTCTGTTCTAAATTCATAATAACTTTCTAGGCCATTTTCAACAATGGCGCTTGCAACGGCTTGGCAGCCCGGGCAGCACATATAGTGACGCTGTCCTAAAACAGTGGCAGGATAACGTTCCCCCTCAGAGTTAGGTAAGCCGCAATGATAGCAGCCACCTTCTTGAATAATTATGCTCATTATGGATTAAACTTGAAGGCCTTTGCTTGTGGCAAATTGACAGTATCTTGAATCTTCCAATTCTCATCAAGGGGCATTAATCTTAATCGCCACTTCCCCTGAATTGGATTATCGACATTGCTGCGATATATACCAGACGCATCTCGCGTTAATAAAACATCAAAATCTCTATCAGCTAAGGTAACGTGAAAAAAGTCCAGTTTTAAGGCTTCACCACTCGCTGGTGGGTTAGTTAGAAACTCAAGAGCAATGCTTCCTTGTTGCACATCTAATTGAGTCGTAATACCCATTTCAACGGCTCGTTCGATTTTGTCTAATCGAGCGTTAATTGCCCGACCTTCTTTGTAATAGTCATCTACCACCAATGAATTGGTGCCATCGTAGGCAAAACGAATAACAAAACTCCCAACGATTAGAGAAGAACAGGGGATTGCGATTAAAAACCAAGGCCAAAATTGTTTGTACCAAGGTTTAGTGTCTTTTTCTTGCATATACTACCTATTAAATGAGGCGTGAGGATGGCGTATTGACCAGTCCCAAATCTACACAAAAAAGCCCCGCAAAACGAGGCTTTTTGTCTACGTATTTACCTGCTAAGAGACAACAGTATTCACGATTATTCTTGTGACAGACTATATACGTAAGCCGCCACTACATGGACTTTATCTTCGCCTAAGGTTTTATCAAAGGCTGGCATTACACCGTTACGACCATAGTAAAGTGTTTCGGTGACTGCGCGCTCGCTGCCGCCATAAAGCCAAATGTTATCGGTAAGGTTAGGAGCACCAATCATTTGATTCCCTTTTCCTTCAATACCGTGACAAGCCGCACATGCTGCAAAGCGTGCTTTACCAGCAGTAGCGAGGCCTTGGTCAACTTCGCGTCCACTTAAGCTTAAGGTGTAAGCAACGACCTCATCAACGCCTTGTTCACCAAACGGAACTAACCAGCCTGGCATAGCACCCATACGTCCGTTAATTAAGGTTTGTTTGATTTTATCCCCGCTGCCGCCATACAACCAATCATTGTCAGTCAGGTTAGGGAAGCCACCGCGTTGTCCGCGAGCATCAGACCCATGACATTGCGCACAATTTTGTATGTATAGACGTTTGCCTACCTGCATTGCATCTTCGTTTGAAGCGAGTTGCTCAACCGGAGTCTCTGCATATGCAGCAAAAATTGGGTCAAATAACTCTTCCGCAATTTTACGCTGCATGGCATATTCAGTTAAATTACCTTGCTCTATATCTTCACGAAGTAATCTGTCTGACTCTTCTAATGAAAGTACGTGCAAGTTTGCGCTTTTCCATCCTAGTAGGCCTTTGAAACTTCCTAAGCCAGGATAAAGAATTAAGTAGATAATGCCCCATACCATGGTGAGGTAAAAGAGTATTGTCCACCAACGCGGAAGTTGATTGTTAAGCTCTTCAATGCCGTCAAAGTTGTGACCCATTGATTCGCCTTCTTCAACACCAGTTTTATTAGCTAGCGTCCATTGTAACAACCAGTAGCAACCTGCGATGGTGCCGATGGAAATTACGCTTATCCATATTGTCCAAAACATAGTCATTGTTTATGACTCCTGATCTTTCTTTGTTGACGACTGTTTTTCTTGTTCTTCATCTGCAAAGGGGAGGTTAGCGGCCTCATCAAAACTTTTTTTATTTCGACCGCTAAAAGCCCATATGAGTACACCGATAAAAGAAACAAATACGATGACAGTAAATATGCTACCAATTGTTGCCTGATCCATTACTGTAAATGTGTCCCAAGTGATTGAAGGTATGCGATGAGAGCGACCATTTCGGTTTTACCCTCAACAGCGGCTTTAGCTCCTGCAATATCTTCGTCAGTGTAAGGAACACCCAGCATACGATTAACCTCGAGCTTTTTAGCGATATGCTTGCCGCTCAATGTATTTGTTTCTAACCATGGGTACCCCGGCATGTTTGATTCAGGAACTACGTCTCTTGGGTTAATCAAATGAACACGATGCCATTCATCTGAATATCGACCACCCACACGTGCTAAATCTGGACCTGTGCGCTTAGAGCCCCATAAAAATGGACGCTCCCACACTGACTCACCTGAAACAGAGTAGTGACCATAGCGTTCTGTCTCAGCTCTAAAAGGACGAATCATTTGGCTGTGACAACCAACGCAACCTTCACGAATATAAATATCGCGACCTTCCATCTCTAGCGCAGTGTATGGGCGAAGTCCTTTAACCGGCTCAAGCACGCTTTGTTGAAACATAAGAGGTAATATCTGTGCCATCGCACCGAAGCTAATGGCAACCAAAATTAGAATCGTTAATAAGCCAACGTTCTTTTCTAAGAGTTCATGTGGATTTTTCATTTGGCAGCTCCTAATGCAAGGTCAGAATCATTTGCAACAGCTTCTTCTTCAGGGGCATAAATTGTTTTGTAGCAGTTGTAAGCCATGATAAGCATACCAGCCACAACAAACAGTCCGCCAATAAACCGAACCACATAGAAAGGTTTAGATGCTTCCAATGATTCTACAAAGGAATAGGCTAGGGTACCGTCAGCGTTGATAGCACGCCACATTAGACCCTGAAGTACACCAGATATCCACATGGCAACGATGTAAAGTACAACACCAATAGTGGCAAGCCAGAAATGCACGTTGATTAAGCGAGTGCTGTACATTTTAGGTTGATTGAACAAGATAGGAACTAAGTGATAAATAGAACCAATAGATACCATTGCAACCCACCCTAGAGCACCCGAATGAACATGACCAACGGTCCAATCTGTATAATGAGATAGTGCATTAACGGTTTTGATTGCCATCATAGGACCTTCAAAGGTCGACATTCCATAAAAGCTTAAAGATACAATTAAGAAACGAAGAATTGGGTCGGTACGAAGCTTGTGCCAAGCACCAGACAAGGTCATTATCCCATTTATCATGCCGCCCCAAGAGGGTACGAACAAGATAATTGACATAACCATACCTAAAGACTGAGTCCAATCTGGAAGGGCAGTGTAATGCAAATGGTGAGGACCAGCCCAGATGTAAAGGGATACTAGCGCCCAGAAGTGAACAATTGATAAGCGGTAAGAATACACTGGACGGCCTGCTTGCTTAGGTACGAAGTAATACATCATTCCTAAGAAACCAGCCGTCAAGAAAAATCCTACGGCGTTGTGTCCATACCACCATTGCATCATTGCATCTACTGCGCCGGCATATATTGAATACGACTTAAACATTGAAACTGGCACAGCCATGCTGTTGCCCAGATGCAATACTGCAACGGTTAACATAAAGGCACCGAGGAACCAGTTTGCTACATAAATGTGAGATGTCTTACGAATCACCAACGTGCCAAAGAAATTGATACAGTACGCGACCCAAACCAAGGTAATAAGAATATCGATTGGCCACTCAAGCTCAGCATATTCTTTTGATGACGTTAGGCCCAAAGGAAGCGTGATGACAGCAGATAATATAACCGCTTGCCAGCCCCAAAATGTGAATGCCGCTAACTTATCACTGAACAAACGCGTCTGACAGGTGCGCTGAACAATGTAATAAGATGTTGCAAATAGGGCGCAACCACCAAACGCGAATATTACTGCGTTGGTATGAAGTGGACGAAGACGAGAATAAGTAAGCCATGGAATGTCAAAATTTAATGCAGGTGCAAATAGCTGTGCGGCTAAAAGTACGCCCACTGACATTCCAACGATGCCCCATATAACCGTCATGACTGTAAACTGTCTAACTACTTTGTAGTTGTAATCAGGATGAACCTGGCTTGTTTCGCTCATAACTAAAAATTTCCGTGTATAGAAATAAAATGGAACTAAAAGAACAAGTGTTGAATGCCTCTTTATGCTAACGTCCTAGTTGAGCAGGTCGCAATCTAAGGCAGACTTGGCACTTACTGAAAAGAATAATAAAGTAGTTATATATAAAAAGATACCATATACAACTAAGGTTTGATCTTAGTCAATAAAGGAAACTTTACGGTAAATGAATTGTGAATAGAATCATAAAGAAAGGCCGCATTTTAGTCTTCATAAGCGCAGTAATTGCGGTAATTTTGGGCATATATCTAGCGAATGTTAATGACACGTTAAATGCAGGCGGTGAATGTGATATTACTCGCAATACCTGCAAGATAAACGTATTGAATAGTCAGATTAGTGTAAAATTTGAACAGCCGCCAATAACTGAAGAAGAACTCTTCTTAGAATTTGAATTTGGCAAAGGTATTATGATTGAGCAAGCTTGGATTGAAGGCGTTAATATGTATATGGGGAAAACGCCAGTATTATTCGAAGACTCCTCTAAACCACAGCGAGCAGTAACTTTTTTAGGGAGCTGCAATCTTTCCCAGATGCAGTGGCGTCTGCATCTAAATGTAAAAACGGATGATAGCCAAATGCCAACATCCGTTAGTGTCCCATTTTCAACTTTTCGCTAAACCAAGTTGCTTTGAACTGATAATTACATTTGAGATTGTAAGTAATTAGGCAAACCTAAGCGTTTAATAAGACCTATTTGCTGCTCCAACCAATACGCATGATCCATCTCAGTATCATCAAGAAGTATCAGTAGCATGTCACGGGTGACATAGTCATGCTCAATTTCGCAAATGGCAATCACCTCTTTTAGTCTAGCTGCCACTTCATACTCAACTCGGAGATCACTCGCTAACATATCAGGAACTTCTTTACCTATCTCCAAACCAGTTCGCGTAACCATGTCTGGCGTGCCACCAAGAAACAACATACGCTCAATTAGTTTAGTTGCATGGCCTTTTTCATCATCAAACTCGTGATTGATGCGCTCATAAAGTTTATTTAAACCCCAATCTAAATACATTTGTGAGTGCACAAAATATTGATCCATTGCCGCGAGCTCATAAGCTAACAGGCTATTTAATCCTTCAATGACTTTATCATTACCTTGCATTTATTAATCCTCCAGTTGAGCTTGCAAATAGTTTTCAATTCCCATTTGCTCAATTTGTAAGTGTTGGGTTTCAAGCCAGTCTAAATACTCTTCTTCATCGTCTAAAAGCTTAGATAATAAGTCGCGGCTGACATAGTCACGATACTCTTCGCAAAGGGTAATTGCTTGTTTTAGGAGTGGAATTTGAGCTGTTTGGAAAGCTGCGTCACATTTTAAGCACTCGGCCGTATCTTCACCAATGAATAGTTTTCCAAGCGCTTGTAGATTAGGTAAACCCTCTAAGAATAAAATGCGCTCTATTAATTTATCTGCCTGTTTCATATCAAGAATTGATTTCTTGTATGCCACGTCATTGAGTTTTTCTAAACCCCAGTTTTTATGCATGCGGGCATGCAAAAAATATTGATTGATGGAGGTAAGTTCTACTTTCAATATTTCATTCAAGGCTTTGATAACGGGTAAATCACCTTTCATAACTATCCTTTACATTTTCAATGTTTTGTTTATTACTCTTTGACTCGTTATTAGAGTGTAGCATCTTGCAAACTAAATAAAAATAAATTCCATGTATTTCATGTAGTTAACAAGTGTAATCATTCGTATTAAGAATGCGATTTAAGCTTACTTTAACAGAGGCAAACTAACGAGCTGCTAAATATAGCAATTATGTCTTGAGCGCTTCGCGAGCGTGGTCGTTACCATTCTTTAAAATGGCTAAACTTTCTTCAGCAAAACCTAGGCCGGCATCGGTGAAGAAGTTGAAGACCTGATCGACGCCTTTATCGAGTAAGGGCTGAACCTCATCCTCATATCGAGCAATAGCAGCAATCTTTCCTGTAAAATTTAATCCGCGTAACTGTCCGGTCACATTTGATGAATCTTCAATTGAGGGCAGCGCTAAGAGTACAAGTTTGACATCACTTATATCTAAGTTTTCCCATAAATCAATATTTTCACCGTCCCCTAAAATAGCTCGGTACCCGCTCTTGGTCATATTTTTAACTCTTTGCTCATCTGCGTCCATACCGCAAACCGCTGGACCAACAGACTTAGCGAGCGCGTGGAAAGCACCTTTACCGACTCTTCCCATACCAATGACCAACACATCAATGTCTTTAAAACTTGGGTATACATCTTCTGGTAGGGGTAAGGGCTTTTGAAATACTTTCAGAGCATGCTTTAAGCGTACATAGTGCGCATGAGAATGCTTGTACAATATACTGGTGATCACGAAAGAAAATGAAACGCTCATTGCAATAATTACTAACCATTGATCGCTAATCATATTACTTGCAACCGCTACAGCTGCAACAATGAGTCCAAATTCACTGTAGTTAGACATTACCAACGAACTTAAATAGGCAGTTCGTGCGCGCAGTCGTAATTGAGTAAATAAAATAAAGAAGAGTGCAAATTTTATGGGGATAATTAGGGTTAGTAGCAAGGCAATCATGGTCATTTCAACATTGGGTAATGCGGTTAAACCAATAGATAAGAAAAACCCGATGAGGAATAAATCTTTGAAGCTAAGTAAAGATTTCGCTAATTCAGATGACTTGGCAGTACCCGCTAGCAAAATTCCTATTACTAATGCTCCTAAGTCGCCTTTTACCCCTACTAACTCAAATAATTGATAGCCGCCTAGCGCTAACACTAAACCACAAAGAGGAAGCAACTCACCATGCCCAGCCTCTACTAAGAGTCGTTTCATGATGGGAGCGAGTGGAATCAGTGCAAATAAGGTAAGCGCATAAATAGATGGGATCTTGCCGGTGGCAAAAACTAGAAACAGCACAGCAAAAATGTCTTGCATAATTAAAATGCCAATGGCTACTTTGCCGTGACGAGAGCGACTTTCGCCACTTTCCTCCAATATTTTAACCACGCAGACAGTTGAACTAAAACTTAAGGCAAAGCCCACTAAGGCAAGTTGCATCAGACTTAATTCGGCAAAATAGGCAAGGGCGGCTAATCCTGCTAAAAACATGAATAAGCCGACAAACGCAATCCACACTGCGCTGTGAACCAGACTGGCGAACCAAATTTCTCGTTTGATGAGGTCTTTAACATTCAGTTTCAGACCAATGGTAAACAGCATGACTGTGATACCAAGATTGGCAATCGTCTCAAGCGTCGGGTTTGAGCTAAACCCTAAAGCGTTTAGTACAAAACCGGCAACGAGGTAACCTACAAGAGGGGGTAAACTGATGAACTTTGATGCGAAACCGCAAACAAACGCAATTAGCAGAAGTAAAAATTCCATTCTGTCTCAGGGGCTTAAGCTAGGTTGTCGATTAACGAACCATAGCCTATTTACCTAAAACATGGCAATGCTATTGCGCAAGTATTTGCAAGTCATGTTTACTTAAGGAGGTGCTGTAAGCACCAATAAACTCAGACAGGTAGTGCTGCGGCACGCGCTCTTGGGTCTCAAGAGAACGCAGGGTCGCTAACTTACAATTGAGCTTTGTAGCAATACAGCTAAGGGGTATACCGCGCTTATTAATAAATCGGATAAATGCTTTTCCTGTCATGACTATTGCCTCATGTCATTAACTTGACATAAAACTTTAGCAAATTCGCATTATCGTGACTGCTTAGCTGGTTATACCCTTGTATACACTAAAATCTTGCAATCAAACGTTGCTGCTGAGCTACCGCATGAAAAAGTTTTTACACTCTTGATAGGTGCGTTTGGGACACTCAACCATGGGCATATGTCCAATTTCTGGATAAATACTAAGCGACGCTTGTGTCATAGACGTCCACATCTGAGCATCACTAACAGGCAGTAAATCGTCCTTTTCGCCCCATATAATATGTAGGGTTTCATTTTCAACTGACATCGGTGCGTCGTAAAATTTATCTATGTTAAAAAAATCATCGAATATATGTGACAACTGGTCGTGACGATCTAGATAATCTCGCTGCCCTAAGTACTCTAAGACACTGGGGGGTACAAAAGGCGCTGTGGCCATTGTGCGGCCATATAGCTCAAGAAACTCAGGGATAGTTTTTAATAAAAATGGGTTTACGCCAGCATCATGCATATCCAAAGCAAACTGTGACTTAGCACCTGCTGGGTCAAGCAAAATTGCTTTTTCGACCCTTGTTTTGTCACTTAGCAACAACTGCATGGTAATCATGCCGCCCATAGAGTTTCCAGAGACAAAATAGCGGTCAACTTTCAATGCAGTCATTAAGTGCATTAGCATGTTGGTTTGTGCTTCAAGCGTATGACTTTGCTGTCTGTTGTAAACGGTATCGCCATGACCAAGCATATCGGGGATTACGAGATTAAAATCATCTTTTGCTAATTTTGCGAAGCGGTGCCAAATGGTTTTATCTGCGGTGAAGCCATGCAGCAGTAACAAAGTAGGGCGCCCTGCTATTGTTTGATTGTGATAATAACTAATTTTGGTGCCATCTACATCAATACTTGATGCAGTAAGCTCTGCTTGTTTTTGTTCGCTGGCCATAGCCTTGTTAAAAATGAACTTACCAAGTGTTTTAGAACGACTAAAAACTAATGCATAAATAATAAAGAAAAGTATGAAACCAAAAACAATGAAGACGTAAAGCATGGTAAACCTCAAAAGGGTGTATTTGCAGATAGTAAATCTGAGTTAAAGTTATGCATAATCAAAAGTAAAAACGATTATTAGTTTTATTCAATTACATGGTCAGCATCTTTAAATGATTTACACTTTTGTCGAAACATAAAACTAAAACCTGGAAACATCGCGATAACCTTGCCAGATTTATTTTGATACCACGATTGGCATCCACCATAGTGCCACACCGTCTTTTTCATTTCTGAATGCACCATTTTTGTATACTTGTCTTCCGCAAACTCTGTTGGCTCAAGAGTATGAACCTCTTTTCTCTGTAACTTTTCTACGCATTTCATTATATATCGCATTTGCGACTCAATAACGTAAAT
>Ga0307966_1003539_pt1 | contig 11750 bp, 7 predicted proteins | sample OrgLakmetagen646_FD_203141 | JGI IMG/M metagenome (GOLD analysis project Ga0307966, IMG submission 203141) | Saline water microbial communities from Organic Lake, Antarctica - #646 | ecosystem: Environmental > Aquatic > Non-marine Saline and Alkaline > Saline | place: Antarctica: Organic Lake... | reverse complement strand
CTCTGAAAAACATACCCGCCTCCTGACTTATTTCATTCAGGTAGTATTGGTCAATATCCCAAAAAATCTCCGCATGATGGTTTTTTACAAAAAACCTGATAAGCTTTTCTTCAGTTCCGGTAAATGCATTAAAGCCCACGAAAACAAGATGAAATTCAGGAGTCGTTAGGCTATCCAAACTTTCAGTAACTTCCCGGTAAATACCTCCCCCATAGGAAAGTCCGAGGGTCTGGAGAGAAGCTTTATATTGGGTATACAAAGGGAGCAAAACATCCCAGAACCTTAAAAACTTTTCCTGGTGAAACCTATCCCTGTTTTCAAAAGAGGCCCAAAAAGCCTGAATTAATTCAATTTGGGAAGATGAAAGAAAAGTCCAGTCACTTTCCAGTAATTTTTGCTCCTTCAGGTTAACAAATAGTTTCTCAGGGACAACCAGAAATTGGTCCAGGTCATTAAAATCCCTGAGAATCATTTCTCCCCAGAAATAGAACCTGTCGAAACTTTCTTCACTACCTGATAGCGGTAAATAGACCTTATACAATTCGTAAATTAATGTCAACTTATCCGCAGGCCTTTTACCGGCAAGGTCATAGAAAAAATCCTCGATGGTAACTACTTTGGGCATATAGACAGGCTGGGAAACCATTTGCCCCAAATATTTTGTAAAAAACAACCCTGCCCTCCTGTTAGGTAATACCACTTGAATATTTTTCAAGTCAATTTCCCGACGTAATAAATCTTCTGCAGTCCGCTTTAAAAATCCATTCATTTAATTAACCTTTACTATTAAACCACTTTCGATATAACAGATATACCCCAAAACGATTTTTTCTTTTTCAATACTTCTTACCAGCTCCACATATTGTAATACCTGTTCCTTATGGGCTGCTCTTTCTTCTCCGGTTTTAAAATCTATAACCTCTATACGATCTACTTTGTATATTATCCGGTCCGGACGCTTGAAGCCTCCTCCGGGAAGAAATATCCCCTGTTCTGTTAGCACATGTCCTGAGCTATCAAACCACGAATAAAAAACACTTTGCTGGCAGAGCTTTTCAAACTGACTTTCTAATAATAATTTTTCTTCATCGGTAACAGCTCCGTCAAAATACCTGGTCTGAAGTTCAAGTAAAAATTCTTTTTTGGTTTGGGATTTTTCTATCATGCGATGAACCAGGACACCAAACGCTCTTTTTGCAATAATTTCAGAGGTTTCAAATTCGCCAAAAACCTGCCTGACCTTCAACGTTCTTTCCCAGGGCTTGTATTTCCAGGACATGGCCTGAGTGGATGGATAAGGCGTTTCATTTTTCTTATTATGGTGCCAGTCTCCCATATCAAAAACCAGATTCTCACGATCGTAAAAGGCATCAAAATCCAGCAATTGACCCCCATGAATTTTAAAGTCCATAATCGCCAATAACAAATCTGCCACCGTACTCATTTTGCCCTCTTTACCGGGCTTTTTATAAGGAGTCATTGCCAGTAGAACCTCCTCCGCTCTGGTGAAGGCCACATAAAGCATGTTGAGTGAATCCAGATAGTTTAAAAGATTCTCCTCAAGAAAAGCAGTTGAGAAAGCAGAATTAAGCAATTGGTTTCTTATTGTCAAAGGCACGATGGCCGGCGGTAAATCTTCATCCCAATCGTATTTTGTCCATATAATATTATCTTTTCCCGTATCAAATAATCTCCAATCCAGATAGGGTAAAAGGACCACTTTGTACTGTAAACCTTTAGACTTGTGGATCGTTTGGACACGAATCGCATCCAATTCTTCAGGTATTTTCACCGTTCGTTTATATCCCTGCTGCTCCCACCAGTTGAGAAACCCTCCCAAATCGGCCCTGTTTTTTGCAGTAAAATCATACACCGCCTCCTTAAAACCAGACAGATAAGCCAGCTCTCCTTTTACTTCATTAAGCGCTAGCAAGTCAGTCAATGCCTCAAGCATATCCATTAAGGGCAACTTACGAAAATCAGTTAGCCGCTGAATAAAATTTTCTTCAAGGTCTTTAAACTCGTCAGGAAGGCTGTCCTGTTTAAACAAAACGTGATCAAAAGGAATATCCCTAATCCTGGCCAATTGGATCCAAAAGGTTTTTTCTGAAAGTGAGTCACCTGTATCCTGTATCACCTGAAGAGCTGCCAAAAGACATTTTACTACAGTAGCCTTTGTTAGAAATAAAGCCTCGTCAGAAAGTACATCATACCTGTAGCCATTACTTTTATTTTCTTCAGCATAGGCCATAAATGCATCAGCAATCTGGGCGGCCTGTCCATTCTTTCTAACAAGAATCGCAATGTCCTTCAATTGATACCCATGGTCCTGCAGGAGCTCCACCTGTCCAGGTAGCAAACTTAAAATAGCCTCATCATATGATATCTCCTTATCGGTTTCGATAAAACTCAGCCTGACTTTACCATTCACTCCCTTGGCTTGCTGTCTGGATGCTACTTTCTGTGTGATGTCAGCGTAAGCCTGGTCAATCATATCCATAGAAGGATCACCTAAAGTTCTTTTTAAGTGTTCACTTAAAAAACCTGAAAGCCTTGAAAACAAGGCGTTATTAAAGGCAACTATATTGGGTAAACTTCGGTAATTGGTGTCTAATTTCTTTACATCAAGACCAAAGTGTCCAAGATCATTTTCCACCTGTTCCATTAGCAAGCGCATTTCCCCTCCCCTCCAGCGATAAATAGATTGTTTAACATCACCTACGACCAGGTTATTTTTACCCATAGAAAGTGTATTGAGCAAAAGAGGGAGGAAGCTGGCCCATTGAAAGCCGGAAGTATCCTGAAATTCATCCAAAAGAAAATGCTGAAAACGGTTTCCCACTTTTTCATAGATGAAGGGAGCATCATTGTCACTGGTAATGGATTTAAGAAAATCATTGGCCTCTGAAATCAACAGCATGTTTTCTTCTTCCTTCAATTCCCTTAATTCTCTGAGAAGGTAACCAAATAAACCAAATACATATAGATTCTTTGAGATAGCATCGAGGGTATTCCAGTTCTTGCCCAAAGGAACAATCTGATTAAAAATTTCTCCCAAACCCTCATGATAAGCTGATTCGATGGCGGCTTTCGATTTGCTGGTTTTGGTATACCACCCCTCAGGTCCTGACAAGTATTTTTCCTTAGGTCCGGAAAGTGCAGGCACCGGTTCATTTTTATCTCCCAGCTTATCAAAGAGTCTACTAAACGACCGTGACCCACCCGAAAAATCTTCCCAAACCAAGCCGTTTTTATCCCTGATAGCCTGGGCAGATGATTTTAGGTCCAAAGCTTTGTTGGTAATGACTTGTTTTTGTTCAAAGATAAAATTTCTGAAATTTCTAAGTGTATCCGGATTCTCAAGAAAGTCATTGACCTCTTTCTGAACCATTTTAAAGTCCTCTAAAAAAATTTTCTTCCCAAGGTCTTCAATCGATTTTCTAACATTCCATGAATTACCTTTTGTTATTTCACTTATCGAAAACTCAACTATCCACTTGTGCAATTCAGGATCATCAGCTACGCGAAGCATAAGTCGATCCACCATTCTGCTCATCACCCCATCAAGGTCCAATTCAACATCAAATTTAGCCTGAAGATCAATCTCCCTTGCGAATGCACGAATTACTTTCTGAAAAAAACTATCAATTGTACTTACAGAAAAGGATCCATAATCATGAAGAATCGCAGATAGCACCTCCTCTGCCCTCCTGGATAAGTCCTCCGGTTCGAGTTGCCATCTTTCCAAAAGTTCCTTATCCATGGTTTCAGTTTCATTCACTCCATTTCGTAGCCTTTTCAATTCATTAATTATCCTGCTCTTCATTTCCTGAGTAGCCTTATTCGTAAAGGTTACTGCCAAAATTCGCCTAAAAGCAGTTGGAGATTCAAGGGCTAATTTAAGGTATGCTGTAGTAAGGGTATACGTTTTACCCGATCCCGCAGATGATTTATAAATTTGTAAGGGAGCTTCTGTGACCATTAGAATAAATCGATTAGGGATTCCTTGATGCGATGTTTACAACTGTCTATTATCTGGAAAGTGAAGTTATGAAGAAAAATCTCAGACAATAACTAAATTATGAATAATTTTGAAACTAACATTCAGTCTCAAAAAAGCAATGGATGTCCCGTTATAAAATAAAATCAATTTCTTAGTGAGGACAGGGAGGTTATTACAGCTCCCAATTATTTCATCAGCGTTTAAGGTAAAATATCCCATACCTACCAATAACTATCAAAAATATGTTTTTTTACATTTCACAGTTATTTAGTTTTTTGATAATGCCTTTTAATATTTGCCTGGTACTCCTTTTGCTGGGCTATTTTTATTTGAAAAGACCATGGGGAAAAAAAGTCCTGCTGGGCGGTATTATTTTATTGCTATTTATCTCCAATTCATACATCTCCAATTTGGTTATCTACGGTTGGGAACCACATCCAAGGGATTTTTCTACTATGCCAACCTACAAATTAGGGATTGTATTGACAGGAATTACTCATCTAGACAAACTACCCAAAGACCGTACTTTTTTCTCCAGAGGGGCAGACAGGGCCACTCAAACTGTTCAATTGTACAAAATGGGAAAAATAAAAAAAATATTAATTTCAGGCGGAGTGGGCTTTAACCCTGTTCATCCACTTTCTGAGGCAGAATCTTTGCGGAATTTCATGCTTTGGGCCGGTGTAGATGAAAACGATATAATAGTAGAAACAAAGGCGAAAAACACCTACGAAAACGCAGTATTCAGCGAGAAAATAATAGCCTCTAATGAAATGGATATAAAGTCCGAACAACTATTATTGATAACTTCGGCTTTCCACATGGAAAGAGCAAGTGCCTGCTTTGCCAAAGTTGGTCTTCATCCCGATACTTTTCCGGTAGATTATTACGGGAAAAAACCAAGTGTAAATTTCCAGTCAATATTTCAACCAAGCCTGGACGCTATCCTGATTTGGCACAGAATGGTAAAAGAGTGGGTAGGAATAGTCGTTTATTCCCTGGTAGGGTATATGTAAATTGATAAGCTGTTTTAACCAAAAACAGGCAATAGAAACTCTACCATGTAGAAGATTTCAGCCTGGGCATGGCCCTAACGATATCACTAACACTTATCTGCCCAATTAATTTTTCATCTTTAACCACAGGAAACCTTCTGATCTTCATTGTTAAAAACCGGTCTGCAGCATCAAATATAGAAATATCAGGTGGCAAGGTAAACACATCTGTGGTCATATGTTCTGCTACAGCTGCCGGGAATTTAGGGGTATTGGTGTATTGGCCTTTAATGATCTCTTTTAGACAATCACCTTCTGAAATCATCCCCACCAGTTTACCATTTTCGTCTACCACAGGTGCACCTGAGATCTTTTTACGGGTGAGAACGGTGATCACATGATCAATCGTATCCGCAGGATTAAATGTAATCAAATGGGTGGACATATAATCTTTAACCAGGATCGGCTGATCGGTTGTTTTAATTGGGGCTTTCCTTACCCCCTGAAAACTTTTCACCATCTTATTAATAGGGTTTATTGAAATTTTAAGTTAAAAAATAAACCTAACAAAACAAAATTTAAACCCTGTAAATTTGAGATAAACTAAAATAAAATCAATACTTTTCTAAAAAAATTAAATGAATTATATGGTGAAATTAAACCCAACCAGTCTACAAGTAAAAAATGTTAAAATTTTCATTTTCTATTTTTATGTCAAAAAAGGTAGCAATGCCATTCTGTCAAAGCTTTAACCCGAAGTAGGCATTAAACTTGCTATTGCTTGGTGTAACCACTACCCAAAAAAAGGAACAACCTATCTTTCTACCCTGGAAGGCCGGTAAAAAAATGCCGGCCTCTTAAGCAAAGTTATCTTTTATCCCTTTTTCAGGAGGCTCAAGTCCGTGTTAAAGTTGTTTAAGGAAGCGGTTAAATTCTATCATTAAGTCAGGGTCTACTGTGAGCACCATACCTTCAGTTTCTTTTGTTAGTGAAAGGCTTAAATGTTCATTTCCCATCTTCATTCCGGACAGCCTGAATTTCTTGCATGAAACATGAATTTCCTCCAATTGATCCTCTTTATTTAAAACGCTTATGTCCGTCAGTTTTAAACCACCACCGGGCAATACAGTGATCCTATCATTTGCTCTATCTAATAATTCCATTAAAACGGGCAGGCCTTCTTCCACAGTATTTTCACCGCCTGAAGTTAATACTCTTTTGAAACCGAGATCAATAATCTCCTCCAAAGCACCGTTCTTATCCAAAACCAAATCAAAAGCCCTGTGAAAGGTGCAAGGCTTGTCAGCGGCAATCCTTATCAATTCACTGCATGCCGTTTTATTGACTCCACCATCCATGTCAAGTATACCGAAAACAAAGCCATCCGCCTCATGGGTCAGAAAAGCCTTAATATCTTCCTTCATGACTTCAAGTTCTGAGGAACTATACAAAAAATCTCCTCCTCTGGGCCTAATCATTACAAAAACAGGCACGTTGACTTTACTTTTTATCACTTTAAATAAACCCAGGCTTGGCGTGGTTCCTCCTTCGCCATAATCGGCACAAAGCTCTAATCGGTCAGCCCCATTTTCAGTAGCAACAACCGCAGCCTCCAGCGTGTATACAGGAGATTCCAATAAAACCTTCTTTTTCTTCATATAATTATTACTTAAACCAGCTATTAGCATCGATAAGGGCCTTTCCTTTCTGATGATGTTGGGCATAGTTAAATCCGGGCCTGATGGAATAAGCGCCAAATTCTCCATCCTTATTTAAGGCCAGAAATCCTATCTGCGTATTTTCCAGATTTTTACTTTTCGCTACTGCGCGTTTGACAGCTTCTTCACATGCTTCCTGAGGTGTTCTTCCCTGTCGCATCAATTCGACAATTAAAAATGCCCCACAAATACGTATTACTTCTTCTCCTAAACCAGTAGCAGTGGCAGCACCTACTTCTTCATCCACAAAAAGACCGGCTCCAATAATTGGGCTATCTCCTACCCTTCCATGCATCTTGTAGGCCAGACCGCTGGTGGTGCAGGATCCTGCAAGTTTTCCGGAAGCATCTAACCCAATCATACCTATGGTATCGTGATTCTCCACATTGATAATTGGCTTGTATTTGGCATTCTTTATCCAGTTTTCATAAGCTTTTTGGGCTTTAGGGCTCAAAACTTCCTCTTCGATCGGCATTCCTTCCTGAATGGCAAATTGCCTTGCCCCTTCTCCCACCAACATTACATGAGGTGTTTTTTCCATTACCATTCTGGCTAGCGTTATGGGATGTTTAATCTGCCTCACGAAAGCCACTGATCCACAGGAACCATCACCTTTCATTATAGATGCGTCCAGCGTCACGAGACCCTCTCGGTCGGGCAAACCATGAAATCCGACGGATAATACGTTGATATCAGATTCTGTCACTTTTACTCCCTCTTCTACTGCATCCAGTACATCTCCATTACGGGATAAAATTTCCCAGGCCCTATCATTGGCTGCCATTCCATGGTTCCAGGTAGATAAAACCTGAGGTTTATATAACGCTTGTTCTTTGTCCGAATTTCCCCCTAAACCCAACCCAACTGCCTGACTTGCAATAGGAACAACAGCCAAAGACGAAAGCAATGATTTTTGAAGAAATTTCCTTCTGCTCTCCATAAATTATTAATTTTTTGTATTTATTAATTGAAAACTAGCTAAACAAACATGATAAAAAAAATTCAAAAAATGGCTTGGCTTTCATTATTTTTATAAATAACTTAAATCATAATAATGCTTCAGATCCATTTCTAGCTATTTTTAGAAAATTCAAATCAAAAGAAAAATAGTAATAGTTCAATTTAAAATGATTTTATTTAAAAAAAATAATTTTTTTAAATAAGTTGCCGTAATTAATTAAAATTTTTATTATTTTGCATCAAAATTTAATTGATGAACCTAATAGACCCCAAGATTGTCCTGGAAAAAAAAGAGGGTGTAGTTGAAATAAAGAACTATATCAATAAACTTAAAATAGTAAAAGAGTTATACACCCTTGGAAATAATACAGCGAGCAACATTTGTAATTTGGTAGGCATAAGCTTGCCAACCGTCAATTTGCTCTTGACTGATTTATTGGATGAAAAAATTATCATAAAAGAAGGTAGAGGCCAATCTCAAGGTGGAAGAAAGCCTGATTTATATGGGCTTGCACCGGATTCCTTTTTTATTCTGGGAATTGATTTGAACCGATTTGGTGCGAAGGCTGCGATCTACAACACAAAAAATGAAAGGGTATCAAAAATAAATACGATCAAATTATCTTTAAATAATGATGGGAGCACATTAGAGGCTTTATATGAGTTTTCAATGAAAACCATCGCCTTATCGGGGATTTCTGAGAAAAAAATTATTGCGGTTGGGATTAGTATGCCTGGCCTGGTAGATAGTGTGTCGGGTGTGAACCATACTTATTTAAAATCCGGTAAAAAAACACTGAAAGAACAATTAGAAGATAAATTTGGCAGAAAGGTTTTTATTGAAAATGATGCAAGGGCTAAAACCTTAGCCGAGTTTAAGTTTGGAAACAGGGGCACCAATAAAAATGTGATGGGCATTTTTGTGGATTGGGGCATAGGCCTGGGCATTATAATCGACGAAAAACTGTACAGAGGATATTCAGGATTTGCGGGTGAGTTTAGTCATTCCCCATTATTTGACGCCAAAGAGATAAGTTGTAACTGTGGTAAGAGAGGGTGCCTGGAAGCCGTGGCTTCTGGTGGTGCAGTTGTTAGATTGGCAAAAGAGGCAATAGCTCTGGATAAAGATTCTATTCTGGCCAAACTATCAGATGGTAAGGAAGAGAATCTTGAACCTTCTACTGTGGTGGAAGCAGCCATCGCCGGAGACCAGCGAGCGATTAGCATATTGTCAGATGTTGGCCTGGATTTGGGACGAGGAATTGCTATTTTAATCCAGTTGTTGAACCCGGAGTTGATCATTTTGGGCGGAGCCATTGCAGAAGCCAATCAATACATTACGACACCGATTCAACAGGCATTGAATATTTACAGCATGGCTAAATTAAGAGAAAAAACTTCGATAGAACTGTCCCAATTGGGAAAGGAAGTTGGCTTAAAAGGTGCCATAGCAATAGTAAATGAGCACATATTTGAAGATACGATTAATTCACAATAGATACACAAAACAGTAACAAGCATATGTTAGCAAATTACCCACTTTCGAAGACAGAAGAGGCATTTTTTCAAGATTCTGATATTGAAAATATCACCACAAAGATACCTTATCTGGCGGTTGATAATTTTCCCAAACTAGGATTACTTACGGCCTGTCGATTCTTGGAATGGGTCTCTACCAATCCAGAGGGAGTCATTAGCTTACCTACTGGAAAAACACCAGAGTATTTTATCAAGTGGACAAAATTTCTTATTGAAAACTGGGAGGAGAAAAAGGGACTTGAAATCAGAAAAAAATACGGACTTACAGACTGCGAAAAGCCTGTCCTTAAAGACCTTCATTTTGTTCAGATAGATGAATTTTATCCCATTTCATCTGAACAGAACAATAGTTTCCATCATTATGTAAATAAGTTCTATATCGAGGGTTTTGGCCTGGATCCCAAGAAAGCTTTGTTGATAAATTCAGATGAAATAAAGTTGGCAGAGGGAAAGAGCTATAAAGAGGTTTTCCCTGACTCCAAAGTTGATTTGACTTTAAGATTCAGAGAATACAAAACACCCCTGGAAAAATTACAGCAGGACTCTATTTATCTCATCGATCAATGGTGTGGCGAATATGAAGCAAAAATCAGAGCAAAAGGCGGAATAGGTTTCTTCTTGGGCGGCATAGGTCCTGACGGACACATCGCCTTCAACACCAGAGGATCCGATATTTTCTCCACAACCAGACTTACAGAAACTAATTTTGAAACACAGGCTGTTGCTGCAGGTGATCTTGGAGGTATTGAAATTTCAGCCAACCGCCTTGTTATTACGATTGGATTGGACACCATCGTGCACAACCCTGATGGAGTGGCGATCATCATTGCCGCAGGTGAAGCCAAAGCAGAAATAGTAAAGCAGTCATTGGAAAATGACATGACTAACGTCTACCCTGCGACAGTTCTTCAAAAATTAAAAAACGGCAGATTTTACCTCACTAAAGGTGCCGGATCTAAGTTGACGGATAGTGTAAACCAGTATTACTTTACAGGAGAATGGAACAACACGAAAACAGAACGTGCAGTTTTGGACCTTTGTAAAAAACTTCAAAAGTATGGTCACAGAATCACTTTGGAAGAGCTGAAAAATGATAAATACACCAGTCAAATCCCTGATTTGAATGAACATACTGTTAAAAATGTCATCAAAAGCATTAGTGAAAAGATCGACAAGGGAATGGAGGAAGAGAAAAATGAAGTATTCCTTCATACAGGACCTCACCATGATGATATATCCTTAGGTATACTTCCTCAAATCACCAAACAGCTACATGAAAACAGTAATGATGCCCATTTTGCTGTCCTGACTTCCGGTTTCACAGCGGTTACCAATACCTTCGTGATAGAAACCCTTCGAAGCACCAAGAAGTTTCTGGACGAAGGAAGGATTCAAATGGTTAAATTTGAAGATTTTTATCCCTCCGGCTACAAATTAAAAATGGATAAAGATGTTTACCACTACCTGACAAATGTGGCTTCAGATAATGCTATGGAAAGGCTTAGAGGGCTTTGCCATAGGGTAGTTCGGGCTATCGTGTTCACCTTCGGTATAAAATCCACGATGCAACTCAGAGAGCAGATAAACGAAATCATAACGGTACTGAAGAATTCTTATGATGGAGAAAAAAATCCGAAGAATATTCAGACCCTAAAAGGCATGATCAGAGAGTTTGAGGAGGAACTGGTATGGGCACATTTCGGTGTTCAGGTTAAAAATGTTCACCACCTCCGTTTGGGTTTTTACACAGGAGATATATTCACAGAACAACCTGATAAAAAAAGGGATGTAGAACCTATCCTGAATATGCTTAGAGAAATTAAACCCACCAAACTAAGTTTGACATTGGATCCTGAAGGTAGTGGACCAGATACGCACTATAAAGTGTTACAGGCCACGGCTGAAGCTGTAAGACAGTGGAGTTTGGAAGAAGACCTAAGTAATTTCAAAATTATAGGTTACAGAAATGTATGGTTTAAATTTGATGCGGCAGAATCGAATGTAATAGTACCTGTTTCTTTGGGAGATATGTCTGTAATGGAAGATTCTTTTTCAAACTGTTATTTAAGTCAGGTTAATGCTTCTTTCCCAAGCTACGCACACAATGGTAAATTTAGTACCCTTGCACGAAAAACATGGGTGGACCAACTTAGTGATGTTCAACTTCTGCTTGGTAAAAATTATTTCTATCAGCATCAGTCCGCAAAAGTACGATCCAGCCATGGTCTGATATTTTTTAGAGAAATGAATGTTGAGGACTTCCTGGTTGAGGCAAGAGAGTTGGAAAAGTCTACAGAAGGAATGCTTTAATTGAAAAAAGCATCAACGCTAAATTCATCTGTGACAGCTCTGTCACAGATGAATTTAGCGTTTAATAACGCCTCAGTTGTTCTGAGAACCTGTATCGAAAAATACAGCAAATTGATTGGTCTATTAAATTTAATCGGGTAAACCCCGAAAATTGGGAATAAAATGGGAGTTAAAAATATGGTGCTTGGGTTGGACATTGGGGGTACAAAAATTAGTTCTGGAATA
>Ga0307966_1003534_pt1 | contig 11758 bp, 4 predicted proteins | sample OrgLakmetagen646_FD_203141 | JGI IMG/M metagenome (GOLD analysis project Ga0307966, IMG submission 203141) | Saline water microbial communities from Organic Lake, Antarctica - #646 | ecosystem: Environmental > Aquatic > Non-marine Saline and Alkaline > Saline | place: Antarctica: Organic Lake... | reverse complement strand
AGGTGTGAAAGATACATTTGGGGCGAACAGAAGAACCAAGTACACCTTTATTCGCAGTAAAAATGGGAAGATAATTTCTTTTGTGGTTGCCGCTGAAGGGACTGTGAAAGATATCTTATTTGAAAAATAAACTAATGCCAATAACCAAGCATTCTCACTGCTGGAACCCATCGACCCCTTCGACAGGCTCAGGGACCGTGCTCACGAACCAGTTTGGCCAATTCATGGCATTAGGTTTAGTTTATGGTTTTGGGAGTTAGGGTCACTATGGGGAAGGTTCCGGCCATAGTAATGGTGTTGGTTTTCCTTTAAAAAAATATTCAAAACAATAATGAAGGAGTGCGAAAGCAAACCAACTTTAATAATTAATTGCTTGTTTTGAGTGTATTTGAAAATCCGTAGGATTTTCTTCTGGTTGGTTTTCTTTTACTAACTTAGTTGCTAGTCAACCCAACTAGCAATCCCTTAAACGTTACCCTTTCTTCATAAACCGTATAGAAGAACATTCCAATTAGATGAAAACAATTAAATCCATACTTTTAATAACCGCCTCAATATTGGCATGGACTGCCTTTGTAGGGTATGGGACTTTTAGTGGTTTCTTGGTAAGGCCAATTACAAAAGGAAGTAGTTCAGCATCTTTTATTGAGGCTACAAAAGTGAGGATTGGGAATGAGTTTGTTGGAAATATGGCAATGGTGCTAATAGAAAATGGCGCTATTTCCAAAGATTTCTTTTATTCTATCGACAAACCTGTTAATAAGCATACTGTTTTTCAAATGGCCTCCGTAAGTAAATGGATTACTTCCTGGGGGATATTTGCATTAGTTGAAGCAGGCAAAATAAATCTTGATGAACCAATCGACAATTACCTTACAAGATGGCATTTACCAGAAAGCAATTTCAACAATCGGGAAGTTACTGTTCGCAATCTATTGAGCCATACTTCAGGACTTGTTGATGGTCTGGGTTATGGAGGATTTGAAAGCAAAGACTCGGTTCAGTCCATAGAGGAATCCTTAACAAAAGCGAGCGATGGGTTTTGGTCTGAGGGTGTTGCGAAAGTGGGTAATGAACCCAATAGCCAATACCGGTACTCAGGTGCAGGATATACAATTCTCCAATTAATTATAGAAGAAGTCAGTGGTCAAATATTTGAGGAATACATGACTGAAGTTGTTTTTAAGCCGCTTAAAATGGATCATTCAACTTTTAATTGGTCTGATTCACTGGGTTCAGATTTGGTTACCTTTTTTGATAGCGATTCAACGATTGCTCCGCACTATAGCTATACTGCGTTGGCCGCAGCCTCCTTGTATACCTGTGCAGAAGACCTGACTTTATTTCTTAAAGCAAATTTTGCCGATAATAGGGTGTTGGGACCAGAAACTATAGCAACAATGAATAAAATTCATACACCAGCTGACCAGAACACCCATGGGTTAGGGCCAATGATATTTGGGAGAAATGATTCAGGAGACTTTATTGTGGGGCATGATGGCGGTAACCGACCTGCAATTAATACAGCAGCCAGAATAAATCCCAAGAGTAAAGATGGCATCATCATTCTTGAAACTGGTAACCCTGGTCTTGCAACAAAATTAGGTGATGAGTGGATTTTTTGGAAGACTGGAATCGCGGATTATGTTGTAATTCAACGCAATAAACCCTTTCTATTGTCTCTATTAGTAATTGGTTACATAATTGTTGTTTTTTCATCTATATGGATAATTCGAGAAAAGAACAAACAACAATTGGGGGAGATGACTTAGCATTCTGACGGTTGGTATTAAATGTTTACCCTGAGCTTGTCGAAGGGGATACTTTTGCTTTTAAGCACTTATAGATTGAAAAAATAACGACAGGACTGGTTTTCATGTCCAAAATTCTTAATTTGACATGGGGATTACTGGGTGCATAGTCCGTATTTATGCGACTTTGGGGTGAATATGGGTACATACGGATGTTAACCACCATATAGGACAGGAATACTGACAATGGAAAAGCATACAATAACTATGCTTATTTATCAATATATTAAGATTGACTGAATGGGTTACGACTACAGCTTTTGCATAATGCTTCCCATCAACCGGAAAAGACCGGCCAAAGTTACCGTTTTAATGAAATTGATGGTTATAACGTTGCATACGGCGAATATTAACTGACATAACAATGCCAAAAAATAACAGCTTATCCAGCGGAAAACACCAATATAAAAGTATTTCTGTTATCGAATGCGTCAAATCCCAAGCAGCCGTTTTAGCCGGTCAGGCGCGGATTAATTCCATATTTTGCGGGTATCAGTTTATTCATTGGACGGTTAAGTGCTTACTCCTTTTTTTCTTCGCATCCTTGCTCAGTTCATGTTCTCCGTCCAAAAAACCTTCTGATACCTTATTTGACGGCCAGTCTTTTAAGGGATGGAACGTCCACACAGCATCGGTTTGGCGCATTGAGGATGGAGTCATCACGGGTGGTAGTTTAAAGGGTAATCCGCGCAACGAATTCCTGGCGACGGACAAGGTCTACAAAGACTTCCATCTGAAGCTCGAATACCGCCTTGTTGGCACGGAGGGATTCGTAAATGGTGGCGTGCAGTTTCACAGCCAGCGAACCACTGATCCGCCGAATGAGATGGCGGGTTTCCAGGCAGACATTGGCGCGGGTTATACAGGCTACCTTTATGATGAGTCTCGGCGGAAACGCTTTCTGGCGGAAGCAGACACTGATTTGGTTGCTTCGATTGAGCGGGTGGGAGAATGGAACCAATATGAAGTCATTGCCCGTGGCAAGCATGTGACGATCATTCTTAATGGTCAAAGGACCATTGCCTACCGGGAGCAGGAGGAAAATATTCCCCTGGAAGGACACATCGCCCTGCAGATCCACGGCAACAGCAAAGCCGAAATCTCGTTCCGAAACCTGCAAATTGAGGAATTGAATGATACGGGTATCCCTCCCAATGAGGCTATCCTGAGTCGTTTCGGCACCTTGCGTGCCCAGGTGCCGGTTCCCGCTTTCAAAGACGGCATCTTCCGGTTGGAAGAAGATGATGTTGTGGTGTTCGTAGGTCAGGAAAACTTTGTACGTGAGCAAAGATCGGGCGAATTGGAGTCGCTGTTGGCAACAGATTTTGCCAGGCAAGGCCCTCGTTTTCGTTCTATGGCCTGGGAAGGTGATGTGGTCTATGAGCAATGGCGTGATCTGAACTTCGGCGATTGGGGCGATCAATTGGAAGCTGCAGGCGCTACTGTGATCCTGGCTCAATTTGGTCAGATGGAAGCATTGGATGGACCAGGTCGACTGCCGGATTTCGAGACGGCCTATCATCACCTGCTGGATCAATTTGCCCGCCGTACCCAAAAGCTCGTGTTGGTGTCACCCATCCTTTTTGAGAAACCCCTTGCTTCTCATGCACCCGATCTTACGGAAAGGAATGACGATCTTCAGTTGTATGTAAAATCAATGGAAAAGATTGCGGCCCAACGCAATGCACTATTCGTGGATCTGACGAAGATGCCTTCCAGGAATCGCCTCACCGAGAATGGAATCCACCTAACATCTGAAGGGCTTCGCCGGGTGAGTGAGGAAATTGCCAGGCAGTTGGATGTAGAAATCGGGGAAACACCTTCGGAGGCGGTCCGTCAGGCCATCGTTCAAAAAAATCGCCTTTGGTTTGATTGTTGGCGGCCGGCAAACTGGTCTTTTGTCTACGGAGACCGCATAAATCAGATGTATGGCCAGGGCGCCGGGGCTGAGTCCTCCCTGCAGGTCGCTTTTGAGCAGCAACTGCCACTTGTAGAAAAAGCAGACGCCGTCATTTATGATCGGATCGCTGGTAAGGAAACAGCGGGAGTTTCGATCGCTCCGGTCGTTTACAGTGAGATCGATGCGTTGACACCAAAAGAACAACTAGACGGGTTCACGACCGCAGAGGGGTATTCGGTCAATCTTTTTGCTTCAGAGCTGGAAGGAGTAGTGAATCCTGTGCAGTTCGCATGGGACGAGGAAGGAAGGCTCTATGTCGCATGTTCACCTTCCTACCCGCAAACCCTGGCCGGGATGCCTGCACAGGATTATATTCAGGTACTGGAGGACCGGGACCGTGACGGGGTAGCAGATAGCTCTTGGCGGTTTGCCGAAAACCTGAGCATGATTCAAGGCATAGAACCGGGTGGAGACGGGGTTTACGTCTGCGACTTCGATCGAATTCTCTATCTCCGTGATACTGACGGGGACAAAAAGGCCGATGAGCGGGAAGTAGTATTCTCCGGTTTCGGCGTAGGCGATACACATCAACTGGTAAACAGCATTACGCATGGACCGGATGGGACACTTTGGTTCACCCAGGGACTCCACGCCATTTCCCGGGTGGAGACCCCGCACGGAGTTGCCCGACTGGACCGGGCCGGAGTTTGGCGATATCACCCCCGCCGCCTAAAATTGGAGAGTTTCTTTGGAGGGGGAATGGCGGGTGCTAATTGCTGGGGAGTTGCGTTTGACGACTATGGCCAGGTCTTTCACAAAACGGGAGATCGCCCGGAAGGCTATTGGACCGTGCCAGGATTGGTTCCTTTTCCGGAAGACGATTCCCGCTACAAGGAAGATCCGAACACGGCCTACGAAAAGAATGTTCCGGAGCAATACCACGATGTAGGTCCCCTATTTGAGACCTCGCCTAAAACGACGTCACTGGAAATCATTGGAACATCTGCTATGCCGGAGGAGCTACAAGGCGCGGCGTTGATCGGCGGATATTTCGGTTCTGTGGTGGAATTACACCAATTCGAGGATGCCGGTTCCGGATTTGCTACCAAACAGCTTCCCCGGTTGATCACCTCGTCCGATAATTCGTTTCGCCCGGTGGACGTCTCTGTTGGGCCAGATGGTGCCTTGTATGTGGCAGATTGGTTCAACCCGATCATCGGTCATTACCAGGCGAGCTATGCCGATCCACAACGCGACAAGTCACATGGCCGTATTTGGAGGATCACAGCAGATTCCAGGCCGTCCTTTAATTATCCCAATTTATCTGAGATGGATGCCGGCCAGCTACTTGAATTTCTGGATTCTCAGGAGCGATGGGTGCGCTATCAGGCAAAGCGCCTGCTTTTTTACCAGCCAACGGAAGCGGTTGTGGCTGCGGCAGATGCTTTGGATCTTCAAGATCGAAAAGATCAGTATTTCCTCGAATTGATCGGGGTCTACCAGGCCCATGAAACCGTCCGACCTGAGTTGCTTGACCGCCTGTTGCAGTCGACGGATTTTCGGATCCGGGCTTACGGTGCCCGTGTTCTGGGAGATTGGGCATCGCGATTGGAAGGTGGAGCTCTTGGTCGGCTAAGGAAAATGGTAAATGATGCACACCCCCGGGTCCGGCTGGAGGCGGTGATTGCTGCCAGCTACCTGCGGGAAATTCCTTCGATCGAAGTCGTGACCGCGGCTCTTGAATATGAATTGGACCCCTTTCTGCGATACGCTTTGCGGCAGAGTGCAAGATCCCTTCAGCTTCTCTGGGAGACACCTTTTCAGGAGAGGGAAATCAACTCCGGGTCCGTTGTTCAGAGCAACTTTCTGCGGGAGTTGCTGGATCAGGGACCTGCCCTCGTTTCAACCGGGGAAGCCTTGTATGAAAAGGCCTGCCTGTCATGCCATCAGCCGGGCGGTAAGGGCTTGCCAAAGGTGTATCCTCCCCTGCTAGGTTCGAAGCGGGTCAACGGAGAGGAGACGAAGCTCATCAAAATCGTACTCCATGGCCTTACCGGTCCCATCGATGTGGCAGGAGAACAATATGGTGCCGGAACCCAGTCCATTCCCATGCCGTCCATGGGTGGAATGAGCGATCGGGAGATCGCTGAAGTCCTCACCTACATCCGCAAGGAATTTGGTAACGGATCGCCCGCCATAGCTCCCGAAGCGGTCGCAAAAACCCGTGAGGCGTTCTCCGGACGAACCAAACCCTGGACCACTCAGGAACTGGACGACTGAACCGACTTTTCAATCTTAAAAGGTAATAGGCATAACTTGAATTGAAAGTTCTTAGTGAAATGGTGCCAACCACTTTCCGATTGGTTGGGCGTGGGTATATGTTCTTAGATATTCCCGACGGGTGGGTGTAGTTTTTTTTACAACTTTATATTTCTCTTGAAACGGCAATGTGGCAATTATAATGCCTGCTCAGCTTCATTACACTAAATATCGTTCGAAGGAACGTTCACTTCTAACCTCAAGTCCGCCAAAGCCATATACCCTTATTTTCAAACAAAAGGAGCAGTTTTCGCTAGGTTATTTGTCTGAAATTCTTAATTTGAATCAGCAAATAAATGGCAGGTGCCTGGTGCCTTATTCGCATATATGCAACTAAGGTTAAATATGGTGATATATGGCTACCAATAAGCAAAACGCAAAAGAAAACCAGATATTCATTGCTAAAAAAACATAGTAAATAATATGAAACGATTTAGCACTTACATTTCTCTTTTTATCATAATAGTTGCCCTATTTTATAGCTATTATTCGTTAATGCCAAGAACAGTATCTGATACTTCTACTCCATTAACAGAATTTTCAACAGAACGCGCATTAGTTCATTTAAAAGAAATCTCAAAAAAGGCGCACTATGTGGGGACAAAAGAGCATCAAAATGTAAGAGAATATATTGTTTCGGAATTAAAAAACCTTGGGTTAACTGTTGAAATACAAGAAGAGGAAAGTTTTAATCTTAGGGGTAATGGTGCAAAAGTCTATAACATTATTGCTAAAATAGTTGGAAGTAGCAGTACCAAAGCCTTACTCCTAAGCTCTCATTACGACTCTGCAATAAGTGGAGCCATCGGTACTAGTGATGCGGGTAGTGGCGTGGTCACAATTTTGGAAGGTGTTAGGGCTTACCTTGCTTCTGGTAAACAACCAAAAAATGACATTATAATCTTAATTACAGATGCCGAAGAGTTGCGCTTACTAGGTGCAATTGCTTTTGCAGAGAAACACCCTTTGGTAGAAGAAATTGGAGTAATATTAAACTTTGAAGCCAGAGGTTCAGGAGGTCCAAGTAACATGCTAATGGAAACCAATGGTGGAAATAAAAACTTAATTAAACACTTTAAAAAAGCAAACTCTGGCTATCCTTTTGCCACATCGTTAGCGTACAGCATATATAAAATGTTACCTAATGATACTGACTTAACAGTATTTAGAGAAAATGCAGATATAGAAGGCTATAACTTTGCATTTATTGACGATCATTTCGATTACCATACGCCTCAGGATAATTTTGAAAGAATAGACAGAACCTCACTAGAGCATCAAGGTACTTATATTATGCCTTTGTTAAATTATTTTGCAAATATTGACCTCACTAATTTAAAATCGAAAGACGATTATGTATTCTTTAATTTTCCAATTATAGGAATAATATATTATCCTTTTTCCTGGATTGTACCTTTAGTTTTTCTTACGGTTTTCCTTTTTATTGGATTAGTCGTTTATGGAATTTCTAAGAAAAAAATCAATACAAAAGAAGCTTTAAAAGGCTTTATACCATTTTTAGTAACAGTATTTGTTTCAGTTATATTAGGCAAATACGGATGGGAGATAGTTAAAATGGTTTATCCGCAATATAATGATATACGGCAAGGGTTTACCTATAATGGACACATATATATAATTGCATTTGCTACATTAACATTATCTATATGCTTTTTTATTTATAACTACTTCCTTTCTAAACTCAAAGCTGTTAATTTAATAATTGGACCTATTTTTGTTTGGATTATTATTAATATCGGAATTGCCATTTACTTACAAGGGGGTGCTTACTTTATTATTTCTACTATTTTTGGGTTAGTTAGTTTAGCAATACTCTTATTCTTAAAAACTTCCAAAGAAAATAAATTGCTACTAATTACAATAACTTCTTTGCCTATTCTTTTGGTTTTCTCGCCATATGTACAACAGTTTCCTGTTGCTTTGGGATTGGGTTTTTTAGGCGTAGGTACAACTCTAATTGCTTTACTCTTTGGGTTATTTATCCCTATATTTTCAAGGTATAAAAAATTAAAGCTTAATTGGATGCTTTTTTCTGTTACAATAGTTGCTTTTATTAGTGCATCTTTCCAATCATCTTATACTATAGATAGAAAAAAACCAAACGGCGTAAATTATATATTATATACCGATACAAATGAAGCTTTTTGGATGAGTTTTGATTATTCTTTAGATGAATTTACAATGCAATTTTTCGGAAATGATACTGAAAAAAATGATGAATCATACTATAAATTCAAAAAAGAAACAGATATAATACCTATTCAGGAACCTAGTATAATTATTGAAATGGACACAATTGCTAACAATTTAAGACATATAGATTTTTCTGTTACCTCACATCGTAAAGCAAATAGAATAAGGTTGTTTGCTGAAAATGATTTTACAATCAAAAACCTAAATATTAATGGTTTTGAGTTTAAGAAGCGAGATAAAGATTACATTCAAAATACAAAAAATGAAAAACAGATTAAAAATTATGTTTTTGCTTACCAGGATTCTGTACTAAATGTTAGTTTTTCTGTTTTACCGAATGAAAAACCTAAGCTTATCTTAAACGAGATTTCTTATGACCTGCTTAAAAATCCAAATTTCACAATTAAACCCAGAAAAGATTATATGATGCTAAACTCATATGGTGTTGATGAAGTTGATGCTATAGTTTTGGTAAAAAATGTTTCATTTGATGAAAAATAGTATAAAAAGCTTCTATGCCAATAGGGAACACCCTATAAAATTAATGACTTATTCAAGCTTAATTACGAAAATCCGCAAGGATTTTCTGGTCCCTAAATTAGGTGCTTAACATACGTAACTAATCCCCGCCGGGTGTAGCATTTTTCTACACCCTTATATATCTGGTGGATCGCCATTTAGGCATTTGTAATGCCGGTTAAGCATGAATAAACTCCAAATCGTTCCTGGTAATATTCACTTCTAACGCTTACAAATGGCCTAAGGGTAAATTTTATTGGTTGATCCACAGAAAATAGAGTGGTAGAGATACAAACTCAAACAGGAGAGCAGCAATACCATAGAACTCAAAGTATGGCAAAATGGCTTCTCTCGGTTTTTTAATCCTAACCTGTCTGCCACCATAGCGATTTATAGCCGTATGACGGTATTTTCAAATAAGTGGAGCCGTCTCGATTATATTTTATTCCGAAATGCCTAATTTGAAACAGCAAATAGAAAGTATGCAGTGGGCACATGGTCCATAAATACGCAACTCCGAGGTTAAATATGTTGATATACGGATGTTATGGGCTAGAAAAAAAAGGACAGATGAAAATACATACAACTAATTACAAGAACGTATTTTTCGAAATTGCGGAAGATTGTCCTGTAAATGAAGGAAAAGAACCACCGATGAATGGTGATAAAATATCGGTGGCGAATTATCAATTTAAAATGCTGAAAAACAACCCGTACCAATTCACTTCTGATGACATAATTTTTACGGTTTTTACCACTCGAAAAGAAATCGATCAAAATGATTTGGAAGCGGAAAGACACAAGTTTTTCTCCAAAGGACAGCCTTGTTTTAGGGCCTCACCCCTTACCAAAAGATATGGCTGGGGAGTTCATAGTAATGAAAACGGAAAGGTTGCGATATATGGAGCAGAATCTTCCGATTATATGAAGTTTATAGCGGACGACTCAATCAAGAAAGTCAAAGCAATGAAATCACAACGCTAAGATGAGAATATCAAATTCAGAACTAGAATGGCTTGTAAATTTACAATTTACAGTTTCCTATTATGATTTTATTTTTATTTGGCATATATAATTTGCATTTGGAAAGAAATGAGAGGCAGCAATGGGGACCGAAAGACCTGAAAACTGGAAGGAATCGAATATCTATTATGTTGTTCCCTTGATTGGTTGGCGGTGGAGGTAATTGGCCTTTAACAGCCAAAAGTTCGACTATTTCAGACTTTTGGCAATCAAAATGGGAATTAAAACCAAATAACAAAGATGGTGATCATCGGATTTGGAACATCAGCCAGGGTCAGGCTATTCCAAAATACTTTGAGCACCCCGGATTCAATTTAAAAATTCAAGGAGATAAACCAGGCAAAAACTTATCTGAAATTGCCCCTTCAAATGAAAATAGAAGTGCGTAGTGAGAAACTTTTAAAAAGGACTTTGTAAATGACTATTACTGAAATCAAACAATCGCTTCAATCCATAGATTTCTTTGAGGGTGTGCCGGACGAACAGATGCAATGGCTTGCGGAAAACATGGAGCTGAAAATCTATAAACAGGGCGATTTGCTATTTAAAGCAGGAGAGCCAGCTACGCACATGTATGTCATTCACGATGGCCTTTTCAGTATCTATATTGATCGAAATGGCAAACGACAATCTTTTGCGGAGTCGGGCACGAAAGATATCACCGGAGTCCTGCCCTACTCCCGCATGAAAGTGGCGGCAGGCAATGGGGAAGCAACCAGAACATCTACCGTGTTTGCTTTGGACCGCAATAAATTCCACGATATGATTTGCAACCAGTATGAGCTTACAGAAGTGCTTGTGCATCGAATGACAGATCGTATCAGGAACTTCACTACGCTGCAGCAACAAAACGAAAAACTAGCCTCTTTAGGAAAGCTTTCAGCAGGATTGGCGCATGAGTTGAACAATCCAGCTTCTGCAGTGGTCAGAAGCAGCGAGGCTTTGAAAAAGCATTTGAAATCTACGCCAGAAAAGTTCAAGTTGATAATGGACATCAAAGTGAACGCAAAACAGATAGATGTCGTGAACGAAGTCCTATTTCTAAGGCTTCAGGCCACGGAAAACACGCAACTCAGCTTAATGGAAAAGACGGCCTTAGAAGATGAACTCACTGATTGGATGGATGACAAAAATATGGAAGATTCCATGGAGTGGGCCGAAGTATTTGCTGAGTTCAATTTTTGTGTCCAGGATTTCGAACGGGTGAATCAGGAAGTACCAGATAAGTCTTTAAGCTCTGTGTTCGGTTGGATGGTAGGCAACCTGGTAACAGAGAAAATGGTAAGCGAGATTGCCGATGCTTCTAAGCGCATATCTGATTTGGTGGGATCGGTAAAAAACTACACCCACATGGATCGGTCTCAAGACAAACAACCAACCGATCTTCATTTAGGCTTACGGTCAACGGTTACAATGCTTGGGCACAAGTTTCGGAAAAACAAGGTGCAAGTAGATGAACAATTCGGAGAAATTCCTGATATTCAGGCATTCCCAGGTGAAGTGAATCAGGTCTTTACTAATTTGATAGACAATGCCAACAAAGCGCATATCCCGAACCATATTTCCGTTCAGATTCATCAAGTGATCCATGATGTGTATAAGCAAGGCGGAATTACCGGTGATGATCACCGCAATATCAAAGAACAGTCTGCTGCTTTACTCGATATTCTTGGCGCCTGTGAGCGCATTAAGAAAACACCCATTCCCTTCTCTTATTCCATTTTCATCAAGATTTTCATTTTGGTATACAGCTTGCTTTTGCCCTTTGCCCTGGTGGCAGAGTGGGGCATATGGACAGTTCCGATCATCATGTTGGTGTTTTTCGCTTTCATTGGAGTGGAAATGATGGGATCAGAAAGCGAAGATCCATTTGGCCTGGATTGCAACGACTTACCCACAGGAACCATTGCGCATACGATCAAAGAAAATGTATTCGAGATTCTGGAAGCCAAAAAAGGGGACAACCAGCAAG
>Ga0307966_1003533_pt1 | contig 11761 bp, 5 predicted proteins | sample OrgLakmetagen646_FD_203141 | JGI IMG/M metagenome (GOLD analysis project Ga0307966, IMG submission 203141) | Saline water microbial communities from Organic Lake, Antarctica - #646 | ecosystem: Environmental > Aquatic > Non-marine Saline and Alkaline > Saline | place: Antarctica: Organic Lake... | reverse complement strand
CCCAATGTTTCATTGGAATATGAAAAAGCCGAAGAAGAAAGAGTTGCCGCTCTTCCTTTTAACACGGAAGATTTACGTGCAGGATGGTATATAAAAACGATTGACCTGACTGAAAGTGACATCGTAGACAAAGAAATTTTTGCCAATTTTGAAGGTATAGCCACAGTGTCTCGAGTATATTTGAATGGTAATTTTGTAGGTGGACATCTCGGTATGTTCGGTTCATTTGAAACAAGACTTACACCACACTTAAAAGCTGGAAGTCTGAACCAATTGATGGTTTATACTGAAAGGGGCGTTAAAGCTGAAAATGGGGATGACGTTGTTTCAGTTGCTGTAACCGTGCCAGTTACTAAGGACATGTTAATGTCTTTAAATTCTGGATTATTCGGCGGATTTGGGAATGGCCCTCGTGCTAAATTTCTCGGGATATGGCAGCCTGTGCATTTAACAGTTTCAGAAAAAGGTGGAAAGATTGAAGATGTATTCTTCAATCCAACGCTAACTGGGCACCAGATTCAATTCAGCATTGAAAATCCTAATAAGGACAGTATTGCTGGCTATTGGAGCTATAAAATAACCGATAAAGTTTCAGGTCAATTGTTAGTGGAGGAAGAATTTCGTGATGCATTCCATATTCCATCGAATGAAACAAAAACCCTGACAATTTCAAAAGAAAATTTAAGTCCGAAGCACTGGACTCCAGACCACCCTAATCTGTATAAGTTGGAAGCAAATTGGAAAAATTTAAAAGGGGAAGTGATAGACAGCTACAAATGTCAGATAGGCTATCGCACGGTTGAGGCTCGGGGAGAACAGATCTATTTAAACGGAAAGCCTTATTGGATCCGTGGCGCGAATATGCCACCTTATGGTTATAAATCCAACGATAGCGTCTTAGCTAAAAATTTCTTGAAGCTGATGCACGACGGCAATACGGTTGTTACCAGAACCCACGGCAATCCATGGAACCACATGTGGTACACGGCTGCCGATGAAGTAGGTATTGGGGTTAGCAGTGAGGGTGTAAGACCTTGGGCATTGATGACTAAATCCCCACCACCACCAGATGCCATCTTAGCGCATTGGAAACAGGAACAACTGGAATCTATAAAAGAATATAGAAATCATCCAAGTATCCTGTTTTATGTGATCTCTAATGAGGGCTTGCAGGGAGATCATGAAAATGAAGAAAAACTATTAATTTTTAAGGATATTATTGATGCCGTCAAAAAGATGGATCCTTCAAGATTGGTGTTCCAGACCTCAGGAGATCCAGACCATAATGATAATGCAGACATAGAGGATGTACACGCCTATTGGGGCTGGTATGAGTCTTCCTCATTTGTAAACGATTACACGAAACCTAGGAGAGGATTGACCTTAGGTCACGACAAACCTTTTGTTAACCAAGAATGTGCTGTTCCGTATTCAATGATTGATGATGGGGCTGTACATCCTAGTTATGTGGGTCGTTATTCTGCGCAGACCTGGGTTGGGGATATTGGAACATTAGGTAAGGATCATAGTTATTTTCAGGATCATATTTATTTAGAAGGTAAAATGAAAACCGAAAAACTGAGATATAGCCGAAGTCAATTACCTACGGCTGGTTTTATGTTGTTCAGCAATCTAACCTGGATACAACATGCATTTACAAGACCGCCTGATCAATGGAAGCCTTTTCCAATATATGAAGGTGTAAAACAAGGATTCCAACCTATTCTTGTGGCCTTGGAAACCCCACAGCGTTTTTTCTACGAAGGCGACGACGTTTCCACAAACCTATTCATCGTAAATGACGACACCAAATTCAGGGATTTAGGGAAAACCAACTTCCACTTTTCAATAGAAAGCGCTGAAGGAAAAGAACTCTTGACAGTTAATCAATCCATCAAGGAGATTCCCTATTTTGAGGTTGAAAAAATCCCATTTACGTTTAGCCTGCCAAAATTAAATGACTTGGATCAGGAGGTGGTTTTCAAGCTTCGTCTTAAAAACAAAGAAAATGAGATAATTTCAGAAAACAGCTATAGCATGGTACTTAAGAAAAAAGTGGAAAAACCAGAAGCTGCTGAAAAAATGTCAGTCATTGCTTTAGGATGTAACGAAAAAGTGAATCAATTTTTAGGAGAAGTTTCATCTTTGAAATCCGTTTCAAAATTGAAATCAAAAGCCGACGTTATCATTCTTGGACCCAATGCAGCGGATTATGAATTGAAGCAATTAAGGAAACATCTTAAGAAAGAAGGCCGATTAATTTTATTACAGCAAGGTGAAAACGCTCATAATTATGTAGAAGATGTAATCAAAATACCAACAGATCTTCAACCCAGTGACAAACCTGCAATGAAGGATTTTATGTTTGATAGTGGTGCTGGCGATTTAAAAGCGATAGAGTATGCTACTGGTGAATTTGTTGAGATGTTAGATTGGGATAAGCAAAAACCTATTTTTAATGGGTTGGATGCTATGGACTGGAAGTGGTGGATGACAGGAAATAATAACCCTGCTTATGTGGCCTCTTCAAGCCATAAATTGAATATCGAAAACGATAAAGTCATTCCTTTGGGACGCTTTTTAAATTCCCATTTCTACTGGTCTGGTAATCTTAAGAATGTTTATGACAATAAGATTGGGTACCCTGTTTTCGCGGTAAAGTATGCTTGGGGTGACATCATAGTTTGCGATCTGGTCATAAGCGAGGCATTGGAGTACGACCCTAGGGCTGCCATTACCTTAAGAAATCTTATGTATCAAACCATAGATAAATAAATTAGTCGGTATTAAATATGAATTGGAATCCAAATAGCATTCAGATCAAAAGAATAAAATTCAAAAGCTTGAACGCGCTTCTCTTTTTTATAGTTTCTACTCTCGTGCTCTACGCCCAAAATCCCATCTCGCCTCCGGGAGTGTATATCGCTGATCCATCGGCAAAGGTTTTTGATGATGGTACGCTTTATATTTACGGTTCAACTGATGAAAGCGAGCTTTATTATTGTTCTGCTAAGTATGATATCATGCAGACAACAGACATGCAACATTGGAATATCACTAAAAATGTATTCGCTTCAAAAGGAGAAAATGACCAAGTACCTTACAATGATGCTGTGCTATTCGCACCAGATGCCTCTAAAAAAGGCGATACCTATTATTTATATTATTGCCAACCAGACATCAAGGCTCCTGAAGGCGTTGCTACTTCCAAAAGCGCCACAGGTCCTTTTACAAACGGTAAGAAAATCGATTTGAATGGTCATAATCAAATAGATCCTTCAGTTTTTATTGACGATGATGGAACAGCTTACTATTTATGGGGACAATTTGGCCTTAAAATGGCGAAACTTCAGCCAAACATGACCGCTATTGACACCACTACCCTTCAAACGGATATCATCACTGAGAAAGAACATTATTTTCATGAAGGTGCTTATTTAACTAAAAGAAATGGCCTCTACTATTTAGTGTATGCCGATATCAGCAGAGAAGATAAACCAACCTGTATAGGTTATGCCACCAGTACATCTCCTTTTGGCCCTTATACTTATAGAGGTGTGATTATTGATAACAATGGCGCCAATCCTGGCAACTGGAACAATCACGGCTCCATTGCCCAGTTTGATAACCAGTGGTATGTATTTTACCATCGCTCAACTCATGGCGTCAGAACCATGCGAAAATCATGTGTGGAAAGAATCAGTTTTTTAGAAGATGGCAGTATCCCTGAAGTGGAAATGACGAGTCAAGGTGCTGGTTTACCTTTGCCTGCAAAAAGCCAAATTGATGCCGCTTCTGCTTGTTTGCTTCAAGGAAATGTGCGCATTGAAAAAGAATCTGAATCCAATGAAATCCTTTCTAAATTCAAAAATAAAGATGTTGCAATTTTTAAATATTTAGATTTTGGGAATGGTGTCAATTCAATCTCCATCCGTATAAAAGCTTTAGAAGGAGGTCAGCTCAATATCTATTCCGATAAACCTTGGCACAAAAAATTGGCAACTTTGACCATCGCATCCAATCAAGATTGGCAAACCCTAAGCTTTCCCGTTAAAAGCGAAGCTGGCATTCATGCACTTTGGCTCGAATCTTTGGGAAATAATGATAACCTCTTTGAGATCGATTGGTTTCAATTTAATTAGTAGGGCATTCTTTTGATTATTAAATATTAACAGGTTACCACAGGATAGAATGATGCGTTGAAAGTTTTAAATTTCTTAAAATTTTCAACGATGAAACAACAACTATCCCTCCTCTTCGTGATGATGTGCACATCTTTATTCGCACAAAATATCACGCTCCAACTCAACTCAAATCTGAAAAATCAGATGAACGTTACCGAATCACCTTCGGGAACATATAATATTCAAACTATGGGTGGCGACCCTTGGATTCAAACGACGCCCGTGCCTACTTATAACCCGGAACAAGTCTATGTCATCAGTTTTGATTATCTCGCCGAGAATGGTCTGGATGATTTACAGGTATTTTATGGCGCTCCGGTAAGCGCTGCCAGACTTGCGAAATTTGGTAGCCTCTCGCCAACTTCTGAATAAAAAACCTTCAAAGCTTTTATGAAATATGAAGCACCCGTTTGGAATACATCCTATGAACGCTTCCGTTTTGATTTTGGAAAAATTGCCGGTCAAAATATCAAGGTTAAAAATATGCAATTAAGAGCTGCATTACCCGATGAAGTTATTGAAATCAACCTAAACCTTGCACAAACCAATCAAATGTCGATTTCTGAAACGACACCTAAAAATTACAGCATCACAACTTCTGGTGGGGATCCTTGGGTGCAATCCCAACTCTTGACCACCACTTATGATCCTGATAAAACCTTTGTAGTCAGTTTTGATTATACTTCAACCAGTGGTTTGGACGATCTTCAAATTTTTTACGGAAGCCCAATCAGTGGCGCAAGGAGGGCGCAATTAGGGAGTTTAGAGGCTTCAACAGCCACTAAAAAATTCTCAGCCATAATGAAAGTTAGCGCCCCAAATTGGAATCAGTCTTATGATCTCTTCCGATTTGATTTTGGCCGACTCCCAGGATTGGATATTCAAGTGAGTAATTTAGTGTTGAGAGAACCTACCAACGAAGAACGTAAAGCGCTTGACATTAAGGAAACCATTGACATACAATTAGACCTTGCGTCTACGAGTCCGTTTTTACAAGCCACACAGCTTCCAGATGGTTCCTACCAACTGAATACCAGTGCCAATGACCCTTGGATTCTCTCAAAACCCATCAATGAACTTTATGATATAGATGACACCTATATCTTGTCATTTGAATACAAATCTGAAGAAGCTTATAATGAACTCGAATTATTTTACGGACCACCAATCAATGCCACACAAAAATTGACAGTAAACGGAATTCCTGCAGCTTCTGATTGGTCCACTTTTGTTGTAAATCCACGTCTTTTTGCCGATAATTTTCAGGACAATGAATGGACGACCTTTCGATTTGACTTTGGCAGAAATGAAAACGCCGAAAAAACAATTTTTATCAGAAATATAAAATTGCGAAAACCAACCACTCAAGAGTTGGAAGATGAGCAGAATAGTGACAAATTTTTGAGTGTGGTCATCGATGGAAAATTTTCAGAGTATTTGAATAAAAACTTTACGGACTCCATTACTATTGTAAAAGTCGAAACAGATACTATAACTATAAAAGGAACTATCGAAAATTCGACCGAAGCCTATTTTTTAGCAGAAATTGAACCGCATCAATATGGTTTTGATCTTACAGCGTTCAATTTTGTTACACCAATTTCTAGTGTTGACGGTACATTCTCTGTGGATGTGGAACGTTTTATCGAAAAGACGGACCATAATTATGATCGGCTTTATTCCCGATGGGCAATCGTAAAAAGCACGGGAAACAGCAACTTTGAACTCGTTTCCAATATGCAATGGGCAGGAGACATTTCAGCAGTTGCACAAAATAATATTGCCGAGGACAAGGCAAGTTCTATAAAGGGCTTAGACGGTTTGGGACCCTCAACCCTATCCAATTTTTCCGATTTGATCGATCTGGACATCAAGAGTATGAAAATGAATTTATTGCTCAACGGCGTTCTAAGTTTAAATCCTACAGGTATTACACATGAATTCAACGGTAAGACGTACAACATTAGCCCGAACTTTGTGGCTGGTTTTGATGCCCGAATTAAAAGGCTTAGCGATAATGACATTAAAGCAGCTTTCGTTCTTTTAATTCCGATCAATATTAGGAATGAAGACTTACGACGCATTTTTGTCCACCCAGATGCTTCTTTAGGGTTGTACAGTATGGCAAATGTTGCCACAGAAGAAGGTGTGGAGTATTATGCCGCGGCTGTTGACTTTTTAGCTGAACGTTATTCGAGACCGGACAAATTGTATGGCAGATTGGATCAGTGGATTATTCATAATGAAGTGGATGCGCACACGAGCTGGACCCATGCCGGACAAAAACCTGTAAATCTCTATACCCAAATTTATGATCGGTCCATGCGAATGGTTCATTATACAATTAGAAAACACAATCCCACGGCGAAAGTTTTTGGATCCTTTACAAAACATTGGAACAGTAAACCTGTTAGCGATGCCAACTTTAGATCCAAAGATATTTTAAGCACTCTAAATACCTTGAGCAAAAAAGAAGGCGATTATGAATGGGGCATTGGATGGCACTCCTACCCTACCAATTTATTCAATCCAAAAGTGTGGGAAGATCCAATTGCACAGACGCAATTGAACTTCAATACGCCACAAATCACACCTCGAAATCTCGAAATGATTGATGCCTATGTGCGTCAAAAAGAGCTGCTTTATAATGGAAAAAAGGTACGCACCATTCTGCTGTCCGAAAACGGATTCAGCTCTAACACCGCCAGAAATGCAAATGCCAACGAAACTACACAGGCCGCGGCATTGGCTTACTTCTGGAAAAAAACAAACCAAAGACTACCATCCATTGAAAATATTCAATTGCACAGATGGGTGGATAATGCTGGCGAGGCAGGACTTGAATTTGGACTGTGGACGGTTTTAGAAGGTACCAATGATGGTTTTGATCAGAAAAAAGAAGGCTGGTTTGTTTGGAATGCAGCGGGAACGCCCAATGAAGAATCTGTTTTTGAGCCATACAAATCAGTGATTGGTATTTCTAGCTGGAACGAAATCAATAACGATGTCGCGACAGAAGTAACCCCTTACATAGTGACCATTAATTTAGTAGATTGTAATAGTAATTTGGACGAATTAGTTGTGAGCTTCAATGGAGAATTAAAGTTTCCACAAGCAGATGGCTCTCTGGTTTTTTACAATGTAGCTTCCAATGTTTCCCAACCCTATGAGGTTAAAAAAGGAAAAATCATATTAGCATCAGAGGTGCTCAATATTACTGAAGATACTGAATTTGATATTGAACTCATTGCCATTGATAATCTTTCAGCAAGAGGCATTTCTCCTTCCGAAATCGAACTTACTTGGGAAAATAGCTTAGAAAACAGTCTTGGTTTTGTGATAGAAGCAAAAGAAGAAGGTCAAAATTTTGAAGAAATAGAACGCGTTTCAGAAAACACCTTTAGCTATACGCATTCAAACCTAACATCAGGCACAAGCTATAGCTATCGTGTTGCAGCCCTATTGGATGAAACGACCTTGTCTTGCTATTCCGAAGCAATAGAAACCAAAGCTCCTTTCATCATTGTTGATTATAAAGATGGCGACAATAACCGTCTCAACAATAACGGCATAAAACCGCAATTGAAATTAAGAAACGAAGCCGATTATGCAGTTGATTTAAATAGACTTTCGGTACGGTATTGGTTCACGGTCGAAGATTTTTCGCCACTTAACTTTTATGTGGATTATGCCCAATTGGGAACTTCAGATGTGAATGGTACTTTTGTAGCGCTGGAAGAGGCAAGAGATGCTGCCAATTATTATTTGGAAATGACATTTGATACCAATAAAAAAATAGCTGCTTTAGGTAATTCTGGAGAAATCAAAACACGAATCGCGAAAAGCAATTGGACCAATTTTAATGAAGCAGATGATCATAGTTATTCTAACCATAATCAATATTTAGAAACTGCTAAGATTACGGTGTATTGGGACGGTCAACTCGTTTGGGGAGAAGAGCCAGAGATTTCAAATGAGCAAGGCGCTAAACTTGTGGTAATGCATCAAAATAAAGATAATGTTACAAACAATTCAATAAAACCTACACTCAGAATTCTGAATACGGGCAATCAACCGGTGGCACTTCAGGATATTACGTTACGTTATTGGTTTACGCCAGAAAGTCAAGCTGCGTTGAATTACAACATCGATTATGCGGTCATAAATAGTTCCAACATTAGGGGAGCATTCCAAACTCCTGAAATTATTTATGAAGGCGCTGAACGCTATTTCGAAGTAGGTTTTACCCAAAATGTAGGCCCCCTGAACGCCTTTAGTCAAACAGGAGAAATGAAATTTAGAATCAACAAACAAGATTGGTCCAGTTTTATGGAAAGTGACGATTTCTCTTACCGTTCCACTGGGAATGCATTTGAAGAAAATCTAAAAATCACTGGGTATATCAACGGTCAACTGGTTTGGGGGGAAGAGCCAATAGGCATAGGTTCAAATACGCAAAGTACTGCCAATGTCATCTCAGTATATCCAAATCCCGCAACCAATGCAACAACACTTGTTTGGTCTGAAACCATTGGCAATGTTAATAATTTACATTTAGTAGACTATATGAACGTATCACACAGCGTCCAATTTGATTTTATAGGTAATGAATTGCATCTCCAATTTTCCAATTTAAATACAGGGATTTACATGATAGTAGGTTCTATTGATGGTGAAGGATTTACACATCGATTGATAGTTAAGTAGAATAAATATTTGATCAACGAGTCATACTTGTATTAAAAAGGTTGTATAATCAAAACATGAACCTGAAGGGTTCCTTAAAAGTAGATTAGTTACATAATATAAATCTGATTTAAACTAAGAAATCCTATGATCCTATTTAAGACTATGAGTTCACCATTCGTCAACACGAGCATTTTAATTTAGCAAGGTGCCCAGACTTATTTGCTTTGAGGACTTAGGTTAGAATTCCAGCCGGGTCCTAACTCCAAAACTCTAACTATGAGAAATTTTACTCATGATAGAAGTAATTTAAATATCCAGCTTACACTTATAAATCAAGGATTTACTCGCTTTAAATGTTCACTGCAGACGATACTAGAATTTTATCAAAGCTGCTTTTTCGATAGAATTCTGCGATATATATATATCGCAGATTTAGTATAATAAAAACAAACAAAGCAGATGGTGTAGAACTGGTTTTTAATTAAAGCAATCAAAGTTTGAGGGTCGAAGCCGATGCTTATTTACTGGAACAGATTTTAATCAATTTGATCCTCAACGCCTTCGAAGCTTGTAAAGCTGTAATGGGCTCATTGGTGAAGGTTTTTGCGGAAAAGAAATTTGACAATCAATTCGTTAATAGCGTGTCAGATAATGGTACTGGAATTACAGTAGAGATCAGAGATCGTGTGTTTTTTCAGGTCGAAAACTACATCTGCCATTTGTCTTGTTTGCATTGAAGGAATAGACTTTCCTGAATTCGTTAAGGTGAGCATTGAAATACCATCCTTTGGAAATCTTATAACGGTAGCTTTCCAAGCACCAGTTGCACCTTCGTGAAATTTATATTTTAGACCTTTGTATTCTCCAAACTCTAAACCAAAACCGTAATTGTCATTAGCGTCTTGATTGACCAATTCTTGGCTTTTCTGAATAATACTATTTTTAATCCTGCTCTTTCCATAACCTTGAATAGTCTTTTCCCATTGAATTTGGTCAGTTAAGGTCGAGAATAAGTTGCCATCTCCTACAACATTCCATACCCAATCATAGGTAGTCCACTTGTCAAAATTAAAATATGCTCTTGCGATTTTTCCATCGATTTGTGAATAATCTGCCTCAAAAGATGTGTTTAGCATATTTAGTTTTTGGAAAATACCATCTGTATATTCTTTAAAAGTCTTTCCCGATACTTTTTCTACAATTATTGCAAGTAGGATGTAATTTGTGTTGCTGTAAAGATATTTGCTCGATGGTTCAAAATTTAACGCATCTTGTTTTTTAATCAATTCTAAAACATCATTATTGTTAAACGAATATTCCCACCAAGTCAGTCCTTTTAAAGACCATAAATCATAAACATCCCTTATTCCACTTGAATGGTTTAGCAGATTGCCAATTGTAATTTTAGATTTAATTTCTGGATACAAATCAGGAAGATATTGACGAATGTCGTCGGACAGTTTTATTTTTTTATCATCTTCTAAGGTAAGTATAGCTAATGCTGTAAATTGCTTGCCGTTCGATGCAATATTAAATCGCGTGTGTTTGTCAATTTTAAGACTGTCCTTAAAATCCGCTATACCTGCGTATTTTTCAAATATCAAGTTTCCTTTTTTGATTATGGCGGTTGCAATTCCAGGTGCATTTTTAGGTACGTCCTGCGTGGCAATGCTGTCCAGTTTCTTTAGCTGGTTTTCCGAAAGTTTGGTTTGACCAAAAATGTTTCCTGTGCAAATAAGTAGCAACAGGATTATCATTCCATTTTTATTTTTCATTTTTTTAATCTATTGCGTTAAATATAATTTAGGCTTCGTCACTCCTTTTTTAGCAAAAAACTCTTTATTCATTTTGAAGTTCATTTTAGTCATATCGTTTAAATAGACTTCTAATGGTTCGAGACCAATTTCTTTCCTCCTTTTATTTACGTTTATGCTATCCGCTAATTTTCTTGGATAAGCTTGACATATTTCCATATTGTAAGCTACTTGAGTGCCATAAATTTGGGCTTCTCCAGTATTCAATTTCACTCGATCAACTAAAAGACCATAAATTCTAGAATCCGCATTTCCTTCATCAACTTCAATCTTCATTTTTTCCAGGACTTCTTTTTGAAAATCAGGATCATGGTCAGAATGCTGAACAATTAACCAAAAATCTGAAGATCCTTCTTCTCCAACTAAATCGAAACCCGCAAAACCATATTCGTTGAGTATTTCTTTGGCTCTTTTTTGATGTGTTGTATAAATACTGTCCTTAAAAGAGTTCCATTCTTCTTGCGTCAAATGTGAATAATTTTTAGGTGGATATGCATTAGCAGCAGCTAATTGGTCGGTTATAACCATCTTAGAAAGTTCATCGGCTAAAGTTTGATTGAATTCCACTTTGTTATCTACTAGTTTGTTTTTAGTAGTTTTCTCTTTACAAGCGACAACAAGTAATCCGATTAATAGTAATCCATAAACTTTATTCATAATGATATTTTTTTAACCTTACAGGTAGAATTGCTTAGCATTAGCAAATGTGTGATTTCAAGGTACTATCCTTTTCATTCAACGATTGGATTTTTTTTGTACGATTAACAAATATAAACACTTAAATCTAAATTTACTATTGTCCTTTTTATGTGCTGTAATTCTTATTTTCGTTTAAATTTCACTTGTTTTATCCTTTCTCCATTGAAAAATTAATCCCCCTTTCGAAATTGCAAACTATTGGAATTTACGAGCATTTTAACGAGGGACACTCACAAACCTGCCTTTACATAGTCATCTCGAAATGTTATTTCATAATTTACGCCTTCAAGGTGTTTCAAAGTTAAATTGGTATTTGTCTCTGAATTGCTATAGGTTTTGTTGAATTTTTAGAAGTCAAACTCATTCCCAAGGTTG
>Ga0307966_1003530_pt1 | contig 11765 bp, 13 predicted proteins | sample OrgLakmetagen646_FD_203141 | JGI IMG/M metagenome (GOLD analysis project Ga0307966, IMG submission 203141) | Saline water microbial communities from Organic Lake, Antarctica - #646 | ecosystem: Environmental > Aquatic > Non-marine Saline and Alkaline > Saline | place: Antarctica: Organic Lake... | reverse complement strand
CTCGGTCGTGCACGCGGGAGGATACAATGAGGAAGGGAGTGCAATAATGCCGTAGCGTGCGGTAAGTTGGGAGATCTCCTTTTTTTGCTATGCTCACACCGACCTTTGCTTGCATGCCGTGGCAGTTAAATGCCAAAACACACTTTTTGTTTAATAATTATTTCGCGGGAGACCGAAATTTTAAAGACAGACCTCGGATGACTCAACGCCTGTCAACCTGATTTCAGAATTGGATTATTTGTGCACATAATAACGAGCATCCCTGTGGGAACAACTTTAGAATTAAGACGTCTCTACGCTGACCGCCATCTCTATCGCTATTGACAGAGCTATCAATGATAGTCCTGCGTCAAAAATCGGTCCCAAGAAAGAAATCCACGTACTTTCTCTGTCGGCCGTTTTGAAATTTTGTCGTAGAATAATGATATACAGTGTTCCGTATATTTTATTAGTAATGATTCAATTATTACTCTACATATTTCGATGTGTGTTGGGGAATTTCACCGCATTTCCCATAAGAATGACAATTAAGTGGCCAGGAATATTTTTCCATTGGTCGTTAGTTCATGCCAAACATTATCTAAATTGTCATTTGGCTTGTCCAAAGTAAGAAACTCTCTACAGAGAAATGACAACGGCCAAAGTGCTTCTGGCACACAACCTGATCTCCCACCTGAACCCGGCTGCCAAATATGTTACAAGTCGCAATTCAAATACAGCCGAAACAAGAAAATGCTCAAGGGATCAAGATGTGCAAATTACAATAACAACGCAAGAAGTGGTTACCTAACCTATTTGTGCACCTGTCAGGAATGGAGTATTACAACTTAGCAATGGAACCAAATCCCCTCTAATAAGCACAAGCCACTCGCGAACAGGAGCAACAAAATAATGCTCGACCAGTCATTGGGTTGAGAAACGTTGTAGGTATGACAGGCAACGTGAAAATATGTTGTAGGTATAGGTGAAAATAAGAGCTCCTGGCTTATGATGATGGAAATTGCATTAGTTAAGCAAGCGTGCGAAATGCCAACTTGCTTCAAAGCAACATACAAATTTTGAGGAGGGACCTTCATCCACACCTACCTCCTTCAATTGACAGACGTGCGGGTTTTGAAGTAAAATGAGGGGTTTGTGGCCGCAACGTCACTCGGCTTTTCATCAACAATGAACTGCGCAATGTGCATGTGAGCAAGTTTAGCAGAATCAAAATCGCTCTCATTGTGGCTGCTGGAACTGCTTGCGTCGTGTCATCATCACCAACAGCGCGCACTATCAGCACAGATACTGAGGCATCTTCAATATAATTAGGGCCAGTGTCCTGGATGTGTGCTTCAAAAAAGGATGCTTGCATTATAGCCCTTCAGTTGTTCTGCATGGTAATGTACCAAGCTTTAACACCTATCATACCTGCGTCTTCGAACACCGCAGCAGGCTGGATGGATGGCACAGGAACGTCTACACCGAACAAAGGGGCATTCCTGTAGAGACCTCTCCATTTTTCAAGGTGCTGCTTATAATTGCCTTGGACCTGGGTTACCAAATTTTTGCGTCAGGCATGCGTATGGCATGCAGAACAGAAATGATTAGAAGGAATTTTTTTGCTGGGAGCATGTCGTAAGTTAACATCATCAGGTTGTCCTTGGGAACACTGGTGCAGATTTTCCAATCGTCCAGCTTTGTTAGCATGGCCTTGAATCTGTCTTGATTGAGATGTGTCATGCTCATCAGGGTTCTGTTGCGCTTTCTGTTTGTGCTCGCTAATCTATTGTTAGCAGCAGATGTACCAGGTAGTTCCCGCCTGGTCATGGCCCGGGTTTGCCTAGATGTGGTCGCAACACTTTGAGGTCGTATTTGTTCTGAACCGACCGCTGCAGGTCTGATATTTTTAGTGGGTATAAAGGAGAGATGAGTCATGCAGGAATGGAACTTGCAGAGTGTGGAAAGTATGAAAGCTGATGGGATGTTCTGACGATGCAATGGATCCCCCCAATTATGGCCTTTATAACTGGAAATTGTTCAACTGAATAAACATCTTTGTTCACATTCGAGGGGATGCTGTGAGGGGGCCAGGGGCCAGGATTTCGTGTCCTGGGCAGTGCTGGAGCGCTTGAGGTGTCTAGAGTTCTTGAGGGGTCCAGGGGCCAGGAATTCGTGTCTTGGGCAGTGCTGGGGGCTTGAGGGGTCTAGAGTACTTGTCACATTGTCTGTCTGCGCTTTGCTGGGCGGTGCTGGGGCGCTTGTAGTGAGCATTTATGTTTCCACCTCTTCCCTTAGCTGAACTGGGGCGCTTGTAAAGAGGATCGTATTCTACTACGTACTGCACCTCCTTGTGCTTACTTACACTTTTAGACTCGCCCTGCTTCATTATATCATCGCCTTTTGTGTGTTTCATATTTGGCAGGTACACTACGCCTCGCTTGCCACTTGCCCCTCAATATTTGCGTGGACTTGGGCTGTGCAAACCCTACCATTTAGTACACACTTAGTGCTACATCATTGATATTTTTCTTTTTACACTGTTTCCACACGCAGCCTAGCAGTCGCACTTTCTGACTGATGGCTTAATTTGAACATTTTAAACACCTGTTATCCAACAATATAATTCATTTCTAGTCCATGCCTGAAGTGCTTACAGACCACGGTGTTACTTTACCTTAACACTTTACAAGATGAGAACTCCACTGTCCTAATTCCATGCAGATCTGCTCCACGCGTCCACATGTTGCTTTTCTGTCTCTCTTTTCCCCTCTAAACTAGTTCAGCTGCTGCTGCCGCCCTTGCCATCACTGCTTCTCTCTGTGCTGCTTCTGCTGTCATCAGTCAGTGTTTACATCAAATCCCCTTATTAAAGCCTTGAGAATTCAATTCATTAAAAGCTGAGGCCCAGTGTCCGCACCTGGTGCTGAGTGAGGTAGATTAAAGCCTGTTTGACCCCAGCCTAAATTCCTGGTCTGTTCTTTTGAGCATGCCTTTCTACACATTACAGATCATCTGAGAGCCTTGCTTCAAAATCGGATCAAAAACGGATTTCATGATGGCAAGGAGCAAATGCACTCAAGAAAAGGGCTGTAAGACAAATTTATACCGTAGAGGGCCGAACGAACAAATATAAAAAGCAGCACACAATTGTCACAAACAACAGAGTGCAGCGTTCTAGTCTTCCAACTGCACGTAAGTCCTTGCATTCCTGCTTGGGAGGTCTTTTTCTGCTAGTTCTTAAGCCATTTTTGACTCTCCTTTTCTTCTCCAGCCTAGACCTTTATTCCCTCTCTTTCTCTTACTTATCATAGACGCTTCCCCTTTTGTTTAGATAGTTTAGGGTTGCAGGCTTTTTCCAAGCTTCCGCTGAGATGCCCTTTGAGGCATATATAGTGATGTAACCTTAACCTTGGGAGGTCTGTGTGCTGACCTTGTGATCTTGCCCTGTGACGCACCTTGATCAATCGCAAATGACTGTTTGCTGCCTGTTCTCCTAAATCATCATCATTCCCCAGCATTGACCAGAGTGTGTGCTCATGCGTCTGATGCAGGTGGCAACAATGGAAGCGCAGGCTCTTGCAGCCACTGTCATTGCCGCTTTATGTCAGGAGGAGGGGCCCGTCCCTGAGGTCCTCTACGATCATGCTGCACCACGCACAGAGCCTACAACAACAACAACAGCAGCAGCAGCAACAACAGCTGAAAGGCAGCAACCCCTTATTAACAAAAGTAGGTTGTGGCCAAAGCTGCCTCAAATGCCTCAGCTTACCCGCCGTTGCCTCCTCCCCCCACTGAGCAGTGAGGACGATAGAATTAGAAGGAGGGGATGGGGGCTGAGTCGGAGGACACTACGGCCATTAGATAAAATAAGACAGGACGAGACGGGTCCTCTGTAGACAAAGCATGCCACTCTAAATTGATCGAGAGAGATTTTATCAGAGATCAAGGCGACACACATCTCCGTCAGCATGGGTTTGCGACGAATAATGACTGCTACCTTATACATCGCTCTGTTCCTAGCAAATACTTTGTCCCTGCCGTTACATCTTTTTATAACTTGGTACCAATGTGGCTCCTATCCCTAAATTTATGTGGGGAATGGAATTCATTGCCTGCGTATATTTTTTTATCTTAAAGAGACTGTATTTTGTTTCCTGTTTTGCAGAACAATGGACCGTAATGTTTCCCATATTCGTATGCTAGCGTACTATAGTACAGTATTCGCATGGCATATTTTATACCATATATGTTTCTTTGTCTTCTTTTCAAAGAATGATTATCATCATGATGCTGCTCTTTACATACATTTCAGTGGGGATGGCTTTTCTATGTGGTGTACTACAGTTAGTAACAGTTAGTAACTGTTTTATACGTTGCTAGGCACGTGTCTTACTATTTAAGAGTCAACTTGCTGCCCCTCTAAACTTTTTGATTTGTCCCCAATATTCCTCCTGGATTTTACCCGGATTCGATGTGGTATTATGTCACATTCAATTGGCAACACGGAGCAGTAAGGCTAGTCGCTTTCAAACTAACTAACCCTAAGTTACTGCCCCTTCTTGCTTTTCATTTCAGTTACTACTAGTCGTCTACGTCAAGTTTGATCTGGGTAGCTCCCTTTAATCCTACTAGTGGTTTGTGCTTAGGCCCAAATCTTTGGGGTTGCAGATTGGTAACGTGAGCACTTATTGGCTGTACAATAGCAACGATTCCGTTTGTAACTCCTACTTGGGGTGTTATGGCCGCTTGCCACTAGGCTTGCATGCCATCAGCAGATCCGCAACAAAAATCTTACAAGGTTTACAAAACTAAGGCCTTCGGTCAAGAAGTGCGACTGCTAACCTAGCGAAAATCTTACAGCCAGAACCGGTCTCAGATTGAGGACTGGACTGTTGCAAGGCAACGAAGCTCAATGAACATAAATAAAAAAAGATGCCACGGTGCAGGTCTGAGTGCTTCAGCTAAAATCCTTTCTGAACCTCATTTACTGGTTTCCATCTTAATTTGGAGGTGTGGGGCCCTCAAGTGCTGGGATGGACACAATTATTCACATTCAAGGCCTTTTTTTCCCTACTGGGTGAGCCAACGCTACCGGCGCACCTTTCCTCTTCGTGGATGAGTACGTCACAGCTTGGATTTGGGAGCCGCTGCCTCCTGCACAGGCAAGTAAAGATGGATGAGTGGGGTTAATTTAGCATGATCGTTACATATACGGTGTAGACATGGTATTCTTTGGCAAGACAACCTTTAATCATACGCCCATTATGTACACTGTGAATAATATATACAAATGTATACATGCAGTCCTGGCCGACTTTGTGAACCAAAAACATGTGCCAGAAAAGGACGCAAAGGGAACAAAGCATATAAGCAGGGCGGAGTCGTACGGCATGTTGGTATAATACACTGCACCGTATACAGCACGCAATATAGCATATGTTGGTATAATAGACAATATAGCATATGTTGGTATAATACGCTGCACCGTATTCAGCACACAATATAGCATATGTTGGACACCTTTGGACTCCGTATGATCCAAACCTGGTACCGGACAGTCCCAAAAGGTCATGCTAAAGCAGGTCACGAAGACACACTTACAAACAACAGAAGAGTACTCAATACTTTTAACAGGGTGTGTAGCGTAGTTCATGATGCGCATCTCTCTCGCCCACAACAAATCCACAAACCAAAACTACTGCCAGCAGGATCATGCTGTGCCTGACTTTCACACATGTGATGTTTGAGCGTGACAAAACATGTAGCAGAGTTTGTAAAAGCACGCTCGTCATGTTAATGTTGCGCTTCTTAACAAGGATATTGGTGCGCTCGCTCTGCACATCGGTCGGCAGTCAGCCTTGGTCCTCCCCTCGGACAGGCGATCCAAATGTGGGCAAAAGCTGTGACTCACAAGAACAGGTGTCAGCTTCATGGCCATGCCCATCGAACCATTGAGCTTCAGCTTCCGCATGAGGAATGCCTGCAAGAACAAAAATATCAATAAAAAAGATGTAGGTCCTCGTCTCAACCTATTTATCGTGTTGCATCTCTGGACTTGCATGAGCTGCTTTATCTCTCTATCCCTCTGTCTCTCTGTGTCTGCATCAGTAGCTTTATCTCTGAATGAGCTGCTAGAACTTTGACGTTCTGGCAAAACGTGTAGGGTATGGTGCAATTTTGACCTTGCACCAATCCCCTCTGCTTCAGGACATATGCAATTTGAATGTCGTTTAATGATGCAATTATCGTCAGAGACAGGGCAGGGAACTGGGTACGAGGAATGCCTGCAAACACCCACGCAAGGGACACACGGGGGCAAGAAAGGCAATCATTGCTCCATCCAAGGTTTCTCCTGGTTTTGGCACCCAAATTTTCGCAGAACAGATTCAAGTTTTAGTTAACTAGATGAATTTGGTGGACTGATTGAGTTCCAGTGGGAGGGGGTAGCACGACATGCTCTCTGCTTAATGGTCCCATGCTAGTTATTAGGTGCCTCAAATCTCCACCATGATAGTTTTAAGTGCCTCGAATTTCCACCATCGGACCAGAAATCAGCCTCCAAGTTTCAGGATGGTGCACTGTGTAAGCAACGGTGCTTCCTTGGACCCGAATCACACACAACAAAAAATCATCCAGCTGCTGGTAGCTTTGTTCAAGGCGTGTCAAGAACAAGCCTAAGCTTGCAGGCCCGAAACAGGAAGTGGTCGGGCAGACAAAAAACGTGCTTGCAAGTCCGGAAATGGGAGCCCAGCAGAACCTTGACATCTTCCAACTAAACCTTATATATATATATAACTTGACGGGGGGAAGAGAAGAATTTGGTGCATTGTGATTGCATTACGTATCGGCTGTCCGTTCAACTCTCTAAAAAGCATGTACAAAACTCAAGCTCAAAATTTTGTCCCTTGCGCAAACCCAAAAGCACTCCTTTTAATTGCTACAGATTATTGATGCACGATAAGCGGTCACTGTGCCATCTCAGTTTAAAAGGCCTAGTAAAGAGCCTGTTTCTGGCAAACTAGCAAACTAGCAATTGGTATGATTGTGTGTGTTTGTGCGCGTACATACGCATGTGTGTGTGTGTGTGTGTGTGTGTGTGTGTGTGTGTGTGTGTGTGTGTGTGTGTGCGCGCGCGTGTGTGTGCCCTCGACACGCACCGTTTGTGGGTTCAACTTTCCAGAGCAAAGCTGACAAAACACAGCATCAGCCTACGTGTGCACAGTAGCGGAGGGAAATGTGAGGATGCTAATGTATTTGTTTAGCCGTCATAGTGCAAAAAACTTCCACGTCTACAAAGCAGGCACAGCGTTCGATGCTGAAAAGCTGGTCTCGCACACAACGCAGCTCATTCACCATGGTCAATGTCAAATCAGGCTTCTCCTCGGGATCCTCCTGCTTGAGGGACGGGATGGCTTCAGGCCGCAAATCCAGTGACCAAACATCATTGTCGATCCTGAAGACACAGAAGATGAATGGATGTCAGCAGTCAAGAGAACGTTCTCGTAAACACAAATACGCGCATGCACGCACACACACACACACACACACACACACACACGCACACACACTCACACACACACGCACACGCACACACACAATAACACACATGCACACATGCACCCCCACCCCACACACACACATACACACGCACATATGCACATACCTAGGCACAAGCACGTACACACACACACATATACACACAGGCACACACACACACACGCACGTGCACGCGCACACGCACGCGCACACGCACACGCACGCGCACACGCACACGCACATGCACACGCACACACACACGCACACGCACACGCACACGCACACGCACACGCACACGCACGCACGCACGCTTACTTAAAGACAATAAGGCCCTTCACTCTTCCTTGCAGCTCCTTGCCCAAATCAGACTCCAGAGCATTTTGTAAGTTTTGTAGCAGCACCGTAGAGCCTTTGGGAGGTGGCATTGCTTATTTCTTTAATTATTTATAATCATTTGTTCTGGCGCGTGGGGATGCAAGCAGGAACTTTGCGGGCAGTCCGTCGTCGATGTTTTGCAGGGGCACGAATGACGCTCGAACCGTAACTGAATTTGAATAATTTGACGGTCAAATTTATTTCACGTGTATTGATGGCACCGATCCTTTATGAATAATAAAGGTCGGTTAATCCAAGGAACTAAATCTGACAAGTTCTGGACAAAGAGTGCTTTAAAAAAGTTTAGGATAACATTCGAGACTTTCAAAGCAATTGTATGATGCATTGATGGCACAGTCCCCAGACTAACCGACTCCCGCGGGAACCCTTTGAATGTATATACCCCCCGATACTGCTCCGTTTGAAATATAAATTTTGTGCGTTGGAAAGCTGAGATCGTTTACCCCCTAATTGTTTTGATGGACTTGTGCACACAGCGGACCAGCCTTGTGCGGGCCACGGCTAGAAAGTGGATAAATGCAAAGTTTATGACCCCGGAGCCCAGGCAGGTGCTTTTTCCTGGAATCTGAGCGTTGCTTTGAGGTGAAATATGAGGAGGCAGTTTTGGCATGAGGAGGCAGCAAGCCAGCACTCATTTCAATTTTCTTATCATGTACATTGCTTCTGTTACTTTGGACGTGCGGCAGCAGGCGTGGGAGGGCCTCGCCGTCGTCTGTCTACGCTCTGTTTGGCCCCGGAAGCCCTAGCAGCCCCGATTCTTGACCATTTCAAAACTTGAGCACAGATTTAGAAAGCTAAGTTTCAGGCTTTCCAGCGGTGCCCTCAGTTTGCGGAACGGTGCAGTGTGTGGGGAACTTTCCACACTCAAAAGCTTTTTGCCGTGGGTTTTGGCCAGTCTGGGGACTGTGGAGTGATGGCAAGCCTGGATTTAGGGTTACGTTTTAGTTCAGGATGATGAAGGTGAATTAGGCTCATGATGCCAAAATAGAATTCGGAAGCTTGCATTGCTGGGAATTACACAATTCGGGTAATAAGATGTGCATTGAACTCATTAGGTAGTTAATAAAAGTCGGGCGGGTTGTGCTACAACGTGTTTTTGGGGGTGCATGTTAAGATGTATGTTTAAAATAAATAGAAACTGTCTGTGATGTCTAGAAACAGCACCCCAGCATTTTGCCTTTCTTTTTTCCTTGGCACTCTCACGATGTAAGAACTGGACATGGACAGAGAGATTCAGCAGAAATTGGACGTGGTAGTGAGCTAATCCATTTAGTCTTTTGATATCGATGTGACTTGTTAATGCGACTTGTAAAAACATTTCGTGATGCGAGGTTTTATTCATGCAATTAAATTTTGATGGTTCAGTACACTTAGTGGTTTCAAAACAAAACTTCTAAATCGCTCGCACAATGGCAGTGCAGAATCATTCGGACTAACACCTGGGAATTGCATGCTTTTTGCCGCAGCCACCTATACTCAAACTTTGAATCAAAGGGCATGAACAGGTCAAAGGATCTGTTTGTATGATACATATCATACCTATAATGGGCATCAAGTAGGAGGCAGACCCACATTATTGTTGTAACCATTCTCTCTTCTCGCTATTTCTTGTCTTCCCTTTCCTCCAATGCCATACCTCAATCTAGTTAGATGTGCAAGGAAATCTGAACTCATTGGAGAAGAGCTCTCCGGACCTATCCCACATTCACACCACAAGAGAAAAAAGTAAGGCCAAGCGCAGGATGTTGGGCTTTGAGTTTGAGTGACAGTTTGAAGGAACTGCAACGGGCCTCGCGCAAGCGCGTGCTCAGCGTTTGTTAGTAAGTTTGCCAGAGGGGGTTATCTGAGGCCCAAAATGGGTTTACTTTTTGCATGCTCCTAGGGCAGGTGGCCCTAACTTGCATGTTTCAAGCTCAGCTCTGCTATGTAGTGATTTCGGTGCAGCTGAGCTTGAAACGTGCAAATTAGGGCCACCTGCCTCAGCAGCCGCGGCGTGAACCCTACTTTTTGAGCAGCCATATGCTGTATCTGACCAGCCAGCGCACCAAACTGAGTGGCGTTTGATGTTTTGGAGTCCTTATAATAAATAATGATCATTGCAAGAGAAATGGGGCAAAAAGACTAAGTGGTTGGCGAGATATGCAAATAACTGTGCCATTCCCCCTGGAAAGCACCCATCTAGGGTACAGGTGCACGACGTGTGCTTTTAGTCCTGTCATTTTGTACGCAGGGCGACTTGTCTATATCTGAGCACATGCTCGGGTAGCTTATAAAGTCAGCATCAGTTTTAAGCTGGGTTGGGTCCAATTTGATGAAGTGACGTGTGAATAGTTGCACCTTTCATGCAAAAGGGAGCATGTTTTGACTTATGCCCAGATAACCCCTCTGTAAGTTGCCCGTGTTTAGTACGACCAGGCTAATGGTGCATTTACAATGATTAAATCAACTGGTAATTACTCCAAGGGCGGATTAACAATCGTCCACCCTGCATTTACAACGACTTTATAATTTTTGGTAACTTGTCCAGGGGTGAAATAACAAATATCCATCTGCCACGCAATAATCCCTGCACGTGCGCAATGTTGCTGGATTTCCGCCGATTTTGCTCATCCCCTTCTCTCTGCCTCCTCTCCAGCAGAGAACTTTATTTGTGCTATATCTGCGCAATGCCCAACTGGTTCTGAGGTCTTGTGTCCTCACAGTACTTGAGATCTCAATGAGGTGGATGTAACGGTGAAGTATGCTTAGATCTGTGGGCCGGCGCTGTCTGGGGAAGAAGGTGGATCTGGTGATGGCTGGCGGTGCTGCTGAGGTGCTCCCGGTCTCCCCTACTTGCCCCTTGCCATTCTGAAGAATGGCAACCCCCTCCATCAGGTGTTGGTTCCTTGTTACTTTTGCAGGTATGGGAGCGGCAACGATCTATGTTTACTGTAACTCCTTGCAAGACACAAAATCCGCTGACCTGTCCATTGTGTATTATAAGGTGATCTGTGATCTGTCATGAATTTTTGGAAGAAACAACTGGGGTCAAGTATTGCGAGAGCACGCAGCACGATGCCTGGCAGCAACTTGCATACCTGTGTCGAGCAAACCCTTTCATTCATTGAAGATATGACAATCGTTAACAACATCGCACGTTCCCCCCATGAGCAGGAGAATCCTTGCCCCACAAACCTTCTGGCCTCGAGTGGACGCAGAGTTTGCTCGTTTTTCAACCTGTTCATATTAAAATTCACCGACTCCTAACAACTAATAAAAATCTTGCGCGCGCTGAAGCGCAACTTGAATCAAATTAAATAATTAGCAGCAAATATGACCGGGTTATCTGAAGAGGATTGGAAAAAGAGCCTGAATCTGCCAGCAAAGGATACCCGGACGCGAACGGAGGGTGAGAAGGATGCTGTGTCTGCTCTGTCTGCCCCTCTGCACTGCAAAGAACCGGCGGAACCATTGCGCAAACTCGCATTCGGTCGAGTCAGCTCCGATCGATTGAAGGACCCCCCCCTTACACCGCACACATACAGATGTGACTGCCACCAAGGGCAATGATTTCGAGGACTACTTCCTGAAGCGCGAGCTGCTGATGGGCATCTTTGAGAAGGGCTTTGAAAAGCCTTCGCCCATCCAGGAGGAGAGCATACCCATCGCGCTGGTGGGGCGCGACGTGCTCGCCCGCGCCAAGAACGGCACCGGCAAGACAGCTGCCTTTTGCATCCCCGTGCTGGAGAAGGTGGATACCACGAGGAACGTCATCCAAGGTGGGAGTGGGGGAGAAGGTGTTGCCCTGCCATCAAGATGGGGACTGGGGCCCCACATGGGCGCTGCTCACAGTCCCTCTCCCAGGCCAGCCT
>Ga0307966_1003529_pt1 | contig 11766 bp, 8 predicted proteins | sample OrgLakmetagen646_FD_203141 | JGI IMG/M metagenome (GOLD analysis project Ga0307966, IMG submission 203141) | Saline water microbial communities from Organic Lake, Antarctica - #646 | ecosystem: Environmental > Aquatic > Non-marine Saline and Alkaline > Saline | place: Antarctica: Organic Lake... | reverse complement strand
GTCAGTCATTATTTCCGTCATCAGATTTTATATAGACCCTGCTTCAAAACCTGATAACCTGAGTTCGATTCTAAAATATCAAATAAATACATGGGGCTGCTCAAAAAGGGCGTCTGTTAAGATATTTCACTCTCAATACCGTCATGCCGGACCCCGATCCGGCATCTCCCGAGGGGATCCCGTTGGGGGAGCGCGGGATGACGCCCTTTTGGACGCCTCAATTAACATAATATGAATCGAACTCAGGTTGATAGAAATGTGGCTTACACCAGCATTATTCCAAATGTTTCAATTTGAACATTATACCGCTGCACTGTTGCGTATAAACATAACTTTTCCATCTTCACGATGGGGTGCTGGTGGACTATCATATAATTTTGTCTTTCAGCCTCGAGTTGCTACTGCCGGGCACTGAGCGCTGTAGGTCAGCAGGAAATGCTTTTTAACCTACCTTCAGCGATACCGGTTCATCCGACAACATTTTCCTCGTGCGCCATTTGACAACATATCAATTTGGTTGGATTTCACCTTATAAACCGGCCAATAATTTCCGTGTATATTCTCTCCGATTTCAGGACGTCTGAACTCTGAAACCATTCATCCTTTTTCCTGTAGCTTTTAGCCTTAATGAACTAACATGTTGGCTTTCATAACCTGTGATTCGCCTGACCTATTACTTCGATAAGTTACCTCCTCCATAAAATGAATGAACATTCATTCATAAATGTTACTTTACCTCTGACGCATCAAAAATCAATCATTTCATATGGCTGAATCTGAAAAAATATCCGACAAACGGCAGGCGCTGTTGCAGGCGACACTGGAACTGGTGAGCAATCATGGGTTTCACAACACACCGATGGCTAAAATTGCTAAAATAGCCGGCGTTTCTGCAGGTACCATCTACCTCTATTTTGACAACAAACAGGATCTGATCGACAGCCTCTATCTGGAAATGAAAGCATCTTTTACCGATGCGGCCTTTAAAGATTACAACCCTGATAAATCTGTAAAAGAGGGGTTTGCACAGATCTGGAAAAATATGGCCGCATATAAAATGAACCACGTGCAGGAAGCTCTTTTCCTGGCTCAGTGCGACAACGCCCCGATGATTAGCGACAAGGTGCGAGAAAAAGGGCTTCAGCATCTGCAGCCATTGCTGAATCTCTGGGAAAGGGGACGCCATGAAGGCATCCTCCGGGATGTATCACCCTACTTGCTCTACGCGTATACCATTTATCCGATCTCCTTTTTTGCCGCCGTGAAGAATCGGGATGAATTTGATCTATCAAAAGATATGTACCAGCACACATTTGATATGGCCTGGAATGCAATAAAGGCTATATAAAATAGCCGTGATGAGAATGAGAAACTGTGAATTTAAAATCAAAAATGAATACTGCTATGAACAAAGTAATTACACTTGCGAAACGACCGGTTGGAGAACCAGCACTATCAAGTTTCAATTTTGAATCCGAAGATAAGCCGACGCCGGCTGACGGAGAGCTTCTACTGAAAACGCTATATGTTTCTGTTGATCCCTACATGCGGGGACGAATGAATGACGCGGAATCGTATATCCCGCCTTTTGAGCTGAATCAACCTATTGAAGGTGGAGTTGTGGCCGAAGTGGTGGAATCAAAGAGTGAAGATTTTGAGGAGGGCAACACCGTTGTAGGCCATCTTAAATGGAAGCAATTTCAAGTATCAGATGGTGATGGCCTTCGGTCTGTAGATGCTGAAGCAGCACCTCTGTCGGCTTACCTCGGTATACTGGGTATGACAGGTCTAACTGCCTATTTTGGACTATCAGAAATCGGGAAGCCTAAAGAGGGTGAAACACTGGTTGTTTCCGGAGCAGCGGGTGCCGTAGGCAGCGTGGTTGGACAGATCGGTAAAATCCACGGATGCCGGGTTGTTGGCATTGCAGGATCCGATGAGAAGGTGGAGATGCTGAAGAACAGATTCGGTTTTGATGCCGGAATCAACTACAAAACGACTGATGATATCGCCGCGGCTGTCGCTAATGCATGTCCCGACGGCGTAGATGTCTATTTCGATAATGTAGCCGGAGAGATTTCTGATGGCGTTCATCGCAACATGAATCGCTTTGGCCGGATCGTTAATTGCGGGGCCATCGCTCACTACAATGATACATCGATGCCAACAGGGCCGCGCGTAGAACCAATGCTGATCAAAAAAAGCATGCTTATGCAGGGATTTATCATTGGCAATTATGAGCCTAAATTCCCTGAAGGCGTTCAGCAGCTGGCTCAATGGCTAAGCGAAGGGAAGCTGGAATTCTCGGAAACCGTAATCGAAGGGTTTGACAACATTCCGCAAGCCTTTCTGGACCTGTTCGACGGTGCAAACAAAGGCAAAATGGTTGTTAAAGTATAGGTAACGCACTGCACGACTTATTAGACAACATTTTTACTGACACATATTATAAATAGAAGAGTAACTAAATTTTAAAAGCAGAACATCATATTATGGATATTTTATTCGTACTTACATCACACGATAAATTAGGAGACACCGGTAACAAGACGGGGTTCTGGATCGAAGAGTTTGCCAGCCCTTACTACACACTTCTGGACAATGGAGCCAACATAACGCTGGCGTCACCGGAAGGAGGCCGCCCGCCCATCGATCCCAGCAGTGACACACCTGACGCACAAACCGAAGCGACAGAACGCTTCAAAGACGATCAGGACCTGCAGCATAAAATGGATAACACAAAGAAACTGTCCGAAGTCAATGAAGACGATTTCGAGGCAGTTTTCTATCCAGGCGGACACGGCCCGCTATGGGATCTGTCACAAGACAAGGATTCCATCAGCCTGATTGAAGCATTTAATGAAAGTGGTAAACCGCTCGGATTTGTATGCCACGCCCCTGCAGCCCTGAAAAACGTGAAAGGAACTGACGGCAACCCTCTGGTTAAAAACAAAAAAGTAGCCGGATTTTCAAATACTGAAGAGGAAGGCGTTGGGCTGACCGACGTTGTACCGTTCCGTGTTGAAGATATGCTGGTTGACAACGGTGGCAGTTACAGCAAAGCAGATGACTGGCAGCCACATGTTGTAGCGGATGGCAACCTGGTGACAGGACAAAATCCCGCTTCATCAAAAGGCGTTGCTGAAAAATTGCTGGCTATGCTCAACTAAATTCAGCCTGAGTCGCTTAGTATTTTTGAGGGATCACTCTTTCCGGGGTGATCCCTTTTTTTATATCAAATTAGTCATTGATGAGATTCCCTCACACCTGTTGTCAAAGATATACCTTCCTGATACAACCTGTATGCACAGATATTACAGTTAAATAGGTCAATTCACCATAACAAAAGATGCGGGTGTACACCATGGGAACATTTAAGGATCTGTATGATATAGCGAATGAAGGAGTAAAAACAGCACCCGGACGCTGGGCGTTTGCTTTAACCGTCGGAGGCGCAATTGGTGGTGTGCTGTCCGCAATTATGGGGAACACACTCGGTGGCACTGCAAACTGGGCTGTCTTTGGTCTTGCAATAGGCGTGAGTCAATTACTTATACTGCCTGAGCTCAGAAAAGAGTGGTTTTCATGGATACTTTTCAGTGGTATCGCATGGGCAGTTATGGGCAGATTTCCTGCAGGGTCATTCATGGCGCCGGCAGCCACCGGCCTTATGCTTGGCATTTTACAGGGGTACATCATCCATAAGCACCGGAAACGAGCCTACCTATGGATTCCTGCCAATATTATAGCCTGGGTCGTTGGAGGTGCTGTTGGTCTGGTTGTTGCAATCCAACTAACCAGCGCAGGACTCGTTGGGTTTGATATGATTGCTGGCCTGGCAAGCGCTAGTCTGATAGGCGCCCTGATCCTCTGGGTGGCCCTTGCAAATATGCCCGTAAATCAGAGTAAGGATTCCGCATCTATGAATAAACATGATACACAACCTGTAGCGTGATTGAGCCGGAGCTTCAATACCACCGCCTTCACCCAGTTAATAGTCCTGTTTAAAGTAGAGGATCGGTCTTTTTTGAGCCCTCTCTATTTTAAATTTATGGCTACCATATATTAAAAATAACCGGTGAGACTAAATCTTCTCTATGTTCATGCAAAGCGCTGAACCAATACTAACGATAAGCACGTGTGTATTTCAGAACGTTCGTCAGCTTTATTGAGGGCCATTAGTCAGAGGCCGTTATTTTTTTAGCAGCTACATTTCCCGCATATACGGCTCCATCCATATAGCCGGGAAATCCTGAAGCTGTTTCAGAGCTTGAAATCAATAATCTATCATCAAAAAATGGGTTATTGAAGATTGGGTTTCCATTATTTTGATGGGGGAAATGAGGCATCTCAGATTCTGCAAAGGTATCTCCCTCATTACTCCAGATGCACTCTGCATAGTCAATAAACTCTTTAGCCTGCACACCAAAAACACTGGTCAGTTGTTGAAGAGCACGCGCTTGCCTTTCTTCAAAATCGAGATGCTTAAACGATGAGTTGATGAATCCACAGAGAGCATATTTTGATCGCTTGTGATTACAGTGATCGTACAGTTCAGTGATGGGCCCTGTATTGCTGAATAACGTGCCGGACAGGTTTTCTTGCTGCCAGAATGGATTGTCGTACGTCAGGGCAATCTTAATGGAGTCTTCCATCCACGTCTGTGTTTGCCCAGCTATCCCAATCAGATTATTGGGTAACTGTGGTTCAAATACGATATTTTTCGCCCATAATTTTGGAGGAATAGACATAACAACCGTTTCGCATTCAAAGACCTCTCTGGCTATTACCTGAACTGAATTTTTCTGGAATTTAATCTCCTTCACTGATTGATTGAGCAGAATATCGTCTTCATCCAGTTTCTGATGTAAGGTGTTGATGAGATGGGACGATCCGCCGGATATTCTGTAACTGGGTGGTTGACTGGGAATTTGTATAGACTCTGCTGGTGATGTTGAGAAGGGCTGAAAGAACACTTTGCCATCCATATATTGTTCAAAAATATCAATCCCTAACTCTTCCAGAAGTGCTGTTAAATGCTCATGTTCGTTGCCAAACCAGGTTGCACCCATTTCAACGGGTGTATTTCCTGCTCCATATACCGTATGGATTCGTCCTCCGACCCTGTTTCTCGCCTCCAGAATTTTAAAAGTAATTCCTTCATTTTTTAGACGATATGCCGTCAAAAGACCCGATAAACCTGCTCCGATAATTATTATCATAAACTAAAAATAACGAAGTGAAGACTAACTTGTGTCTCCAAACGGGCCAATCAATACAAGTTCACCCAAAGTTTTAACTGCAGGGCTTCTTAAGACAAATACCTGATACATTAAATGGTGCCGAATGTTATGCATTACAATGGCTAAGAAATCAGCAGGCAATAGTAAAATACAGCACTGACAAGGCCGGTTTGATTTAAAGTAGTTCCTCCACTTCTTCTGTGGAATTTTCCATATGAATGACCTTATTTTCCTCTGTGGGATCAATTACAGAGAGATAGATCCATTCATTTTCTACAAGATTGGCAAGAGTGTCAGGATGCTCAGCAAGTATTGTTTTTACCCGTTTCAGTGGGGCGTGAATGAAAACCGACAACCGCAGAGGGAAATGCTGTAGCTGGGTATCATCTTCTCTTAAAGATTCTAAAGGGAGACCGGATTTTAAATCTCCGCCATTTCCCTGTACCACACCATATTTACCGGTCACATTTTGAGTGGTCTTTGTCCCGCTTCCAAACATTTGGTTGTCAACCGCAGAAAAATAGTAATGATTATTGATCCATTGAGTTACAACCATTGGCCCCTGTAGAATACCCTCCAGTTTTTCCCCATCCGGATCTTTTTGCCAGTCATAGGAGTGCAGGAAGCTGCGCGCCTCAAGGTTTAGTTGGGATGTTAACGTACGATGCCCAATAATAAATGACGCATTTCCGGCTAATCCCCATTCGGGTCTCGTCTCGGCCCAGTCCGAAGCCCTGCGATGTGCTTCATCCAATGTTTCCGTGGAGCTTGTACTGGCCAGGTTAAACTGTTCCATGTTTGCAAGATGCTGAGCAGTCGATAGACTATTTTTCAATTCGCCAATCTGATTCAGATTCACATCGGGGATATGCTGATCAAAGAATTCAAACCCGTTTGATGTGGTGTTGTGCTCTGCTGCTAAAAACAGCGTGTCACCGGGAATATTTATATCATGTTGCTCTGCTAATGCCGTTCTCACCGCGTTATCATTGCAAATGTCTGCAAGCACCCGTGCGTTATGACGGCCTTTATTGCCGGCGCAGGCACCGCAATCCAGACTCGATTCGTAAGGGTTATTTGCGGTTTGGCTTCCGTGCCCCGCAAAAACGACCAGTGGCGCAAAGTTATCCCACCCCAAAAGACCAAAAGCTGACTTCGCAATATCCGTTTTCTGATCAACTGATAAATAATTACTTAGATCTGAATCGGTTGAAGACTTATTCGTTAAAACTGCTTTGCTAAACCATTCGGAAGACCCTTTGCGACGTTTGGCACTTTCTACAAGGCGGTATGCGGCAGCCGGAAGCAACGTCCGGAATATCATGCTAAGTCCGTAGAAAAACCCGGCAGATTCGACATATCCAAACGAAGCCGGAATATTATTTTTCAGCGTAAAGCGAAACTCATTAAATGCTTTGTGAAGCTCGTTATAAAAGTTAAACCTATTAACTGCCTCTTCTTGGTTAGGCCGTATCTTTTCTTTCGCTTCAAATTGGACATCTACAATAGGCGGGCACGACTTGTTGCTTATATTTTTTCCTGGATCATGATACTCCATCGCCACTCCAAAAAATCCTGCATAGCCAAATGTTTCGTAGTCACCTGATTGTTCTATGGCTCTGCGTATTCGTTCTGAACGTGTATCAATACATAGCACTATCTGTGCCGCTGGTATATGTTCACCATTAGCACTTGCTGCTACAGGCTGAGTCGTAAGCTGTTTTGACAATTGCTGCCGGTAGGTGCGCTCCATCGCGCGAAGCCATGCAGATTTTATTACATCCTCTTCGCTGTTACCATTGGTTGAGGGCGTCTCATTTTTAAATAAATCCCTACCAAACTGTGAACAAATGGTGAGTCTCACAGCCAGGTAATCAATCAGTGAAATGGGATTTACCAGCTGCCAGTCATTCGCATTTTCCGTTCGATATTTGATGTATCCTGTCCAGCCGGGCAGTGCCAGTAAGTGATGTTTAAATATAGTTTCAAGATCATTATTTTGTGCGGATTCAAGTAGCTGTTGAAGGGCAACCAGTGGATCATCGGGCATCGCATCAATTTGATTCCGATTTGGCAGAGTGTGGTCATGACGCGCATTTTTTTTCCATGATTTGTAGAATCCTTCATTTCGATAGGGCATCGGCCATTCTGTGGACCCTTGATCCAGAAATACACTCAGCCACTTTATCAGATGGCGGTCAACATCATCCAGTTCAGACTGAGTTTTATCGGAATTGTCAAGTTTTTGCATCCTGCGTAATGATTCTTCCGTTGAAAACTCTATGTCCTTCTGCTCAAGCTCTTTTTTTAGAATATCCCCATCGATATCACCGCGATTCCATGCCTGCTCAAATGCATCAGCCGAAGGATATCCATTGATGTTCAAGTAGGTACGAATGTCTTCAATCGCCTCGTCAAAAGGCAGGTTTTCCAGGCCCGACAGCGGGTTTGATGTAACAAAAGAGTATAGTGGCCAATTTTTTACCAGGTAACCCGATATGGTTTGAACTGCATTAATAATGGCTTCTTTTTTCATAAGAATCAGTTGAGAGTATTTAGTGTAGAATAGTCTTGGAATTAGGTTGAGATACGTTCAGTAAATAGACATAGAGTCCGCTGAACTTTTTATACAGCTTGAGCTCAATCACCCCAAATGAAATCAGATACAAAACTCCAATGAATATCTGTGCCCAGCTTATGGGCGTAGCCACTTCAATCATGGGCATTTCAGCCAGCAGTGAGTTGATTGCATTAAACATTGCGGCATAAACCAGAAGAGCCGGAATGATGACCGCCGGAAGCGTAACAAGGCGGGTTGCAAGAGAGAGGTCTGTATATTTGAGTATATCCCGACTTCCATGTATCACGGTTAAAACAATCACCAGGGTAAGTATTAACCCACTGTCAAGAGTCAGCCCTTTGCCGGTAGTGTATGCAAAGAAGAGCCCTCCGATTGCTCCGCTGAGTAGCATAACCGGAAGGTGCCATATATTCCATTTCTCTGTATCGTTATGATTCACCGCCTTTTGTTCTACAGAATCTCCGGAGGATAGAAAAAGATAGGCTTTATAAAATCCATGTAAGATTAGGTGCGTAATTGCCGCTGCAAAAAATCCCAGTCCGCACTGCAGCAGCATGAAACCCATTTGTGCAGTGGTAGAACAGGCCAGCTTTTGTTTAACGTTGGCTTGTATAAACTTGCTGAATTTACCTATCAGAGCCCCTAAACCGCCGGCAATTACGAGTACCCACAGCAGATGACTCTCAAATATTACGGGAGCCGTTCGGGCGAGCAGTACGGCACCTGCATTTACAAAACCCGCATGCATTAATGCTGAAGCGGGGGTGGGAGCGGTCATTGATGACATCAGCCATCTGTGAAAAGGGAAAAGTGCCGATTGGATAATCGCAGCAATAATCAGCAGTATGCCCCCAATCTGTATCATCGATGGATCTGCTGAGGCACTTGCTTCAACAATGCCGGTAATGTTCCAGGATCCGGTACTGTACACGAGCCAGAGGAATCCTGCCGTTAAAAACAGCGCACTCATCAAAAAGTAATTACGTGCTGTTTGTTGTGAAGCATCTCCCTCGGATGTATGCGTGTACCCCCCGATAAGCCGGGCCATTAACAGCCCCATAAAAATCCATGCAAGGATAAAGAGTATAATGTGATCTGAAATAACCATCAGGATGACCGCCAATGAAAAGAAGATGGCATTGGTCATGAACTGAGGCAGGTAAGCATATCCGGCCAGATAGCGGGCGGAATAACTCAGCACAATACTGCTGAAAAGGGTGACGGCTACACTCATCACCAGGCTTAGCTCATCAACTGTAATGAAACCTTCGACAGTCCAGTGTATTGGTTGAAAAAATGAGATTGCAAGCAGTACAAAAAACAGTGTGAATAAAGACCAAGATATCAGAACAACTGTTTTGGCAAACGAACGATTGGTGGCTCTGAGGCTGTCAGGAATTGCTTTGGTGGGCATTTGCGGTGGTATTGATATGAGTTTGAATGCTGGGTTTAATTTTAATCCGGCAAAACTTATGGAAGGCTATCAATTAATTATAATTAATATGATTAATCATTTACATAAATTATTATTTATACTTAAACCAGATATCCCTCTTTGAGTAAGCTAGAGCAAGGATTCGATTGGACCTTGCGATTAATTTCAGTGCAGGTCAGTTTAAATTTGGGTGATTTTGTTCTAGACATGTGATTATGAATCTCCCATTGGAAAGGCAATTGTTAGTCGGGTGCGCTCAAAATGATCGTAGTTTTAGGTGTGACTCATTTCTTAGACGCGGGGTATTTTTTGAGTATGTAATAATTAATATGTTTGACCGCTAACAGTAACTATCATTTATACTATGAATTTCACACTCCATCAGCTTTACGTATTTGGAACCGTTGCCGAACAAAAGAGTATGACAAAGGCCGCACGTCAGTTGCATATGACACAGCCGGCCGTTTCCATTCAAATAAAGCAGTTGCAGCAATCGGTGGATGTCCCTTTGATAGAAGTTTTAGGGCGGAAATTATATCTGACTGAAGCCGGCAAACGCCTTTACGAAGCGTATCGAGCCATAGACCGGGAGCTGGAATCATTTGATGCCGTAATCTCTCAGCTCAAAGGAGGCCTGAAAGGAACTCTTAATGTATCATGCGCCTCCACAGCGAAATATTTCTTGCCTTACCTGTTGGGAGAATTTCAAAAAAGGTATCCTGAGGTTAAAGTTTCCCTTAAAGTCACTAATCGAAACGATGTAATTCATCATCTGTCGCAAAATGAATATGATTTAGCCATACTTACCCAGATTCCTAAAGATGATTCCATAACTTCTATCCCTTTTCTGGAAAATCCATTGGTGATGGTAGCCCCTCCGGAGCATCATTTATCTGATGAAAAAAAGATTAGTATTGACCAGCTAAAGGATGAGCCTTTTATATTCCGCGAAATTGGTTCGGGTACACGGATGGAGATGGAATCGTACCTTAAAGAGCACGGTATAATCATTAAGCCCATTATGGAGATGGGGATGAATGAGGCCATTAAACAAGCTATCATGGCTGGCATTGGCTTATCCGTTGTTTCAAAGTTGAGTTTGGGTAATGAACTCTCATTGAACAAAATATCTATTCTTGATGTCCCGGAATTCCCCCTGATGACCCAATGGAACGTCTTATTTAAGAAAGAGAAAAGACTAACTCCGGTAACCCAAAACTTTATCTCATTTCTTCAGGAAGAAAATATTGAACAATATCTACCCTGAATTCTCGGCCGCTGCTGAATATTACAAACTGATAAACGGCAAATATCTCAAAACAGACACCTGCTGAAAACACAAAGTTCATCCTCATATCCAGCACCCAGGCCGCTTGGCACGGAGACTTTTCACAGTTACAAACTTATAGTTTCGCAAATAATATATCCCGAATACCTGCAGACCCGGCTTTTATGATATAGCCCTCTTCACTTTATTTAAGATTCATCTGTGATTTAACCCAATTAATTCAGGGTTAGATGCAAATATGAGTATTCTTCATGTTAAATTATCCCTCTTCCTCTTTGATACAATCGAATAGAATTATAGGTCTATACTAATATTCATTAAAGCGAGTTTTTTAGTATCCTTGGTTATGAATTTTATCGAATACAGAAACTGTACCATTAAGCCATACACCGAAAAGTTGTGATCCGAATTTTCTCTACAATTCTTCTTCTCATCGTTTTGTTCGGATCCTATCTGGCCTTTACCGATATCAAGCCAGAACCTCCTGCAGCAGAGCCTGAACCTGTGGTCGAAAAGTGGGTGATGGATGATTCCCTGGCCATGTACCTGGATAAATTTGAGCTGAATTTTGAAGAAGGCCTGAACAGCAAAGGCATACCCGGGGCGGCAGTTGCTATCGTAAAAGATGGGCGGATTATATTTCAAAAAGGATTTGGCGTAAAAGAGAGAGGTAAACCCGAAGAAGTAGATGAACATACCGTTTTCAGGCTGGGAAGTCTGTCTAAAGGCTTTGCTTCGGTTCTGACGGGAGTGTTTGTTGAAGAAGGAGTTGTAAGCTGGGACCTCCCGGTATCCCGATACCTGGAGTCGTTTAAGCTGAATGACCCGGAACAGACTGATCGGGTTCAGATCAGGCATTTATTATCTCATACATCAGGGTTGCCTCGCCACGCATTTACGAACTTGGTTGAAGACGGTCTTTCACTGGACCGCATTATTCCCCGATTGGAGCGAGTTCCTTTAATTGCAAAAGAGGGTGAACAGCTTTCTTATCAGAATGCGGCATATTCAGCAATTGAAAAAGTGCTGGAATTCCAAACCAAGACCGACTTTAACACACTGCTGGAAGAAACGCTGTTCAAACCGTTAGAAATGAATCATTCCTCGGCAAGTTACGACAGCATACAGTATTCCGGGAATAAAGCTTCGCCTCATGTCTATTATTCACGATCAAGGGGGCGCGTTCCAATTTCAATATCAAAGAAATATTATAATGCGG
>Ga0307966_1003519_pt1 | contig 11786 bp, 12 predicted proteins | sample OrgLakmetagen646_FD_203141 | JGI IMG/M metagenome (GOLD analysis project Ga0307966, IMG submission 203141) | Saline water microbial communities from Organic Lake, Antarctica - #646 | ecosystem: Environmental > Aquatic > Non-marine Saline and Alkaline > Saline | place: Antarctica: Organic Lake... | reverse complement strand
CATTGCAGTCTATGCAAATGAAGTTGAGACAGGGATGCATGCTCTCATGCTCTCATGCAGCAGTAATGTAGCAGCAGTAATGACACACACGCACACATACACGCACGCTCTATAGCACTCAACCAGCACATAAAGCTAGCACACACATGCAGCAGCAGCAGCAGCAGCAACAGCAGGAAGAGGGGTGGCCTCACGCAAACCCAGGGCGGCAAAAGGCCCTTTAGAGGGGGTGGTTGCTGAATTTTACTATATAAAAATTATTTCTAATGGTAGTAGTTGCTGATTTTTTGCTAAATTTCTTGGGTGGTGGTGGTGGTGAGTGCATGTATGTACGGTAATAGCTCCTCCATTGTCACATTTATTCAACACACACAGTGTCACACACGCAGTGTCACACATACACACACACACACACACACACACACATACACACACACACACACACACACACATACACACACACACACTTACATAATATCACCACACGCAGTCTCTGGACGCCACCTACCAGCGCCTGTCCCTGTATGCTTTGGGGGTGGAAGAGTTTGCCCCCCCCCTTGAGCCACAGACCACAGACACAACCACTAAAGAGAAAGCGTCAGGAAAGGATGGAGGGAGCGAGCCTCTTAAACCCACAAAAAGCAGCGCAAAAGCAGCAGCAGCAGCAGCAGCAGAAAAAGTGGACGCAGCCACAGGGCTGGATGTCACATCAGAACAGCAGCAGCAGCAGCAGCAGCAGCAGCAGCAGCAACAGCAAGAAGGAGAGAAAGGGATGGATATTGTGTACCCTGCTCTAGTGAGGCACGTGCTGCGCACCACTGGTGAGTGTGTGCGCATGCATGGTGTGCCTGTGTGTGAAGTGGGGTGGGACAGAAGGGTGTGTACGTAAGCGTTTGCATGGGATGGGGTGGGTTGGGGAAGGGATGAGTTTGAGCACGTGCGTTGTGTGCATGTGTATGTGCGTGGAAGTGGAGTGAGGTGGGCTGGAGGTGGGTTTGTGTGGCATTGTTGCGTATCCGTCTTTTGACCAAGTTTCAAGGGAAAAGGTCAGGGGCAGAGGGTTAATAATCTCTTGCTCTCATACCATTGCAGTGACAGGCAAACGAGTATATGTAGCGTACGCCAGTTTAGAACCATTTAAGGACATTGCATTTGCCCGTTGCACCTGGCGCTACTGCATAGCTGAACTGGGTGTATAAGAGCCTAAATGCGCACATACACACGTATACAAATGCATCCACGCATGTTTGATTTGTGCGCAGTGCAGTAGCTGGTGCTAATCTGGGACTTGTACTTTAGGTCAGGATAGCCATGCCCCACCCAAAAAGGGGGAATTAATGCCCCTTCCCTAAATTGCACATCTAAGGTCACCCAATGGTTCCTATACACAAATGTAACACTTCTACATAAAAAATAATGAGTTTGGGGTCGAGGGTGAGAGTGGGGGGCTGGATTTGTGCCATTCCCCTGCCAGAAAGGTGGTATGGGTGTAGAAATGCAGGTTTTGGTCCAAACTTCACCAATTCTCTTGTTCTCAGATAAATTTAGGGTCAAACCATACCCATAAAAGCAATAGAAAAGGGGGGTGAAAGTTTGCCCCTAAAGATCTTTGTGCGTAGGCCTGTTTGCTGGGCAAAAATGGTGCATTTCTGGAAACCCTGGAAACAAGCTTTCTGGCCATCCCCTGAGTGTCGGGAGTCCTTCAGTATGCTCCCAAGGCATGCCCTGTCAAGTTTTATGGTCTGAAATGCCGGGGTTGGGCGGTAGTGGGCAGCGACAGCTGAGATTTAAAAAGGCTGTGGATTTAAATTTCACTGCCTGTCCACACCAGCTGAGCTAGCTAAACTGCTCATTACTCGTCAAACTTCAAATGTTCACAGTGTCACCTCTGCCGCTCTGTTTCAGAACATGCCACTGACAACTTTTTCAAGTTATAATCTATAAAACTAGTCGCACAAATCGGCTCCCCAAACCATGCACCCTGTGCTCCTCGCATATAATCGAGCTTCCCTGCCAAAATGAAGCGATTTTCTGGACCCCCCCGCCCCCGCCCCCCGGACCCCCCTCACAATGCTCCAAATATTGTCCAACCATCATTGTGGGTGAGGCAAGCCGCGGGGCCACTTCTGAGGACCCCAATTTGGCAGGGGAATCCTGGCCCCGCACCCTGGGCGCCCCCCGGCACAAACTGAGTGTGCAGGGGTGCTCAGTTAGGTCCAGCTTGGTCCTGATACTCAGGGTTGGGTGGGAGCTTTGGGGCAAGAACTCTCACAGGAATGGCTCACTTGATTTTAGGTTCCAAATTTAAACATGCATATTCCGGCATGAAAGGTCGTCCTCATTGGTGGCACGACCAAGGCTATGCCATCACCTCTGCTTATCCAGTGGACTTGCTTGCCTGCCTCTTCAAAAACTTGAGTACAGGAATTCCTGCCCCTAATTCGTCTTTTTGCTGTCCATAACTTTTGTACAAGGACTTCAAAGGGAAAAAAAGGGCTCCAATGCTAAAAAAGGACTCCAATGCGCACTCAGTGTCAAGTTTGTGTCGTCACCTATGTCGTGCAGAGGTGCTGATGCTACAGACCTACTGTGCACGGGGGCATACAAAGCTGGAGCCTTGGAAGGAGCGTGTGTGCACCAATGACTAGTGTCTCCTCATGTCGCGCAGGTGCTGATGCTGCAGACCTGCTGTGCAAGTGGGCGTACGTGGAGTATGAAGCAGGAGCTGGAGCGTCAGGAGAAAAGAGGGTAGCCAATGCTGCTGGACCAAAAGGAGGCTGTGCTGCTAGTGACACTGCCTCTGTGGCAGATCTGGTCAGGAGCCCTCCTTTTAGTCAGGTGTGTGAGTGCAAGATTGGGCGGCTAAGTGGATGGGTTTATGTGTTATGTGTAAATGTCGGAGGTCGTGGTGTGAATGTGTAGATGTGCCGCTGCTTTAAGAGGTTGTTTTCCCCCTCAATGTGATGTAACATTGTATATTGTATCAATACCGCTGCTGCCATGGCCAGTTTAACATGCTCCTCAACTGTGGTGTGAGGTTCCAAGCAGCGTCCTTTTTGAGAAATATTTGCAGGTGTATCAACGTGACGTTAGTAACACACCAGGAAGTTAGGGTTTGTTGGTTTGGAGTGGAGGAATTTGAAGATGTGGCTACTGGAGGAGCCCCACCTACGCTTCTAGAGCAGCCTCTCATTGTGCTCTCTGCACACCCTTCTGCTGCTCTACTACGCCCCTCTGCTGCTCTGCTCCAATTTGATTCGCATCCTTTCCTGCTCTTGCATTGTAGAGCATGTCCTTTGTTATTTTCTGCAGGCTGAGCGCAACACTCTGCTGCGCGCCATCCCTCATGATGCTGCCACTGCCCTGGCCAAAGTGTTCGAAGCAGTGGGCAGCGCACCCTCTATAAAGGTGTGTACGTACGGATGTCCTTGAGCCTTCCATCGCTGTAGGTCGCACATATAACAAACACACACGCGCATGCACTTCATGAAGAACACAAGCTTAGTTGCTCATTAAGAGTACCCGACCACACCTGCTCCTTTGTTTTTTCCAACAGGCTGCGCTTGTTTCTCTCAGCGAAGCTTCTGAAATTCTTGGCTTGCGGCTGAAAGGGGTTGACAAAAAATCAGAAAAGGCTGTCCTCTCGCAGGTAAAGAAGAGGGTTGGGTCGTATCGAGTAAATGTGTGTGCTGGTGTTGGTTTGTGCTCATCTGCATATGTGTTATGCTTGTACAATCCTGTCTGCAAATATCCGTGTATGCCAATATGCATATTTTTGAGTGTGTGGGTGTATATATTTTCTGTCAAAATGGTCACGGGCCTTTGCGAAGAGCTTGGATCTATGGTGCTTGTGCCGGGTCCTGGATGCTCTCACAATTGCTAAACAGACATCTGAAAGGCCCGAATTAGAAACGCATTTTGGTGTGTGCTGCTTCAGTGTGACCTCAGCGTTTGCTTGCATGTTACATGTGTGTGCATGTGCACACATACTCTCTTTAATTAAGCACCGACACAATCGTGTGTTTGCAGTTGCGGGCAGAGTTGCTGGGCTTGTTGTCAGCAGAACACGACCCTGCATCTGCTCTGTCGCTTGTGGTGCCGTTGCTCTTCATGCGTGCCACAGGTGGGGATTCAGTGTGTCACATTATGTTAACCGTGCATGTACATAGGCACCTGATCTGTCTCTAGTCTGATATCTATGCTGTAGTTGTTCATGCACGTGCCACATGTATAGGACATGTGAAGCCTGACACAGGGATGTCAATGCTATGCAGTGATTTGTCAAGTCGGTCATCTTTAGCCAACTTGGCGACGCATGCATGTTATATAGTATGCAAAAACACAAACTGCTCACAATATAATATTCACACACACACACACACACACACGCTCAAGTATACAGGTAAAGCAGTATCTGTGCCAGGAAAAGCATTAGCAGCTGTGATATCTCGATGTGGTAGCACAAGCAGCAGCAGCAGTGTCGGTGGCTTGCTGAGGAATAACAACAGTGGTCTAGCACCCGAGCCTTTAGCTGCAGTGGAGACGTTTCATGCACAGGTGTGTTGTGTGCGTGCACGGGCGTGAACGCCACATTCCCCCTTGCTTACTATGACTTTCTAAACAGCCGCTTCCCCTGGGGGCTTTACGTGGGAAATGCTCGAACTGCATGGTGTTGCTGGATCAAACATCAGAAGTATCGACGTGTTGCCTCTGTAACGCTGCTCTCTCAAGTGCTAACTGTGATTTTAGTTCTTGTGCAGCATCTGCTGGTCGCCCCTGTGAAAAACTCGCCCCCCTGCCAGCCAAATAATCACACTTAACTTTGCGCAAGCATATCTCTGCACCCACTCAACCATTCCGTGACCTGAGTCATGCATTGGATAGCTATTTTTTTGTTCTTTCAGCAGATGCTTGAAGGTTTGGGAGAGGTGCAGAGACTGGGGAGATATTTGAGCGCAAAAAATGTCAGGAAGCAAAACAGGTACCATTCTTCACACAGTCCATCAATTTGCACCCTCTGAAATTCTTAAATCATCATTTGTCTACCCTCAACTCCGGTGTGAGTTGGGGGTTATGGACTGAATGGGAAGGCACAGTTGGGAAAAGCGCCCCTATGTTAGGTGGGAAAAAATATGCCAGGCCACGGATTGACCTCATTTAGATTTTGTCGAAGTGATATAGTTTGCCCGCAACGTTGAGAGCAAAAAACGGGCTGGAACTCGCAGCAGGTATGGAGCGACACATTTTTCTCTTTTTCCCCTGTCTCTTATGTAAGTGCCTCCCACTTGCCAGCGTTCCCAGTACCCCTGCTCCAATTTTGACATTACAGCATTGTTATGTAACATGTATAATGCTTATATCCTGAAGCAGAGGTCGATCGGGGCAAGTCCAGAAATGCATCTTTTCCCTGCCAAAGTGGGTCAAAATATGCAGCAAGCCCCACAGAACCCCCCAAAATGCCAAATTCCCAGCAAATGTCAATGATTTAGATGTAGCATAAAGTATTTAGCATTCAGATGAGGTATAGGAGGCTTTGAATTGGGTGGAGAGCTAAGTGAGACTGGTAGGGCGGGTTTTCATGGGGGTGACCTGCTGCTGCGCTTGAAGTCGTTGCTATGTGTCCAGAACGTCATATGCTCAGATGCCTGCAGCGACTTGCACCATGTTAATTGTAGTGCAAGTGGTTCTGTATAGTGAGCAAGGAGTGCCTTGCACCTTGCAGTGAGGAGCAGCTGCTTATTGTGCTGAGCGTCATGTATGAAAACTAGGCTACAGCGTACACAGAAGGGATCCCCCTCCATAACAATTTGCTATAAATACGCTAGATTGCGGTACTTCCCATATTATAAGCATGCTTCTTATTGTTTTCTCAGTTTGTTTGTGTGTGTGCGTGTGTGTGTGCCCCTATTTGCATATGCCTTAAGACCCAGATACTCAAATGTACCTGTACAGGTAGCTCAACACCCACTGTCAAAAAGCCTCGCGTTATCAACGCGTTTCTGAGCTTCAAAAACGCGTTTCTGAACCAGAAGCGTGAACGCGAACATTTTGAGGCATTCCAAACGGTCCTGTAAGGCCTTTGTTTTGGCGACGATGGCTTGTTTTGGGCGTGTTATATTATGTTTTAATTAAACGGAAGCAGATGGGAGCTGTTTGGGCCGGATTTCGGGAAGCGCATTTTCACCGCGTTTCTGAAATTCAGAAGCGCGTTTCTGCTGTTCAGAAGCGCGCTTATGATGAGCATAACTTAATTTTTAAAGGGCTCGTTTCCCAGTCCTGCCGCTAGAACTGCAGCAGTGTTGTCCCAAGAATGTGCTTGCAGCCTCCAAAACAAAGCAGGAGGCAGTTTGTACCTGTCTGCGCATTCAATCCCCAGAAGCGCGTTTATGAGTCTCAGAAGCGCGCTTATGAGTCCCAGAAGCGCGCTTATGAGCCTCACAAGCGCAGGGAAAAACGGGAAAAACGTGTTCATAATCGCCAAAATATTAAGCAGCGTGTTGTTGGCAAGCGCGCTTATAAATCTCAGAAGTGCGCTTTTGAGTCTCAGAAGCGCGCCTATGAGCCTCATAAGCGCCGGGAAAAACGGGAAAAACGTGTTCATAGGCGTCAAAAGCAGTGTTGCCAATTGGCAAGGCGCTTATGAAATCATTAGTGGGCTCGTCAGGGTGATGCTGTGCTTACGGGAAAAGGTTTAAACAAATTTGTTCAGCACTTCGCATTTTTGTGAAATACACCACATTATTATCGCGCGCAGGGACATTGAAATTAATCAATGGTTCTCCCTTAGGAGATGTGTGTTGCACGCTTTAATTCAGTGCTGACCAGCTTGCCACCGCTCCCTTTTCACTCCCTCTCCACTCCCTCTCCACTCCCTCCTTCCTGGATGTGCGAACACCACCACCAGGCCGCTCCTATGGGCATTGCTGTGAGGCCCTGGCGCGTGGTTTGTGTAACTTTAAACATGCAATGCGCAGTCCCCCTCTCCCTCCTGTTCTCCTTCCTTGCCCCTCCTGCCATGTTGCGCACTGACTGCTTGCTTTGCACACAGAGAGGAGCAGAGCCCTGGCAGCAGGACGTGCGGGCCTCTTCCAATTGCTCTCTTGAGAGCAAATCTTCAGCTTTCACCTCTTCTGATCCTATGCTCCCTCCTGATCTGCGCTATCTCCCACAGCATGGACGCTATGAGCATGCCGTATCAATTGCTGCAGGTGTGCGTGCAGGGGGCTGGCGTGGGGCCGGAGAGAGAGCCATCAAAGCAGCTGGCTTTTCCCGCGCCACAAACACGCTTCTTAACCCATTAAAATGCCGATTATATTCATAGAAACGCGCTCATCACACTCATAAACGCGGTTGAAGTGCCCGAAAGCGCGCGTTTATGACTCAAAAACGCGCGTTTATGACTCAAAAACGCGAGTTTATGACTCCAAAACGCGCGTTTATCAGCCGCTGTTAGCGTGCAGAGCGCGAGAGTTCAGAAACGCGTTACTGAAGTTCAGAAGCGCGTTGATAACGCGAGCCTTTTTGACAGTGACACCTAACGATCCTACCCCTCTGTTCTTAGCACTGAAAAGACTCCAGGCCTTATTAATATAAGGAAGCTACTTAGCAACCGACTTCAAAAAGAAAAGAAAAAAAAACTCGCTGGGAATGATAACACAACCAGCATGAATAAAGAACTTCATCAAACCCTAAACAGAAGTGCTACCCTAGACCGACCTCACAAATCTGACAAGGCGACCCAACACAGCTCCGACCCAAACCTGATCCGCAAATTACAAGACTGGCAGGACTGGACCTACATTGCCTGATGGAGGTCTTAAAAATCACGAAGAAGGGCAAGACACAGGGTCAGGTGTATCCCATCCCTGCTTAAACGTGTCCCATCATGTGAACCCAAGAGGCGTAGGTAAACCTTGTATACGTGAAAACGTGCAGAGCTAGCAGCTACAGCAGCCACAGTAATTCACGGTTACTCCTAATTAGCCACCGATCGTCTAACCTCAATGCACCAAATCAAAAATTAGCTCTCACACTCAAACCTCCACCGCCACCACATCCATGGAGATGTCTTCCAATCCACTGCCAAAGCAATCCACCAGACACCATCGCCCATTCATTTCTGCAGAGTCATGTCCCACGCAGGCATTGCAGGCAATGAATATGCTGGCGCTACTGCTTAAAAATCAATCCCGACCAACTCTGACATTGCGGATACCTCCATCAAACCAGCTGGCCCTGAGAAAAATCCCTTCTACAGCATTTACTGGCTTGCAAAAGAATACGAAGAACATCTAAATTTTCATCCGCCAAACACAGCCCAGTCCCCTACCTCAAGGCTCTGGTACCTATCCAATTATTATGACGCCTTACAAGCACACATAAACCCCCTCCACAAACTAGAAAATGCCAATACTATAGCAAACTACCATTAAAAAAAAACAGACCCTTATCAAAATTGGCACTGCCAATGGAGCTGCTAGCAATGCTTGCTTAACAGCATCCTATGTCCCTGTCAAGCATCATTGATAATAATGATTCATGATATTGACTCATTATAAAGTACAGAACAGAACCCTGTACAACCAAAAGCATGCGGTATGGTTTAAGTACTCAATAAGCCTAATCTGCCCCCTCTGCCCTCAACTAGACAGTGCCCTGCAAAATTTTTCTGGATACCAACACACGCGAATAAAAGATATGATCACTGAGAGACACGACTTAGCATGCAGCATGATCTTCAAAGCCATCAGCAAGACAGGCTCCCTAGGATCTTGCTTTGTCTGCATGGATTTAAGTAGCAGTGAACGGCTGGCTATGCAAAATCTTCAGAATTCCAATGCAGCTGAAACTAGGATTATACCAGAGGTGGTCGACGGAGGCCTGAGAAAGGGGTACTTTTGGAATGTTCTCACAGTATGTGCGCCGGACCGGACATCTTCTAAGCATGGCACCTAGAAATAGCTGCTGACAACACCTGAGCTTGAAAGTTGCCCGCGACGTGAACCCCACTTTTCACCACCAATCTGTCATATCTCACCACCAACTGACCCAATTTGTGTCATTTTTAGATGAATAGTCTACATTTCAATGAAGAAAAACATTGCAACAAAAATGGGGCAAAACGGAGCAGTAGTTGGCCAGGTACCCCATTTTGGCCCATTTCCCTTTAAAAAATCAGCAAAAGGGTGCCAAAAAGGGTGGAAAACCAAGTTCCACCAAATCCGGTTTCCAGCATTTTAAACGATTCCTGATCATACAAGAAGTACTCCTGTTTTGTTTTGAGGTGAAAAGAGGCCCTGGGTAGAGTGTGGTGGCTCAATACGTAAAATTCAGTGCCAAAATTTGAACTGGATTTCTGCCTCCATCCTGTGAACAGGCAAGAAGCAGAAATGAACAGAAGGCACGTAAGCAAATATGTTGCAGCCTCTTGCAAAAGACATAATGTGTTTAATCATCTAGCATAGTAGTGTTTAAAAAAAGGAAAAAGGACTTGGCCAAGGAAAAACTGTGTAAAGGATATCGTTGACTTGAACGGACAAAGGTACGGAAGTTGTAATTCTCCAATGAGAATCACAAGAAACCATGTGATCCTCGTTAAAGAAATGGGAACTATCTACAAAAGATATACCAATAGAGCCTAAAGCATCTGCCCACATAATATATAGTGTGTACTGCAATATGTGTTGCACAAACAGCACTAGTTAGAATCAGGTGCCTGGTGCGGGCACCTAGCCCCATCCCTTAATCATAAGGGCTGTGTTATCCATACCTGCAGAGTTATTCATTTCATGACAAGAATGTCGTTCGGGTGTACGCTGGATAAAAGAATCACGCAACACCGTGTCTGGATTACACAATTTTGATTGCAGGCAAATTGAAACGTTGATGAAAATGATCAGTGCAAGCATATAAATACAGCTGATCTTTGCACAAGAATGAGATCCGAAGCCGAGGCTGTCCTTTTTTATGAGACGGCTCTTTTTTCTGCCAGCAACGATTACATAAAATTAGCAAGCCAGATGCAGCTACTCCAATTTAGCAACTACTGCGCCTGAGAGAACTTGCTGAGCTTAGTGTGTAACACTTGAACTCCAGTTATTGGAGTGAAGCAAGGTGATACCACTCGTGTCTCTTGTTTTTCCCTCTGTGATCCTCTTTAAGTTTTCCCATTTTTAACTTCTTGGTCCTCACAAATGCTCTTCCTTTTCAGAATAGTGGCAGTTGTGAGGGTCTTTATGAAAAAAAGTGAAAATATTCCACTTCCATCTCACGATGCAAACATAATGGAACCAAGAGATAACCCTCAAACCCCATCAAGTTCCCATCCACAATTATAGGTAACCCATAACCCCTTCATGCACCACACCTCTTTGACTGCAGAGATATCAACTTTAGGGTTTAACCCAACTCTGTTGTTTGCTGCAGGTGCTCAAGCTTGTCTGTCACAGTGTTTGTGGTTGTTAAAACAGCCTGCAAGCAACATCGACGTTGACGCATGTTGATTAGCAAATGATGAATGCTGATTTCTTGTCTTTATTACAGAGCAGGCCCGCATTGCACTTTCGGCGAAATAGGTATTCCGTCGGGAAGAGTGCGATAGTCCAGACCTCTAGCTCAGAAACACATGACACTTTATATAAATACATGCAACTACTCGGGTGGCAATGCACTCACGAGGGCCTTTACTGCATCTCTCAAGCTACTGCTCACGTCCATAGCTTAGGAAATGAAACACAAAGCAGAAATAACTTGTAAACTAACAAATAACTTGTAACTAACAATGAAACACAAAGCAGAAATAACTTGTAAACTAACTTGTAATCTAATACATAAGTTAAATTGGTTTCGGGAGTCGAATTTGACTTCCCGAAATAACCCGTGAAATTTTTCATTTGAGCTGAAAATATTTGCACCTGTGGCTGCCTGCTTTCATTCGGGCAATTTTTTTGTCGGGCCGAATGACCCCAAATGAAACCAAATGATCGGAAATGATCGAAATGTTTGTTGGGGTCTATAAAAGTCATTGAAGTGCCCGAGTGACATTAGAGTTCCATACCACCAAACATTTTATTTAATTATATTACAATATGCTTGGGCCCTCAAGCTGGGCTCGCCCAGCGCCCCTGCCGCCCATAGGACTTCCTAGACGACCTTCCTTGCTTGTTGTGCAAGCAGGCAAGAGGGGAAAAACACCCTACCAAGGTGGAACTGATTTGCTTCAATCGCCCAGTTTGCACAAGTTGATTCCTCCTCATCCTCAGTTCCAAACTGTTGTCTCAGGCAACGAGCGTGTGTTTGGCGTTTTCGAGTGCCGGTGCGGGAAACGCTGGTCGTCTGGTAACTCGTGGGCCAACTATGGACAGGTAGCAGTGTGGCAATTGCATGGGTGATGATTTTGTTTGGATGGGCTGACCAAGTCTTCGGATAGCGGCGTTCAATCAGAGTAGTTTGCCTCGTTCCAACAATCCATTCTGTGTGTACACGCACAGGACTGCAACGAGTGCGGGGCTCTAGTGTTAGTCACGATGGAGTTGTTATTGTTTGCATGTTCCTTTTTGATAATTACTAGAAACATCGCAGTATAATGGAATGGGATGAATGACATCACGTTGCCCCTCAGGTACCCCTACATTCAGCGACCTTTGCAGAAGTCAATGCAGGGATTTATTACGTCAAAGCCTCACCAGGAGGAGCTGTGTGAAAAGTGCAGAGCCCTTGGCTACAACTGCCGTGATGAGCGCTTAAATACAGGATACCCATCCACCCCCTCACTCCCCTCACCCCCC
>Ga0307966_1003515_pt1 | contig 11793 bp, 9 predicted proteins | sample OrgLakmetagen646_FD_203141 | JGI IMG/M metagenome (GOLD analysis project Ga0307966, IMG submission 203141) | Saline water microbial communities from Organic Lake, Antarctica - #646 | ecosystem: Environmental > Aquatic > Non-marine Saline and Alkaline > Saline | place: Antarctica: Organic Lake... | reverse complement strand
CCCCTCCTGTCCTAATCGTAATCTTTTCATTGGGTTCAAATAACAATGAAAAGCGTGGAAGCAGATAGGCTCCATATTGACTTTGGTAATCACCTCTCAATCCGGTTTCCAGGGTCCATTGCGTAGCCATGTTCCAGGTGTTTTGAACAAAGGCTCCGGTAGTAGTATTGGAAAAACCCAGATCATTGTCAGGATCACCCTGTCTTTGATCAAAGTTTTCGGTCCATAGGTTAGCCCCTACAATCCACTCCATCTTTTCGCCAAAAGTGACATAATTCAGTTCTGAAAAGGAGGACACTTGCTTTCCGCTGAAGACATAGCTAGGTATAGCTATGGACCTATCGAAAAAACCAATACTGTTTTTCAGCTGAATGCGGGAATGGTCGGAAAAACGATGGGTAGCATCAAACTGGGTAGACAAGCGGTCTGTCTCATTGGATTCAAAATATCCGGACTCCGTATTGCCTTCAATATAATCCATATTGCCTCCCAGCCTATCTTCGGTAGTAAAGTTAAAGCCAAGGTTAATTTCCGTTGCTTCATCAAGGTACCAAAACATTCGGGGGTTGATGGTATACCGTTCAAATTCAGGAATAGCTGTGAGCCCTATACCTGCTGGGTCATAGGCAGTTCCTTTATTATAGGAAGCAAATATGGTGGTCCCAATTTTACCGTACCTCTCCGAATAGAAACCACTTACATCCAACCCAAGGGCCGAGGTCCCGTTCACCATGAAATTCAGCTCACGGTCTTCTCCGGGGGTTTTAGAAATCAGGTTTACCAATCCTGCTATGGCTCCTCCACCATAGAGGGTTGAAGAAGCGCCTTTGATTACTTCTACTTGCCTGAGGTCCAGGGGAGCAATCTGCATCAGGCTTAAGCCTCCCGAATAACCGGAATATAAAGGGAGACCGTCCCTGAGTAATTGGGTGTACTTCCCATCGAGTCCCTGGATCCTAATGCTCGAGTTATAGCTGGTCGCAGAAGTCTGCTGGGTCTGGATTCCCGTGCTTTCGTTCAGAAGCATTCGAATATCACCGGGCTTCATGTTTCCTTTTTCTGCAAGTTCCTCGCCTGCAATAACTTCTACCCTTGTAGGAATATCTTCTATGGTCCTGCTGCTCCTGGTTGATGAGACAACTATCTCTTCCATTTCCTCATCGGCGTGGGACATCAGAAGGGTCAGTTCTTCTTGCTGATTGATGGGGAAGGACTTTTCCAATTTTATTGATTCATATCCTAAGTGCGTTATTAAGACAGTGAAAGTTCCATTCGGGATTTCCTCAATATTTACTTTTCCTTGGATATCACTGGAAGCTCCTTTCTCCAATTGTGGGAAGTAGACAGACACGCCAAATAAGGCTTCTTTAGATTCCTCATCCTTGATCGTAGCTGTAAATATGTTCTGTGCCAAAGCATTGCCATAAAGGCAAAGCAATAACAGTACTGTGACAATGTGTTTCACGGTAATTGATTAATGGTTAATTGATAGAAAAATTTTAATTGGTAATTTAAAATTACCTCAGGGTAAATAGGCCGGTTAAGCCTTTGGTGGCTTGAAAAATAATTTAACCAGAGAAAAAGGTCTGAATTCCGTTATCTTACTAAAATTCGTTTGGCTTATATTCTGAAAAGGAGAGGGAGGAAAATCGACTTGCTGAAGTATAAAACCCGGGCAATTTCCACAGGTATAGAAAGGAGAGCATAATCCTGAGCTGGGTAAAGCTCCCTGTTCAGGGTCATCAGTGCAACCCTGGCTAACTTCATCCGGACAGGTATCTAAGGGGGGACAACAGGGAAGTATGGATAGGGACAGCACAATAGGTAGCATAATGGCTATGAATAACCTCATGATAAAAAACTTCCCTTTGTTCTCTTGTTCCATTTTCCAGGTGCCGATTCATTGGAAATAAAATTTCCACATTAGTTTTTGTACTGGACAAAGTTATGGAATTCTTATTCTATTAAAAAACCAAGCAGGAAACGAATGATTGGTTAATGGTTAATGGTTAATGGTTAATGGTTAATGGTTAATGGTTAATGGTTAATGGTTAATGGTTAATGGTTAATGGTTTTTTAAGGTATATACTTCAAGAATCTATTACCGGTGTTCGAAATGGTTGGACTTCCCTATCGGTGCCTGAACTTGTCGAAGGACCGGTGCCTTAATCTGCCAAACTACCGGTGTCTGAGCTTGTCGAAATACCGGTGCCTGAGCCTGTCGAAGGCAAAGGTGTTTTTTAGCCAGCTGCAGTGAAATTCCCTGCCCCACTTCCCTGCCAGTGGACTAGTAAATAAAAATGTCATGATATACTTAAGAGACCTGAAGAAACCTGAAGGGCATCAACATTAATAAATATGGGAAGAAAACTTATGGACGGTGGAAACTAAGCAACTGTAAAATAAACAGTTATAACTTAAAATTTTTAAGGTTACATCTAATTTGAAACTTTATATACTGGTGGATTTGCCCAAATTTTTTTATCTTTAAAGATAGCTCCAGAATCGTACCGCAAACTATGGAAAAGACAAAAGATAAAGTCAAAGAACCCTTTTCCGCATATGGACACTATTCCTATGCGGATTATCTTTCCTGGCAGCTGGATGAGATGGTGGAATTGATTCGTGGAAAGGTGTTTCGACAGGCAGCGGCACCCAGGCTTATTCACCAACGGATCTCCAGGAAAATTTTTAACCCCATTTGTAATTTCCTTCAGGGAAAAAGCTGCGAAGTATTTTCTGCTCCTTTTGATGTTCGCTTGCCTGTTTCTTCAAGAGATCCTGAAAAAATCAAAACGGTAGTGCAGCCTGACCTCTGTGTGGTCTGCGACCGGGAAAAGCTGGACGAGCTGGGTTGTGTGGGTGCCCCAGACCTGATCGTGGAGATCCTGTCTCCGGGAAACAATAAAAAAGAGCTGCAACTGAAATATGAGGTGTATGAAGCATCAGGAGTGAAGGAATATTGGGTGGTGCACCCAGATGAGCGTACCTTGCTAATATATACCCTGAAAGCCAGAAAATACCGTCCCTCCCGACTGTTTACCCTGGGCGATCGAGTAAAATCGCAGGCTCTTCCAGGGTTTGAATTGGATCTGGATGAGGTGTTTGGGGAATTGTGAATACAGGTTATGGGCTTGAAATAGACCATCAAAAAACTAATATTACTTTTCTCAATCCCTTACTCCACAAACCAAAGACCCTGTCACATTAAAGCTCTTTTTATAAAAAAACAGAAGATTCGAGGAGTAACTATTGATTTTATAGATTCAATTGCAGCGCTACATATTTAATGCTATTATTGTGAATATAACGCATAAGAATCCACCCAAAATGAACAAATACATCCTTATTTTTGCCCTACTCAGCAATTTAATCTTTACTAACTCCTGCTCAGAGCGCCAAAAAGACAATCAGGTCACGGAGGACAGTCCAAATAATTTTTTGCAGGATAGAAAGTTTTTAGAAAAATTTGATCCAAATATTGTCGAGCTAAGTACGGAAGACAAGCAGGCCAAAGTTCTGGTATCCCCTAAGTACCAGGGTAAAGTTTTCACCTCTACTGCAGCAGGAGATAATGGTGAAAGCTTTGGATGGATCAACTATGAAGCATTTGAAGGCCCTTTAGACAAGCACATGAATGCCTATGGAGGAGAAAGTCGCCTATGGCTTGGGCCAGAAGGAAACAGGTACTCCTTATTCTTTGAACCGGGGAAAAAAATGAAATTTGAGAACTGGTACACCCCTGCAGCCATAGACCATGAACCCTGGGAAAAAACCAAGGCTGGCCCGAGAGAAATAGCCATGGCCAAATCAACATCGATTACAAACTATCAGGGAACCGAGTTTAAATTAGAGCTCCAACGTACCATTGCGCTTCTGGAAAAGGAGGAAATTTTAAAAAACACTGCTTTAACAGCCGATGTCTCGGCCATCAAAATGGTAGGCTATACCACCATCAATTCCATTCAAAACACAGGCGATTTTGAATGGACCAAAGAAACCGGAGCCCCCTGCCTTTGGGTTTTGGACATGTTCAGGCCTAGTGCAGAAACCACCATTGTGCTCCCTCTAAAACCCAATGAAACCAGGGAAGGACTCACCACCAACTATTTCGGAGAAATTCCGGAGGAAAGAATTGCGATCACGAATAATTACCTGTTCTTAAAGGCCGATGGCCAAAGCAGAGGAAAAGTGGGCGTATCTCCCGAAAGAGGACTTCCTATGGCCGCCAGCTATGATCCTCTCAACAAACTATTGACCATCACTACCTTTAATATATCTTCTGAATGGCCTTACCTTAATCAGGAATGGAACACCGAAGCTGATCCTTTCAAAGGGGATGCTGTTAACGCTTATAATGATGGTCCCCTGGAGGATGGTAGTCAAATGGGGCCGTTTTACGAATTAGAGAGTGTTTCTCCCGGAGCCTTTCTTTCTCCCGGCCAAAGTATGGAGCATTTCCACAATGTATACCACTTTACCGGAAACGAAGATGCTTTAGATGAAATTACGCAACAATTATTGGGGATAACTATTGGAGAGATAAATGAGGTTTTTTGATCGGTGAGAGGTGAGAGGTGATGGGTGATCCGTGTTCGGTGATCAGTTATCGGTGATCGGTGATTTTTTAGGTAAGGCGGGGTGAAAAACCTTATCGCTTTTTCCTTGCAAGTGGAACAAAAAATAAAAATGTCTTGAAATTCATAATGGGAACTGAAGAAGGCTTAAAGGCTTTAACAATAATAACTGGAGGTGAAACCCCGTGGACTGTGGAAGTAAGGATTCCGGTAGAGAGAAAGATGGTTTCCAGCACAGATGACAGCATTTTCTGGCTTCATGTTTTGCTTGCTCTGATTAGATTGATTTTGAAATAAAACTCATTATATTTACTTAAAAAAGCAATGAGCATAGCAGAATTGAAATTAAGGTTATATCAGACCATTGATACCATCAATGACCGGGATAAGCTTGAAGCCCTGTGTGCTTTATTAAAGGGTACAAATTCTAAGTACTCCCAAATGGATTTAAAGGAGTATGTAAACGCCATTGACGAAGCCGTTCTTCAAGTTAAAGAAGGAAAGTTCTCGACAGTAGATGACTTTGAGAAAGAATCAGAGACTTGGTAAAATTGCGGAAAGATAAAAGAGTTATTTTGTCAACAACTTATTACCTGCAACCCCAAATAGGCTTCCAATGAATTAAAGTCCCTATCGTGGTGCAGTAAATGGATATTGTTCTCTATACAAAAAGTGCCTATAATGACATCTATTGTCTTTCTTACAGTTACCCCTTTTTTTCTTAGCGCCCTATAGTTTTCGGCGGCAATCATGGACAGCTCTTTATTGCAGAGATTAAAAAAAGGCAATTCTTCCAGGACTTTTTTGGCTTGATGAAAATGGGCATCATTTTGAAACCCTTGCAGCACTTCCACAATAATCAAATCTCCGGTCACTATCATCTCATGGCCTAAAAGTTGATCTAGTTTTTCTACGGGAGGACTATCCACTCCGTTGAAAAAATCAATCCAAACAGATGAATCTACCAAGATCATTGGTCCAGGCGCATTTTTTCCAGATTACCCTCCCATTTTAACTTGCCTCGGTGGCTTTTGATCTTCTCCTGGTGATTTAATGTGATGATTAATTTTAGCCCAGCTTCCACAGTGGCCTTTTTTGTTTTCAGCCCTGAAATCCTCATGGCCTCCTCAATTAACTTTTCATCAATTTCTATATTGGTCCTCATAATGTGTATCGTTTAGATAAAAGTACACATTAATTGGTTCACTTTCTCAACTTCTGGCGGAAAATATCTATGCAGTATCTATTCCTACCATCCATGATAAAAATATTTCCGTTTCATTCATTCCCCCGTAGTGTGGGAAATTTGTAGCGACGAAGGCAACGATTTTTGTGAAAAAATTCCTATGGCTTCCTTTGCTTTCATGCCTTGAACCACAACAAAAAACATCCACACATTATGATTTGGAAAACACCAAGGCTGGGGTTCTTTGGGAAGCCTTCTTATTTCGTAGTAGTTACCCCTTCGTCAAGAAACCCTACTACAATTTAATTGTTTCCAATGGTAACGTCTCAAGCACCCAATAAGCTTATGTCAGCATTGGATATCCCCGCACGGTTTACTGTGAGATTAAAAACCTGACCAGTATTGCGAAGATTAAAATTGTTATTAAAGGGACGCCTTAAAAAGGCTCTGCAAATATAAGGAAGTTGGGATGTGCAAAATCAACCGATCCGCTTTCCTGGTACTGGTTAGCAATCTTAAGAGCATCAGCTCCCCTAGCCACCCTCAAATGCTGGAAAACACTATTGGTTTCCAAAATTGTTACCTTTAAAAGTTTGTGTAAATTTCTGACCTCTGCCTCATTGATTTGTGAGAATCCTATCAAAAATTCATCCGTAACAGGCATTTCCAATCCTTCTTTGAGCCTAAACAATGGTTGGATTGTATACAAGTTTTCAAAATCCATAAGATAGTCGATTATTTCAATTGAAGTTCCTTTATTGGTTAAATCCACAATAGCAGTCTTGTCATCCCTCCAAGAAATGGAAATTTCAGGAAACATTCCTTTCAGTTTTATTGATTCCGAATTTTTTTCAGGTATTGTATCATACCTGAATACATAACGGTTTTCAACGGTATAAAGCGGTATTTTTTCTTCAAAGGAATAGTAATAATTTTGTTTTTTAAAGACGGGTAGTTCATCGCCCTCCTGGCAAGCCCCTAAAAACGATAAGAGAAAAACCATGCCTACCAAAACCCTCCATTTGCCTTTAAAAATTGATAATACCTTCATCTTGATCAAATTTAATTAATACCATATAAGAGTAAAACAGATAGCATTGAAAAACTAAATAATTCTATAGTTTAAATTTTAATTTTCCAAATTTTATGCTTCTTATACTCAAGACGTAACAAACTGTGAAAACGCTATATCTAAACCCAAAAAAATATCCAAAATAAAACAAGCCAGATGCTTACAACGGACTCTCGTTGTTAATCGTCTTCTCCATCTCTCAGTGACATAAGTAATCAGAATGAGTTGAAATGTTTAGCAGGGTTATTTATAAGGTTAAGAAAATCTTTATCTCCCTTCAAAGGAGCAGTATGTTCCAGTAGCAAGTACTTATTTTTCAGGGTTTTAATCCCAATACTGTCCTAGCCTGAGATGGGAGTGAACGGAGAAACGCTACAATGTGGAAAAAAACAGTTTTCCCTGAAAAATCGAAACCATGTCTATCTTTTAGCTTCGAATTTCAAATGACACATTTTTTAAGTTCAATAAATAGAAGTGCAATTTCTTTAAAGGACGATTTTATTATCAATTGTCCAACCTATTTGGTACCAAACCCCGAACGGGTTTAACCTCTCAATAGCCAGGGGTGTAGCGATAGATAAACCCCTGGCTATGGAAGATGGCTGTTCTCATATTTTGGCAGCAGGGAGACTTTGAAGAACCAACATCTTCCGCCAAAAACCTAAGCTCCCAAGAATTACCTTTTTATGAAATATAGATTTTGAAGTTGTAAATTACGCCGAGTGGGAGTACTTTAGGCTATTTGTAATCCTGTTCGTTTTATTAAATCAACCAAAGGGGAACCCACTTTATCATTAAATCTTTCCTTTGCAATAGGATAAGGTTCAATTTTTGAATTTACTTTTCTTGTCAAATTCCATATTTTACCAGTTATATAGTCATCTTCGGTTTCTGTAACGATCATTATGTCAATATCGCTATCTTCATTGGCTGTATTTGATAGGTAGCTACCATACAAATAGGCTCTATCCACGGCTATGCCTTCTGAACGCAGTATGAAAACATATTTTTTTAAAAGTTCTACAATTTCTCTTTTAGCCATTTTAATAAAATACTCAATTTGTTTTTTTACATTGATCATACGTTACCGTCTTAAAATCAAAGTTACTAAAAACGGGCAGTGAAAAGATCCGGAATCAAGTTTCGTATTGCAATTTAACTTTAAATTGCGCATTTTCGACTAAAAAGAACGTGTTTTTGCTAATCTTAAGGAGCGTTTGGTTAAATTTTTTAGAACGGTATGGCAGTGGGAAGTAGTTTATAAAGCAAGCTTGTTCTTCCAAACCCGTAACTGGCACTCCTACGAGTTGGCGAACTGGAAACAGGGCGTTCGGGAGAACGATCGATCGATTCTCGACCAGGCGGATCTCCCTTCAAACAAAAAAACTCCCCAACCATCGGCTGGGGAGTAGTTCTTTATCCGGTATCTAGTCAACCCTGAGCTGCCGGGTTACGGTGCCATTGCGGTGGTCCAGGTGGACAACATAGACGCCCGGCTGGAGATGGCTGATGTCCAGCTCATAACTGCTGTCAGAAGGTGGCTCTTCCACGCACAGCCTTTCGGCCCCAACAATGTCAAACACCCTAATGCGGTGGGGAGGGCTGTCAAAACTGTACTCCTGGTATTCCTTGCTGCCCTTGTTTTCCGACTGAAGAATGGCTTTCGCTGATTCATCCAATGGCGTTTCGGTAAGTGCTATGCGCACCCTGCCGCTGGCGGGGTTGGGATTGATGCTCAAGGAGTAGAATGAACAGCCGTACACATTGAAATGGACATTCTGAAAAGCCTCCCTGACCACAAGAATTGACGGCACGTACCCTCACGGTATACGTGTTTGGTGTAGTAAACCTGCAGGCCAGCACCTCATTTCTGTTGCCAGCTGTGAAACAACTGACTCCGGAAGGCTGCTGCCAGATAAAATTGGTAATGTCAGCATCCTTATTGCCCGCAGGGTTGTTGTTATAGGGATCATAGAAGGCGTTGATATAGGTGTATTCGTTTAGACAGATGGGGTAGTAGTTGGCATCCACCTGCATGGTGGTATTGGGTACACCCACCCAGATCGCTTTGCTCACCTGGTATTCTCCACAGTCGGTATCCACGGTATAGGTAAGGGTGGCTGAACCACTGATAGAAGTGCCTGATGCACGTAAGGATGCAGTGGTTCCGGTGCCCGTTCTCCCTGTCGAAGGAAAGAGGTAGGTGGGCGACACTGCCCAGGTCACCGTTTGCCCTGCCGGAACATTTTGAAGGGTGAAGTTCGTGTTTGCAGTACAGATGCGGTCGGGGCCGGTGACTGACGGTACAGGGACTGTGTTGGTTGTCTGATCATCCGTGTCCGTTGGGTCAAGCCAGTCCCTTAAACGAGTTGCTGCGTTACCTCCTCCATTCCAAGAAACATCTAAACGGCCATAAAGACCGTCAGTAATGAGACACCTATTACCTGTATTTCCACCAAGTAATTGGCCAATTGTCCTTCTATTATTATCTAACAAAGGAGATCCCGAAGATCCCGCTTCTACCGTTCCTATATCAAAATCAACTTCTAAAAAATTTCCAGCTGGGTACGTTATTTCATCAATAACTATATCGTCTCCTACCCCAATAGGAGCATTATTATCAATACTTATCTTCATAAGATCGCCTTTAGGGTGGTGAATGCCCGCCGTATTGGTTATCCCAGCAGCCACTCGTGACCAACCTAAATATGAGAGATTTGGGTGAGATGGCTGTGTATTTAGTTCCAACAAAGCGAAATCAGTCTGTTGGCGGTTCGCCCTGACCACTGCACCGTTGTAATAGATATACGCAGGATTGTTGGTACCCCCTCCCTGTCCATCACACCGTGGGTTAGGACTTCTATACTGAAACCTAAAAACCCAATTATTAGTGTTGGGATCCAGACAATGGTCAGCTGTTAAAAGATAAGGGGTGAAATCAAGACAAGTATTATTTATCATTGATCCGGAACAAAAACCCTCTCCATCGGCTACCAAAAGCCTGGCGACAGCGTTTGATTCCTCTTCGAATGGTTGCCCTACTGGGCAGTCAATATCAATATTGCAGGGCTCAGACTGTCCGAAGCCTACCGAGAAAGTGTCAATAAATCCATGAATAACCTTGAAAATATTCAAGTCAACAGCTTCCAGTTCCTTTTCATTGCCTACAAGTTCTAAAATTATCGCATTCCCTGGTAATAAATCTGTCCAAAACTCGTCAGCTCCTATTGAATTTTTATTATTAATTGGCCCCATAATAACGGTTTTCTTTTCATCAAATATATATAGCTCAACACCCTCAGGAAGCACAAGTGTATCAAATATAAGATTTAGGGAGTAAGCTCCTGAGGAAGAAATTTTTAATCGCCACCCGTATCGTTTTCCTTCCCTATACCAAACACCATCTTTTAAGCCAATTCCCATTTCATGCCCCTTTCCAAACTTAAAAGGGCCACTGAATATTTCCCCTTCATTTCCCTCCTGCGACGAAGTATAATCGTATGATGGCAAGCGCATTTCCGGAGCTTCAATTGATAATGTCAACTTTTGAATTTCCCTTTCTGTTAATTCATCTATACTTTTGACGACAACCTGGGCTTGGGTAAAAGCTGTAACTATAAGGAACGCAAGTAATAGATAATATTTCTTCATAACGATTATGGGTTTATTCATCATGACTGTTTTTATATAACTTCAAAAAATATTTTTTTATTGACAGGTAAATTCTTCAAATCGACAAACTTAATTGTTTGTTCAAGTGCTACAACATAGCTTCCTTTTGGAAGAGGTTCATTTAACTTGTATTTGAAAGGCCCATAGTAAGTAGCTTCAGAAAAATAAGGAGCTTTGATGGGAGAATTAAATTCTTGACCTAAAAAAATTGTTTCATTCCAGTCTCCTCCCCAAGTCATCCTAATAGCTAGTTTTTTATATGGCTCAAGTTTAGTTCCTATTTGCATTTGCAAACCATTTACATATATTTTAAGTTCTTCATGAGGAGTACCGAACACTAAATTATCCTGGTTTGGCATAAAACTGGATACAGTAAATAGGTTTTCAAAATTCCCAATATCCAAAAACCAAAAAACAGCCTCATTTCCTTTATTTATCATCCTATAATCGAAGATAATGTCCTCTCCTTGACGAAAAGACTTTGTCTCCTCACCAGATATATTGAGTAGTCGAAACTGAACCTCTACTTGATGATTGGGTGCTATGTCATTCTCTGCGCACCCAATCAACAACGTCATTAAATAAAACAACCCCACCAAAACCATCCATTTGCCTTTAAAAACCGCTAATACCTTCATCTTGATCAAATTTAATTAACACCATATCCGAATAAAACAGATAGCGTTGAAAATTATTAAATCTATAGTTTAAATTTAAATTCTCCAAATTTTAAATCTGCTTTTATTCAAGACGTAACCGACCTTGAAAACGCTACAAAAAGCTATGGGAAAGCCCCTAAACTGTCCATCAAAGTTACTTGATTACAAACCACTGCTGGGACCTGGGCGGAATATTGACAGGCAGGTCAATCGTGTAATCCCTATTCAATTCCAGGCTTGTTTTATTTCCCATATTGTCCAGCAGCATGGCTACTTTGTCAAGGCCTGTATAATACAGGTTCAATGAAATAACTTTTTGAATGGGCACATCCAGGGGATTATAAAGCATTAGCAGTCCTTTTTCCTCTCCAAAGGGATTGACATGAAGGAAGCCGTCGTAATCCCTGCCATCAGGCCTTCGCAGGTGCACAATATCCCCATCCAAAACTTCCCGGTGTTGCTTGTAGAAATTCACCCATTTAAGTATTATTTCCTTGGTTTGTGGGCTGTCATAAAGCTGTGGCCCTCTAAAACAGGCCTGTACTCCGGCTCCGAAAAGATTGGCCAAACGTTGCTCATAATGGGGCAAATGCTCCTTCAAGGGCTCTATGGTAGCGGCTTTCCCTC
>Ga0307966_1003514_pt1 | contig 11794 bp, 16 predicted proteins | sample OrgLakmetagen646_FD_203141 | JGI IMG/M metagenome (GOLD analysis project Ga0307966, IMG submission 203141) | Saline water microbial communities from Organic Lake, Antarctica - #646 | ecosystem: Environmental > Aquatic > Non-marine Saline and Alkaline > Saline | place: Antarctica: Organic Lake... | reverse complement strand
ATGTGCAATGCAAGCATGTGTCAAACCTGCATGTTATCCTGCACAATAGACACCAGCAGCTGGGCAGCCACTGCATCATGCTTTCTGTGGGAGCGGAGAAAGCCCTTCCTGGGGCACGCGGACTGCACGACGCACCCTGTAGTCCTGGATGATCCGCTGGACATTATACCTGCAAGTCATCATAAATTACATCGAAAGAAATGACGGACAGTCCAAACTTGCCTCTGTGTTTATGCTATGCATTGTTTACTGAGGCCAAGATGTTTATAATTCAGCGTATTCAGCGGGTGACTGCTCGCACGCTGCTCGTGCTGGCAAGGTTGGCCTTGCTTTTTTGAGGTCACACCATGGTGTCCTTCCTCAGCAGACTGAACTTTCCACTTTCCTTCATAGCTTTTGACCTATGGACCATGGATATATTATATATATCCCCTTGGCGGACCGAGACTAAGACACACTTCGCTACGCTGCGCTACGCTACAACTACGCTACGAGGGTCCGTCAACCTTTGCTTCACAATTAATTTTGCCGTATCTCGTAGCAGTAGCGTAGCAGTGTAGCAATGTAGCGTAGCAGTGTAGCGTAGCATAGCAATCATACTCTGCGCTACGAGCGCTTGTAGCACATATTATGCTACCCTGGCCGAGACCAGCAGTCAGCCTGATCACGAGCAGCCTGCTTAGCTGTTGTTTGGCATTGTAGCCATCCAGCATCATGATCACAGCGGCAGATCAAAGTGTTTCCCTTGGTTTGGTTTGTAGAAAGCCTTGTACTCTTAGGTTGAGCAGTCGTCCCAGACAACTTAAACGCCCGGCCTTTGTGATGTAAACGGCACACATCACAGCAGGTCAATGATGATGTTCTGCGGCAGCTTATGATCAGCCTGGAAACGTGAAGTCTACTGAGCAGTCTTGCCCAAAAAGTTTTGGCAACCTGCTGCAGCGCAATAATAAAAATCTAGTTTTGCATATGGTGGACGCGGTCCTTTTGCTTTCGAAAGCCCTGATTGTTTGTTGAATGGTATAAATAAACTTGAAACCATAGGTCCACTGACAAATGCCAAAAAAAGAATTACATGTCTATGCCGCCTGTTGCGCGTGCGTAACAAGCAAGGGAGCCGGGTTTAATTATATTAGTAAAGTATCAGCCTACGCTTGCAAATACCAGCAGGCATTAAGGATGAGTGAGGGAGCGCTAGCGACGCTGGAAAATGGAAAAGCCCATCAATGTGAATATAAACTTGTAGGATTACTTTCAGGGAGGGGGACACCAAGTGAAAGTCCGAAGATGTCCCATTGTTGCTGCAAAACATATACATATTGATCAATGATTAAAATATGTTGGGCAAAACAGTTATAGCCTCTCTAAGCAGGTGCAGGCGGATGCCACACGTGATCTTGCGCAGCAGCAGTAGCAGCAGCAACAGCACCAGCAGCAGCAGCAGCAGCAGCAGCAGCAGCAGCAGCAGCAGCAGCACCAACAGCAGCAACAACAGACTCTCCCTGCTGGTCCTTTTATCAGCCGGAGCAGGACGAGCAGGAGGAGGTCTTTCGCCAGGGGTGGCCCATTCTACTATGCTACCATTAGAGCTTCAGGTATGTTGTCAGTAGCTAGGAGATTACTTGTACTCTGTTCTTTATAGGTCTCGACCGTCATATCACAAGCAATTCCCAATGTCTCGATCTTGCTGCTCATGCGTGATGTTCATCAATTTGTTGGAAGGCTTTTTGAGTGCTCTCAAAAGGCTGCCAGGGCTGGTGCACATCATGCCGGTAGTGGTATCATCACCCCAAGCAAGTTTTCCTTACCGTCACTGTTTTTTTGGGATAAAAACTAGCGACTATAGCAACGGTTGTACAGTTACCGTGATTTGCAAACAATACAGCTATTAAGAACTGGAACTCGCTATGCGGCAGCAACACTTTCCCAGTGCTTTCATCACAAACCCCAGTCATTGCAATGGCTTAGCTGCTTTTATCCTGGCTAATTCTTATCTTCCCTAGTTTTTATGTTGAGTGCCTCACGGTGTTGTAGCTAGATCGGCCCGTTGCCTTTGGACTCTTTACTAGCCCTGTGTTACGACGAATCATGGTACCAGCTTAAGCATGGATTGCAAGTATGAGCCATAACCATAAAGGTGTGTTTAACGTCTCCTCCCTCTCCACGCGAGAAGGAAGCGACGGCTCAAGCAACGCCCAAGAGGAGATGGCTCAGACAAGTCTGAGAAAAGAGCGAGTTCGTTACAAGAGGACCATCTAAACTGGCCAAACAACCAAATAACCATAAAACCGTTGCTCACATTATAAATCCAGGGGAAATCACACAATTCGTCCATGCCATTGAATTAGCATGACACATGTCTTCCTAAAACTTGTTCTTTTTACGTGGGCACCATAGTACGCAGGCTTTCCTTCCCTCTTTCTTTCCCATGCTTGACCTTCTCGTACACGTTTTGCCCTTCTTCTCATCACCTTGGTTGTCCCCCTTATTTTTTGTTATCACTTCCAGCCTGCCTCTCTTGCTTCCCTTTTATTTATCAACTTTCAGTTTCAATTCAACCTCGCTCGTAGTAGGGAGTTTGCTATCTCCCCTGGACCTATGAAATACGCCATCATCATCATCACCATCATCATCATCATGTGGTCAAGCATTGGTATAATATTCTTAATCACAAACCATACAATCTCTGCCAGACTACAGCAGGCGATAGTACTCACTCTAGCTGGAAATGTTGCGGCAGGACGGTTATTTCTTGTGGCTGAGAAGGCTGAATGATCATAAATGGGGTGCTTTCACTCCTCAAAAATTTTCCTAGGATTGCTTTCATATTGCGAGTGATCTTGTATATGTTTTTGATCTATCATTTGGTAAATTGCTTTCTACGAGGGAAGCAATGCTTGATATCCAGTCGCGGCCAAGCTGTTGATGCCCGCTGTAAGTACACAAAGCAAAGTGCAACAAACAAAGTGCAACAAAACAAAATGCAACAAAACAAAGCAGCAGAGGACGTGAGACATTGCGTACCGGTTAATATTCCATAAGGTGCAAAAGAGGCTGCAAACAGACAAATTCCTGAGTTGTCTGCAGCATGCAGAAAAAATTGAGCTCTTGTAGGCAAGTGATTGTGTGGTGCACTTTTGTACGGAGTGCAGGCGTCCCTTTCTTAGCCATAATCATTACTTAATTAGCTGTGTATTTTATTCTGCTTGCTAGTCTTGTGCCCCTGATTCTGGTACTTTCTTACTGGCTCCTTTCCGCTGTGCCGGCATTTCTTTTGCACGCAGGCATGCGTGTGTCAACAACCAAGCTGCCTGCTTGGCTCTTCCCTTTTGGGGTTTTGGATGTCCCTCTCTCTCTCTTCCTCTTTGCTCTTAAATTTTTGGTCTTTGTTTTTCCACTCTGTAATTCTTGTGCCTAGATACTGAGCAAGCCGTAATAGAACAAAAGAGGATTACGCCAGAGGGGGGCAACTATGGTCCAACATGGACATGTTTAGATATGCTCTTTGAGCCATGTGTGGCAATATCGGCAGGCTTCTAGTTTTACATACTATCCATTAGTCTGTGGGTCTAAATTTCGGATCTTGCTTATCATTCAGTGATGAATCGTGTTCCCTCCAATTCTTAACAACATTGCAAAAGAGATGAACTGACCAAGTTGCATTCAGAGACCATAAATAGCACTGACGTTACCATTCCAGCTCCAGGTAGTGTTGCATAAGAATGCGCGCTACTTGTCTGCGTGGAGATCTCTGTATGTTAACTTTAGTAGGCCAACACAGACTTCCCAATGTAACATGAGACAGGAGGATGAGGGTTAGCACACTTATTTTGACGTATCCCTTAACCTGTATCACGACGCAGTCTTGTATCTCGTCGCAGTCCCGGATCACGTTGCAGAGGGTGATCTGTGCCATATCAAAAGTTGGCAGGGAAATGCCATAACTTTTTTTACTCCCTAGCTCCCTGGCTCTGAGACTTTTTGTGCTATTATTAGAGCATTCTGACTTATATTCTTTATACAACCAGGTTGAGCACAAAAGCTGTATGTATGTGTGGGTATTACCCACGGTCAACCGCTGGCCTGATAGCGCACTTTTGCTCCCTCCATTTATTCAATGTTAGGAGCTACCAAAATAATCAGCAAGTTGATCATTTGATTATAACAATGGGTTACCCCCTCTCCTATCTACTGACGCAGTACAATCTGTAAGCATGCCTAAAATTATTCTGAAATATCCTGGGGTAAAATCTGTGCAACTTTGTCCCCTGGTTGGATTCCCAGAGAGACACTTACCAACTCTTTTTTTGAGATACAAAATCACGTCTTTATACTAGGTTGACACAGGCTGGGCAGGCCCATGTGTCATAGTTCCTTTGGATTGGCATTGTAGTAGATGATTTACAGTGGGCGCTGCCAGTGGTAGGTGTGATTGCAAATGTCGACACACGTACATGTCTTTCATTCATCATCTCACGTGTGCTTGCCCCAAGCATTTGCATTAAGCTTTGGTGAAGACAACTTGACCTTTCTATTAGGTGATGCACACGCATTTTGCTATTTGGCTCCTCTTAAATGACTTGGCTCTCATTTCTTATAAGAAGGGGAGGTTCCCTTGTAGAATTTATGGCGATGGTGACCCAGCTTGGATCCAGTCTGGTCTGAAAGGAAATAACATTAGGAAAAAATCACATTTTACGGCTAATGTTAATTGAGGTTGTTAATTTATTTATGTTGCTGCATTTACATTAAGGGTGTCGTGCTTTCTTATGCTTAACAAAGACTACAAATGTAGATCTTTTTTATTTGAACAGGCTTATCACGCTAAACACCAACTTTCTTGCATGCTTAACATCAAAATGTCTGTGCTTCAGGCCCGATTTAATCATATGCATAAACATGATTGGGAGCAGCAAAACAGGGCTCCATCTGCTTGCAAGACAAATCCAGTCGCCTACAAAAAACATCGCTGAATGCCTGACCCTGCAGAAAGCCTTTACCGGACAAAAGGCAACCACGTGCACTGCCTTAACCGTGAGAAAAGGGGGATGCAGGTTGTCCCCACGGGTGACACTTCCCAAATAGTGTCGTAAATATTAGCTGCCTGCCCATGAACCTTTGCAATGGGGAAACCGCGAAATGCATCGGCTGCTGTAGCTGCTCGTGCTTTTGTCTGGTTGCTGGTTGCAGCCTTAAAAAGGGAAAAAGGGAGAAGGCTGTGTACTTTCCTTTGTGCAACATTTTCGACTGCACTTTTATATTTTGTGGGTCTGTGGGTGACCTGCAGCAATGTAATTTATTTATTTCAGTAACGGTGAAGAAGTCGCAAGCAAAGATCAGGCGTGTCAGAACCTCAACTGTCCTCCAACACAACACCGAGGCGCTTTCGCCTATCTCATTTTTTGGCGCCTCTTGTGCCCATTGTTCATTGTTGGCGTTTGTGTGGAACGAGGCGGGTGAAAAAAACACGACTCGGGGTTATAAAATAAATCAAACAAATTAACACCTCATGGACGTGGATTTCGGCACTCTCGGATTTCGAGAAAGATAGTGGGTGCTGTCGGGTGCGATGTGAACGCCAGGCTTGTTCACTCATCACTAATGTGAACCCCTTTTCCTTACATACGTTTGCAAGAAGTGCTCAAGGCACAGTTAGAGCACACAATGTTGTAAACGCTATTCGCTGACTCCACTGAAAGATTTGTTTGCCGAGAGATTGCAGACTCATGACAAAGGTTTCTGGCTATTTCATCACCGTGAGTGCCTGCTTGTAGGAGAAGAAAGCCCGCTGCTGCTATCTAGCTGTTTTCATTTGCACACACAGGTCTCAACTCTTCTCAGATACCCCCAATGATCTTCCTTTTGCTTGCTGTTGTGTGCAGATGGACATAGCAGAGCCTCAGGCAAAGCGAGATGAAGTTGTTCGGCAGATATTGCGCTTACTTCCAATCCAGATCAGGTTTGTATTAAACCATCTATGTGTGACAAGACACGACTAGACTAACTTGACTAACTTGACTCAGTGCAACAATGGTGTCGCGAATTGTCAAGCTACGACCATTTGTTATCTCAAATTCCCTTGCATATGCAGGGGTGCTTTTGCCAAGAACCTTGTGTGCTACTCTTCATTCCCCGCTTTCCTTGTAACATTCTTCAGTGACCTGCTAAATCGGCCAAAAACTGAGGTGAGGATTTGAATGGGGGTAGGCCGGAAAACGTGCAGAAACCTTGCCCAAGTCATTGGGAAAATTAGAATGCCCATCAAAATTTGTAGCTTTGAACTTTCTTCTCAATGTCTGTCAATTGCAACACGTTTGAACTTCTCTAACATCAGTTCAAATCCTGTGCAGGCTGGGACCGAGGATGTGCTGGCGGGCGTAACCGAGTGCATGTACCGTATGTGTACTTCTCAGTGGGAAGGTGAAAAACGAACGTGTATTCAAAATGTTTTTTGCTCAATCCCTGCTCTTTTAAAGCTAGAGTGTTGTTTGGCACTTGAAGTGGGGAAGCACCTGCTTGCAATGCATTTTCTTCCAAAGGTGCACGTCGAACAACATACCAGTTCACATGTGTGCAGGGTCCAGTAAATCAATTTGTGTGGGAGGGAGCATCCTCGCTGATGAATTCCTGGAGCCACTGTTAGTCCGCATTCCTGAGATCAGGTGGAGGCCCAATTAATTTAGCATTTCAGTACTTGTGAATAACTCGCTTCCTACAATAAGGATGTTCCAGTGTAGAGGCTTTATTGTGATGATCTGAAAGACCATACATCCTATAAAGCTTCTCCATTATAATTGGGCCAAGGGTTTCAATTATGCTGGCTAGAACAAACATGGTATTCGCTGACATTAAATATCTACACCATTGGCTACACAGGAGCTTCGCTGTGCTTGTTCAACAAAAGTACATGCAAATACTGCTTGAAATTTTCAAAAACAGCCCACAAAAGGTATTTTTGCCTTGCCAATATGTTACATTGCTTGTTTAGTGTCACCTTGAGAGCACAGTGGCCAGACTGCTATTTGCCTTTTCGCTTGCCTCTGTTCTGCCGTCACCCTGTTTATCTTACCTCTTGTTCTGCCGTCACCCTCAAGGTGGATTGCCTGCTGGCGCACGACGAGCTGTGCAAATACCTGTTTTATGATTACATGGCATCATGCGGGGATTCTCTATTACAAGTACGAGCTGATGGTAATAAGAATAAGCCAAGTTCAGCGGTTGATGGTTGAACTAAAGGGTGCAGCTTTTACGCTTGACAAACCAATGTTTTCACACCCCGCAGGAACACATCGTGAGGATTTTGCTGTGCTGTGCAGACAAGAATGCGGGATTGACCAAAAGATTTGTAAATAATGAAGAAGTAAGTCAGAGAGGGGGGTGCATCTTTTTCTTAGAGTATTTCAGTGATATTGACTTTGTTGCCTTATTATGTTGCTAAATGGAACAAAGTAGATCAAATACCTGTATACAGGGTTCTCCTTATGACATTTGCTCTGAAATTGTTCATCCCAGGTCCGCACATGGTTGCACCAGATGAGGGGTTGCAACCCAACGTTTCAAAAGCTGCATCCTGTTATTTTACCGTTCAACATCAACAAGTCCCAAGCAAGGTCATCGTGAGTGCACACTTAGAATGCATAAAACTAGAATGCATAAACTAGGGAGAACTCATATACGGTGTGTATATACGGTTCTGGCCAACCCTAACCACCACCCTTGCAAATTATGTGTTGGTTGTAGGCTAGAAATTGTTAATGATCGCATGTCTCAAGGCATACTCATACATTTCTTACATGACCTTGAATTGTACGAGCCTGAAACACGTTGCTCAGACCTAGTGCGGTCTTGCAACGATGTGCTGGAGTGGGGGTAGACAACTTGACCTAGCGCACACCTTAAAGCCTAAAAGTGTGTGCAAGGTTACGTAACCTTATTTCTTGCCATGCTCTGTATAGAGATACCAACCCAGCACCACAAGACCTTGAAGGCTTTCCTATCGTGAGTACACGACTGCACACATTTTTTATAGACATCCATGCTCCACCCAGCATTATTTTAGTTATTGTGAGGTACAAGTGCTGGAGGCATCCCTCAAAAATAAGATGCCAGGATTTATTGTTGTTTGCTTTACAGGCAGAGGCAGGGGGGGCCGCCGTGAGGGGCGTGAAGAGGGCAAGGGTAAGTGTGTTCCACAAAGTTTAGATAGTCACAATCACTCCTTCTGATACAAATTGACTGTGCCTGCAAATTACAAAATGGGTGCCTGCCAAATTCAAATGCAGGGTGCTGATGCGGATGGGCCTGAGTCTGCAAGAGACCCCATAAAACGAATTAAGGTGTGAATGCCTCCAGACTCTGTATGATTTGTTTGCTGGATGTCAGCAAATGAGCAGATGCGTGTGTTCGTCGCTTCTCGTGCTGAACGGAAAAAAGGGAACAAACTCCTGGCTAACTTGATTTTATTCAGAGAAGCGTATGCATTTTTTAGATTTCAAAGGCGCCAGATTACAATGGCAAGTAGTCCACCGTTGTCAAGTGAGTGTAAGCATCAAGGCCCCCAACTTTTCCTTGATGCAGCTGATACTAGGCAATATTTGGCCTCTCATTTGTTCCTTATTGTGTGCACATTACAATTTTGGCAATGGATGGCACTGCAGGTTTCAGAGCTGGATGCAATATCGCTTTTCCAGCCATAGTCGCTTCTTCTGCCATAGGCGCAGCTGCAGGCGTAGCTCTATTCCACTACTGCTTATGAACGTTTAATAAATGCATGGTTTAAGCATTCTTACGACAGGACGTTGCTATGATTTGCTCCCTGTAAATGAACAGCTTTCTTTATAGCAATTCCATTTTTATTGATATGAGCTAAATACTGCAAAGGAATTATTTTGCTGTCCTATTTAGGTGTTTATGCTTTGCACTGGAATGATATGTTTTGTCAAAGTACCTTTCGGCTGTACTGGTAATTGGCTCACAAGGGTGTTGTTGGTGACGTACTTCAAACCAAGGCTGTCAGCGTACGACTGTGATGTCAAGCTTACTTCAGAGCAGGTGTCACACACAACTGCTGCAGTGCCTGACGTGTGCTGCCGAGACGTACCATCATGTTGCAGGGTAGTACAATCTCCAAACGGTACAAATCTGCTACTTTTGCAAAATAGGGGTCACCTGCCTTCTGCACGTTTGTGGACACATAAGCAGGCTGTAGCATCTGTGGCCAAAAAGTGTAGCATTCACTTTGGCCACTCTGACCCTCTTCACTCTGACCCATCAGGCCAATACTTGCAGCTGCTGCAGATGTGCTTTGTGATGTTGATGCGGCTTGTGCAATGTTGGTGTGCTGGAAAATTCCCATTGCAGTGGTGGAGAGTGGTATTTTGATCGTGCTGTCAGGTGCAGTGGTATGCAGACATGCCGTTTCAAATGTTTCTCACTCAGTGCACATAACGGAGGTCTCTCTATGGATGCTGCGTGCCTAGTGTGGTGTGCACAGCCTGGCCTGTGCGTGTAAATGGGACTGGTGCTGCTGCCAACACACACTTTTGTGGCTGTGCAACTGATGCAAACATGCTCGTTACTGGTTTGTGCGGCCCTGCTGTAGGTGCAAGCTGTTGTGGTGCGTGCGTGCTTTAGAGTTTAACTGCTAAGTCATCCGGCGCGGACTGCACTCAAATTTTGGACCATAGCATGTTAAATTTAGACAATGTTAGCGTCCATACCCTAGGCAAGGAGCGCACCATTTCGCTGCTTATATCCATCATTGCCCAGCCGCGAGTAGACGTGCGACGTGTGGTCCATCTGCAAGTGCAGGACATGAGATTGCTAAAACCCACGAGTGTGCGCAACTGCGTCACCATAACTCTCAGATCAGCTATCAGCTCCTCTATTTCAATCTCATGTGTGCGCTTTTTCTTGTGTGATCCATTCATGGCATAATATTTGCTGTAGTTCTTTGCCAAGCGTACAAGATCTGCAAGGGGTGCACTTCCTCTCATGATCATATCATTCTCCACCATGCTGGTCAAGTCAGGGGCGTGCTGCTGCATGGCTGCTACTAGCTTCCAAGCTACCCAATCATCTTTCACCTCTGCTTCTCTAGCCAAAGCTGCATATATCATGGCAAGAGCTGAGGCCCTTTCACCTGCCTGGTGTTGCATGTCAAAGAGCTGCTGCTCTTTGTCACCTGAGATGTGATCAAACTCTGCAGATAGTGCTTTCAGTGTGCAAATGAGCAAATGAGCAGTGCATCTGCCTTGTCCGGCTGTGCAGCTGCCTCTTCAATGCTTGTGCAGGCGTCTTCTAACCAAACTTGTGCAGCTGAACGAAATGGAAATGCACTGCTGATGAGCTGGAAAAAATTGGCAGGCGTGAGCTTTGTGGTAGCTCTCTTACGGTGATAACAAGTGGACAAGTAGTGCTTAAATGCAGGCAGGTCGTTCATGGTGGACTTGCCATAAAACACAGGTGGATCACGAGAATCCGACTTGTCTTTGCCCAGTGAGGCCTGAGGCCTTAGTGCTTGTGCAGGAAATTGGACAGATTGCCCTGCCAAATGTGTATTTATATATTTCAAATTCATATCAAAATGCTCTGGGAAGGATAGGCGGTGGCAGCCAATTAAACTACAGAAACGCAAGGCTGACCTTAAGAGGCGGAACCAGCCACCAAACATCTAACATACAAGGCAGGCTGCCCTTTGAAGGCGGGACCAGCCCAATGAGAAGTGCATTTTACAAGTGACATGTCTCTTCTGACTGACCATCCTCTGCAGTGTTGTCGCGTACGCACGTACGGACCCACATCGTTCGTCGTACTATAGTACGGTACGGTACGTATGGTACAATCTAAAATAAAATTTTCGGAGAGGGGGATCGTGCTTTTCGGAGTTTGCGAGGGCACTTTCATTACCAATGCTGTTTCTAATATTATTTTTGAGAAATTTTGGGCAGGAACGGACCATTTTGAATTGGCATGGTGTGCATTGGGCTGCTGAAAAGTGCCTACAGGGAGGGACACTCAACTCTTAGTTTAAGGTTGTTTTGAGCTGCATTTTTGAAGGAGGCATGCATGAAAGGCTTGCTGAATGAATTTAAAAGTTTGAAAATAGTATGATCTGCAGCTCTCGTATCGTACGTACCGTACCATACCGTACCGTACCGTACGCGACAACACTGATCCTCTGCTTCCCAAGCTCTCTGTGTGCTCCATGGTAAGCAAGCACGGCTCTTCCCTCCCTCTGAGCTCTCTGTATGCCCTCGTCACGGCTCATCTTCTCAGCCTATATCATCGGTCTTTGCTGCGCAGCGTGTTCCTCTGAGTCTCTGCAATGCAATGCTTCAAATGGTGCGGGGCATACGAAAGTCTCCACAGTCTCATTGATGATTTGAGGCGCCTTCAAACCAAGAAATCCACGCCTGTGCGCTTTGTGCTCATACTCGTGTGCGTGAGCGCTACTCATCTTTGGTTGGCTGCCACACCACTGTCCCTTCCCGGAGCTGGGACCGTTTACTCAGACATTCTCGGTCTCATCGTGTTACACATTCTTAATATGACTAGAACAATAACTAGAATCAGAGGCCTTACACTGTACAGAGCCTCTTAAGGATCCCCTCTAATGGTACCTCTTAAAATGCTCACATTTGTCGATTGATTACCAAAACAATCAAATCCAGAAGATAAAGGTTATCAATAAGACTGGCACATCCAGATTATTGGACAAGACATACAGAAACTCTCTACTGTCAACCAACTAACTGCTCTGTCACATGATATGTCACTGCCAATGTAAGAGTTC
>Ga0307966_1003511_pt1 | contig 11804 bp, 3 predicted proteins | sample OrgLakmetagen646_FD_203141 | JGI IMG/M metagenome (GOLD analysis project Ga0307966, IMG submission 203141) | Saline water microbial communities from Organic Lake, Antarctica - #646 | ecosystem: Environmental > Aquatic > Non-marine Saline and Alkaline > Saline | place: Antarctica: Organic Lake... | reverse complement strand
TGGATAGATTGGTCGCTTTTATCGGGAATTTCATTTTCGGTAAGTCTCATGTCTTCCTGGCCATCGTTGAACCAGCGGTCGATGTCTTTTTGGTATTCTTCCTTTTGGTAGGCCATTTTTCTTTTCAGCACATCTTGCTTACTCATCATATGGATGTTTTTTGCGAAGCTGATTGCGTCGAGCATGTCCTCTTGCAAGGCGTTTATTTCGGTGGTGGATACATCCTGATGGAAGAGTTTTTCCGTCAGCTTATACTTTGCCAGATAAACTTCGAGGGAATCGTCTCCAACGACGCGGCCGTCTTCGCCGAGGGTGAGGACGAAGAAATCGGACAGGACGTTGTTGCCCTGCTTATTGGTCACCTGGCCGTGGAATACGAAACTTCGTTGTCCGGTAGGTAGCTGGCTGACCTTCGCTACGAGAGCCTGTCCTTTTTCGATTCGGGCTTCCAGTTTTGTCATCCAGAACCGGGCCAGTGGATGGAGGTCGTAGAGCAACTGGAACTGGGCCCAGGTGTCCTTCTTTTCCCGCGCTTTGGCGATGGCCTTCATTACTACTTGTTTGTCGGTGCTCAGTTGGAAAAGCTCGTCCTTTTTCGGTTTTGCTTCCCGGGGCATTCCTTCCAGGAGGTAGCGCATCTCGTCGCTGGTATTGACCTCGATGAGGTCTTCGCGGATGTTGATCTCCTCGGCTTTCACGGCTTCCTCATCCTGCAGGAATTTGAGGAGTTCTTTGTAGTAGGCGAAATCGTTGGGGTAGAAAGACACGTCTTTGTCGAGGTAGTCGGTGGCGCGTTCGGTGGCGGGGGTTCCGGCTTCTAGTTCGGCCAGGAGGGAGTCGAACAGGTCGGCGGGGTCGTCTTCCGCGCTTTGGGGTGCTTCGTTTAGGTACTTTCCGTCTTCTCGTAGTAGAGCGAGGGCCGTCTTATTTTCCTCGGCTTTACTGTCGAATAGCTGGAGTACGGTACCGACGGTGCCGAGCGTAATTTTCACTTCTTCCTCTTTGGCCTTGATGTTTTCCAGGATGTGGAGGTCGCTCCGCAAGCCTGGCATATCTGTTTCGGCGAGGAGGTAGTGAATGATGGGGTTTTCCCGTTGCCCGTAGCGATCGATGCGGCCGTTGCGCTGATCGAGGGTGATGATGCTCCAGGGCAAGTCGTAGTTGACCATGCGGTGGCAGAAGTAGTGGAGGTTGACGCCCTGGGCGCCGGCATCGCTGGTGAGGAAGAGGCGGATGGGGCTGTCTTCGGTACCGAACTCCTCGATCACGTCCTGCTGTTGGGTATCGAGTAAACTTCCGTCAAAACGCTGTACTACCTTCGTTTTCAGCTTAAAGGTAGCGGTGAGTTGGTCTTCCAGGTACTCTAGCGTGGCGATGCGCTCGGCGAAAACGACGATGCGCTCGTCTTTGGCTTTCCCTTTCCAACCGATGCTTTTCAGTAAGCCGATGAAGGCGTTGAGTTTGCTATCGGCTTTGGTCTCTAGTACCTGGTTTACGAGGTCAAGTCCTTCCTGGAACTGGTCATATTGATCGTTCAGGCCATCGAAAATGCTTTCGTTGCCTTCGTCTTCCAATGCTCCGGAGAGTTTGCCGAGCTTTCGTTCCAGCGTTTCTTTAGCGGCCGTTGGGCTGGAGAGGTAGGCTTTAAACAGGATGATGGAGAAAAAGCGGTGGAAGGCGAGTTTGCCATCGATGTTCGCGGCGATTTCCCGGGCCTTCAGCGCTTGTTGCCAAGCCAGGAAAGCTTCCTCGGCGGGGTTAAGGGGCGTGTAAACGGGATCTACTCTTCGCTCTTTGAAGTTTGATTTTACGCCTTCGTCTTCAATGTCGTTCTTGAAGCGGCGGACGAAGTATTTATCGATTGTTTCCCTGGTGAACTCACCGCTGCGCGGCACGGCGATGGGCTCGAGCATCGTCATCAGGTTGGCAAAGTTCTCGCGTTTGCCGTTGTGGGGGGTAGCGGAGGTGAGGATAAGGCTGTCGCACTGGCGGCTGAGGAGCTTGGCCAGGGCACCGCGCTGGCTTCCTTCGTTGGCGACCGTGTGGCATTCGTCGATGACGATCACGTCCCATTTGCTCTTTTCGATGTAATGCTTGAACTGTCCGTTCTTTAGGGTATCGATGGAGATGATGGTCTTATCGTAGTATTCGAAGGGGTTCTTATCCGCTGGCAACTTAGACTGTACCTGGGCTACGCCGTAGCTGTCTAGCCGGACCAGCGGAATGGCGAAGCGGTTCCAGATCTCCTGTTGGAACTGGGCGAGGATGCTTTTCAGCGCTAGTACCAGGACTCGTTTCCCGCGTCCGCGCTTCATTAGCTCTGCGAGCAGGATGCCCACTTCGATGGTTTTACCAAGGCCCACACCGTCGGCGATGAGCAGGCGAGCGCGGGGGAGGTCCAGCGCTTTGATGGTGGGGGTGAGCTGGTAGGCTGCCAGGTCGAGCGCGCCTTTATCAGCAATCGTTATCTGCTTACTGGTAGTGAAGGCGTTGCGCAGTTGTGTTTCCAGGTAGAGCCTTGTTTTGCGGTAGCCGCCTTCGGTGTCGGCCACCAAGCGGGTGTTTTCTGGTGCCAGTACTTCAAAGGTATCGAGTTGGGTATCGAAGATGTACTCTTGCCCCAGTACTAGTTCGCTTATGCCTTCGCCCTTGATGAGGTGGTGTTCTTTATAGGGTGTTACCTCCTTGACTAAAAAGTCTTCACCGCGGATGGTTAGGCGGGCACCTGTTGCTGGGGGGTGGGTCATTTTTTGTTTTTTGGTGTGGGCAGGGGTATGGGTGTAAGATAGGTACTAGTGTGTTCAGTACCTTCATAATCTCGAAGGTACATCAGCGCACCACCGTAACCGAACCTACTAAATTTCTCGTATTCCCGTCAACGAAGGTCACGCTTGCGCGCCAGGTGTAAGCCCCCTGTAGAACAAACTCGCCGGTAGTTGAAAGCCGTGCATCCCAACGGCCTACTGGCTGAGAGTCCCTCAATTCATTGGTGGAGAAAAGGAGCTGTCCGTAGGAGCTGTATACCTGAAGTTCGTATTCTGCAACGCCAAAGCCCTTGGCTCCCCATACCCTTACCTCGTCCGGGCCAGACTGGGGGGAAACGGCGTTGGGAACGAAGAAGCTGGTTAACCACTCCGGCTCTATGTTTCGGCGGATGGTGTCTGAACAGATCAGGCCCTGTTCGTAGCGCTGGGTAATGGCGTGGGTCACGGTAATATCCCGGTTTACGCGGTACTCGTGGTAGAAAGATGGAATGGTTCGTACCGTTCCGTCGCCCAGGTCCCAGAAATAGTCATCTCCGCCGGTACTGGTGGACTGGAAGGTTACTTCACCCAGTCGGTTGTGTAATTCGTCTTCTTGAGCTGTAAAACCAGCCACTGGTCGGGGCCTCAGGTCAATCAGGTTTTCGACAGTGAGGGTATCGCGACAGAGGGCGTCATAAATTGCAATTAAGCGAACACGATGGGGACGGTTCTCGGTCAACAGCGTGTCGAACAGCTCTCCCGTTACCGGCGTGAACGCATCGTCCAGGTACCATTCGTAGCGTAGCGCTTCGGTCGGTTCGGCGGCTAACTGTAGGAGGTAAGGAGAACAGGCAAGTGAAGGTGGGCGAATAAATTCTGCGGCGGGGGCTCCGGAAATTATCAATTCTTGGCTTGAGGTGTCTTGGCAGCCGAATTCGTTCTCTACCGTAAGCATTGGTGAGTAGCTGCCGGCCGTTAGGTAAGTATACTCGGGGTTAGGGTCAGTGGCCGTCGCGCCATTACCGAATATCCAGCGGTAGGACAGTCCTCCGGAGGAGTTATTCATAAAGACCACGGGAGCGGGGGTACCACAGCGTACGCTTTCGGATAGTGAAAAGCCTGCAACTGGGAGGACGTTGACGCGGACAGGAGTGGTAGCGGTATCTGACGGGCAGCCGTTGTCGTTGGCAGCAATGAGCGTTACGGCGTAATCTCCAGGAGATCCGTAGGTATACCTAAAGTCTGGTTCGGTACTACCGGTACCGTCCATCAGGTTCCAAAAGATATCAGTAGCAGCCGTAGCGCCGCTACTGAAAACCTGAGCGGTGTTTAAGCAGACGGTATCTGCTAAAACACTGACTTCCGCTTTGGGACTGGGGAGAACTTCATACGTTTGCTCGGTACTTGCGGCACAACCATGGATGCTCGTTGCGGTGAGAACTACCGTCTCCAGGCCGGGTTCCAAGAGAGGCAATACCGGAGGTGTTCCGGGGAAGGTTTCTCCGTTGACCATCCACGCCAAAGCGATAGCACCGGCGGATGATTCTGTGAGCCGAAGGCTATCGTAGTCACTGCAGAAACGGCTTGTTGTAATGGCAAATTCAGGCACGGGGTCCGGATGGACGATGATCCGGGAGAGGAAGGTATCGTTGGCACACCCGTTATTGTCGGTAACCGCTAGTTGGGGGAAATACGTTCCGGGGGTGGAGTAGGTGTGCGTTGGCGCTGACTCATTACTAGTTGCCGTTGCGTCGTCAAAATCCCACGCGTAATTAAGTGCATTACCGGAGGTGGCTACATTACTGAAGGTTACGGACAATGCCGTACAACCACTTGAGTCTGATGCGGCAATCGTAACCGCTGGGAGAGCGCGCACGTTTACCGGCTGGCTGATGGTCGCCGGGCAGTTGTTCAGGGCAGAGTATCCGGTGAACGACAAAGTGTAGTCTCCGGAATCCGGATAAGTTACTACGCCATTTATCTGATTGAGGGTATTGCCGTTCCCAAGGGTATAGAAGCCTCCTGCGATGCCGGATGAGGTGTTTGATAGGACGAGTTGATCGCCAAGGCAAACGGCGGGATCGGCCAGAAAACTTACTTCAGGAGCAGGTAGAACGTTTACGAAAACCGTATCGGTGTCTTCGCCACAGCGGGCGGCACTCAGGAGAACACGGTGTACGCCCACCTGGGCCAGTTCGAAGCTGGGGTTTGGCTGATTGCCGCTGGCGGTAATGGTGCCATCCGGTGCCAGAATTTCCCAGGCAAGACTTGCTCCTGGTGTGGAAAAACTGCGTGGTTCGAACCTCCAGGGTTGGCAACCAGAGATTGTATCAAGGCCGATGAAGGCCCTGACGTCAGGGGGATGGACGGTGACGTTTCTGACCAAGGTGTCTTTTCCGCACTCATTGGTAGCGATTAATGTGATGGAGTAGACGCTAACGGAGTCTTCCGGAGTGAAATACCTTACGACTGGTGGGATACTGTCGTTGCCGGTGGTTCCTTCGCCCATATCCCAGAGGAATGAATCAGGATTACCGAGGGTGACGTTGCTTAGTTCGGGTTGAAAAAGGGAGCAACCGTCGTCTACGTCCAGACCAAAATCAACGGTAGGGTACGGTTTCACGACCACACTTTGCACCTGCGTTCGCGCCCCGCAAAAATTCTCTGCTACTAGGGCAACGCTAACCTCTGTATCCTCCAGGTAACCGTCTAGAATTACGTTCTGAATGCCTCCTCCCGGAAAAGTGTCTACGTCCACCAGCCAGTAGGAAGTAAAGTCATCTCCCGTAGATTCATCGTTAAGGTTGAGCACAAAGGCCGCGCAGCCCAGCGTACTGTCGAGGGTAAAGGACGGGGCGGGTGGAGTGGTGACGTACACGGTCGTGGTAGTGTCGGCAGAACAGCCTTCAGGAACGGACGTCACCCTTAATGTCTGGGTGAATGTTCCGCCCGTCGTATAGGTGTGAGTAGGGGAGGGGGAATTGCTTTCAGCTCCGTCTCCAAACGTCCAGGTGTAGTTGAAATCTCCTCCGGTCTGAAGGGCAGATAGGCTGAACGATTCGTTGATACAGGGGCTACCATTAAGGGTGAAGTTCGGGTTTGGCGCGGGGTTATAAGCCAGTTCCTTCCTTGCTTCCGCACTGCATCCGGGAGTAGTAGTGCTTTCAATGCCATAGATGTACTCGTAGGTCTGTCCCGGCACTAGTTGGGTTAGATCAACCGTACCGGTTGTCGCGTCCGTCACTCCATCGCCAGACCAACTACCCCCCGTAGGTGTACCTCCCGTCAGGGTTGCGGTAAGTTCACTGTCCTCGCAGTGCGCCTGGTTTCCTCCGACCATAATCGTTGCGCCGGGGTCTTCAATGGTTATATTTTGTTGCTCCGTTTGGGCGCAGGAACCTCCGGGTTGAAATGTGTAAGTGTAAGTGAACGTTCCACCTCCCGCAGCAACCAGGTCAATAATTCCAGTTACGGGGTCGATGCTTTCTCCTAGCCAACTACCGCTGCTGAGGTTGGCTTCTAGCAGTAGCTCTCCCTGGCTGATACAAACATTGTCTTGAGGCGTCAGTACCAGCTGAGGGTTGTTAATGATTCTGAGAAAGAGCGCGCCAGGAACGGAGCATGGCCCGCTTTCGTAGACAAAAGAGACCGGATATATTCCGGCACCTGGCAGGTCATTCTCAGGGTTGAAGGTGCTTCCGGGGAGTTCCGTTTCGTTGACCGTCCAGCTATAAGTACCGGTAAGGTTGCTGGGGACTCCCGTAATTCCGACGAGTTCAACGGCTTCGTTGACCAGGCAGGCGAGGGCGGTATCCGTGCCGGAAACTTCCGGGATGGGAAAGACTTCAACGTTGGGGCTGGCGGTTATGACGCAGCCGTCGTTGTCGTTAAAAGTATAGACGGGGTTGGCCGTTCCTACGCCTGCGGAGTCCGGCTCGAAGGTTCCGGCAACCGGATCGATGATGCCCGTGCCCGACCAGGTTCCTCCGGTCGGCAGAGCGGATAGGTTGGCCGCTTCACTATCGAGGCAGAACTCAGCGTTGAGGGTCGTAACAACAGCGCCCTCCACAACTTCGAGTTGTAACATTCCGGCATTACGGCAGGTTCCTTCGGTGATGTCGTAGCTTATGGTGTGGAGGTTGATGCCCGCCAGTTGGGGGTCAAAGGTGCCAGCGTCACCGTCAGTAATTCCCGTTCCTGACCAGGTACCACCCGGCAGGTTCGATTCGAGGGTGATGGGAGCACCGTTTACGCAGAGGGTAGGCTGAGGCGTAAGGGTGAGCGCAGGTTTTTGAACAACGCTTAACGTTAGTTCCCCGGCAACGGTACAGGGTATGTTCTCATAGTTGTAGCCTAGGGTGTAATCTCCTGGCCCTGGGAGGTCGGTAAAGGGGTTGAAAGTTCCGTTGGCTACGGGGTCACCGTTCAACGTCCAGCTGTAAGTACCTCCGGCTACGCTGGAGGACACTCCGGTAAGCGATTCGAGGTCAACGGATTCATCTTCATTACACACTAGAACTGAATCTGGGCGAGTGATTACAGGGATGGGCTCGATGGTTATGGTGGGGCTGACCTCAACCCGACACATATTTACGTCTACAAAAGTATAGACGGGGCTGGCGGGGCCTACACCAGCGGAATTGGGGTTGAAGGTTCCGGACGGATCGGTGATGCCCGTCCCCGTCCATGTTCCTCCCGGCGGATTTGCGGTTAGGCTGACAACGCCACCGTCGAGGCAAAATTCATCGTCCGGTGTACTAACCATCGTGCTTGCTTCCACCATCACGCTGATGGTATTCATGTTTTGACAGGCTCCACTGGTTATTTCATAGGTCAGCACGTGGGCGCCAGGGCCAGCGGCAGAGGGGTCGAAGATGCCGAGGTCCCGATCAATTATTCCAGGCCCGCCCCATTCCCCGCCGGGAGAAGATGCCATTAATGTATCGGGTGAACTGCCGGTACAGTAGTTGTCTCCAGCCGTCAGGGTCGGTGGCGCGCTTGACTGGACGTTGATCATGGCCTCGCGCGTGATGTCTCCACAAAGACTCGTTACGATCAGGCGGACCATTCCTGATGAAGTAAAATTGACTGGGCCGAAACTTTCTCCGATTACCGTGGAAGCGTTGTCATTCGGAAACTCCCAACGGACTTCAGTGAAGTTGCCGGTTACTTCGTAGCCGAGGGTGGCAGGCGACACAGTCACTTCGTCGCAACCTTCCAAGTCTATGAGTTCTTCCACAGAAGGGGCTTCCTCGATGGTAATTATTTCCTCTGTTTCTACTTCATCGCAAGCGTTTCTACCGGTCAGGGTGACGGTGTACTCCCGGACATTATTGAAAATGACAGAGATGATCTCGGACCTGACCGTCATGTTGGTGTCGATGAACTCCCAGCCTGTTGCTGGGGCGATCATCCACTCAATATTGGTGTCTTCGTTGGAATCGTTAGTAAAGGTGATGGTTTCATCCTTACAGGCGATCAGGTCTTCGTCGTCTACGGTGAAGAGGGCGTTGGGAGGGGTGACGATGGTAACCTGGCTTGTAGTAACATCGGTGATGTCCATACAAGATGAAGTTCCGCTTACGACTAGCCGAACATCGTATGTTCCTGCGGCTTGGTAAATGTGAATTGGGTCTTCATCAGTGCTGGTACTCCCATCACCAAAGTCCCATTCAAAGGATTCTGCACTGCAACTTTCGCTTTCAAATTGTAATTCTCTCCCTGCACACACTTCACTTGACACCTCTATTCGAGCAATGGGCTTGGGTCGGATTACGAATGACTTAGTGATAGTTTGGCAAGACTGGCCAGCCTGACAACTCGCGTAGCCAGTAAAGAAGACCAAAAAGGTTGTGTTTTCGTTACACTGTCCTTCTTCCGGTACGGGGAAGTTGTATTCGTGACTTACATTATTATAGTTTCTTACGGTATCAATGTCTCCATCTTGCCAATCGATTATAAAAAAGTCATAGCCTTGCTCAGAATTATTTTGGAATGCTATGGACGTCCCTTCGCAAAAGCCAACGGCATTTATGGTTGCTTGAAAAGTTACCGGCAGATCACCACATTCGTCATTAGCGCAACTTTCCTGGGCGCGGCCGCAGGTACAAAGCAAAAGGATAAAGAGCAAGGTGAGGACGAATGAAAGATTAACTCGAGAAGACATAATAATATGTTGTGGAAGCACTGAAATAGGTGAGCTAGGTTCCCTAGGTTTAGTAGCGTCCCGACATCCGGTCCGCCTTATACCAAATATTATCGTAGATTTTACTCTTTGCTTTGACGAAATTGGGACAAGCTGTTGCATTACTCTTAGACATCCAGCTTTCAGAATCATAGCCGAGAACAGCGCAGGTGGTCGAGCGGCCGAAAGAGAAGACGGCTGATACTTCAAGTGGGGGGCGTACGTAGTTTTTTAAAAAGCCGTGCTGAAAGGCATAACTGAAGCCAAGGTCAAAACGAGTCTGAGTGCCCGGAAGACGACCTCCGAGTTCAAGTTGGGCGCTCGACCAGCCTACGTTACGACCGACGGAATTGGGCCGTGCGGAGTGGTAGTAGCCTCCGACGGTTACTGCCTGGTTCCAACTGATGCCAACTCCCGTTTCGAGGTAACTAAGGCCTTTCTGTGACTGGTAAACAGCAGATGGTTTTACGGACCAGGTACGGCGGTTGACGCGCGCCACCACCCAGTCGGCGCGGCCGGTGTACACCATTCTGCGGCCTAGCGTATTGTCGAGACCTAGTAATGAAGCCGATTGCCTACTGTCAGGCCCGGTGAAGAAGCCGGGGTTGTGAATGGCTACTCCTACATCAAAACTCAGGGGTCTTTTGCTGGTGGCGTTAATTCCTCCCTTAAGAGATATTCCTAAAGAGCCGGTAGAATAGCGCGGACTTATACCAGCACCAAGCGGTGCTACGAATCCGGTAGAATTGGGGTTGTTGTCCGCATTTACCAGGCCAAAAAAAGGATCAATCTGGTCCAGGAAGTTAAGGGCATCAAAGTCAACGCTCCGCTGACCGAAAGCTAAGCTTGCCCCGAAACGGAAGTTGAGGCTGCTGGTTCTATTCAAGAACCGTGGCTCCCAGGGTACTGCTATCGCTATGCTGCCGCCAAACTCGGAAGTTGTCAGTTTCCCAGCGCCTTCTTCATCGCGGCGGGCGAACAGCCCGTAGTCAAAAAACAGGCAGGGAAGACTTTCTTCCAGAACAACCTTCTGTGCCAGGTAAGCGGGCGCTGTAGTTGCGCCCCACTGGGTGCGGTAGCTTATGCCTAACCTAAGAGCACCCTGCTGACCGGTGAAGGCGGGGTTGAAGCTGCTTTCATTTCCGTAGAAGTGCTGGAGATAGGCGTCTTGGGCATTTATGCTGGCCAACGGAAAGAGGATCAGTATTAGGTACCGTAACATGGGTGTGGGGTGTTTATTAGGGTTTTTGTAACTTAGGAACGTCAATTCAATAATCGTCAATAGGCGTATTCTGGGAGGTCAAGGTAAACCAATGGTACTCAGCGACAAAAAAATCGTGACGAAAAAACTTGGCGAGCAACGACTAGACCAGGTAGGAAGGAGTTTTTATAGTTAGTAGACTACTTTTAAAAAACCTGTGAAGGTTTCTTAGGTGAGACGGTTGAACAACGGTAGGAGGGTGGAAAGGATACTGCTACTTAAGTACTCAGACCCGCTGTTTTTTATTCTACGGGATTAAGACAAGTTTGGCTTAGGAACGCAAATAGAATAAAGCCATGTACTCTCCAGACATCAGCCAGGACGGTACTTTCTTGTATTAAGAAGGATCGGTGGCGAAAGTACTGGATGATCGCTACGGAATTTTCTGGAGGGTCGATTTTGACAAAAGACAGATGACGCGGTATGAACGTTTCGGAAAGTGTACGGCTTGCGCACTTTCTTAACATAATATTAATTATGGGCCCCGAGGTGACGCCCTGATCACGAAACCTGTAGCGCTATTCTAGTGATCTGTCAACATTAAATATTGGGGTAATCTGCGATGCCTCTTGGTGCTGAATTTCGTTGAAGAACTCCTTCCGTAGCTGCGGCTATGCAAGGAATCCTTCGCCCCATTCAACACCAAAATTCATCAGCACCTTACCCACAAATTCAATATTGACAGACCACTAGTGTATAGCCCGCGGTGACAATCGATCATTTTCTATCGGAAGGTGATTCATTCGAGTAATAATGGTTCGCTTTATTAGATATTATAGACCTAACCTGGACACAGGTTATTGAACACTACCTCACAGCGAAGACCGGCGGGGTACTCGACACTGGCGAAAGTTGACCAGATGGGTAATGACGAGGATTGCCGATCCTACGTACATCAGCCAACCTACCATTCCGAGGTACTCCATTAGTAAGCCAGCCGCGAAGACTCCCAATCCTCCCCATAGCCAAGCACGGGTTTTAGGTTGGTGGCTGGCCTTGGCGGCGTAATGAACAGCGATCAAACTCAGGACAAGGAAGACAATATCCAGGCTGCCCCAGAGTTCGTGCCCATGTTCATGTCCGTGGTGGCCCGCTTCACTGATGGCTTCGTAAACCAAAGGCTGGGCAGCGAAGAAAAGAGGTGCCATCGCGCAGTGGATGGCGCAAAGGCCGCTTGCGAGCATACCCACCAAATCGGGCTTGTTTATAAAAGAGTTCATACGACTAACAGGTGTAGACTTAAACGGTAAATGAATCGGTAAATATTTCTTCTTCATGGTACATCTCGACCTTTCAATTCCGTAAGAGGCAGCGCCTCAAGGCCTCAGAAATACTGGCTTCGTGCACTCCTGACCGATGAAGACTAATTCTTGTCTACGGTCTCTCCGGCCACTATCCCAGTCTTTTTCAATTAGTGTTTATTGCTGCTGAAAAACGGGATTTTGGTACAGTTCTGTCACCGTTTTACTGGCCCATCACGGTCCAGGAGACTCGGAGCGCTGCCGAAATCATCGAGGAAATGACGGCCACCACCTACGGTCACCATTGTATTGAGGTAGGCAAAACGGCTGAGATCGGTGTCGCTTTCTCATTGAAATTTATTTTTACCAAAGAT
>Ga0307966_1003510_pt1 | contig 11804 bp, 8 predicted proteins | sample OrgLakmetagen646_FD_203141 | JGI IMG/M metagenome (GOLD analysis project Ga0307966, IMG submission 203141) | Saline water microbial communities from Organic Lake, Antarctica - #646 | ecosystem: Environmental > Aquatic > Non-marine Saline and Alkaline > Saline | place: Antarctica: Organic Lake... | reverse complement strand
AAACCGATACAGATGGGAATTTGAAATTCTCGTTCACCTCGCCAGAGATGTTGACCCAATGGAAATTAAGGCTCTTTGCTCATAACAAACAAGCTGAGACGGCTTATCTAGAAAAACAGGTTGTGACTCAAAAAGAATTGAGTCTGGTTCCTAACGCACCGCGATTTCTCAGAGAAACAGATACGATACGATTCTCTACTAAAATCGCAAATCTAAGCGATACAAAAATGGAAGGAATTGCAACCTTGAAATTATTTGATGCACTTACCATGCAACCTATTGATCAAGAATTGAAAAATACCAATGCACTTCAAAATTTCACTGCAGAGAAAGGTGGCAACACCTCTGTGAATTGGACTTTTGTAATTCCAGTTGGTACCAAAGCAGTTACCTATCGGGTCATTGCAAAAGCAGGTCAATATTCTGACGGAGAAGAAAACACCTTGCCTGTGCTTACTAATAGAATGCTGGTCACAGAATCCAGATCGCTTTGGGTACGTGCCGGCGAGACCGAAACTGTGGTGATGGACAAGCTAGAGAACAACAGGTCTACAACGCTAGAAAACCATCAATTGACTTTTGAATATACCTCTAATCCGAGTTGGTATGCGATCAAATCCTTGCCTTATTTAATGGAATACGAGCACAATTGTGCCGAGCAGGTTTTTTCTAGATACTATGCCAACTCTATGGCAGCACATATCTTAAACAGCAGTCCAGAGGTAAAAGAAGTTTTTGAGAGTTGGGCAGCAAATGGAACTAATAAAAGCAAGCTGGAACAAAACGAAGAGTTGAAATCGGTTATCCTGGCTCATACACCATGGTTGCGAGATGCACAAACAGAAGCCCAAAAACAACAACGTCTCGCCACGCTTTTTGATTTAGAAAAGACGGCTCTTGAGAAAAAGAAAACACTGGCAAAATTAGAAGAGAAGCAATTGTCTTCTGGAGGTTTTCCATGGTTTAGTGGGGGGAATATGAATGAATATATCACTCGACATATCGCAGCAGGAATCGGTCATTTGAATAAATTAGAAGTGAACGATGAAGATAGACCACAAACCGATCGCATGTATAAAAACGCTATTGCAGCAGTAGATCGCGCATGGGTAAAACGTTTTAACGACTACCTCAATAATCAAAAGAGTTTGAAGAAATTTGATTTTGGTGCGAGTTACTGGCATTATCAGTATGCACGCAGCTTTGAGAAGTCGGTACTCGATCAGAAGATGGATAAGGTGTTGGAAAATGGTAGAAAGTTAGCTTTCGCGAAAGCGGGAAAAGAATTTGCTTCAAAACCTTTATACACACAATTGCTCATGGCTATAGTTTTGCATAGAAACGGGGAATCAAATACGGCAGCCAAAATTTTAGAAGGCTTGCGACAAACCGCAGTGATGAACAAAGAAAACGGCATGTACTGGAAAGAAAATACGAACTCCTGGTACTGGTACAGCAGCGATATAGAAACGCAAGCACTGGCAATCGAGGCATTTTATGAAATTGAGAAAGACGCCAAAACCGTGGAGGAATTGCAAGTATGGTTGCTTAAAAAGAAAAGAACCACCCAATGGAAATCCACAAAAGCTACCGCCGATGCTACTTATGCGTTATTACTACAAAACGGCACTTGGACAAGTGTTGCCCTAAACAATAGAATCACTTGGGCAGGAAAATCCTTGCCGCAAGAAAAACTAGATGCTGTTAAAAAAGAAGCTGGAACTGGTTATTTTAAAATCTCTTTAGATAAAAATGAGATGACAAAACAGCATGCTAGAGTAGAAGTAAAGAACAAAGGTGAAGTGACTGGTTATGGCGGGTTGTACTGGCAGTATTTTGAAGATCTCGATAAGATTACTGTAGACGATAATGGACCCTTATCGGTAAAGAAGAAATTATTCAAAAAAATAAGCAACAACTCTGGAGAAGAATTAAAAGAAATCACTTCCCAAGATCCACTAGAAATAGGAGACCTGATCACCATAAGAATAGAAATAAGAACCACTGCCGATATGGATTTTGTCCACCTAAAAGATATGCGTGCCAGCGGTTTTGAACCGGGGAATGTACTATCAGAATACAAATGGCAAGATGGATTGGGGTATTATCAGAGCACCAAAGACATCGCAACTCACTTCTTTTTTGATAATGTCCCAAAAGGAACCTATGTTTTTGAATACGAAGTAAGAGCCAACAACGCAGGACATTTCTCCAATGGGATCACCATCCTAGAAAGCATGTACGCACCAGAATTTTCTAGCCATAGTGCTGGGGAACGAGTTCGAATTGAAGAGTAGGATTTATAAAAAGCTCCTCGCCTAGTTGGGCGTCTGGAATGAAAATGCTAGAGTAAATACACAAGAGTAAAAGTCAGATCGTGAACTGGTTGGGCATCTGGAATGAAAACGCTAGAGTAAATACACAAGAGTAAAAGCTCCTCGACTGATTGGGCGAGGAGCCAGATTGTGAACTGGCTGGATGTCTGGAATGAAAACACTAGAGTAAATACACAAGAGTAAAAGCTCCTCGCCTAGAACTTGCATCCGACAAGCTTTTGCGAGAGGAATGCACAGGACAGAATTTCTTGCAGCGATAGCTGGGATAAAATCAGGAGTGGTGGATAACGGTGTTTGTTGAAGCCGCAATTCTTTTAGTTAGGAATGAGCTGTTTAAAAATCAATTTCAGGATTGGTGGACACAGAGTTTGTTGAAATCTCACTTTCTTTTAAAAGAGATACGTTTTAAAAAGCAGATTCTCAGGAATGGAAGACGACAGGCTACTTGAATGGAAGACGACAGGCTACTTGCTTGTATTCTAGCGGCTTTATGCATCTTGAATACCTTTAAACTCCAAGATTAGAACACAAGCATTTCTTAATATTTGAGGTTTGTAAGATTCATGTCTTAAATTAGCTACGTGAAAGTAGAGCAATCATATCCACTGAATAAGCGAGTAGGTTTAAAGACACTTTTGATAAAGTCTTTAAGTCTCTTTTCAAGCGTCCGTTTATACAACGTTATTGTTGTTGCTATTGCTCAATTTCTGGCAGCGATTTTTATCATGGCACCAGGGCTTTCTATAAGGTCCATCTTAGCAGACTATAAACTATGGTTGATCATCCTCGCAAGTAGTGCCGCAATTGCAGGTGGCTATATCATCAATAATTTTTACGATAGAGAAAAGGACCTGATCAACAGGCCTCAAAAAACGCTGTTGGAGAACCAGGTACGTCGCTCTACCTTATGGTCGGTGTATTTTGTAGTTAACGGCATCGCTTTTATTCTAGGAAGTATTGTTTCCTGGCGTGCAGGACTATTTTTTGCGGCCTATATTTTTGCGATGTGGTTCTATTCTCATAAATTAAAGCGAGTACTATTTTTAGGTAATTTGATGGCAGCACTGCTCGCTGTACTTCCGTTTTTTGTACTTTTTATGTATTATAAAAACTTCTACCCCGTGATATTTGTCCATGGCGGATTCCTATTTTTGATTTTAGGGATGCGAGAGTTGGTCAAAGATTTAGAAAACTTAAGGGGTGATCTGACCCACAATTATAGAACGATTCCGGTGGTATTAGGAGAAAGGCTAAGCAAGCAGTTTTACACTTTGCTTACCTTCCTAACAATTGTTCCTATTGCTGCTTTAATTACTTATTTTGAAATAGGTTATATGCAGTATTACTTTACTTTAATTTTAGGAGCATTGCTAGTGTGTTTACCATTGATCTGGTCTTCTAGACGTAAGCGGGAGTATTTATTGATACATTTTATTCTTAAAATCATTATAGGCGCTGGAGTATTTTCTATTTTATTAATCGATTTACCTGATATCTTATCAAGATTACAAACCATTTTTAACTAATGAATTCAATTATTAAAGTAGCCTTGGCTCAGATTTCTCCTGTATGGCTGGATAAAAAAGCTACGCTAGAAAAGATATTATCTACGCTGGAAGAGGCTGTAAAAGAAAAAGCCGAGTTGGTTGTCTTCGGGGAAGGATTGTTGCCGGGGTATCCGTTTTGGCTCGCTCTTATGGATGGAGCTTCTTGGAATAAAAAGGAAGTAAAAGAATTGCACAGGCATTATGCGCTGAATGCCGTTTGTATAGAAAAAGGAGATTTGGACGCTGTTTGCGCTTTCGCGAAAGCGAAACATATATCCATCTATCTAGGAATTATAGAAAGACCTGAGGACCGCGGCGGTCACAGCCTTTATGCGAGTATGGTTTATATAGACCAAAATGGAATCATCCAAAGTGTGCATAGAAAACTACAACCTACTTATGATGAGCGATTGACTTGGTCGCCTGGGGATGGGAATGGACTGGTCACTCATAAATTAAAGGATTTTACTGTTAGTGGTCTCAATTGCTGGGAGAACTGGATGCCTTTAGCTCGTGCAGCCATGTACGCTCAAGGGACTAATTTACATGTAGCTTGCTGGCCTGGTAGTGATCACAACACCAAAGATAGTACTAGATTTATCGCTCGAGAAGGTCGTTGTTACGTGCTTTCAGTTTCTAGTACTATGTTTAAGGAGGATTTTCCAGTAGGAACTCCTTATCTAGAAGAGTTATTAAAAAATACTCCAGCGGTGCTTGCTAATGGTGGCAGTGCTATTGCTGGACCTGACGGTGAATGGATCGTAGCGCCTCAAGTAGGAAAAGAAGAAATTATTTACGCCACCTTGGACTTTAATAAAGTGCTGGAAGAGCGCCAAAACTTTGATCCTGTAGGCCACTATTCGCGTCCAGATGTGACACAGCTGCAGGTGAACAGAGAACGACAGAGTACCGTTAAGTTTATAAATGATTAAGGAGTTAAAGCAAGTCATCTTGATAGAGAATAAGAAATTTAAAGCGCACGGTAAATTTTTAATAACAGGTGAATACGCCGTGTTGAACAATGTTCCTGCGCTCGCTATGCCTTTAAAACTAAATCAGTATTTAGAAATTTCTTATAGAAATGATCAAGAGATCACTTGGAAAAGTCATAATAGTGATGGTGATTTATGGTATCAACTAGCTACAAATGTAAAGGACTTGTATTCAGATACAATCCATTGTTCTCATCCTATTACATCTAAATTAAGGGAGGTTTTAAATACTGCTTTGGAGCTTACTTCTAACAATTCTTTGCGAGGTTTTGACGCGGTGATGACACTGGATTTTGATCGTCATTCGGGAATGGGAACTAGTTCTACTTTGATTTCCTTGATATCTCAGTGGTTGGGATGTGATCCTTACCAATTGCAGTTCAAGTGTTTTGGAGGCAGTGGTTACGATGTGGCATGCGCGACAGCAGACCGAGCATTGATTTATAATTACAACGATTCAAAACCGCTTGTGGAAGAAGTCAACTTTGATCCAGCTATTAAAGATCAAATTTTCTTTGTGTACCTCAATCGCAAGCAAGACAGTAGAGATTCGATTGCTATGTTCCAACAAGAATTATTAACGGATGACTTGCGAGAAGAATTAAGCAACATACCAGAAGGGTTTATCAGCGCTTCTAAAGATCTTTCTAAATTTAATAACATCATAGAAAGACACGAAGAGATCATCTCTAGCTTAATAGGCTTAGCGCCTATAAAGAACCAGCTTTTTACAGATTATAAAGGTGCTATTAAGTCTTTAGGTGGTTGGGGCGGCGATTTTATCATGGCAACAGGGGGTCTTGCTGCTCGTGATTATTTTAAGAATAAAGGTTACGGCGAGATTCTAGAATGGGATGAGGTAGCTTTGTGAGTTTAAGAAAATTGACTATACCAAAAACGCCACTCTTAGAGTGGCGTTTTTTAATAGGATGGTTTTTTCTAGTAGAATACAGTTCTATTATCTTCAATTTCTACGGACTTTTTCAAAGCTTCTACAAGTTGAGAAGTAGATTGATTTGCAGATTGTATTGCAATAGTATTTGCATTTGCTGCATAGCTCTGCAAATCTGGAGCATTTTCAATAGCGATTACTTTGATGACAAAAACACCATCTACTCCAGCGATAGGCTTAGAGGTAGCGCCCTGTGCAAGACCAAATGCTGTACCTACCACTAGTGGCTCTTCACCTACTCCAGGAATAGTTGGGTTCTTGCGGTTTACGGTAGAAGCTGTTTTAGTAGTTTGTCCTTGGTTGGTTGCAATCTCGGCAATGTCTTTGGAATTGATTTTATCCATAATCAGTTGCGCTTTCTTCTTTTTCCTTAAGATAGGTGCCACTTTGGAACTAGCTTCTTCACTAGACATGTTTCCTGCTTCACTCTTTTTGGTAATCTTTACGATGACATATCCTTTTGAAGTTTCAAAACGGTCTACATCGCCTAAAGAACGCTCTTCATTAAATGCCCATTTAACGATACTTCTGTTTTTACCTATTGTAGGTAAGGTTTCATCAAGTGTCTTTAGATTTTTAACTGGCGTCGGAGTAACTCCGTTTTCTTTTGCAAGAGCAATAAAGTCTCCTGATTTTGCTGCTTGCTGAAACTTTACTGTTTTCGTATACAAGTCTTTTCCAGTTTGTTTAGAAGCGAGTATTTTTTTAGAAACAGTGGCTAGTTTAATAGCGTCTTTTGCTGCTGCAACATCATCTATTCTTATAATTTGATAACCGAATACGGTTTCTACAACACCTATTGTTTCTTTATCATTTTCATATAGGAACTCGGTAAATTTAGGCGAATAATTTCTTGCATTTCCAGAATAGATGACCCAACCGATGTCTTGACTGTTTGCTACTTCTTTATTTTCTTTAAAGTAGTCAAATTTAGAATCAAAGCTTGCTTTGTTTTGTCCTATGATGTTAAATATACTATCGGCTATTTTCTTAGCAGCTTCTTTATTTCTAGTAACTGAAGAAGCAGTTCTTTGAGCACCTGCATAATCAATGACGATACGTCTGTTTTGTACACTATCATTAATCACCTTTTTGTTTTCAATAAGTGATAACTTCATATATTCTCCATCTTCATACGGTCCAAATGTTTGTCCTTTCTCTAGTGAGGTTACAGCCATTGCTGCCGCAGGTAAGTTAGAAACCATGGTATAGCGATTGTTGTAAGGCAAGTCACTGTTTTGAGATACATAAGCTTCAAGATTTGTCGCGTCGGTAATTGCAGGAATGGTATAGTCTTTATTCGTGCTTAGATTGCGTTGTGTTTGTGTAGTAAGCAATTTATTCAAGTCGGTTTTAAGAGCCTCTTTGTCAGCTGGAGATGCGTTGTCTTCAAAAAGAACAAATTCTATATCTCGTTGTGCTTCTACTTTAAACTGGTCTTTGTGCTGGTCTACATAGGCATCAATTTCTGACTTAGTAACTTCTACTAGGCCGTCTGCAATGGTGTTGTATGGAATATTAACAAATGTAAAAGAGCGCATGTCGTTCTCCATTCTGTATTCCATCTCGCCATCTACATTTGTAGCGATAAGACCTGATTTTAATAAATTGAAAAATTGTTCTTGTCTAGCATTTGCTGCGATATCTAAAACATAATCATTCCATACAGATGGATCGATACGATCTACTTCAGCCTTGAAGGCTGCCTCAGAGAAGGAACCGTCTTCGTTTTGAAATTGTGGATTGCTCTTGTAGTTTGCTTTTACTATTTCTGCAACTCTTTCATCTGTTACTTGAATTCCTGCAGCTTTGATTTGTTGATCTAGCACCGCGTTCCTTACTTCTTGTTCCCAAACAGAATTTACTGCCTGCACTTGGGATACATTAGCACCTCCACGTTGAGAAGCATTTTCTACTTTTCTCGCAAAATTCTCTCGATCAATTTCTGTATCACCTACGTAACCTACAGCGTCAGACTGTTTTTGTCCACTTGAGGTGAGGACACCTTGAATAATAAATGCAAATAATGCTAGTGCAATTACTAAAATCAGAATAACTCCTTGATTTCTAATTTTACCTAATATCGCCATGGTCGTTTATTTAATTTTTTTTGATGAGGGCGAAAATAGTGTTTTCCGCCTAATAATTAAAGCATCAGACTGCTTTAAAACTATGTTTTTAAAGATTAAATAAAATAGCGTAGAGGAACTTTGTGGTTTCCGCTTTCGCTAAAGCGAGATACCTATTTCCCTCATAGGAAAGTAGCATGTTAAAGTGGCGTTTAAAATACTAGTGAGATCACTCGATTTCTCCTAAAGTGAGATGGACTAAATCTATCTTATTATCTGATTTCTCTAGTATTTTATAGGTATTTCCATCAATGATAACAATGTCTCCTTCGTCTGGAATTCCTGCAGTTTCATTAACAATAAGACCGCCTAAAGTCTCGTACTGGTCGCTTTTTGGGAGGTCTAGTTTATAGTTTTCGTTAATTTGGTCTACTTCCAGGCGAGCACTCAATTTAAACTCTGTTTCACTGATTTGTTGATCGATTAATAAGTCAGAATCGTGTTCATCTTCAATTTCTCCGAATAGTTCTTCTATAATATCTTCTACGGTGATCAAACCACTTGTGCCTCCATACTCATCTAGTACGATGGCAATACTTTTATGTCGTTTAGTAAGTAGGCTTAAAACATCTTTTGCGAGCATTGTTTCTGGAACATTGATTACGTTACGTTTAACCTTTTGGACACTTTCAGGGGATTTAAATAGGTCAAAACTGTGTACATATCCAGTAATGTCATCTATGGTGTCCTCGTGAATAAGTATTTTTGATAAACCTGTGGCAACAAACTTTTTATTCAGCTCTTTTACTTCGGTATCTTGATGTACTGATATCATTTCTGTTCTGGGGACCATGACCTCACGGGCTTTGAGACCGCCAAAATCTAAGGCGTTCTGAAAAATCTGGATTTCTGTATCGAGATCTTCTTGCAGTTGGACACTTTCCATCTGCTCAGTAATATAATTACCTAGTTCTAGTTTAGAAAAGGTTAATTGCAAGGCATCTCCATCTGATTTAAAAAAAGCTTTGAGTATAAAATCTGATATCTGTATACAAAACCAAGAAACCGGCCAGAAGAATAGGAAAAAGATATAGGCAGGAATGGCAAAAAACTTCAATAATTCATTGGCGTAGATTTGGAAAAACACCTTGGGTAAAAACTCTGCGGTAAGGAGAATTATTAAGGTAGTAAAAACGGTTTGAGTAAGAAGGTTATTTAAAGCATCGGAGTATTGAGGAAATGCCTCTACTAAAAAACCACTCATTAACGTCTCCATAGCAAATCCATAGATCACTAGCGAGATGCTATTACCTATAAGCATGGTGATAATAAACTTAGAAGGCTGTACGGTAAGCTTGCGCAGTACGCGTCCTATGAAGTCATTTTGTCGTTTTTCTAATTCTATATGGATCTTATTAGAAGACACATAAGCGATTTCCATTCCTGAGAAAAAAGCACTCAAGACCAGCATTAAAACGATGATAAGAATCTGTAGGAGCATTGTTATTTATTGCGTTCTTCAAATCTACGACGAAAACGTCGCTTAAAGAAGAACATAAACACAGCTACCGCTGCCATTCCAAAAAGCATATAGGATTGATTGGGGTTCTTACTTAATTCTATAAAGCCAGTAATTATAAAAGCGGTTGCAAAAATTAAATAAGCATACTCGAAATATTTAAAAAATTTACTCATTGTTTTGATTTTGATATAAAGGTATCGTCTGGATTTCTCGCTTGGTAAATCTTAAGGTCTTCACTTGCGTCCAGAACCGTTGCTGTAATACGTCCTACTTCTTCTTTTGTTTTAGGGTCTTTCAAAACAATTTCAAAGGGTGGTTGGTTGGTAAAAATCCATTTTGCGGTCTGGTCCCAGTACAGCTGTTCTCCTGTAAAGGTATTTCCATCACTGGTGATGATTTTTACATTTCCTTTTAAATCGACCAAATTGGTTTTGTCATACAAAGTACCAGCGTTTGCGGTAATGGTAGTTACCTCTGTTTGATTATTTCTGTATTCGTAGACTTCTACTTTTATTCCATCTGGAAATTGCGTGTATGGGAATTCATCATTAGAAAAGTCCAGCATTTTTTTTCCTTGAAGCGTTAATTTTAATTTGCCGCTGTCGGTATGTTTTAATAGCATGTTTTCTCCTTCACTTGCAGGTTCGTTAGAAGCTATTTCCATTTTTTGAATCTCCTTAAGATTATTATCACACGATGCTAAAAAATAGATCACGGCTAGTGCCGTGATCGTGATTTTTAATATGTGAAAATATGACCTCACTAAAAGTTAGGTATTCTTACAGATTCTCCAACCCAGCAATTAAATGTGATGGTGTCACCAGTATTATAGTTACTGTTAGAAAAGACATCTCTTTTACCAGGTGCAGCACCGTTATATGCCGCTGCAGCTCTTGTTGCATTGCTTTTTAATGAAGGATCTACTCTTGCCGCTTTTTCAGCATAACGAGCAGCTACCCAGTTAACAGCTCTTTTCTCAAATGGATTTGATCCACAGCTACCGGTGCTTTTAGCAATCATTTCTGCAATTCTTAAATAAGGTAATCCAAAAGATGGTCTTAAGGCAGTTGCATTAAGGTATTCTCTTCTAGCGCTGCCATACTGACCTTGACCTCTATAGATATTGCCTTTCTTGTAATAGATAGTGGCTTTGGAATCATTATCTATCCCTAATTCAATGGCTTGATCCCAATATTGAAATTTCTCTTGGGTACTATCTGCGATATTACCCAGTCCTAACGCTGTTTTTGCACTTGGATTAATGGCGTGTAATGCTTTTACAGATTTTATGTAAAGGGGTGCGTCTGTACAGTCTTTCTTTTGTAATCTAACCAACACGTTACTCAACCATTCTTTACTACCTTTATTGATGTCAAACTCTGCATCGTACAAAGGAATTAATTTTTCACAGTCTGCTAGTTCTCCTAGTGTTCCATTTACACTACCCATCACTATACTGTAATTTTTAAGGTTAGCTTCTTGGTACCCGATTGTCTTTTCCTCTTTTTCTGTAAGAGCAATAGTTTCTTGTTTTAGCAGTAAATCGGCTACAACTTTAGATCTTTCGTCTTGAAGAGACTCTATATGACTTGTCAATTTATCATAGATATCAAAAAGTAATTGTAGATCTAATTGACCGACTTCGAACTGCTTTTCAGCAAGCGTAAAGTAGGTGATCATTACTTTAGGATCTGTAAAGTTGTCCTTGTCTTTGTCGAAGTCTCTGTTCAGGATATTGAACTGATCTTCTTGAGTCCCAATATTGTATTTATACATTACAGAAACCATTTCTGTTTCTTTCTTAGTAACGTTAACTAAGTCTGGATACTTTGTAACTTCTGTTTTAAGCATCTTAATCAACCCATCTACATTTTCATTAACATCACCTATTTCGTTTTTCAATCTGTATTCATAAATCATTTCTCCGTACTGGTAGATGGCAGCACTTTGATCAGGACATTTTTCAATTAAAGGTCCTAATTGCTTGTATGCCGCTTCATATCTTTTTGCTTTTGCATCTTCTGCAAATAAGCTTAACATGATATTGCAATCTCCTGCTTCTTGCGCTTTCGCGAAAGCGAAACTAAAAACAGTTAAGGCTATAAGTAGGGTATTTTTAAGTTTCATAATAATGATTTGTATTGTTCTTAATTATATTTTCTTTTAATGAACCAAGTGTCGTTTAGAGATAGTCCAAGGGAGAAGTTAAAAAATGTTTCTCTAATCAGTCCAGCATCTTGAGTACCTCTTTGTCCGAGTTCAAACCCGACGTTTGCGTTTGAAAAACCAGTTCTACGTCCGATAGGTAGTCCTAAACCAAAAGATATGCCAAACTCATTTATACTTGAAGAATTTATACCATCCCCACTCACTTCAAGGCCTAGCT
>Ga0307966_1003509_pt1 | contig 11811 bp, 13 predicted proteins | sample OrgLakmetagen646_FD_203141 | JGI IMG/M metagenome (GOLD analysis project Ga0307966, IMG submission 203141) | Saline water microbial communities from Organic Lake, Antarctica - #646 | ecosystem: Environmental > Aquatic > Non-marine Saline and Alkaline > Saline | place: Antarctica: Organic Lake... | reverse complement strand
AGCTCCTCCCCACCCGGCTGAAGTTGTATGTAACCCTTCTAAGCCCTGAAACACGCATCCACACTCAAACAAAACCCGCAGTACAAGCTTTAATGTAGGTATATAGTAATGTAGGTATATAGTATGATTGTATTTCAAAGCCCTGTTTCGCGCCAAAATCACCCAGAACGCTTCCAATTCTTTTCCAACAATTCATATGTTATTAAAATACTAGTAACAGCATTGGGAGCTCGCTGTGAGGTTATTTTTAGACATGAAATTACCTTAAAAAGGTTAACAATCGCCCCAAAACGGTTAACATTGCAATTGTATAGTACGGCCCGAATTGTTCAATACGGTTAAATACGCGCTAAATACAATACGGCGTATTATGTAAATACACCGTATAAATATCCCTGGGGATTTCCATTGGTGGCTTGTAGGAGCAGTAGCGTAGCATGCTCCAATGGGAAGGGGTCCTAAAAAGGGTAACTGGGTGCGCCCCCATGCTCTCTCAATTCTTTTTCTCACGCACATTGGACCTAAAAACAAAGCAACGATCCTAGCAAATTATTAGCTTCATCAATATACACTGTAACATCTGCTCACCCCTGACCACTTAATTAATTGTTGGTAACCCTGCAACAAAGAAGCTACGCACGCAATAAACGAGTCGAGGTTGATGTACAACTTGCTGGTCGTTTTGGTACAGAATGCAACCCAATAAACAATTGGCAAATTCATTTCTCATACTTACAACATCCTTGCGATCTAAACTTGGCCATTCCTGCTCGATTGTCACCGTGCAATTTGTACAATCGGTTTATTTTGTCTAAAATATAAGAAGATGACGACCCGTATGAGATTCGGCAGCAGCAACTTGCGGCTGTCTCTTGCACATCGGCCCACACCTCCACTTTGTTAGGGTAAGTTATTAAAGGCATCAATTCACCAGGCTCAAGCTCGACATTGCCTGCATCAAATATCTAGGCATACCTATCCCGAAATGTTCTGAGACCCGAGGAAGGTTGCGCTGTGGCAAACAACTGCTAAGAACTTTGTTCAAGATTTATATGTGTGCGCATCAGGGTTGTTCAGTTTGAGGTTCGGCCAAAGGTTGGGTTTGCAAACTTTAACGTATCATTGAACTGAAAAGTGCCGTTCGGAGTTCGGTCAAAGCTTGACGAACTTCTAAAAGTTCATCAAACCTTACAGCATGCTTCTGTCAAAATTGCAAGGGACAGCTGCCTCCCCCAGTTCAGTCCCACTCTTTCCTTGCAGTAAAAGTAACATGTTTAATGATTTATATCTACATTAAATATGATCTGTAATCTGTATCAGGCCAGGAAGTTTCGTTGTCTTGAGGCCAAACTTGTCACACATTTCTGAACTGCTTAGGATTTGTACAACGCGGCACTTGCACTGCACCTGAAGGTTCTCCTTTTTCTGCTCTACAATGATGACATGGTCCCAATCCGGCCCCTTTTTCCTCCTATAAATATTTTTAGGCATACAATTTGAAGGTGGGGGGAGGAGCCCAAGGTCCCCGTTTCCCAAAATTGCACATCGAACCCTTCAAACACTTTGAGAGATCTAGATCTTTCACGAACTTTATCGAACCCTTGCTCCCCCAAAAAACGAACTGAACAACCCTGGTGTGCATGCACCCTTCCAGAGGACAGGTTTACTAGATTGTACGGAGCACCTAGCAAGTACTGAAGGGGGCTAAAGAAAACGACAGTGATGTGTAAAATGCACAATACGAGACAAGCCTTTTTTACCTGTGAACTTGTCTCCTCTCTCGATCCTCTTTAACACGAATGATGCAGCTTTTAGATTTTGAGCTTTGGGCCTTATGCGCTGGGTTTGCCGGGTTCAGCTGGAACCTGTGCGTTGAAAGCAAAGCGTGCCACTCAAGTATATACGTGTCCTTTAAAAGGTGTTGGGGGAAGGTGCATTGCCTGCAAATGAAGATAGGGGACACAGCATGTCTAGGTGAGTGGAGGATGTTTTAAGCTACATCTTCTAGGGCTGGACACCTATACGAGGCAAGCAGGAATAACATAGGATTGATTTGTTCGCATCACCAAGCAGCGCGCGACAACTCCATTTATTAATGGCTGAATTACTCACTCAGATCGGTCCAGTTTTTTAAGGGCAGTTGCCATGCCATTTGCGGTTACGTAGTCAGCGTGGCCTGTGCCGTTGCCATCTGCGTGTACCTGCAATATGTAGATAGGATAATAGAAATACGCTGAAGAAGGTCAAAGTCTCAAAGCACATCCATTGCATGTGCTTGCAACAGCTTCACCTACTAAACTTACTCATTAATCAGTTACAGACACATTGTCAAAAAGCTACACATACATACCTGGGCATTAAGTACTTCACCGGCATTTCTCATCTGTAAATGTGCAAATGTGTGTGTCTGTGTGTATGTGTGTGTGTTTGTGTGGTTCTGTGTGTGCTTATGTGTGTGTTCGTGTATAAGTGTGTGTGCGTGTGCATGTGTGTGTATGCGTGTGCGTATGTGTGTCTGTGCATGTGTGTAGATGGGAAAAGCACACCTGGCAAGTTGCATTATTAAAACCTGCCTGACAGAGTCAATCATCAACAACCCCTCCTTTCATAAGGAACCTGGTACCGTGCCTGCCTGTGCATCCAGCACAAATCATACAGCTGTCCCGTCAGATAAATGCAAAGCTGCGCAAGTACTGAATGGATGAGTAGGGTGTGAGCACATCTTGCAAAGCACATTGCCCCAAAAACATGTGAAGGAGCACCCAACGCACATGGTCCTTGAGATCCTGCCATGCCGTATTTGGCGGAAGGCCGAAGACGAGGACTCGATGGTGAGGATGTGGGGGGGGTGCAGCAGTACTGCACCGCACAATGCAGCAGTAGAGCAAGGTGTGTGCAAAATAAGTTGCTGTGAGTCACACTGGCTTTTGTGTGCATTCTACACAGTAGTGGTAGGTACATCATGGCAGATTTCTCCTGAAACTGGTAAAGTGCACTTGCAGTACATTTTTGTGCATCCTAAGCGCTCTCAGAATAAGCTGGTGCAAAGTAAGGTCGCCTATAAAGACAATGGGAACCCTGGACCATAGTGCCACATCTGAGACCCACTGCATGCCTGTGCAACTTGACCTACTGAAGCTGTCAGGATTCAGGTCCAAAATGCACGAACGCTTATGTGCAGTAATTAAGAGAGTAAAAAATATTTCCAGGTTTTGATTGGTGCTATTGCCACAATGAACATCGGCAGCAAAGCAGGAACAAAGAGAAAAGAAAAAGAACGCAGGTAGTACAAAAACTACCGGCATGAAACAGGAAAGGATATTTGCTTTGTGTCCTGCACCTTCCAGTGGATGCAAAGCCATACAACATTCCACCTGGAGAATAAAGGAGAATGACCTATCAATGGGGATCAGTTGGTTGGGAGGCAGAGGCCTGCACAACACCAGGAGTTTTGCTTATGTCCTGCATTCAAAGTCGCATCTGTTTTGTATGATTTATGTTCAGCAGCGGCAGCAAAGCAGAGTGAATAGGGTCAGAAGGGGGAGCAGAGAAAGAGAGAGAGAGAGAGAGAGAGAGAGAGAGAGAGAATATAGCGCACAAAGCACGCACCCGCGCACACTCCTAGCTTGCCGGGTGGAAGGTGGTGGACAGTGTAACCCCTTAGTGCCATGGCAGATGTCAACCTGCAAGCACAATTGGCATTCGATTGCCATCTTCACCATTGACTCGTGTGCGTGTGCGGAGGTTGGCCAAACTAACATACGGGTGTCTGGGGCAGGAGAGTTTATAATTGAACAATCACAGTGTATTTAATGCCATACGTTGTGTTTGTAGCTTGACTCACAAGTTCCATCCACACATAAAAAAATGTCAACTCTGTTATTTTGCGATGGGAAGCCAGACAGGCGCTTTACACTTTCAAAAGACATTGCAAATGGTCGTAACCCCCCAAGCATTGCTTCAAAAAAGGGAGATATTGCTGCCCGGACAGCGTAGAAAGTGCCAATTTAGGCTTAATCAAACCTGCAACCCCCAGACCACTAGGCTTTCAGGGCAGCTGCCCTGAAACAGGTCCACTTTCAAGTAATCTTCTTTTCATCATACAAGCACGTATGTAATCTCCTCCTGACTCATGCTGTGATCATTACCAGCGGCATCCTTGTTCATTGTGATTTCAGCGTTTGGGTGCCTTCAATACAGTCTCTTTCTCTGCCAACCCAAAAATCCCAAGCCTGAGTTTGGTAGGTGTGCCTTTTAATTTAGCAAGGCACTCTTTTTGTTTAATTCATGGAAAGCGCTGATTCCGCCGGGGCGCCTGGAGGGAGACACGGCGTAATTACCAGCTCACTCTCCCCATTTGAGACCAGTGCAAAGCACAAGATACCAGGGAAGATAGCGAGGCAATAATCATATCTGTTAAAGAACTTGCCCTGAGACGGTGGTTAAAAAAGTTGAGTCCGTCCTGGGCTTCAATTGCAGCCAATGCGGAGCGGGGGCCGTCGTACTCTGTGGGTGGTTGTCATGGTCAGTAGCATCGTTACAGAAGTTGTTAGCACAGGCAGCCATTTGCATGATGTACAGTACGCATAGAGTGTCATAATGATGCTTTAATAATAGGGAAACCTTAGAAGGTGGTGCGTGAACTACCCTGACGACCATGGACAGCTGCAAGTAGGTGAGGCAAAATCACACCTACGAAAGCAAAGCTATTTGAGGATTTGTTTCCATTCTTCAGATCCATGCTGATAATCTTTCCGTACTGTAAGTAGGCAAACAAGGAGAAGACGTAAACAAGTGTTTTTAGGTGGTCATGCTTCTTAAGTGCAAGGGCAACGAGGCAAGGGTGCGGGCCAAATGCAGGGCGTTGTGACACGCGTTCAAACTCATGAAACGTAGCACTTGCGTTCACGTTGTCATGCTTACCGCCCTAAAAAGGTCCTCCACTTCCTCCTCCCTGACATCCAAGGGAAGGTTTTCAACATACAGCCTAGCACTCATTAGCTATTGAAAAACCATGTGGCAGTTTGTAAATGAAAAGTGAGAAAATTATTTGAATAAGAATTAGCACTTTCTCCAGTTTCTAATGCAAAGGAAAAGGACAGCATGAGTTCCTCAAGCTATGAAGACCAGACACACCTTACGTGGTAACAAAAGCGGGCACCCATGCAAGCTTCCTGGTGTATGTGTTAGTCCTCCAACTGGCCAACATACTGCTTGTTATGGTACAGGTTTGATCCCAACTACCCGCATGCGCTGAACCAGTTCAGTATCTTGCACTACTTTGAGCTCTCTCCCTTTTTCGACCGCGCCTGCAACAACACCATCGCCAGGCAGCAAGGCCACGACCCAGCAGTGCCGGGTGCCCTTGAGTAAGTGCAATCCTGGCACTCACGCTAGGTTCTTGCACATACATAAGCATGCGCGCTCACGCACACACACACACACACACACGCACACACAGATACAGACACGCACACACACACACGCACGCACACACACACACACACACACACACACACACACACACACATGCACACACGCACACACACACGCACGCACACACAATCACACACACCAACACACACAAACACACAAACACACACACACGCACACAAACACACACAAACACAAACACAAATACACAGACGCACGCAAGCGCACACGCACGCACTCGCACAAGCACACGGAAACACGCACATGGAAACACGCACATGGAAACACACACGCATACACACATACACGCACACAAACGAACCCGGGCACAAGCACGTTGACCTCCTCTTTGCTATGAAGTTTGGCTTGTGTGCCCAACCTTGTACCACAATGTATGCTAAGTACAAGCCATCCTTAGCTTTGTGTTGAGCAACCTGGAGAAAAGGTTTTGTACTGACTGGCAGAAATGTGTGCGCACGCGCTTCTCCAACTGTTCAAGACGGAACCTCAATCATCTCATACACACTTGCCACCTCTGACTTATGTGACCCTCTCCCTAGGTTTGCGGTACCTCAGGGGGGCATGGAATACGTGCTGGAGCTAGTTCAGGTGCCCCATTTGTTTGTGATCCGCAAGCAAATACGCAAGGGCCCGGATGTAGCCGCCCCTGGGGCGCTTAACACTTTGGCCTACTACTACGTGCTGGACAAGTGAGTGGTCTTTTGCCTAGGCCAGCCATGACTTAGGCCTAGCCTTTAGACGGCCTTTGGTCGGCAATTGCAGGTGGCTCCCTGTCTGCGTGATTCAGGTGGATGGGTGCAAAAGGTTCTCTAGTTACGATAGGTTCTCTAGGCGATAACCAAGGTTCATCATCTGATTTGTGCTTTCTCTGTGGGCTTGTGTGCCACTTTTGTGAGGCACACCACACATCTGAGTGGATACTCGCAAGCGCACACGCTCAAATAAAAGCAGGTTGACTAGCTGCAATGGCATGTAGGCACTCTCTTGCCAGCATACTCATGAAAATCACACAACACAGACTCTTGATAAAGGGCCCACTGAAACATGCTCACGCACGCACGCAAGCACACACACACGCACACACACACACACTCTCTCTCTCTCTCTCTCTCTCTCTCTCTTTTATCAGCATGCCTCATTCACCAGGCATCCTAGAACAATTTAAGATGGCCTTGCATCATCCGTTTCCAGGAGCATTTAGTCAAAACCCTCCAACACACACGCACACACACATACACACACACATACACACACACACGCACACACATACACACACTCACACACACAAGACACACATACACAGGGTGGTGTACCAGGCTCCCTCGCTGCATGCGGTGCTCACCAGCCGCATCAGGCGCTGCACGTGGGGCTTGCATCAGGGTTTCGTCAAGCTGCAGGTGCGGCAAAGTGTGGGGCTGTGTTTGAGGGGGCAAATTTTTTTTGCCAGTCTGGCTTGGAAACGTCCAATTGGAAGGGCTGCTGCTACTGCTGCAGCTCACAACACAGATTTTCAGAAATCTCAGGTAACTGTATAATCAAAAGGTTTGGAGGGCAGGATGGTGTACATACACGTTGTTTGCACAATATACAATTTGTGTAGGGATGACGCTGCACCTCTGAATTGTAAACTATTTTTATCCGTGTGCTCCATTCGACCCAAGTCCTGCCTTTACTCTTTTCATTTATTACACGCCTTCCCTTGCAACTCAATAAGGGACACCTTCACAGGCAAAGCCTCCCTTTGATTCGCAAAGCTTCGACCCTCAGATCATGTGGCACTTAGAGAATTATTTCCTTGAATTATTGCGTCTTATGAATGCAGACCATGCCCCTCCCTTGACATTTGTTAGGCCAGAATATTTTGCAATCAGATTGTCCCGCACCTCTTGCATCCCTCCCCCCTTTAAAAACCTCCACCTCACGCCATCACCTCCTCCTCCGCTGCGCACCGTGAATGCTGAATAATTTAAACAACGCAGCGTCAGACCGCCTGCCACTCTGGGTTTCCCTCAGGCTGATCTGGATCCATTGAAAGCGCAGCTGAGGAAGCGTGACAAGCTGCTGCAACAGGAGCGAGAGCAAACAACAGCTGGGGGCGAGAAGGTAGACACTCCTGCTGAGGGTGCTGGTATCGATAGACCCTCCGCTGCAGCTGCGGAACCACCGATGCCGATGAGACCACCAACAGCACTAACAGCAGGACCAGCATCACCAACAGCACTGCCGACGAGACCACACACAGCAGCAGGAACCGCAGTGCCTCCCATGCCTACTGTGCAGAGGGTGAACGCAGCCGACGCAGCGCAGTGGCGGAGGACGGATAACATCATCATGGCCGTGTTAAGCAGGTCAGTCTTGGTTCATGGGTTTCACCCGCGTCAGTGAAAGTAGCTAAATTCCAAGAATTCCAACACTGTCTTTGCCGAGAAGCTACAGCAAGAAGTGGTAGCCGACAGCAGAAGACAGAATGGGTCATGTTATACGCACCGAGCACATGTTCAATAGTCACGTGCTTTTATTTTGACCCCATTCTTTCTGGCCAAACTTGTGTGCACGTGCTTCAAAAGCTGGGCTGAACGAAACACAATCGCAGCATCATCTGGTCACAAAAGAGGGTGTGGGTAACAACATGCGGTACCGTTTTGTGCCGGTTGCTTTGCCTGCTGCCGGGCGCGTTTTGTGCGTATATGTGCTGCTGTGCTCCTTCCTTGCTTCACAGGTATGATGTGCCAGAGATGCCTGCCAGCTACTACCTCACGCCTAGGCCAGGTTACGCAGGCGAGACAGAAATAAAAACGGAGGTGCAGCAGGCGGAAACAGAGCTAGGGCGTGAAGGAGAGGGAGCAGCTGGGGGGGTGGATTTGCAGCAGCAGCAACTGGCTCAGCAGCCGCAGCAGTTGCAGCAGCAGCAAGCTGCTGCAATTCAGCCGGCAGTTCTGCAGCAGCAGCCTCAGCAGCCAGTGCAGCAAGAGCACCAGCAGCTGCCCGGGGGGAAACAAGAGGTTGATGACGTGAGTGTTGGAGTCACAAGCGCAGGGTTGTCTAGGAGGTATAAAGGCGAAGACACGGGCTCTTTATTCTACGGTGGAATTATACCAAAGCGAAAGAGGACTCGTTTGGGAGCGATGCCGTCGTAGGTCTTACTTACTTCCATTAGAAAGTGTACATTCAGAATGTGTACAAAAAAAGCAACAGGTTGCTTCGTGTGTCTTATTCAAGCAAATACTACCCACGCTGCTTCAGCCATGTCTTAAAAGTCTTACTACCATCCGTCTTTTTTTCCACATTTCTGGATTGTCAAACAATTTTTAATAAACCTTTCCCTGTTATACCTCCTCTTTCCTTTATAATTTTGCTGGATGTTAACATTGCCAGCGTATCTTTTCCTTTCCTGTTTTTTCTTTTCCCCTTCGCCCTCCTTTACATTTGTGGAGGGGTACAATGTACAATGACTCCTTGCTTGTCTGTCTGGTCATGTCTGTGCAAATTCCTTCCGGCATAGACAATGAATGAATACAAATACTTAAACGATCACAACAGGAGCCTGTTAAAAATCCCTTGTGTAGTACACAGTTGAATGTAAATGTTGGGCCCCCCAAACCTTCCTTCCTGACCCCCCACACTAATAAAAAGGGTACCTGCTCAAAACTCAAGCAGCTATCTGCCTGCACAGTTCCCATGCCAGTTCCCACGCCCGGTCATTTAATACCTGAAGAGTTATAGGTCAAAAACTAATATGCGCACGCTCACCAATCGTTTAGTGCACAAATCCAGCGATAACCATTGCCAAAGCATATATTTCATGCAACTTATGTATAATGCAATATGTAAATTGCAAGTTTGAAATCAATTGCTGGCATATTGCCTGAAGACACCCCACGGTCTACTCGGGTGCATTCCATGCATTTCTGTGGCCGGGCACCCAGACCCCCTTTAATCAATCACCCAACAAGGGTACCAATCGAACGGGCTGAGGATTCCATATAAATATTTATTATTTGCTGGAAGATAAATTCTGGAGACCCCCCCCGCTACCCGTTGTAGTCCAGAGGCTGGCCTCTAAGAACGAGAGTCGTTCGTATGAGCTCCGAGCATAGTCGAACTAGAATACTTTAGCAGTTTAATTGTTTCATTTGCCTTTGTCGATCATCAAAATGACTTGAGTCCCAAGAATCGCACTGAAAGATTGCACGCAACATAAATTGTTTCTTAAAATAAATCAATATGAATTTCTCGAAAATTTCTGCCTGCCTTTCTTTCACGAGTCAAACATCTTTGCTGCATGCATCCTCCAGCTCGAGGCAGGCTGTACTCAGGGGGGGAGGGTTCTTTACTGAGCAAAGGTCTGTCATAGTTAACTGTGCCGCGTTCAAGCGTAACTCAAGTAATTCAACCGGGAGCAAACCAAGGCTACAGCAACGGAGCCAGCAACAACAACAACAACAACAACCGCAACAGCAGCAACAGCTTCACCTCTCTGCTGGTGAGCATCTATCAGAGCAACAGCAGCAGGAACGGAGCGTCCAGCGACAGATCAAGAGCCTTGACACCAATGCCCAGTCACAAGAGGCAGAGTACAGACAGGCATTACTGGCAGCCAGAGTGACAGCAAAGCAGCAGGTTCAATTGGAAAGCTACCTTGACTATCTGCTGGAAACGAACAAGGTCATGAACCTCACTGGTGAGTTGCATGATTTCTTTTCAAGACAGGCGTGTGGAAATGTGCCTTTCTACTTGACTTTCCTTGACCACATCGTCGGGTTGCTATGGTGTTCTAGGCTTGCTTCTCCGAGCCCCCGGTTCTTTGCCTGCGTTCTTTTAAAATTAAGCGTTACGCAAGCTAAAAAGCCCCCCCTGCTCTACATGTTACCACCTTTTATCTGTTGCACTAGCAAGTACCAGTCCAGCAATTTTGTGTTTAGACTCTTTTGCTTCTCCACCGTTTTGTTCAATGGCATCATAGGAGTTTAGGACCTCCTGTGTGCCACGTGTGTGCGAGCTCATTATATGTGGGTTTGCCACGGCCTCAAGCTACTCCTTGTACGAGCAGCCCTCTTTAAATTGCCCTTCTTGATCAACTTCTATTGCCGCAAAATCGTTACACGGTGAACAGCATGATTTTGGTCATCTTGCAAGGTTATCTCAAAGTTTTAAGCCACCTCATTGACTTGTCTGCCACAGCTGTACGCGACCGCACTGAGGCCCTCGTGCGCCATTTAGCGGACAGCCTCACCCTCCTGCCTGTCATTGAGCACCATGTGTTGCACACGGCCACGGGCAGGCAGCCACAGCAGCCACAGCAGCAGCAGCAGCAGACGCCCACCACTTCTGTTCATGCTTCCTCCCCATCACTTCCCTCTTTGGCAGACAGCTCTCAAGCTCTCAGAGTCATTGATGTTGGAACAGGTGAGGGGTCAGAGTTTAAAAAACGTGGGGATGTTTGGATGGAACAGGACGGGGGAGGGCTGGTGGGGGCGAGCAGGTGGAGATGGAATTAAGGGAATGAGAAACGAGTAGGGTTGGCCAGAATTGTATATATACATCATACATGACCGTATACTTGGTGGTTTCCATGCCAAAAGTACCGTATATGCACCGTAAATATAGGGTTCTGGCCAACCCTAAAAATGAGGCTCAGGCAAGGCCACATTCACACATTTACTTCTATGGCGAGCGTCTGCACGCTCATACTAGCACACAGTCGCAGATGGCTGGCAAAGCTTACAGCTTGCACGCGTCTTGCAAACTTTCTGTAGCTGCTACTTTGTTACGTCTTACAAGTGTGGATAGTATATTACTGTCTGCAGCGTATTGTAGTTAACCCTGATGTGGTCCAACACAGGCAAATTGGCAGTCTCCAAAAGCCAAAAGGTTTGACACAGGCCACCTTTGTTGCCTGGTTTGCTTCTGTGACGCGATCCCTCTGAAAATTACATTCCTCAGGGTCCATCTACCTCCATACTACAGTTTTCATCCCACTGGACGCTGCTCAGGTGCTGTTCGCTTGGCAGCATATTTTTTTGTGCTCACAATTCACACTGTGCACGCTGCTCAGGTGCTGGATTGCCTGGCATGGTCCTGGCTGTGATGCGACCTCATTGGCGCATCACCCTCCTGGACTCCCTGCGCAAGAGATGTGACTTCCTGGCCCGGGCAGCAGAGGTTGCAGGTGGGGCTGGTGTGATGTGCAGGGTTGGCCAGAGCCGTATGCATACGCCGTATATCACCGTGTATAAGGTGATTTCCCTGCCGAAAATACCGTGTGTACACTGCATGTATATAGTTCTGGTTGACCCTAGTGATGTGTGGTGTGTGCGCTCTTACGGGAGGGCACGTGACACACACAAGGGAGGGGGG
>Ga0307966_1003508_pt1 | contig 11812 bp, 8 predicted proteins | sample OrgLakmetagen646_FD_203141 | JGI IMG/M metagenome (GOLD analysis project Ga0307966, IMG submission 203141) | Saline water microbial communities from Organic Lake, Antarctica - #646 | ecosystem: Environmental > Aquatic > Non-marine Saline and Alkaline > Saline | place: Antarctica: Organic Lake... | reverse complement strand
ACACACACACACACACACACACACACATGTATAAGCGCGCACAAAGCACACACAAGTTGCCAGTTCACAGCGCAAAAGGCTTCGCCAACTTTTCAGCATCGCTTGCGATGCTTCCCCCCACTTGTCTTTTGCAAGTGTGCTGAAGTGTGCGAGCTGCGCTTGAGATACAGGGACCTTTTTGAAGGAATGTTTAAGACTCTGCGTGCGTTTGCTCCTTCGAGCTCTGAATTTATTTTTTTCTTGGCTTGTCATCACAGTAAAACTGATTTTGAGATCAATGCATTCCTGAATCAAGACTCATACAGACTCCTCAAGTTTGTGTCAGATTTAGTTTCAATTTTCGACACTGGTTGATTTTTTTTCACTAGCCAATTGCCATCAGCCAGAGTCTCGGGCTGTAGGCCATCCTTGTAACCCCTTGTAACCCCTTGGAAAGGGCACGTCTAGTATGGACAAGTTTAGCAGCAAAGTTCACAGAGTGCACATGGAGGTTGGAGGCAAGCTTCTGAACTCTTTGAGAATCGAGACCCAGTTCTTTTAAAGGCTTCAGAGGCCTAAAATGAGCACCTGCGGTTAAAGTTTGGTGAAAGCGATTTCAACCGCATGCGCTTGAAGTTATTTAAGCCATGTTTCAACTGCATCTCAATTGAGCCAGGAAATTATGATGATTGCAAAAATACTAGAATCATTTTGGATCTGCAAGACAAACGTGGGGGGATCCAGCCAGTGTCTGACAAATCACCACTCTCTTCTGTTTTTATTTTGCACATATTATTACTAAGAATGTCTTATCGATGTGTTCATTGACAACCAACTATGAAATGAATGCTCGATTGTCATGAAAATAATGCTCGCGAAGCTAAAGTTGGGAGAATCAGGGACTGACCAAATAAATAAGCAACGAAAGAAGATAAGAATAATGGTGGAAAATAATGTGTCACGCGCGTACCTTATTGTTTGTGTAATGTCAGGAGGGTTGAGAGAAACTAACAAGGATTGTCAAAATGAAGTCTCAAACAGGTGTTGCTTTGGCAAACACAAACACAATCCCTGCCGCCAGACCTATAGCTATGCTCAGCAGGTTTCTCCATCCTGAGCTTTCGTCAAAAAGGATTATGCCGGCTGTAGCAACTATCACTTTGTTCATGCCCCCTGTCAGGCTGTAGAGCGTGGCTGTCGATGTCGACATGTACCACAGGCTGGTGTAGCTGATGGCGCACCTGTAACCACACGTAGAAGATAATTTTGCATGGACACAATATTTTACGTGTGCAACAGGCTGGTCTGATGGCCTATTTTGCAGAAAGTAAAAGCTAGCATTCACAGCCTGTGCCGGCAGATGAAGTGAGGCTAAAGACAAGCACATCGTTAAAAGCTGTATTTGCTGACACAACGAAGTGATGCCATTCCAGTCCCAGAATGTCTGTGTTCCCAATATATGTGTACGGAGTAGTCTGTAGGATAAACGAGTTCTTGGGCTCGCAAATTAGCTTCACAGTCCATTTGTGCTTATAATTCCGAACAAGTGCAAAGAACATACATGAAAGAACAGCCTCCACTTACCCAAGTACAGCACCAATGAAGGCCACCACCTGGAATTTGGGATTGTTAAATGCTGGTCCGTACAATACCTGGGAGTGCAGTGCAGGGTGTAGGGTATGAAGTATGGAGTATGGAGGATGGGGTATGTAGGTAAGGAGGTATGTAATGCAGTATATAGTATGTAGTATACAGGCAGGTAGATTCTAGTGTAGTATGTAGCATGTGGTATGTAGTATGTAGTATGCAGCATGCAGTATGCAGTATGCAGTATGTAGTATGCAGTATGTAGTATGTAGTATGTAGTATGTAGGCAGGTATGTAGTGAAGGGTGCACTTTGCAGGCAAAGGATGCACATTAACATAGCAGCATACCAAAGAGAGGAAATATGGAGACGTGAGCTATAATGGACTTTAGAACTATGCATGCCGGTATCATGCTGATGGCAATTGCAAAGCAGTAAAGGCGTGGGCAGTGGTTTTGATGTACGTTATACACATATGCACACACGCATTTCTTTTACACAAGCTGTTTCACACTCACACACACACGCGCATACACACGCACATACACACACATACACACACATACACAAACATATACAAACTTACTTTTGGAAACTCCCCAGAGGCAAGTGCAAGTAAAGCTATGGGCGGCAGGCTCAGCATGTTGTTGTAGTACACTAAACTTAATTCTGTCATTGGCTTGCTATCCCCTGCTGCGGGCTGCAGCGTGTTGAGCACTTTGGAGAGGTAGAGGGCATACCTGGACACAACGTGTTCCAATCCAGTGTGTGTGTTCATGTGAAGGTGCGTGTGTATGTTCACTTTCCTGTACATGTATGTCTACATGTGCGTACTTTTTGTGTGTATGCATGTGCATCGTGTATCATATACTCATGTGTTTCCATGTACAAACGCAGATGTGCGTGTAGTAATTGTATGTACGTGGACAACAGCTGCCTAAACCCCTTCTGCACATGATTTTATTGAATCATGCAAGGCGGGAAAGCAGTTTAGGTTTGTTATGCAGGCCCTTACCGAGCTGTTTTGGAACAAACATGGCACAAACAATGCAAATGTGGACAGTGGCAGGTGTCGCCTGTGAGCTCAGGCAGTGGCATGCGCTATGCAATTGATTAGGTGTAATTGGTGGGCACTTGTCGGTCAATGGCCAACATAACTTCCTGGCCGCCTGCCTGCAGCGCATGGCCTGTCAACACTAGGTGCAACCATGGACACGCGAGGGTTTGTCTTCTGCACCCCCTCCTCTACACTTCCCAGTCTTTTACTCTTTCATGTACACCACCCAGACACCCCCCTCACCCGCTTGTGAAAAAGCAGTTGATGATCTGCCAAGAGTAGCCAGACCACGAGAAATTGGCGTCCGTCATCCCGCCTGAGCAAGCTGAGAGGATCATGAGCAGAATGCAGGCCCATATGCCCAGCCCGTAACGCTTCCCGAAGAAAAAGTAGTCACCCCCCATGGTGGTCAAGCTGCTCAGGTTTTTGAGCACCGTAAACATGCCTGTGTGCAAGCAGTGTGAGTGAGTGCATGTGAGTGTGTGAGAGTGTGGGTGCATGCTGGTGGTGGTTGCTGTATGCCTCTTGGAATAAGCATGCTTTGTTGCTTTTTGTGCTTGTTGCTTCTGCTCGAAAGGTGTGCACGCACACACAGCTGTGCGTGCATGCTTGGGAGTGCTGTCTTTGTCCTGTAGGGATTGTGTCCTTATAGGAGCAAGTGCTTACTTTGTGTTGTTCGTACTTTAGCAGAGGGGGGACACTGAGGCCCAAAATGGGTATACTTATTGCATGCTCCTAGGGTATGGCTCCCATAGGTTTCAAGCTCAGCTCTCATTTGCAGATTTCAAAGAGGTTAAGCTTGAAACCTGCAAATTATGGGAGCCATACCTAATCGGCCGCGGCGTGAACCGTACTTTTTGAGCAGCCATATGCTGTATCTGACCAGCCAGCGCAACAAACCCGGTGATTTTTTGTGATTTTTAATGTTTTGGAATTCTTAGAGTAAATAAAGATCATTGCAAGAGAAATGGGGCAAAAAGTGGTTGGCAAGATATGCAAATCAATGCGCCACTCCCCCTGGAAAGCACCCATCTAGGGTACAGGTGCACGACGTGTGCCTTTAGTCCTGTCATTCTGTACGCAGGGCGACTTGTCTATATCTGAGCACATTGTTTTGGCTTTTGCCCAGTGTCCCCCCTCTGGTACCGTAGCACGGGATGTCTGTTGGATAATGTGGTTTGCTGCCTTTCTGTGTAAGCGCTAGTAACTTTCAGCTCTTGTACTTCACAATCAGTTCTTTTGGAGCATACTCAATCTAGGGTTACAATTATTTAAACGCAGCAATTGATCGCACTTTCACGCACTAGCAAAGGTGAGCTGCATGAGTATGGTAGTTAAGCCTCAAGCCAACAAGTGAGGTACATTTGTACATTTGCAGTGAGTGTGCAACAAACGAGAACAAAACCAAACAGCAACATAACATCTGGGCAGTGGTGATGATGTTGTGATTCGTGGCTAAGAAAGAATGCACTCTCCCTACTTGTTTCCACCCTCGTCAGCTCTCCTCACTCACCCACGCCGACTAGTTTCAAGGCAAAAAAGCTGCTGACAATCATTCCTGCAGTGCAGGTAGCAAATTGGCAAGGTCAGTAGGGGGCAGAGCGTTTGGGTGAGAACAGCTGGAACCTGCATTTCTTTGCAAGACAGCTGCCGGTGATCACTCTTGTAAATATGGAGCGTGCATTTCACTGTGCAGACCATTTTTTTTCCAGGGGGTAGCGGAGGGCGTGGCCGTGAATCTGTATTTTGTCGAAGCTCATACCGAAAGCAGCCCTTGAGACAGATGTGTGATGTGTGGTTTAACTTTTGCCTCAGGGACAGCATATACCTACAAATATCAACACACCAACTTATCATTATTTAGTGCTATAGGGCCTGACCGCATTTGCCTAACCAGCCCTCTCTCAATTGGCAATGAGTAGGGTTGGCCAGAACCATACATATATATACAAACGGTATTTATGCAAAATTTTTGGCAGGGAATCACCAGATATACGGTCATGTACAGTGTATAGCATATAGGCGGTATATCACCGCTTATCGTCAACATTTCTGACCCCATCGCGGTGTGTCGGGAGCAATTAGATAATTAAGTGACAAGGGCCTTGCGAAGCTCGCACTGGGATTAATCAATTAGATTTAAGTATGAACGGGGACAGGCTGGAAAAGGCTCCCAAGCCGCACCTCAAGGCCCCCAAAGTGGACATACAGATTGGGAGGCTGGCCCTCTCTTGGTGAGGAAGGACACCAAGAGGAAGGGCGTCTTCAATCCCTTCTCATGCGCATGCACGCACCACGTACGCGCACACGCACCCGCACGCACACATGTACGCACACATACACACGTATGCACGCACACACATACACAAGCACAGGTACACAACGCACACATACGTATACACACGCACACACGTACGCAACGCACGCACACATGTATGCGCATACACATATACATACGCGCATGCACACACACGCACGTACGTGCACAAGCGCACGCACGCACACATTCGCATGCGCACACACGCATGCACGTGCAGCTCAGAGGGCCATGCATAGGTCGTATTAAGGTAAAAATAAAGATTATATGGCCCTCGCATAAGCTCGCATTGGAGTTAATTAACTGGTTTTTTCAAACCTTGCATTGGTCAACGGTCTGTACGATACACACAGGCTAGCCAGTCCTAGCAACAAGCCAACCAGAGCAGCCTGTTGCTGCATGCGTTGTGGGCGGCAAGAGGCATGTTTTACCACATACATGAGCATACACAGGCAACGCGGAACTGCATTAGCAAGCGTGCAGACACACTCACACACGCATCTACACAAGTACATGACACTCCCTGCAGCGACCCACCCACAAATAGAAGATTCACAGGCATCCATCTCCACACGATACTCCAGCGCAATGGTTCTACATGATAGCCTATGCTGCTCATAACCTGCAGCAGGTGTTTGGTTAGGGTTGGCCAGATTGGTGTACATATGTACATAGTAACGATGTATTAGATGTATTAGAATAATTCCTGTGTTAGTGTGTGTGTGTGTGTGCGTGCACGACTAAGGCCAACCCTATTCGTATGTGTGTACTGGGTAATACGAGATATTGCTATGTTTGTGCAATGGGTGCAAACATAAAAATGTGGGTATGCTAGTATGTGTGCGTGTTTAAGTGTATGCATACATATGCTTGTAAATCGTAGGTAAAGTGCGCTTGCATGTCCCAATGGGAAAGGCAACTTCGACATACTGGCATCCTTCACCCATACCTTGACAAACGCCACTGCGAGAAGGCAATGGAACAGCAGAAGTGAGCTTGGGCATTCAAAGTTGAAGCCACTCAGGGCATGCTTGTTGAACAGAATCATGGCTGAAGAGGCAAGCACGTAGGCAGACCCCGCGATCCAGCTCTGCGAAAAGGAGGTTACCATCTCGTGGTGCTTCAGGTCAAGCCCTCCGTGATGAGCTGCAGCGGAGGAGGGAAGGAGGCTCGCACGTGCGACCTCTGGGTCATCCACGGCACGCAGCTTGTGCGTGCTGCTCAGGCCCTGCTTGCGTGCATGTGTGTGTATGTGTGTGTGTGTGTGTGTGTGTGTGTGTGTGTGTGTGTGTGTGCGTGCGCATGTGTGCGTGTGTGTGTTTGGAAGGATGTGTGATTGTCAGTAGGTATTCGTGTGTCTGTTGTGCATGTGTGCGTGTGCGCACTTGTGTGCGTATGTATTGCATGTGTATGTGTGTATTGCGTGTGTGTATGTGTGTATGTGTGTTTGTGAGTCTGTGTGTGTATTGCGTGTGTGTACGTGTGTGTGTTTGTGTGTTCATGTGTATGTGTATATGTGTAGGTATGTGTATAGGTATGTGTGTGCGTGTGTGTGTACGTGTGTGCGTGTGCGTGAGACTGCATGTGTATTGTGACCTACCTCCTTCGGCATCCCCTAGAAATTAGAAACGAATTTTAGAACATTGTTTCTTTCATTTTTAAATTGTGTATTTTGCAAAGCTTGCCACTCTTTTGCAACATTAATATGAACACACACACACACACACACACACACACACACACACACACACACACACACACACACACACACACACACAACACACACACACACAAACACACACACACACACATACACACATACATACACACATGCACACGCATTCGCATGCGTATGCTCAGCCCTTCTGTGAGCTTGTAAGTCTTCTGCTTCACATCCGCATGCTCTAGCTCGATGCTTTGGCATATATATCACATTAAAATGTTATAACACCCTGAATAACTATGAAAGCAGTTTCGGGGAGCCCTGGAGAATTTTACAGGCTGTTCCGGACCCCCTGATTAATTTGGGCACCCAGTGTACTTCCCTGATTGGAATAACTGTAGCACAGTTCTGATTTAGACGTAGCTGCGTGCCATCTTAAAGATGACAGTAAAGAGAAGTCTATGCTTCCAGGAGTATAGTGTTGGCTAAGGTGGCTGACTGGTAAGCTAACCATTGTAAGAAAAGAAGCGGGACTGTCAGATCTTTGGAAGGCATTTTTTATGATTTGGAGCTCAGCATCTTTCCCTGTTGCACGTCTTGTACTTAGAAGTGACGGTAATTTGCTTGATCTGACAGCGACTTGTTTTCTCCTTCTGGTACTTTGTAGAACCTGTCTGATTAAGCCTGTTTTGCCTGCTGGTATGGAGTTCTTTTACAATACTCGGGGGTACCAAGGTGCTTCTTTTCCTGAATTAATGTGGGGAGTGGGTTTCACTGCCTGCGTAGTTTTTCTGCGGATTTTACCAAGGAGAATCTCGGGCCTACATTCCTCGTCAAGCTAATTATCAGGTTGCTCACCTAACCATACAGCTAGCTTCTCTATCTTTTGAGGCGATCAGACTAAAAAGGAAAAATCAGGAACAATGCAGCTAAAAAATAACCACCACAGTTATAAGGCAGCTACTTTAATACCAATTACAATTAAACTCCTCCACTACGCAATGCCATTAATACTTTACCACGATACTACCCCCTCACAATTCCCTCCTTTCATTGGCCACCCGACTTCTTTGCTTCCAACCCCTCCAAGTAAGTAACAATGCCCTTTTCCCCATTGCATTTAGCTGCGTCGACCGGCTTTTGCTGGTTTTTGTTGAGGGCCACCTGCACAAAACATATGAGTGTGAATCAGAGCCCCTCCGCCAATGCCAGAACAAGCAACGTGCAAGTGTAAAGCCCATTAATTGACATGCAAGCTGGTGCTCGATGATAAGCATCAGCAAAGACGCTGCACTTGAGAGTTGTACACACTACATATGGGCAGTTGTGCAGGCACTTATACTTGCAACATGGTTTTTAAAATACAGGCAAATCACCATCCAGTTTCGCCAGTTGTTACCCTCAGTTCAGTAAATTTTGCTAGACGTCAAAAATCTATGGCTTAAGCTATTAGCAAGATTTCCATAACAAGCCCAATTCCCAACTCACCAGGTCAGCTCCAGCTGCCAGCAAGATCTCGGCAATCTCTCGCCTTCCATAGCCTATTGTTCAAACAGGCAGAGTCTAGTTAGAAGCAATTAGGTCTCAACGAACTGGTGCATTGGCCAAAGCCGGGACAACTATTATTTGTTAAGAATAATACATATCCAAATGATGAGAACAATACCATTCCAAAGAAGCAGTAGGGACACAGCAACATTTGAATCCCACCTGCTGCATAATGAAGCACGGTGTTTTGTTGTCCATCACGCTTGTCAACTTCTGCACCACGCTCCAGAAGCACCTGAAAATTTTAAATTTATTGAACCGTAGAATGTACGCATCACACAGGAAAGGAAATTATTGATGATTCGTTAGCAACATGTATAAGATTCAAACAGAATGGAATTTTGGATATTGAAGTCTTAACAACGGTCACAAATCTGTTACATCTGTCACAGCTTGCACAGGTATCTGTGTGAGTGTCTTTAAGACACACCTTGACGACCTCTCCGCGGTTGAACCCGACAGCCACGCCTAAAGCCGTGATACCTCTATCATTCTGCAGTTTTTCATGAATTCGTACAGGGTCACAAAAGCAAGTTTGTGCTAGAAAAAGTGTTTTTTTGCAAATCAGTCTTCACTTTGCCTACCATAGTCAAACATTATCAAATAGGCACACAAAACATGCACCACACACATACCAGCTCGTCCACATGCTTGCCCTCATCCAAGTGCTTATTAACAGCCTTCACGTCGCCCAGCTTAGCAGCTCCTGCGAGGCAACAATTAATGTGCAGCTCACTCATGGGTCTCCTCTATTCCTCAAAACACCAAACAGGACCTTCTTTGGCATATATGACCCCAAATTGGCAAGCTCCAAAATGTTACATAATATGAATGCTGTCTGTGGGTGTAAAATTTGGAGCTTGCCAATTTGGGGGCGTGTGCTTAACTTGCTGTGGCGTGCAGGCCATTTTTTACAGATTCTTCATACCAACTCACCCACTGCACCAATCTGGAATGTTTTTTAATGGTGTAGAATTCTTATTGGAAAAGAATATCATTGCAACAAAATTGAAAGAAAACGGCTGAATAATTGGTGTTTTATGAGGATTTGAGCCATTTTTTCCCCATGGAAATCACCACATTAGGGTTTACATGTACATGCACCATGTGTGCTTAATCCAGTCTATCTCAGCACGCAAAGACCCACATAAAACTGTGCACATGCTCGGGTAGCTCTCAATGCCAGCTACAATTTGGTACTAAAATGGTGTCGATCGGATGAAGTGGCTGTGAGTGGCTGCCTTCTGAATGCAAAAATGCGCATATGAAGGGAAACCTCCGTTAGCCCCCTCTGCCAATATTCTCATTTATAAGACCAAAATGCCCTTCAGCTAGGAAGACCAACTCCAGTCCACTCTACACACACACACACACACACACACACACGCACACACACACACACAATAAGAGTTGCAAGCAACATGACCAAGGAGCTTGCCCTCAACCTCTATGCTCCACATTTCTCTCTTCATACTGTGAACATCACATTGTGCACGCAGTCAATTTCCGGCCCAGCTTGTCACTCCCCTGATCCCTGTCGCACTTCCACTGCCTGCTTGTCGACCTTATTCACAAGTGTTGGACATGAGCACCCAACAGTTTGAAGAGAGTGTCGCGCTTGATTGATGACAAAAATTATAATTAATCTGAGTAGCATAAGCCCAGTGCGCGTCAATCCTCATAAATTTGCAAATGTGAAGTAGAGGTTACACTCATGCAATATAAGAAACAGATTGCACACACTGAACTTTACAATTATACCGTTTACTCATGTGAGCTTGCAAATAGAAGGCTTGCTCATAAGATTACATTACAATGCAATGTTGCAACACGAGGGCTTGCATGTTGCACGCCTGTCATAACAATGCAACCTTGCAACATGAAAAAGGAACTCTTGCGCATTAAGACCAGTTCAAGTCAACACAAGCTGGAGCTTTTTGGCATACAACGAGTGTGCATGCAATGTGCCTCTACCTAACATGCATCTGGTGAGCATGTCCATGTACGTACCGTGGAGCGTGGCTGCTTGGGCTGGGTCTGGTGCTTTACTTCCGGCACCGCTGAGCTTTGGGCCGCCTAATTTCGCCGAGACCTGACGTTGGGGACAGCGGATTTGAGCTTTCTTTCAAGATTTGCAGGCTGGCACATGAACAACACGAATCACTGTAAGACCTAGGGAAATTGTGGGTGCAATAATAATATGTTGCCGTGAAAGCACAGCACATTCAAAGCCTTGTTTAGGCACTTACTTTCATAGGTACCTATCCACACAACAGATTCCATTGGATCAACTTTGATCAACAAAGAAACGCTGAATGCTAAAAAGGATCTGTGCCTTCTTTTTGTCTTTTACAATTGATCGATTTTGCATCAATTCTGAAGAAGCTACCCAACCCTTATTTGCTCATGACTTCTTACCTTGGTCATGAGCTCTGTGTTGTCCCAGTACTTTTGGAAGGCACCAGGGCCATCTCGCATCACATCCTCAAAAATGCACTGAGGAAGCACGACCCAAACATGGACAGAGTTAGGAAATGACGTAAGACTGCTCGTGCTGCCTTGTGACGACACGTGGCATGGTTGGACTACTCTAGTGTTTCTCTCCTGCTGTAATCACCTCCGCTTAGTTGGCACATGCTTCTCTGACAATAACATAGCACAGTAACATGCGGGAGAATTAGGGTCAAAATGAGGGTTGAGGACGAGGTACTACGTAACACCAGACTCAACGACGACCCTAATGTCATTGGCGCTTATGCGTTCTACATTTGTGTGCATTCAAGGCATCAGGCAAATTGTCTGCATCTTAATTCGACCTGTACGTTTGTTGCGATGCATGACTGCTTGTCTACTCTTTACCTTGAGCTCAGGATCGTCTTTCAGCACTGCATACTTCTCTTTCGTGTTCTCGTCCACGTTCCCCTGTAACGCATTGTGATAAGCAGTTGTAACTTACCTATAACACGTGCTTATTAAGTACTTACATTACGTTTTATGGGTAGTATGTTTTGTGATAGTTATTATGTGTGTATGCAAAAGGAAGGAGTACAACAATAATGCATTCCGGGCACGTACTTGCTGGAAACACTGCCGTGTGCTCAGAGAACAGGCTTGTTTCAATTGCTTGCAGCAATAGGAAAGTGTGCTCTGTCTGAAAAAGGAGTGCAAAAGCTGAATGCCAATCCATACGCACCCGCATGTTTGCAAATGCGTTCGTCATTCCTGGGTTTTTAAGAATTTGCTCCGCATCAGAGTAGGCCTGTAAGTCACGAGCATTGCAGTGTTAAAAGACTCGTTGGGTCTAGCAGAGAAAGGCAAGAGCAGAGATGTCTATAGCACGTTTTTTATATCAAAACCGACCTGCTTCGCTGCATCAGGGTTCGTTTTCAGATATTCGACCAAGGCAAGTGCCTGGGCATGGGGCATGCCTGCAGTGGGTAGGAAGTGGTTCCACCAATTCAGTACTCATTAGCACATCTTCATCACGATCTTACTGCAAGACAAAGTATGGTCATGCATCTTGTTCTGCATGCATAGTGCGCATTTCTTCAAAATAAGACACAAGTGGGCTTGTGAGAGTGTGTATGCTTGTGTGAATGTGTGAATGTGTGAATGTGTTGCGTGCGCGTGCGCGTGCGCGTGCGCGTGTGCGTGTGTGTGTG
>Ga0307966_1003505_pt1 | contig 11816 bp, 7 predicted proteins | sample OrgLakmetagen646_FD_203141 | JGI IMG/M metagenome (GOLD analysis project Ga0307966, IMG submission 203141) | Saline water microbial communities from Organic Lake, Antarctica - #646 | ecosystem: Environmental > Aquatic > Non-marine Saline and Alkaline > Saline | place: Antarctica: Organic Lake... | reverse complement strand
TCGAATGGCAAATACCCAAATACAAATATGATTCACTGGCTAAAAATATAGCATTTATCAACCACACCAAGAAGAACGTTAATGATTTAGAGTATTTCAGCGGTTTCTATTTTGATGCAGATAGTACTCCAAAAGCTTTTTATAGCGCAAAAATGGAGGGTAATGTCAAATGGTATAATGCAGTGCCATCTTATTATCCGAATAGCAAAGTATGGCAAAAAGTTATGGATATTAATGTAGTTGGTGGAGGGGACTTAAACTTTTTGGTTTATGAAAGCCATGTTGATTCATTAGATTTTATAAACCGGATTTTAGTGTCTGATGATAAGGGTGAAATCAAAAATGAAATAGAAGTAAATACGCAAGAAAAACCCGTAGAATTAACTTCCTTGAGGAATAGTAATCTTCAGTTAGCTTTATATCAAGGTGATGGATTAGGAGATGCTGTTTGGCCAACTAGTTTAACAGTAGTTCGATTCCATCCAGATAGTTCCGATTATTTTATAAAGGAGATCGATATTAATGGTAAATATAATGGTGTGTTTCAAACCCAGTCAGGTATTTTGATTACTGCTAGCTCAGAGGATATGAAGAATCTTCATGTTACATTATTAGATAATGATTTCAATTCACTCAATAATAAAACCTTCAGTTTTGAAGAAGCAATCGATATAATTCATCACTACCAAGTAAGTGATGAAAGTCTACATTTAATGAATATTAAAGGCGAAAAAGGACATTTGGTATTAACCGATCAATTTGACTTGCGTTATACTGATATTCCTTTGGCGGAAGAGGGGATTTGATTTTGTATGATAGAAAAGAAAGTCTGTTTTGAAAATTTAAATTTTCAAAACAGACTTTAATTTTTATAGAAGTTTTAATCCGACACTGAGCAAGATTTGATTGACTCTTACGTTTCCTTCATCGGTGCCCAGAACGGCCTGATTACTAAGATTTCCTTCGTATCTCAAATCAATTATTAGCTTTGAAATATCTACTCCGATGCCAGCCTGATAAGCAAATACAGAATTTTTGTATTCAGATACTGCAGTGTTAGAATTATTTGGTATTTCATTGTCTAAGTTAAAACTTGCAACGGGTCCGGCATTAATTCTAAGGGGGCCCATTTTCCAACCAATCAAAATAGGCATGTCTATTTTATTTCGATTGAATTCTATCGTTTGTTCACTGACAGGTTTGTTTGGATCAGGATCTATATATTCGCCCCTAACAGAATTAAAGTAAATTTCGGGTTGAATGTAAAAACCAGTAATTTTTATTCTGGCAAATACTCCACCATGATAGCTGTATTTAGCATCTCCAGATTCATATTCACCAACATTGTCTTTTATACTCAGGGTTGTATTACTGACTCCGAACTTAGGCCCAATTGTAAATATTTGAGCTTCAGAAACTGTTCCGATAAAAAATAATATTGCAAATAGTGTAAAAATCTTTTTCATCTTGATTAATTTTAGTGTTTAATGTATCAATAACGAATATCAGGATAAATGTTATATTTTCAACGATGAATTCCATAAATAAAAAGATAAAGATAGAAGAAGTCCTGGAGGAAAAATTAATCAAACGAAAGGAGTTGGGAGGATATCGTACTTTAAAACTGATAGATTCTCAACAAATAGATTTTAGTTCTAATGACTATTTGGGGCTAGCTCAAGTTGCTGAAATACATAATTTATCTAATCAATATATTGATAATGGAGCTGCCGGCTCCCGTTTGTTAAGTGGTAATAAATTTTATCATGAGAATATAGAAGAATATATTGCGGGTTTCTTTAATTCTCAGTCTGCATTGCTTTATAATTCTGGTTATATGGCAAATTTGGGGGTGTTGTCTTCTGTGCCACAGAAGGGAGATACTGTTTTGATGGACGAATTATCACATATTTGTATTAAAGAAGGAGTCCGCTTGAGCAGGGCTGGTTATTTTAATTTTAAGCACAACGATTTAAAAGACCTAGAACGAAAGCTTGCCAAAGCGGAAGGTAATATCTTTATTGTGGTAGAATCCATTTACTCAATGGATGGAGATGAGGCACCCTTGGTAGATTTGGTTGAGATTGCCGGGAAATATGCTGCAGCACTAATAGTCGATGAAGCACATTCAACCGGTTTGCATGGAGATTTTGGTGATGGTTTATGCTGTGCACTTGGCATAGAAGAGGAGATTTTTGCTAGAATCTATACATTTGGAAAAGCTGTGGGGGCTCATGGTGCTGCAGTTTGTGGAAGTTCAATTCTGAAAGAATATTTAATTAATTATAGTCGCCAATTTATTTATACTACCGCTCTTCCTCACCAGAGCGTAGTAACAATCGAGAATGCATTAGAATATAGGAAGCAACGTCCTGATTTGTGGTCGAAATTAAAATCAAATATTGATTTATATCGAAAGGAGCTTGATCCTGGCATCCCTAAACTAAATAGTGATCATCCGATTCAGGGTGTAGTAGTAGAAAATTCTAAAAGTGCAGTTGATTTCGCAAATTATTTAATTCATGAAGGTTTTGATATCAGGCCAATTTTAAGTCCCACAGTAGCGAAGGGAAAGGAAAGAGTAAGGATATGTATTCATGCTTTCAATTCTGAAGAAGAAATAGCAAATTTGTGTTATCATATCAATCAGTATTTCAAATGAATTATTTTATTACTGCAATTGGCACCGATAGTGGGAAATCACTCTTTAGTGCTATCATCTGTGAAGCTTTAGAAGCAGACTATTGGAAGCCTATTCAAGCCGGTTATCCTCGTGATACTGATTATATTGGAGGATTATTAAGCAATTTGAAGTCTGAACTGATACCTGAAAAATATGTTCTTGATACTCCTGCATCTCCCCATTATGCAGCAGAACTGGATAATATTAAGTTAGAAGTAGCCGATTTTGATATACCTACGACTGATAATAGTTTAATTATTGAAGGTGCTGGAGGTATTTTGGTTCCAATAAATGAAAAGGAATATGTAATTGACTTTGCTCAGCATTGGGGAATCGCTGTTATTCTAGTAGCAAATTTATACTTGGGGAGTATTAATCATACTTTGCTGACCGTAAATGAGCTAAAGAGAAGAGGAGTGAAGGTAAAAGGAATTGTATTTAATGGACCTCCTAACCCTGCTAGTGAAGATATTATTTTACAGCACAGTGGTTATCCTTGTTTGTTAAGAATAAAAGAAGAGAAGGAGATTAATCATGCAGTCATTAGAAAATATGCTGCTGAATTAAAAAAGAATTTATGAACTGGTTAGAAAGAGATAGTGAAAGTATTTGGCATCCATTCACCCAATTGGTCGATGGTTTTGACCATATCATGATAGAGAAAGCGGAAGGGATGTATTTACATACTCCAGATGGACGTAAAATCATGGATGCTATTTCGAGCTGGTGGGTAAATTTGCATGGTCATAGTCACCCTAAAATTGCCAAAGCAGTAGCTCATCAAGCTCAAAATCTGGAGCATGTGATTTTTGCGGGTTTCACACACAGGCCTGCCATTGAGCTGGCGGAAAAGCTACTTTCAATTTTACCTGATAATCAATCTAAGATCTTTTACTCTGATAATGGCAGTACTGCGAACGAAGTTGCTCTAAAAATGGCGTTCCAATATTGGCATAATAAAGGATATGAAAAAAGAAAAAAGATAATAGCATTTGAAGGCGCCTACCACGGTGACACTTTTGGTGCTATGTCTGTTGGAGATAGGGGGCCATTTTCAGCACCATTTTCCCCCTTTCTTTTTGACGTGGAGTTTTTACCGATGCCGCATGATAGAAATGAAGATGAGCTCAATCAAAAGTTTTATCAATTGGTAGCATCCGGGGAAGTGGCTGCTTTTATTTTTGAACCTTTAGTACTAGGTTCAGCGGGTATGAAAATGTATTCTGCGGAATTGCTGGACAAACTAATCAAAATTGCTCAGGATAATGAAGTGATTTGTATTGCTGATGAGGTTTTTACAGGCTTTGGACGGACTGGTAAATACTTTGCTTCGGACTATCTCGAAAATAAGCCAGACATATTTTGCCTATCTAAAGGGCTTACAGGAGGCACAATGGCTTTAGGTGTTACGTCTTGTAGTACTGATATTATGGAGGCTTATAAAAGCAATGACATAATGAAGACGTTCTTTCATGGTCATAGCTTTACGGCAAATCCAATTGCCTGTGCGGCTTCCATAGCGAGCTATGAATTGCTAATAGAAAAAGAGACACAAACTCAAATTGCTAAAATCAGCCAGTGGCAAAAGGAGTTTAATGAAAAAATATCTACCCATCCAAAAGTGGCAAATAGCAGGGTGTTGGGTACTATTTTTGCATTGGAATTAAAAACAGAATCTGATACATCTTATGTTAATGAAGTACGACATAAACTTTATCCATTCTTTCTAGAGAGAGATATTTTACTTCGTCCGTTGGGAAATGTAATTTATATCTTACCGCCTTACATCATTAACAAGGAGGAAATTGAAAAGGTGTATGAGGCAGTGGAGGAAATGCTCGAAACATTGAATGATAATTAAGTGATTTACCTAAACCCTATTAGCACTAACCCTTAATTTAATGCGGTTAATGCGTATTTTTTTATTTAAGAATTCCTCTGATTTATAGGAGTATTATTATGTCGAATTTTGAAATATCATCAATCAGAATTCGTCATGAAATGTATCGTTATCATAATCGGATTAACAATTTTAAGTCTCAGTACTGGATTTGCAACAGTAGATCCTGATGAAAAACCTACCAAATTTCGTATAGTAGCTATTAGTGCTTCAAATGATTCCATCATGAGTGCATCTAATATTATAACATTATTCCAGCCCTTTTCAGTTGAGCTGCCTACTGCATTTACTCCCAATGGTGATGGATTGAACGATTCTTTTGGCGCTGTTTCCAAAGGAGTAGAGGAGTATAAACTCGTAATATATAACCGTTTCGGAGATGTTATTTTTACTTCAACTGATGTTGAAACAAAGTGGGATGGAAAAATCCAAGGTGATGCAGCTCCATCTGGTGCATACGTTTATCAAATTTATGCTGAAGGGAATGAAGGTAATAATGTAAATCGTTCCGGAAAAGTGGCTTTAATCAATTAATCATCAAAATCATGAACTTATCTATCATCATAAAAAAAATATTCCTTTTCATTTTAGGGAGTTTGAGCTTATCGTATTTTGGTCTAGCTCAAATAGATGCCAGTAAAACAGAGGGATGCGTGCCATTAGTTGTTAATTTTGAATTAAATAGTAACGATTTCCAATCTGTAAACTGGATTTTTGGAGATGGGCAAATTTCAAATGTAGTATCTCCAACTGTCATATTTGAGGACACAGGTGTTTTCGATGTTATGGTAGTTTTGAGTAGAGAATCTGGTGAAAAGGATACCCTTTCAGTTCGCGATATGATTAAAGTGTCGGAGCGCCCTATTGCTGATTTTTCAATTGGGAGTGAATTTATTTGTATTAATCAGCTTGTTAGTTTTCAAAATGAATCTGAAAATGCATTAGAGTATCAATGGTTATTTGGTGACGGAAATCAATCTTCTGAAGAGAATCCAGTTCATAAATATGAGGAACCGGGTACTTATAATGTAAGTTTAACTGCAAGATCTTTAAGTGATTGTCAGGATTTGATGGTGCAGGAAAATATAGTTGAGATAAGAGATGTAATAAGTGTTAGTGCTGTTGCTAACAGATATTTTCAATGTTTGCATGAAGGCCGTCCCTTGGAATTTGAATTATCTGGTGAGTTGAGGGAAGCAGTTTGGGATTTTGGTGATGGAAATAGTGCTAATGGGGTCTCTGTGCAGCATGAGTTTTCTTCACCTGGAAATTATGATGTGAGTGTAGATTTTGTAGATGTAAATGGTTGCTCTGGAACTATTCAGCTTGATTCTACTATCCAGGTGTGGGAGATAGATCGGCCGCAAATAGTAGTTTCTAATGCTAATGTTTGCCTAGGTGAGCTGGTGGAATTTACTACAAATCATCCCGATTCAGAAGGTTTTGAATGGACAGTAAATGGTTCTATTTATGAGGGTAAAACTGTTGAAATAGTATTTAATCAGCCAGGGAATCAGGATGTACTACTTCGCTATTCTGATCCAAATGGATGTACTGTTAATGTTTTGGAGGAAGAATTGATTAAAGTCTCTGAAGTTCCAGAACCTACTATAGAATATCAGGAATTTACAGGCTGCGCTCCATTTAATTTTACTGCTACTAATCGAACAGCAGGTGCTACAGGATTTTCATGGAAGGTCAATAATGAAATAATTTCCGGACAAGAGCTTAATTATACATTCGAAAATCATGGAAAATTTGAAGTAATAGCTATTACTGAATACGAAAGTGGTTGTATGATAGAAGGAAATATAAATAATAGAATTCAAGTTTTTAAGAGAGAAACCAATATCAAAGTAGAAGAATGGCAGGGTTGTGCTCCTTTTGTAACGGAAGTTAGTTTACTGACTGGTGGAGCAAATGATATTATTTGGGATAATGGAGACGGGCAGATTTATGAAGGAAAAAAGGTTGATTTTCAATACGATAACTCAGGTGATTATTATCCTAAAGTCAGCTATATCAATAATAAGGGTTGTCAAGTCGATTATGAATTTGAAAATCCTGTTGTAGTGCTAAATTCCTCCATTAGCTTATCTGAGCCAGAAGTTATTGAATCTTGTACCTACACTGAAGTACAATTTAGTGGAAGCATGGGTTATGATTACTGGGAATGGGATTTTGGAGATGGTCAAACCTCTTCAGAACAAAACCCTAAGCATTCATATAGTGAAGTAGGCAATTATGAGGTTTCGCTGACCACTAACAATCGAAATGGTTGTGAATCTGTAATAGAACGATATAATATTATTGAAATTCCTGATCTGGATCCCAAAGCTGAATATGAAGTTTCTGAGGGTGAGGATTGCGGGTTATTTACAGTAAACCTGTCTGCTGAACTCAGTGAAGGACAAATTGCACGTTGGTTTTATGATGAAAATCTTATAGGGAACGGAACAGATGTTAGTTTAATATTTCTGACCTACAATGATGTTAGTATTACCTTAAATATCCAGAGCGATGGACAATGTTCACGGTCTAAAGCAATAATGATTCCGAATCCTTGGACAGATTGTGAAAACCCTGAAATTGAAGGGAACGCAGAAGAGAATGAAAGTGACAGCCCTATTGGTCGTTTTACTTTTAGCACTTGTACTGTGCCTTATTTACTGGATGTGGTGAATCCCGCTCCTGACGCATCATTTTTTGAGTGGAGGTTTGATGATGGTAGACTACATTCAGAAAGTACTTTTTCAGAAATTTATACTATGGTGGGTGAGTTTACCATTGACTATTACGCTGAATTTGGGAAGGACAGCAGTTTTTTGGTTAAGGATTATATAGTAGTTACAATTCAAAGTCCTTTTATCGATTTTGAATATGTAGTCAAAAAAGTTTGTGAAGGTTTTAAACTTAGATTAAATCCAGAGAATTCTGACTTTGAAGATTATAGCTGGAGAATTAATAATGCTAGTGTTGAACTGGATGATGAAGGAAGTTATTTGCTTGAAAATGAAGGCTTATATTCCGTAAGTTTATCATCCCAAAGTCGGTCAAATTGTGAAACTACAATGATAAAAAATATTTTCATAGGTAATGAGGAGAATCAATTTGATTATGCTAAAGCATTATGTTTAGGAGAAGGAATTGGCATAACTCATAATCTTCAAGGCTTTGAAAGTTTTGAATGGGATATGGGTGACGGTCAAACTGTCTCTGATTTTGATTCTCAGTATGTTTATTCCAAGTCTGGACAGTATCAAATCACACTTACTGCAATCGATTTTGATGGTTGCGAATATAGCTATGATTTAGCAAGTTTAGTGGAAATAAAAAATCCGGAAGCTGAATTTACGGCTAATAAAACGGAAGGCTGTGGGGAAGTTCAAGTGAATTTTCAAAATCAGTCAGCAGGTGCCACGAGTTGGTTTTGGGATTTTGGAAATGGTCAAACTAGTTCGGAGGAAAGTCCTAGAGTAAAATTTCAACCGGGCAGCTATTCTGTAAGTTTGATAGCCAGTAATGGTCAGTGCAGAGATTCAATTACTTTAGTTGATTTTATTCAGATAGATGAATTAAGCAGTGAATTCAATTATCAATATGACCAATCTTGTTTACCCGTAACCGTCAACTTTGAAGATGAAAGTGTAAATGCTAGCAGTTGGTTGTGGGATTTTGGAGATGGGAATACGTCCTCAGAACAAAACCCAACGCATACTTATTACGAATTGCCAGAAAATAATGTAAAGCTTACAGTGCACAATGAAAAGGGTTGTGTGCAAAGTAGCAAAATACTTTTAAGCTTTATTTTTAATGCAGAGTTTCAAGTGGATGCTCGTCAGATCTGTCTTGGTTCTGAAGTGAATTTTTCCGCAGTAAGTGATGATGCTGTAAGCTGGGTTTGGGATTTTGGTGATGGGTTTAGTAGTGTTGAACGAAATCCCATTCACCAATATGAAGCACCAGGTATATATGACGTCAGCTTGATAGCAGCGAACGATTCTGGCTGTCAAGATACAGTCATGATGGAAAAATTTATAGAAGTTTCTCCTTACAAAGCAGGTTTTGAATTAAAGGAAACTATTGCAAATGAATGTGTTCCCGTTTTGGTGGAATTTAAAGATTTATCAGAAGGAGCCATTAGCTATCATTGGGATTTTGGAGATGGTAAGACAGCTAGAGTGGCGAATCCGGTTCATTTGTATCAGGATGTTGGTGAGTTTGATGTTTCTTTGGTAATTACAAATAAGTTAGGTTGTCAGGACACTTTAAAGCAGGAAAAACTGGTGAATGTAAGCGGTCCTGAAACGGTATTTGAGGTTGATAATAAAATGGTATGCTTACCCAACGCTGTGAATTTCATTGATCTATCTGAAAGTGCAGTGCAATGGCAATGGATCTTTGGAGATGGCAATACTTCCTCAGAGCAAAACCCACAACATTTGTATGATGAGCCTGGTATTTACACTGTTACTTTGATTGCCCAAAATGAAGAAGGATGTGAGCAAACTTTCAAGATTGATGGTATAAAGGTTCTTCCGACTCCAGCGGTGAATTTTGATATGGATATATCAGGGGAATGCTATCCAGTTGAGGTTACCTTAACTAATAAAAGTAGTAACTTATTAAATCCGTCCTATTTATGGAAATTTGGTAATGGGCAAACATCTACTGAAGAAAATCCAAGAGTTGTAATTGAAGATACAGGAGAATTTGAGGTGTCTTTAATCGTTAAAAATGATGGTGGCTGTCCGGTTAGTTTTACACATTCAGATCAAATAATAGTTAGAGATACGGTAGAACATTTTGAAGCGGATTTGAATCAAATATTAGTAGAGGATAATAGGGTACATTTTGAATTGGAATCTTATAATTTCAATAATATCTCTCATTATAATGTCTATAGGGATGGTCCAAATGGTTTTTATTTGTTACAAACCATTGATTTGGCAAGGAGCACAAATCAACGGATCATGTATGATGATCAAAGCTGCAGACCTCAAGATATGTCTCATCAATATATTTTTCAGGCGGTGCCACTATGTGATGACTCAATTGTTAAGGAAAACCTGACCATATTCAATACTTTGCTTCTTAAAAAACCAGCTGAGCAAGAAAATAAGGAAAGAGTAGTCAGGTGGAATCAATCACAGGGATTTTCTGTCGATAATCAGCGAATATTTCGAAAACTAAAAGGAGAGAGCCAATGGCAAGAAGTTGCCGTCTTAGAAACTAATGCCATAGCATTCCAGGATGAGGAACATTTATGTCCTGGCTTTTATGAATATAGAGTGGGAGCTTTTGAACAAAATACTTTAAGATCAATAAGTAACTATGTGGAATTTGAGATTTCCGATGATATTTATATAAATCAAGTGGCTGAAATAAAGAACACTACTGTGCTGGAATCGGGTGAAGTTTTCACTGAATGGAGTGTGCCTGAAGAGGGTAAAGATAGAATAACAGCGTTTGAAATTTATAGAAGCGAAAATAGAGGGGCCTTTCAATATTTTGAAAGTGTAGAGCCTCATGAGCAATTCTATATAGATGAAGAAAGTGATACAGAAAATAACACTTATAATTATCGAGTAAAAGTGATCAATGATTGTTCAATTGATACTGAAAGCAGCGCTAAAAGTAATACCGTACTTTTACAGAAAGATGTGCAATTTAGAAAATATGAATTAAGGTGGAATGCATTTGAAGGTTGGGATGAAGGAGTCAAAAAATACGTGATTCAACGACTAAATGAAAATGGTGAATGGGAAACCGTGGAAGAAGTTTCTGGTGATCAGTTGAAAACTATTATTAGAGACACGGAAGATTAAAGCCCCCAAAGGGGGAATTGGTTGGTACCAAAGGTCTGAATAGCATATAAATCTAGCATCGGTAATGATATAAAAGAGGGAAGTTTGAAGAGGGAAGTAGGAAGTAGTTCTTCGAGCTTCCCACTTCTAACTTCCAACTTCCTAAAACCTCAAATGCTCTTTAAAAAGCAATAGATCATCTTTCAGGCTGGAGCTAGCTGTAGGATAATCAAGATATTTTTGAAGTTTGCTTTCTGGGTTAACCAGTAATTCCCGTAATTTCAAATGCTGATTAATGAAAGTGAATTCCATTTCAGGATAAATGGCTTTTAGTGCATCTACTATATCCAAAACCTCCAAATTTTTATCCACCACATTATAATAGCCCGAAGGAATATCATTTGTAATAGTGACTTGTTTTAAAATTTCAGAGGCTTTTTGGATGGATATAAATGGGCGATGTTGTTTTCCATCACCGTGAATGGCAATGCGTTTATTGAAGTTCGCATCAAACATAAAGCGGTTGATCACGGCATCAAACCTGACTGCATTGGCATAGCCATATACGTTGCCCAATCTTAAAATTTGAGTATTGATTTTATCAGCTATTCGTGCAACATGCTCTTCACCCCTTAATTTTGAAATACCGTAAATCGTTCTGGGGTTAGGATTATGATTTTCATCTATTGTTTCTGTAGAAGATCCAAAAACCGAAACGCTACTAGCGAAAATAAAGTGTTCTACATCGGATTCTTCAACCGCATATACCAATTCAGCAGTACCCCAATGATTGCTCTGCTCAAAATAATGAGGATCTGCATCCGCAAAAGGAGTGGTCACTTTGGCTGCCAAATGAATTACCGTATCTATACCTTTTAAAGACTTTTTAATTTTACGAGTATCCAATAATTCTCCTTGAATGAAATTAATTTTTTCATGATTGGGCAGCTTATCGCCTAAAAAGAAATGATAGTTATTCCTACTCAAATTATCATAAATGATGATTTGTCCCACTTCATCTAATGGTAATAGCTTTTCAATCAATGCAGAACCAATGTAGCCGGCTCCTCCTGTAATCAATATTTTCTTCATTCGGTATTCGATTTTAAGAAAGCAAAAGTAAGGTATTATTGGAGGTTGTGAAAGTTAGGCGTGCTATTGTTGCTTAAAGAGTATAGATTTTAAAATGCTGAGGATCAAGATTGCTGTCAGTTATTGAAACATTGAAGATACACTTTGAATTGTAAAATGCCTACTATATATTTAACTAAACTAAATCTAAAGTTATGCTTTAAGAGGATAGTAGTGGCTTTGCAATAATCACCTCAGAACGTCCGGATAATCATTCTTTTGACTGCAAGAACATGTTCATTGCAGTCTATCTACTTGCTTATGAAACTACCATTTTTACCTATTATTTTAATTC
>Ga0307966_1003504_pt1 | contig 11819 bp, 8 predicted proteins | sample OrgLakmetagen646_FD_203141 | JGI IMG/M metagenome (GOLD analysis project Ga0307966, IMG submission 203141) | Saline water microbial communities from Organic Lake, Antarctica - #646 | ecosystem: Environmental > Aquatic > Non-marine Saline and Alkaline > Saline | place: Antarctica: Organic Lake... | reverse complement strand
CGTCCGAGAGTGCCGACGAGGGCTTCGAGGTATTTTTTCGAACTTACCTTCTCGAGGTCTGCCTTGGCTGCGGTGAGGCGAGCTTCGATGTTGAGGCGTTTGGCCACGGCTGTGTGCGAGTCGCGTTGAAGGAACTGTTCCAGATACTGGACGTTGGTCTTCCACATGGCGATGTCGTGGGTCTGCTGGCTTTGCAGTCGCTCGGCATACCAGTCACTGGCGAGGAGAGCCTGGTGGGTGAAGAGCTCGCGCACTTTGGGTGAGTCGAGTCCTTCGCCCTCATAGTGGCCGTCTTTCATTATATGGAGCAGTGCCTTGAGCGGCGGGCAGGCATCCTCAATCGAACCGTCGGCAAAGTAATGCTCGGCCGATTGCTTGTGGGCGGCTACAATGGTGGTCATGCCTTCGACGAAGGTGTCCATGTCCTGCAGTTCGGGTTTGAGCATTTGCTCGTCGAGGACAGAGGTCGGGTTGTTGAAGACGCGGCCGAAGAAGATGCGGACAAATTTCGCAGTGATGCGGTAGCCGATGCGGCTGGCTAGGATTTTCTCGCCCTTGTGTTCGAAGTCTTCAACTTTTTCCAGGTAGCCGTGCTCCATCAACCATTTTGGATCCGACTCTTCGGGCTTCAAGCGACACCAGATCTCGGGAACGAGGAGGCTGATGTCGTGATCGACGCGGAAGTGCGGGCCGACGTAGCCGGCGGCGGTGATGAAGGCCGGCTGATCGGTGACCAGGTAGGAGACGAGCGCGTTGTTCAGATCGTAGATCGGGAGTAGGGCGTTGAAAGGAGCTTTGGTCAGCGCACCTTCGGAGCCGGCACCAGTGGTGGAGGGCGATTTGCCGGTAATGCTGGCGATGTATTCCATAAAGAGCTCGGGGAGCTCCATGTGATGGATGGGGCTGAAAACGCAGAGTGGTTTGACGCCTGCCTCCGGTTCGGCTGGATTGTTGCGGCGGCCGGGCAGGATCGAAGTGACTGGGCGTAGCAAGGGCGATTGTGAGTCCTGGCGACGGTAGAGGCGCGAACTCATATCGGCCAGATAGACCGCGCGCTGATCTTTTAAGTCGGGGCGCACTTGCAGGTAGCGCGGATTCTTGGTCGGGCTGCCGTCCACCATGCGCGGGTAGGCATTGGTGCAGTAGTAGTCGGGCGACTCGGCAGCATTGAAATCGAGCACCATGTTGCGCATGGGATCGGTGTATTGGCCGAAGCGGATAGCGTCTTCGGTTTCGTTTTTAGCGAATTCGCGACCGAGTGGCTCGTAGTTACTGAGGAAGCTGCCGAGGGAGCTGAGGTCTTCTTCTGCGCCTTTATCGTAGCCTCGGATGATGGCGTCGTCGGGGCGTTGGAAAAAGCGATATTCGCAGTTGTGGACGAACTTGGCGGACGGCAGCGACCAGCCGGGGGGCAGACTGCTGAGCTGCGAGCTGGGTGCCACGGTGGAGGCGGTGATATCGTCTTCGAGCGAGATTTTGGCTGCGGGGATGAAGTCCTTGCGTAGGCCGAAGGTACGCCATGAGCCGCTTTCGGTGTAGCCGACGCGGAGATATTGCGTGAGCATTTGTTGCTCGCGGTAGCGGAGGATGTTGCCCGGTTCGCCGTTAATCAGATCGACGCTGAACCGCTTACGCCAGTCGCTGCCCCAGTCTTCTTTATAAAAACGCTTAATGATGAGCACGAGTTCTTTAACGTGTTGGGGAATCGATTTGAGCCAGGTATTGTAATCTTCGGTGTATTCGCCCTTGGAGGGAGTGAGGAGTTTGACGACTGAGCCGAGTGAGCGCTCTTTGCACAGAAGTGTGCGGCCGGATGCTTTATTCTTGGATGTATCGGAGAAGCGTTGGCCGTATTCCTTATTGATGATGGTCTCGGCCAGATCGAAGTCTTTTTCAAATTCACTGACGAAGACCGGTCCCGAGATGATGGCGTCGGTGATCGGTTTGGAGATTTCAGATTTGCCCCCACCGGATACGGTACAAGGTTTGTGGCAGACGCGACTCTCAGCGGTGTAGCCGACGAGACGCCAGCGGCGACCCTCGGCAGGTTTTAGCATCTGCACTTTGTAGCCCGAAGGGAGGACGTAGGTATTGTTGGGAAGGAGCTTGATTACCTGTTCGCTGCCGTCCTTTGACCAAGTGATACGCTGCGTGTTGAGTTCGATTCGTGAGTCTTCGGGGATGTAGAGTATGTTGCTGAAGAGCTTATCGGTGGCATAGCCTTCGGGGTGCACATCGATCCGGTCGATATAGCGGGCGATGACGCCGTCGAAGGTTTGGTCCACTTCCTTGAAGTAATGGCTGAGTTGGAAATCCTCGCCCAGATCGTAACCGGTAAAGGCGAGCGTGCCGCCGGCGTGCTCTTCTTCGGCCAGACCGTGGAGATTGGCGGAGAAGCTGATTTGTGTCTTTACCTCTTTTTTGCAGTAGCCGAAGTAGTTGTCGGCGATCGCGGTGACCACGACGCCGCGGGCATCGCGGCAGGTGATTTTGAAGGCACCACCGTCGTTGTAGAGTTCGTCTTCCTTCTCCCAGCACATGCCGTCGCGCTTTTGGCGCTCGGTGGCATCTTTGATATGGGGTAAGCCAAGTTCTACCTTGGTCGTGCCCATGAGGTGGGGGGCGAGGATCACGCAACCCGTGTGTCCGGTCCAGTGTGCCGGATCGAGAGCGGCATCATTATCCGAGATAAAGGGATCACCGGCGTTGCCGAAGATGGATTCGACGAAGTCGAGATTACTGACGAGGTTGCCCGGAGCAAAGAAGCGGACTTCCAAAGATTTCTCTTCTGAGAAACCTCCCACTTCAGGAACCACCACGGGGCGGAGCAACAGGGAGACCCATGCACGGGCTTTTTCTTTCTGATTCGCCAGGATAGGAAGCGTTTGGAGTGACTCGGGGGCGTCGCGTAATGCCTTGGCGAAGAGGCGGGCGGCCGCGAGTTTAGGCACAGCTTTTTTATCGTTGGGAATCGGTAGGCCGCCCTCGGTTACGTGGAAAACGCCCTTGGTGGTGCGGCGGTCACTCTTCGGGTTGTGGAGCACGCCTTGTTGGATGCGGTAAGAATCGATGATCTCAGAGGAGAAATGATCTCCCTCGGCGGGGAGGGATAGGGTGCGCGCCACGCCATGACGATCCAGGACCAGAGTGTCGTTGGGCAGGTGGGGCATCTCGCTCAGGTCGAGATCGCTGAAGTAATCGGCGAGGAAGCTCTGCACCCGATGGTCGCAAGGAGGTAGGTAGTCGGCCAGAAGGCGGGACTTTTCCTGATAGCTTGCCAGTAGTGTTTTGCTAAGGCTGGTGAAACGGGAATCGGTGATTCCTTCAAAGGAAGGCTGACCAATCGAGGTCAGCTTTAAATTAACATATTCGAGCAATGAAGCTTCGTCGTGGGCGTAGGCCGCAGTTTTTGGATCGAGTCCGAGCTGTGTGTTGAATTCCATAGTGTGGTCTTATTTTCAGGTTCAGTTAAAGATTCGGTCTTTGTCTTCGCATGTAGGCAGTAATCATGCCGTTCCTCCTGTATTTTGATAATTATCCTAATGGCAAGAAGAACCGTAAAGTAGGCCGGAGTGTTTAAATTTCAGGTAGTGTATGATAAGGCTAACTTATTTAGTCAAATATTATTATAAGATATGCGAATATTGCGAAATAATATCGTAAAATGAGCAACTCGTTAATACGTGAGTATTAATGAAATTCAATTAACGTCCATTAACGTAAATTAACGGTTCAACTCATCCTTTTAGATTAACCCGCTTTTCTTGCTTCGTGGATGGCTACGATGGAAAAGGTCAGGCCTGTGGCTTCGACCGTTTCGTAGCCTGCCAGTTTGAGTTGCTCGGTCAGCGCCTGCTTGGTGGGGAAATTTTCAATCGTGCCGGCTAGATAGTCGTAGGCACTTTTATCGCCGGTGGCGATGGCGGCCACCCGGGGTAGAATATATTTGAGATAAAAATAATAGATAGGGTGAAACCAGCGGTCGGGCTGCGAAAACTCCAGCACAAATAAACGGCCACCTGGGCGGAGCACGCGCAGGATTTCGCGGAGCCCGCGCTGCCGATCTTCGAAATTGCGCACCCCAAAAGATACGGTGACCGCATCGACGGAGGCATCTTCGAGGGGCAGAGCCATACAATCGCCGAATTCGAACCCGATGTCGGCGTAGGATGGCTTGGCCGCCCGCTTACTTCGAGCTTCGTCCAGCATGGGCTCGCAAAAATCCAACCCGGTAATGGGCACGTCCGTTCCTATCCGGTCGCGCAGCTTAAAGGCCACGTCGCCGCTGCCGGTGGCCAGATCCGCCACATCTTTCGGGCCGCGCCGCTGCACCATGCGAGTGAGCACGCGTCTCCAGTAGAAATCGATACCTCCGCTCAGGAGGTGATTGGCCACGTCGTAGCGCCCGGCGATCCCGGCGAACATTTGGCTGACTGCTTTTCCTTCTGGCATTGGTTATTTTACACTTTCTATACTTCGGACGACCCATTTAGAAAGCTCCTTATCTGGGTTTTCTACTGCGAGCTTGCCCAACTTAAAGACGGTCTGGCCAGTGTTGCGGTTGATAATGGAAAGTCCGTGCTCGAAGTCCTTAAACTTATCTTCACAGAGCGATTGGATCGTTTGGTCGCGCTCGTTGGCTTCCTCGATCAGGGCTTCGACCGCGAGCGGTTTAAATTCCAGAGTGAAACCATGCGCCTTTTCGAAGGCTGTGCCAAAGCGCTTGACGTCACTCGCCCAGACCGCGCTTTGCAGATGGGCGTTCTTCGCTTTGAGTGCTTTCAGGCAGCTAAGTGGATTTTCGATCATTTCGGTGGTCACTTCAAAGTGTTGGATGGCCGTGGAGGGAAGTTCGAATTTATAGTCCCGAAAGAGGCGCTCCATCACAGTCATGATGCCCCGTGCACCGGTGCCTTCTTTGCTGGCGGCTTCCGCGATGGCCATGATCGCCTCGGGCGCGATGTCAAAGTCGATGCCGTAGCCCCGGAAGTCGTCCCGATACTGGTGGAGCACACTGCCTTCGGAGGTGGTGAGGATGTGCGCCAGGTCATTGGCAGAGAGGGCGGTGCACGCGCAGCGCACGGGTACGCGGCCGATGAATTCCGGCTCGAAGCCGTATTTAATGAAGTCACTGGTCTCGGCGTGTTGGAGGTAGACCGATAGGTCTTCTTCTTTATCACTCACGCTGGCACCAAAGCCCATCTCATTTTGCGAGAGCCGCTTTTTGATCGATTCGGCCAACTTGTCGAAGGCTCCGCTCACGATGAAGAGTATATTCTTGGTGTTGATTGATTTACGCTTTGGTTTGCCGCCGCGCTGCATTTCCATTACAGCCTGCATTTGAGCCATCATGTCGGTCGGGCTGAAGAGGTTGACGTCCGTCTCCTCCATCAGCTTGAGCAGGTTGATTTGCACGCCGCGCCCGGAAACGTCGCGCCCGCCCGCGCCCGCTTCGCCCGCGATCTTATCGATTTCGTCGACAAAAATGATGCCTTTTTCGGCCAGTTCGATGTCGCCGTCGGCTGCTTTGACCAGATCGCGCACCAGATCTTCAACATCTGAGCCAACATAGCCGGTCTCGGAGAATTTGGTTGCGTCGGCCTTGACAAAGGGCACGCCGATCAGGCGCGCCACGTTTTTCATCAGGTAAGTTTTCCCTACGCCCGTGGGCCCGAGAAAGAGCAAATTTTGCTTACTATATTCCTTGGCTTCGGTTTTTTTGCCGGCAAGTGTGGCTCGCACATGGTTGTAATGGTCGCAAATCGCGACCGAAAGCACTTTTTTCGCCTCGTCCTGCCGGATGACAAAGCGATTTAAATAGTCGCGGATCTCCTTTGGTTTGAGATGAAAGTTGCGGATATTTTCCAGTGTCTCAGCGCTCTTATTCGGCTCTGCGGGGGCTTCCGGCTCGCTTTCCGCCGGCTCATCAGCAAACGGATCGCCCTCCGAAAAACCGTGGGCCGAAACTTTAACATTCGAGTTCTTGAATAAATCTTTCAATTGCTTCTGAATTTCCTCGAAAGGATTGGGTGGTTCTTTATCACTCATATTTTTCTAGTTTGACAGTGTTTTCGCGATCCGAAGTATCGCAGCAACAATAACTTTTGATTTTCATTTTTAAGCTCATTAAGTATACTCAGGATGTCCAATAACCTTACCAAACGCGATATCGTTCTAGATATCTACGATAAAACTGATTTTCCGCAAAAAGAAGTGCGAGAAACTGTCCAACTGACTCTCGACGCCATCGCCAATGCATTGGCCGAGGGTCGCAACGTCGAGCTTCGTAATTTCGGTGTTTTTGAGGTGCAGATCCGCAAATCCCGCATCGGGCGCAATCCCAATAAACCTGAAACGGACGTGGTCATCCCCAAGCGCGCGGTGATTAAGTTCAAGGCAGGCAAGGAGTTAAAGGCAAAGCTCAAAGATATGGACGTGGATGCCGGCTAAGGTGAATGAAGAGTAGCGGGAGCTTCCAGCTCCCAGGTTTGCAGATTACGGGAGCAGGATGCTTCTACTACCTTATAATTACAGGAGCAAGATACTCCCACTACTTTAAAAGTTCCACCAGTATCATACGCAACTCGGTTTAAAGAAAACTCGTTATGCAGTTTGAAACGCTACCCGGTTTTCGGGAATTCTATCCGGAGGCCTGTGCCCGCCGGAATCATATTTTCGGTCGCTGGCGTCATGTCGCGCGCGCCTTCAATTTTCTGGAGTATGACGCCCCCGTGTTGGAGCCCTTGGAGCTCTACATTGAGAAGTCGGGCGAAGAAATCGTCGGTCAGCTCTTCAACTTCGAAGACCGCGGTGGCCGCGCGGTCGCGCTGCGCCCGGAGATGACGCCGTCGCTCGCCCGCTTGATCGCGGCCAAGGCCAACAGCCTCAAGCGCCCGGTCAAATGGTTTAATATTGGCGAGCACTATCGCTACGAGCGCCCGCAAAAAGGCCGACTCCGCGCCTTTTATCAGTTTAATGTCGATATTTTCGGCGAGTCCGGCCCAACCGCTGACGCCGAGTTGATCGCGCTGCTCTGCCAGGCGCTGCAAGCTTTTGGTCTGAATTCAGGTGATTTTAAAGTGCGCCTGAGTGACCGCGACCTGTGGCTCCTCATGCTGGCGGCAGAAGGTCTGGACGAAGCGGGTAGTGCCACCGTGCTCGGTATCATTGACAAGCTCGAACGCACCGAGCGCGGAAAAACGATTGAAAAACTCGCCACCGTTTTAGGTGAAGAGGCCGAAGATTTCCTCGGACGGATCGAAGAGGCCATCGCCATTCGAGACTTCGACACGCTCCGCGCCTATATCGAAAATTTACCGCTCGAGGGCGATCTCGCCGCTCAAGCCAAAGCTCGGACAGAAGATTGGGCAAAACTTTTGCGCGACCTCAAGGCCTCCGGTGCGGGCGACTTTATTCAAATCGACTTAGGCATTGTTCGCGGGCTCGCTTATTATACCGGCTTTGTCTTTGAAGCCTTTGAAGCCAGCGGCGAAGGTCGTGCCTTAGCCGGGGGCGGGCGCTACGATGCGCTGGTTAAAAAGCTCGGTGGCCCCGAGATGCCGGCGGTGGGTTTCGCTATGGGCGATGTCACTCTGGCCGATCTGCTTGATAGCAAGTCGCTCATGCCCGAGTATTTGCAGCGGCCTGAGTTTATCGCCATTATTGGCGGCGAGGATGAGCGCGATGCCGCCCTTGCGGATGCCGCGCAGCTCCGCTCAGTCGGCTACCAGGTAGAATACCCGCTCAAGAGCCAAGGCTTCGGCAAACAATTCAAGTCAGCCAACCAGTCCGGCGCTCGCTTCGCGCTTATTTATGGCAGCGACGAGCTTGCGCGCGGTGTGGTTAAAGTCCGGGACCTCGCCTCTGGCAATGAAGCCGAAATTTCACGTGATCAACTCTTGGAACAAGCCCCGGCGCTTCTTGAGAGTGGGATAGGTAATTCCCCGTAGCACGACAGCGAGAGCTGTTGTTTGTCAATTCCCCGTAGGAAGACAGCGAGAGCGGGCGCAATTTTTTCCACGAGGTGCGGTGCCGGTCTGAACTGCACTGAACGGTCTGTCTTTAAACAAAAGTTAGCCCAAATAAAAAGACCGTGCCCGTCATTCAACGCGCGATAATTAGACTATTGACTACACGCAAACCGTAACTACCGTAAGCACGTATGAAAACGACGGTTCAGCTGGCTAAAATTGGCAACTCGTGGGGGATTCGTCTGAACAAGCAATTACTCCAGCGCTATCAGATCGAGGATCAGGTCGAAATTGAAACGACGCCTGATGCGATTATTTTGCGTGCTCACTCGGATGGTAAGTTGAGTTGGGCAGCGACCTACGAGCAGATGGCGCACGAGGAGGAAGATTTCTCTGAGTGGGAGGCAGTTGCCGAGGATGGTATCGACTATGGGAATTAAGCGCTACTCAATCTATTGGGTGGATTTGAATCCAGTGATTGGCTCGGAGATTTCTAAAGTTCGTCCTGCGGTTGTGGTCAGTGATGACTTAATGAATGAGCGCCTCCAAACTGTAGTGGTTTGTCCGCTTACTTCCAAGCTGCATCCCGGCTGGCGTTCACGCATCATCATAGAGTGCGCGGGTAAACCGAGTGAGATCGCGGTCGATCAGATTCGCACGGTCAGCAAGCTACGCTTGAAGCAAACTATTGATCAATTAAATGAAGTGAATGCGGAGCAGTTGAGAAAGCTGATTATTGAAATGTATGGTCTGGCCTAAGTTTCGGAGGTATTAACGCAGGGCTCTTGCGCCTGATGTTGGCAAAATTAATAGTGCCTCGGCCGCGATTAACATCCAAACCTCATCCGTGGTTAAATTTCTTCCAGTCTTGCAATCAATTGAAGTAGCACTACTAATCCTAGTTTAAACATAAATTAGAAAGTTAAACCATGGCCAAGCCTGCACCTGCATTCCATTATCAAAAGCAATTTCCTCTCGGGAAAGACAAAACACAGTATCGTCTGCTGACCAAGGAGTTTGTCGAAACCGTCGATTTCGGCGGCGAATCCATCGTCAAAGTCAATCCGCAGGCGCTGACCTACTTGGCGGAGACCGCAATGAAGGATATTTCCTTCAAGCTGCGCACGGAGCATTTGGAGAAGGTGGCGGCCATTCTCGACGATCCTGAAGCGACGGAAAACGACCGCACCATCGCGCTGACCATGCTGCGCAATGCCGAGGTCTCTGCCCACGGGGTGCTTCCGTTTTGCCAGGACACCGGTACGGCCATCATTCTCGGGAAAAAAGGACAGCGCGTCTGGACGGGTGGGGGCGACGAAGCCGCACTCTCACAAGGGGTCTATAATACTTACATCAACGAAAATCTCCGCTACTCGCAGATGGCACCTCTCTCCATGTATGAGGAGACCAACACCGGTTCCAATTTACCTGCGCAAATCGATCTCCTGGCCACTGATGGTGGCAGCTACGACTTTTTGTTCGTCGCCAAGGGCGGCGGCTCGGCAAACAAAACCTTCTTCTATCAGGAAACCAAAGCCCTGCTCAATCCTGCTAATCTCGAAAAGTTTTGTATTGAAAAAATGGGTACGCTCGGCACCTCGGCCTGCCCTCCGTATCACATCGCCTTCGTTATTGGCGGCACTTCAGCCGAGACTTGTCTGAAGACGGTCAAACTCGCCTCGACTAAATATTACGATCAGTTGCCGACCGAGGGCAACGAGCACGGGCAAGCCTTCCGCGATACCGAACTCGAAGCGAAGTTGCTCGAATACACTCGCAAGATGGGTTACGGTGCCCAGTTCGGGGGTAAATACTTCGCCCTCGACGTGCGTGTGGTTCGTCTGCCGCGCCATGGAGCGTCATGCCCTGTCGGCCTCGGTGTCTCCTGCTCGGCCGACCGCAACGCCAAAGGCCGCATCGACAAGGACGGCGTCTGGCTTGAACAACTCGAAGAAAATCCCGGACGCTTTATCCCGGCCGAAGGCAGCATTGCCAAGCCCAAGGAACCGGTGGCGATCGACCTGAATCGTCCGATGAAAGACATCTTGGCCGAGCTCAGTCAATATCCCGTAGCCACGCCCCTCTCACTGAGCGGCACCATTGTGGTGGGGCGCGACATCGCGCACGCCAAGATTCAGGAACGTCTCGATAAGGGCGAAGGCATGCCCGAGTATTTGAAAGACCACCCTGTCTATTACGCGGGGCCGGCCAAAACGCCTGCGGGCAAGCCCTCCGGTTCCTTCGGTCCCACCACGGCCGGGCGAATGGACAGCTATGTGCAACCCTTTCAAAAAGAAGGCGGCTCCATGATTATGCTGGCCAAAGGTAACCGCTCCCAGCAAGTCACCGATGCCTGTAAAGAGTTCGGCGGATTTTACCTCGGCTCGATTGGTGGCCCCGCTGCGCTGCTGGCCGAGCACAACATTAAGAATGTCGAAGTGCTGGAATATCCGGAGCTCGGGATGGAGGCCATCTGGAAGATCGAGGTCGAAGATTTCCCCGCCTACATCCTGGTCGATGACAAGGGCAACGACTTCTTTGCCGACGTGCGCACCGCCTGTTCGCAGTGCGCACTGAGCGCGTATGAAAACGCGCGAACGGAGATGACGAAGTAGGACTTTCTTTTTTTCGATGAAGTATTCGTGGCTAGCGATCCTTTTACTTGCTTTGGGGCTAATCGGTGGATTTGCTTTCTACAAGGGTTATTCTGACTCTAAAGCCGGTGTCATTGAAAATGCGGAAATTGTAGAAGCTGGGTCTAGTATTGAGGCGTTTCGTCGTTCGGTCGACCCCATGTTTATGAGGAAAGGCGTTCAACTGATGCAGACCCATTGCAATAACTGTCATGGGGTGAAGGGAAAAACGCATGATCAGTTGCTAGCGCCTCCGCTCTGGGGAGTTCGAATGAATTACATGAAGAAATATCCGGAGGCGGAGGCCTTTATCGAGAGTATGAGTGATTTTCTCACCGAGCCGAAACACGGGGATAGTTTAATGCCTCAAGCCGTGGATCGTTTCGGGTTGATGCCGATGTTGCCTTTGCCGGACGAGATATTGCGCCCCATTCTATCGGCCTTGTATGCGGGTGCGGTGGAGCGCCCAGATTGGGCCAATGGCGGGATGCATAATCATTGAGGCAGTCGTCGCGGCTGTTGGGGTCATTGCGATAGTCGCCAGTGGCGAAAGAGTCGAAACCCCTACAGAAATCAGAACGCGGAAAAGGGGAGACCACTCGGGCAGCAAACCTTTACCATCGAGTATAATGGCATTGCCGCCTTACACAAAGCACCGGCTACTAATTAGGAGCTTCCGTCATCATTGCAATACGCCGAGACCAGACGCTGGAAAAAAGAATTTGCAGACTCCACGGAAATAAGTAGTTTTCCATCATGTCACGAGTGGAAGTCATCGAAGCAGTCAACTCAATGGGTCGAGAAGACCGGGCCTTTTTTGCGGCCTACCTCAAAGCAAAAGAAATATCAGAAGACGCTAATTATAAGGAAGAAAGCTCTCGAAGGCTGTCTGCAATGAAAGGTGGCGATTCCATCGATTCAGCATCACTTGGAGCAATTCACGACGCTCTAGGGAAACAGGGAGTTTAGCGTGGACGCTTACGATTGGTCGATCTCTCGGCAAAGCACGGAGCGCTTTCTACAGTTTAGAGCCACAGAGAGAAGGAGATTCGGTCGACCCGGGGGTGAGTTGGAGCCAGCGCGATTTGTTGAATATGAAGATGCTCTCCTCAATACGATTCGAGGTGAATATGGGCTATCGTCTGTCGCTATCGTGACAAACATGGACTTCGGGCACACAGATCCCATGTGTGTGATGCCCTTAGGGCTGCGTGCC
>Ga0307966_1003498_pt1 | contig 11833 bp, 13 predicted proteins | sample OrgLakmetagen646_FD_203141 | JGI IMG/M metagenome (GOLD analysis project Ga0307966, IMG submission 203141) | Saline water microbial communities from Organic Lake, Antarctica - #646 | ecosystem: Environmental > Aquatic > Non-marine Saline and Alkaline > Saline | place: Antarctica: Organic Lake... | reverse complement strand
TTGGGTTTGGGGGGGTGTTGAAATGAATCCGGCTGCCCTAGTTGCCGACGGTAATAACATGGCGGTCTTCGCGGGCGATTTTTTCCCGCCTGATTTCCATAATTGGCGGCTCTATCTGAGCGAAATGGTCATCACGGTCCAGATTGCGATCTGGGGCACTGTGATGGCAATCATTCTGGCCATCCCTTTCGGAATCATGTCTTCGGAAAATCTGGTGCCCTGGTGGGTCTGTCAGCCCGTCCGCCGTCTGATGGATTCATTCCGTGCCATCAACGAGATGGTTTTTGCCATGCTGTTCGTGGTGGCCGTGGGGCTAGGACCGTTTGCCGGGGTAATGGCGCTGTTCATCCACACCACCGGGGTGCTGGCAAAATTGTTCTCCGAAGCGGTAGAGGCCATTGACCCAGGCCCGGTAGAAGGTGTTCGAGCCACTGGTGCCAGTGGTCTACAGGAAATCATTTATGGCGTTATCCCTCAGGTTCTGCCGTTGTGGATTTCCTACTCACTCTACCGATTCGAGTCCAATGTCCGCTCTGCCACAGTCGTGGGCATGGTGGGCGCCGGTGGCATCGGCGTCATTCTCTGGGAGAGCATGCGCAGCTTCCAGTTTGATCAAACCGGCGCGGTGATGATCATCATTATCCTGGTCGTGACCTCACTGGATATCGCGTCTCAGTGGATCCGCAAACGCTTTATCTGAGGTTGCTTTGCCTCAAGCCCGGTCGGGCCAATCCGGGAACCCGCCCAAGCGGGTTTTTTAATCGGCCAAGTTGTCTAGACAAGAGGAAACCCGATGGCTGTATACGAAGATGTTGCGCAGGCTCTGGAGCTGGAGATCCGCCAGACCCTGGTTAGCGGAGACTACTTGCCATCCGAGGCTGAACTGGCAAAGCGCTTCTCGATCAATCGTCACACGTTGCGACGGGCGGTAGATCAATTGGTAGACGCCGGCATGCTGCTGCGCCAGCACGGCAAGGGCACCTTGGTAGTGGAGCATGCCGTGGAATATAACATTGGCGCTCGGGCGCGCTTTACTGAAGCCCTGGAAGCCATGGGCCATAAATCTTTCAGCGAAGTGATTGGCCGTCGGGTGCTGGTCGCTGCCGAGCGTCTTTCGCGCTTGAGCGGAATTCCTACCGGTACACCGATCCTGCAGGTGGACACCCTGCGCCGAGTGAATGGAAAACCGGCCAACCTGATCAGTCACTATCTGCGTCGGGAGGCATTTTCAGGCCTTGAGCTCAATTATCGCAGTGGCTCACTGCATGCCCATATCGAAACCCACCATGGCATCAAATTGTTCCGCCAGCAGGCCTTGATCAGCGCGACCCTGCCCAGTCAGCGGGAAGCCGAGTTGCTGCAATATCCCAGACACATGCCGTTGCTGGTGGTGAAGTCCAATAACGTCCGCGCCGGCACCGAAGAAGTGCTTGAACACAGTGTTTCTCGCGGCCGGGCTGACTGTTTCGAATTCAGAATCCAGCCCCAGCTAACCGATTTACCCACAGGAGAAAACGCCCTATGACCAATACGCAGGCTTTTTCGCAAACCACCGACTCCACTTCTGAGGTCGCTAATCGCCAATATTGGATGTCCGTATTGGCAAGAGCTGACCTGAGTGACCTAGAGACTTACTGGCAAAACCTGCCAATTCGCCCGACTTTCCGTCACCTGCGCAAACCCGAAATTGGTATGGCCATGGTACGTGGCCGTGCCGGCGGCACAGGCGCGCCGTTTAATCTTGGCGAAATCACGCTTACCCGTTGTGTGGTGGAGCTGGATGGCAGTGCGCAGGGCTTTGGCTATGTCACTGGCCGCAGCCGGCGTCACGCTGAGCTGGCGGCACTGTTCGACGGCCTGATGCAGGAAGACGGCAGCAAGCACGGCCCGGCATTGATACAACGACTGCACGAGCAGTGGTTGGAACGCTGTGAAGCGGTCTCTCGTAAAGCCGCAACAACCAAAGTTAACTTCATGACCATGGTAAGAGGGAGCTAGCCAATGAACGCCAAAAACAAGGTTCAGCCGTCCGCAATGCCCGCACTCTCGCTGGCCGGACTTTGTGCCGGATTCGACGATCAGGTACAGCAGTCACAACAGGTATTCCGGCGCGCGCTCACCGCGCTCTCTGAGCCCGGGACTCTGCAACACGTGCCAGAAAGCCAAGCTCCAGAGGGCATACACATTGCGTCCTACCAGCTTTGCCTGGCTCTTCTGGACGCAGAAACACCCTTGTGGGTCGCCCCGTCCCTGAGGACTGATGCCCTGGTGAGTGCGCTGCGTTTTCACTGTGGCTGCCGCCTTGTGGACGAGCCGGGACAGGCAGAGTTTGCCCTGACACCACCCGATTTCGACAGCGATCTGAGTCGTTTTGCCCAGGGCAGCCATGAGTACCCGGACCGCTCCACTACCGTCATCGTTCAGGTGGAAAGCCTGGATTCAGACGGCGACTGGGCCCTTTCTGGCCCGGGAATTGAAGGCGTGCGTAGGGTCGGCATCGCCGGCCTAGACCCGCGTTGGCCGGGTATGCTCGCCGATAATCGCAGTCGATTTCCTTGTGGCGTTGACCTTCTGTTCACTGCCGGGACAGGCCTGATGGGCCTGCCGCGCACCACTCGAGTGGAGGTATAACATGTACGTAGCTGTCAAAGGCGGCGAACAAGCCATCGACCAGGCCCATAGCTGGCTCGACGAAACCCGCCGCGGCGACACCTCGCTGCCGGAACTGAGCGTTGCCCAGATTCGCGATCAGATGGGACTCGCCGTCGACCGAGTCATGGCTGAGGGCTCTCTTTACGACCCGGAACTTGCAGCACTGGCGCTCAAACAGGCCAGCGGCGATGCGATTGAAGCCATCTTCCTGCTGCGGGCCTATCGTACGACCCTGCCGCGTTTCCTCGCGTCCCTGCCGATGGAGACCAACTCCATGGCTATCCGACGCCGGATTTCTGCGGCCTACAAGGATCTGCCTGGCGGCCAGGTGCTGGGCCCCACCTACGATTACACCCATCGGTTGCTGGATTTTACGTTGCTGGCCAATGGTGAGCGGGCCTCTTCACTTCCCTCCACGCAGTCCTCCACGCAGTCCTCCGACGAAACGGTGGAAGACTGCCCGCGGGTGCTGGATTTTCTGAACAGCGAGGGACTGATTGAAAGTCCACTTGTGGACAGCAATCACCTTCAACCCGGCGAATCAGCGGAACCCGAAGCACCGGCCGATCTTACCCGCCAGCCGCTAGACTATCCCGCTGGCCGGGATTTGCGCCTTCAAGCGTTGGCCCGGGGTGACGAGGGATTCCTGCTGGCACTGGCTTACTCCACCCAGCGCGGTTACGGCCGCAATCATCCCTTTGCCGGTGAAATCCGCCAGGGCGAAGTGGCGGTGGAAATCGCGCCGGAAGAACTGGGCTTTGCCGTTATCGTCGGTGATATCCAGGTTAGCGAATGCGACATGATTAACCAGTTTATCGGCACCGAAACCGAGGCTCCGCGATTCACCCGCGGCTACGGCCTGGCGTTTGGCAATTCCGAGCGCAAGACGCTGGCGATGGCGCTGGTGGATCGGGCGCTGCGGGCACGGGAGCTTGGAGAGGACGTGGTCTCGCCAGCACAAGACGAAGAGTTCGTGCTCGCTCACTGCGACAACCTCGACTCCTCAGGTTTCGTGTCGCACCTGAAATTACCCCACTACGTTGATTTCCAGTCTGAGCTGGTGCTGCTGCGACGGCTCCGGAAAGAGTTTCAAGAGCGCAAATCAGACCGCCAGGAGGTGAAGCAAACATGACCAACGCATCCCTTAACCACGACACTAACACCCAGACCGATAGCACCGGCTACAACTTCGCCTATCTGGACGAGCAAACCAAACGCATGATTCGCCGCTGCCTGCTGAAAGCCGTGGCAGTGCCCGGGTATCAGGTGCCCTTCGGCGGACGCGAGATGCCTTTGCCCTATGGCTGGGGCACCGGTGGCATGCAGGTAACAGCCACGGTGATCGGGCGGGACGATGTTCTCAAAGTCATCGACCAGGGCGCAGACGACACGACCAATGCTGTCAGCATCAGGCGTTTTTTCGCCCGCACCGCCGGTATTGCCACCACCGAATCCACCCGTGAAGCGAGCATTATCCAGACCCGTCACCGGATACCGGAGACGCCGCTCAGCCATGGCCAGGTTCTGGTTTACCAGGTGCCGATTCCGGACCCGCTGCGCTTTATAGAGCCGCGGGAAACCGAGACCCGGAAGATGCATGCCCTGCAAGAATACGGGGTGATGCACGTCAAGCTGTATGAGGACATTTCCCGCTTCGGCCATATCGCCACCACCTACGCCTATCCGGTCAAGGTCAACGGCCACTATGTGATGGACCCTTCACCCATCCCCAAGTTTGACAACCCCAAGATGCATGGCAATCCAGCGCTGCAACTGTTTGGCGCCGGCCGGGAGAAGCGAGTTTACGCCATTCCCCCGTTCACCCGGGTTGAGAGCTTGGACTTCGAGGATCACCCCTTCGAGATCCAGGGCTGGGATCGGACCTGCGAATTCTGCGGATCGGACCATTCTTTCCTTGATGAAGTGGTGACCGACGATGAGGGCGGGCGCATTTTTATCTGCTCCGATACCGACTATTGCAACCAGCGCCTTGAGACCGGCGCCAGTCAGGAGGCTGTATGACTAACGCGGCAATGACCATGACCCAAGAGGCCCCGGCCGAGCCTCTGATGAAGGTGAGCGATCTGCGCAAACTCTACGCCCCGGGCAAAGGCGTGGATGGCGTGGACTTCGAACTCTGGCCCGGCGAAGTGCTGGGTATTGTTGGCGAGTCTGGCTCCGGCAAGACCACGCTTTTGCAGTGTCTTTCGGGGATGCTGACACCCGATTCCGGGCAGATCGAATATACCGGCAAGCAGGGCGAGAAAGTCGACATCTACGGCATTTCCGAGAGCCAGCGGCGGCTTCTGCTGCGCACTGACTGGGGCATTGTTCACCAGCATCCCAGTGAGGGTTTGAGGATGGGGGTGAGCGCCGGCGCCAATATCGGTGAGCGATTGATGGCCATTGGTGAGCGTCATTACGGCACCCTGCGCTCTACTGGCGAGACCTGGCTGCGGGAAGTCGAAATCGACACCGATCGCATTGATGATTTACCCCGCACGTTTTCTGGCGGCATGCAGCAGCGCCTGCAGATTGCCCGCAACCTGGTTACTCAGCCGCGACTGGTCTTTATGGACGAGCCCACCGGCGGGCTGGATGTCTCGGTTCAGGCCCGCTTGCTGGACATGCTGCGCAACCTGGTGGTGGATCTGGGTCTTTCGGTTGTGCTGGTTACCCACGACCTCGCGGTCGCCCGCTTGTTATCCCACCGGCTGATGGTCATGCGTGGCGGCAAGGTGGTTGAGCAGGGCCTTACCGACCAGATCCTGGATGACCCACAACACCCTTACAGCCAACTGCTGGTGTCTTCGGTGTTGACCCCGTGAGCCCGCATCCTGATCGAACTGGAGAATTGCAATGACTGTCATGATCCAGGTCACCGACCTGAACAAACGTTTCACCCTTCACAATCAAGGGGGTGTTTCCTACCCGGTGCTTAGCGGTGTCACCTTCGACGTCAGCGCCGGCGAATGCGTCGTGCTGGACGGGCGCTCCGGGTCCGGCAAAAGCACCCTCTTACGCTCGCTTTACGCCAACTACAAACCCCAGTCCGGCCAGCTTCAGGTTCGACACCAGGGCGAGCTTGTAGACCTGATCACCGCAACACCGAGGCAAATCCTTACGATTCGGCGGCAAACCCTCGGCTATGTCAGTCAATTCCTGCGGGTTATTCCCCGGGTATCGACCCTCAACGTCGTGATGGAGCCGTTACGGGCTCTGGGCATAGACCGGGAAATCTGTCGCGAAAAAGCCTCCGGATTGCTGCGCCAGCTGAACATACCCGAGCCGCTCTGGCACCTTGCTCCCTCAACCTTTTCCGGTGGCGAGCAGCAGCGGGTCAATATCGCCCGAGGCTTTGTTGTGGATTACCCCATCCTACTGCTGGACGAGCCTACGGCTTCTTTAGACGCAGACAACTGCGCTGTCGTGGTGTCGCTTATCCAGCAAGCCCGGGAACGCGGCGCGGCTATTGTAGGAATATTCCACGACGCCAGGCTACGCGACCAGCTGGCCGACCGCCGGATACCCCTGACCAGCCCCGCAAAGGAGGAAGCTGCATGAGTGCCATGAACCAGACACTGGAGCGGCCGCAGCTTGAGAGCGGTGAATTGCTGCTCACCAACGCGCGCATTGTGACTGAAAACGAGGTATTTACCGGCACACTCAAAGTCCAGAGGGGTTTGATCAGTGCCATGGAGCGGGGGAATACCCGGGTCACCGGAGCCCAGGATTGCCAGGGAGCCTATCTGATCCCGGGGCTGGTGGAGCTGCATACGGACAATCTCGAAAAGCATTTTTCGCCCCGCCCGGGCGTTATCTGGCCAAGCCATCCGGCCGTGCTCACCCACGATGCCCATATCGTATCGTCCGGTATTACCACCGTATTCGACGCACTGTCAGTCGGTGATGTTGTCGATGGCAGCAACCGCCTGGCCCACCTGAGGACCCTCATCGACGCACTTTCAGAAACACGTGACGCTGGCGTGTTGCGGGCTGATCATCTACTGCACCTGCGCTGCGAAGTCAGTTTTGGCGAGACCCTGGAACTGTTCGAAGACTTGGTCGATCATCCCCTGCTGCAGCTTGTCTCAGTTATGGATCACACACCAGGGCAGCGTCAGTTCGTCCGGGAAGACAAGTACCGGCAGTATTATCAGGGCAAGCACAGCCTCAGTGATGCTGAAATGGACACCTTCACCCGCAACCGCAAGGAATCCGCCCTACTGCACAGCGACCGTAACCGCAAAGCCATCGTCGCCATCTGCCAGGCTAAAGGAATCCCGTTGGCCAGCCATGATGACGCCACCCTGGATCACGTTGCAGAGTCGGCAGCATTTGGTATGCGTATTGCGGAATTTCCAACGACCCGAGAAGCTGCTAAAGCCTCACATGACAAAGGGTTGCGGGTATTAATGGGTGCGCCCAACATTGTGCGAGGCGGCTCCCACTCCGGCAACATTGCAGCGGCCGAGCTGGCCGCCGCCGGGGTGCTGGATATCCTGTCCTCAGATTACTATCCCGCCAGCATGCTGGATGCAGCCTTTCGCCTGGCCGATATGGAAGACAACGACTATGACGTGGTTAGGGCCATCGCCACCGTGACTGTGACCCCCGCGCGATGTGCCAATCTCCACGACCGTGGCCTGATCGCACCCGGCAAACGGGCGGACCTGGTACTTGTGGAACCCAGAGGCCAACTGCCGGTTATTCACAACGTCTGGCGAAGTGGCGAGCGCGTTTATTGAGAAGCGACTGAGGAGATAACGGTGTCAGGATCAAACAGCAAACAGCCCGTCAAGGCCGAGTTGGGACGCCTGTTTTACATTATGGGCGCGTCAGGCGCCGGCAAAGACACGCTACTGCGAGGCTGTCGGGAAAGCGCTGGCGACGGCCCGGCACCTCTTGTAGCCCACCGCTATATAACCCGGAAGCCGGATGGCGGCACCGAGAGCCATATCTGGCTTTCGGACGCCGAGTTCGAGCAGCGGGTCGCAATGGGTGCCTTTGCCATGCACTGGTCTGCCAATGGTTTCCGCTACGGGATCGGGCGCGAGATCGACCAGTGGCTTGCCCAGGGCGGCCAGGTACTTGTGAATGGGTCCCGCGGCTATCTCGATGAGGCGCGGTCGCACTATGGCAGCACGCTCATCCCGGTACTGATCAGTGTCAACCCGGACCGCCTGCAACGCCGCCTTATGCTGCGAGGCCGGGAATGTGCTGAGGACATCGAAGCCCGGATTCGCCGTGCCCGAGAACTGGAACAACAGCGTCCTTCAGACTGCCTGGTAATCGACAACAATGGCAATCCCGAAAAAGCGGTATCGAGGCTGCTGACCATGATCACTGAGCGACAAACCAATCCCACGCCTTGCGGCAACAAAGAGTCGAAATAATGGTACTGCCACAGCCCCCTTTTAAGGCATTGCACTGCTATTGAAGTACCGCTGCCTGTCTCTTCCGAATTCAAGGACAACTCTCAATGACAAGTATTGCATCGCCTCTGTAACCACAGACAGTTGTCAGCGAACAGTCCACAACGAGCTCGCTGCAAGTGCACGGGCTCACAAAACGGTTCCATGGCACTACAACACCGGTATTCAAGAATGTCTGCTTCAACATTTATAAAGGGCAGTCAGTGCGAGCTCAAGAAAGCCCGCAATCGAGTCGGCTTCGTGTTTCAGAAGCATTGTCTGGTGCCCCGCCTATCGGCATTAACTAATGTACTTCATGGCAATCTTGCTCATCGTTCGGGACCCCGAAATTGGTCGCAATGCTGGGCCCGGCAGGTAGACAGAGACCGCGCACTTCATTACCTGGATCAGGTTGGCCTGGCGGATCTCTGGAATAAGCGCTGTGACCAACTATCCGGAGGCCAATCACAGCGTGTCGCCATCGCCCGTGCGCTAATGCAGGAGCCAAGTATTCTGTTTGCTGATGAGCCTACCGCAAGCCTGGACCCAAACTCAGGCCAGGTCATCATGGAGCTATTCGCAAAGCTGTCCAAGGCGCAAAACCTGACTCTGTTTTTTGTCTCTCACCATGTTGAACATGCCCTGCACTACGCCGATCGTATTATCGGGTTGCGAGACTCAGAGCTACAGCTTGATTCCGCAAGCACAACGGAAAACAGCGTTAGTTTAAGAGGCTTTTATGCCTGAAGTACGCTTCCCTAATGAGGGCAAACCGTCTTTTCCTCCACGTTTTCAGCGTCCGAGCTGGCGAGATGTTTCCGCCAGCGACCGACCGTGCTGGCCCGATTATGGAGGCCATTCTGGTATACGCAGTAGAGCATCTGTCTTCCCGGTTGCGGGAACGCCTGATGCACCAGAGTCAGTAAACGCATTTTCTGGAGTCACCCAATGCAAGACCCCGTTAACAACTCGAAAACAAACACCTCACAGCGCAGCACGCTGATTGAGAATGTTAACGTTCTTACCAGCGACGGCTGGCTGGAAAACAGCCGTGTGGAATTGTCTGGCGGGAAAATCTGCGCCGTTGGCGCTGACGTAGACGGTTCCGCCAGCGTCATGCTGAACGGACACGGTGGCTATTTGCTACCCGGCATCATCGACCTGCATGGCGACGCCTTCGAACGCCATATAACACCACGAGCCGGTACCGTTTTTCCGCTTGACCTTGCCGCCAATGATGCCAGCCTCATTTCCAACAGTATAACCACGTTTTATTACAGCATCACCGATGGATTTGAGCCCGGGCCTCGCAGTCGCGAAACGGTTCGGCGCCTGCTTCTTGCCTTAGAAAACCTGATGCCCAGATTCAGCTGTCAGTCACGGGTGCACATCCGCCATGAAAAGGTAAACACCGAGCTACACGACGAGCTCATGAGCTGGATTGCCGAGGGTCGTATCCAAATGTTGTCCCTCAACGACCATTTACCCGAGCTGGATAATCCGACCGCCACTGAACGTTATCTTGCCGGGCTCCGGCGTCGCGTGACGTGAGCATTTTGTGCAGTGATTACCATTATCCCAGTTTGTTCCGCGCGCCGTTTGTCTCGGCAGAGCATAGGCTGATGCCACACGCGCAAGCCTGGAAAATGGTCAACGAACAAATGATCCAGAAACTATGGTTCGTTTATCCGTGCCATATCAGCCAGAAATTTCGGCATCTCATTTGCCGGCATGGGTCTCGCGTACAGAAACCCCTGAGCCAAATCACAGCCTACCTCTTTAACCAGGCTATCCTGTTCAGCGGTTTCAACGCCTTCGACTACCACACCTAATCCAAGGCAGTGGCCGACGGTAATGATGGCCTGCATAATAGCCATGTCACTGTCATTTTCCATTGCGTGGTGCAGGAAGCTTCTATCAATCTTAAGGCTGCAAACTGGCAGCCTTCGCAAATAAACCAGAGACGAATAACCAGTACCAAAATCGTCAATGGAAATATGCACGCCGGCCTGCTTCAGTTTTTCCAGTTGCCCTACCTGCTCCCCGTCACGACCAATCACTTCGTTCTCTGTCAGTTCCAGGCCTAATTGAGAGGGCGTAAGGTCATAGTTATGCAGCGTCTGCAGAATGTGGTCGGCCAGGTGCTGATTCGTCAATTGCCTGCCGGATAAATTAATATCAACCCGTATCTTTTCAAGCGCTGTTCCCCGCCAGGCCTTAAGCTGCTTGCAGGCCGCTTCGATTACCCAATCTCCGATTTCATTAATCAGCCCTGACTTTTCTGCCACCGGAATAAAAACAGCAGGAGGAACCGGCTGAAATTCTCCATTGAAGCACCGCAATAGCGCCTCACAGGAACGCACATCCCCCTGTTTCAAATCAATTTGTGGCTGAAAATACAGTTGCAGACTGTCCGCAGCGAGGGCGCTTCGCCGGAGTGCAGTAATTTCCTGATAGTGAACCAGTCGATCATTGATGTCCGAGGTGTAAAAACAGATACCGTTTTTACCGCTATCTTTGGCCTGATACATAGCTGCATCGGCATTGCCCATCAGCTCCGACACTGTTGTGCCATCATCCGGAAACAGGCTGACACCAAAACTGGCTGTCACCGGATAACAGATGCTATCCAGCATAAACCCCTGATTAAGCACCTCGATTAAACGCCGAAGGAGTTCATGAATGCCTTCGGCCCCATCGAAATCAAACAGCAACAGCACAAACTCATCACCACCAAACCGGCTCAGCAGGTCACAACTACGAACTTCTTTTTTCAGGCTTTCCGCAACCGCCCGCAAGAGCTCGTCACCACAATGATGCCCAAGGGTGTCATTGATCAGCTTGAAATTATCAAGATCAATAAACACTACCGCTACTTTATCTTTCGGTTGTCGCTCTGCTTCGGCAAGACGCGCTTTTAACTCAATCTCCATTAACCTTCTATTGGGCAACTGAGTTAAATCGTCAAAACTTGCCATCCTGTGCAGCTTTTCCCTGGCTTTTTTCTGCTCCTCCATGCTGATATCAATGCAGAACATTTCGTAGCCACCCGTGTCCTGCTTAATCATCACATGGCTGGAGAAGACAGAAACAAGGTGACCGTCCTTGTGTTTCAGATCCATTTCTGCAGAGGGAATACTGATATTTTTATCTAACCAATTGTGGTGCGCCGCTATCACTCCCTCGCGCATCTCATCAGGGATGATCAAATCTTCTATTAACTGTCCGTGGGCTTCCTTCCGGGTATATCCGTATAGACGCCTGCTAGCCTCGTTCCAATAAATAACCCGGCGTTTCTTATCGTAGCCCTGAACCGCGACCATGGGCAGGTTTTCAATCAACTCATAGAAATTTTGTACACTTTGTTTAGTATCGTGCAGCGGACCTACATCGTTATTGGCGGGTGAAAAAGGCGTGTTCTGACCATGCTTTTCTGGCATCCCCTGTACCTCCGAACATCGTTTCAGAAACCACTAAAACAACGGCCATATCTCTCGATTGCCTATAGGCAGTATAGAAGTTTTTCCCACGATCGCCTATCCCGGGCTTCTCATAGCACCCCGGGAACTTTTTTTGGCCTGGGATAAATTTCGATATCTCGATACCCCGATATCGGGGTCTACCCCGTTGATTTAGCTGCAAAGAAATCAGATGCTTACGTTTCCGGATGGACACTAGCAAGGTGTTATGACCTGACGCTTACACTTTTTCTGAGAGGCGCCGGACGGGCGAAGTAGTATCCCTGCTGGAAAAACACCCCCGCTTCG
>Ga0307966_1003496_pt1 | contig 11835 bp, 13 predicted proteins | sample OrgLakmetagen646_FD_203141 | JGI IMG/M metagenome (GOLD analysis project Ga0307966, IMG submission 203141) | Saline water microbial communities from Organic Lake, Antarctica - #646 | ecosystem: Environmental > Aquatic > Non-marine Saline and Alkaline > Saline | place: Antarctica: Organic Lake... | reverse complement strand
AATCAGAATCATCGTCCACCCAGTGCCTGAACGCATCACGGTCATAGGGCTGGTATTCACCGGCTGGATTGCGGGAGGCTCGAATGCTCCGAAGGCTCATGCCGCTGGGCAGTCGGCCATCAGCATCTAGGCAAGCCTCGATAGAGACGTAAGCGGTGTAGTTCGTGGTGCGCTCATACCAGCGGCTTTCTGGTGGATGACACAAGCCACTGCCAGACATTTTGACAACGTCCGCATGAACCGCGTCATTGAATGATACCCCTAGAACAAGGGCGAGGACAGAAACGATTCGTGTGGCAGGGCTCATGATTTATAGATATTCCTTACAGCATAATCCCGATCCAACTGTCAAAGGTACATCTCCACAACCAAACAACTCAATGCATTTTGTCTCAGCAGGCATAGTGCACTCAGCAGCAGAATAACTTTGAGAGCGGGAATTTAGGATGGAATTGGTGCCAAGTCTCTCCCTGGCGCGTCACACCACTGGGCAGGTGTCGCGTTTGCCTGGCATCCATGCCGGCGCTGAGCCTCGGTCATCCTGACCAATTGACTCAATACAGACGATACCAGCCATACGAAATATCGCCGTGAGAAATATCTCAAACCTATGTGGGATATCTGAGTGAGTCACGCAATCACTAATTTGAATAGGGGCGTGCGGTGATCTATTTCCTGGCAGCTCAGTCCACAACCGGAGTCGCTTGGTATTCTGAAAGCTTGAAGAGGATTCATATGACCTCACAGCGGTTTCATCACTGCTTGTAATTTCCTTTGAGGAGGAAGAACACAAAGCGCGCCGCGATTTCATAGACACTTTATCGGCTTGGTCATTTTTAATTTCTTTCTGTCTTTGCGTAACGATTTTTGATCGTTTAAACGATGGAGAAATTTATGCGCCCAGCAGAGTTTGCTGAGTCTGAAATCCTGGAGGCCAGCAAATAGGTTAAGGCTGTTGGCAAGCGAGTTACGGACTATGCCATATGCCGGGAACTAGGCGGTGGCGATCAAAAGCGGCTCTTATCTGTCTGGAACAGTCATTTTGAGCAGGGGCCGTTGAGCCTGCCCAACTTTATGAACCTCCAGTAGAGATGGAGGACGTACTTAATCGGCTTACAGGGGAACTCGGGGCTCAGGTCAGGGCAACGGCTGTTCGGCTGAACACCCATGTAGTCAAAGCTGCAGAGCGGCAGGTGGCAGAAACAACCCGAAAATATCGGGAGGTAAAGAAGCTAAATGAAGCAGAACAGAAGAATGCTTATCTAATCATCACAGAACTGGAGGTGCAACTGCAGGCTACAACCGCAGAATTTAACGCCTTGCGTGAGTATGCTGACAGGAAACACTCTAATGCGATAAGCGCAGCTGAGCGGGACGACTAACGCTGAGATAATCCTTGAGCGCATTTTTGCGTTGGAGGCTCCGCTGGTTAAATAGCTTTCATTGGGGCTCGCCAGTTCTTTGGTGATCCGAGAGAGAGGCTATTCTTTACCCAACCCCGGCCGGCACAGAGGTTCAGATCACAAGGCACTGTAAGTTTCACTTCTGGGTTGAAAACCGCCGAGGGTGTTTCGTTGTCACCGGTAATAATCCGTAATAACAGTATTACAACGAATTATTTGTTCCCAGACTGAGGGGCAGAAAAACGTGAAAATTATGCCAAAATTAACCTAAAACTACTAAAAATAGGTTTCCACGCAAACATAAATAATTTTTCCTACTGCCTATTGTTTCTGTGAGGTGAATTTTTTGTAACAGATCTGCTATACAGACTATGGACTGTGGTGGTGTGATTTCACCATAACCGCGATCAGGCACAATGCCTTTTAATTTACCTGCCAAATTTCCCGTGACAACTCACCTCCCGTCAACCGCCCAAATCATCAATACTCTTGAAATCGGCACTGATCATCAAAGCCAAATAGGCTACGGCCGGGTCGATTCCAATAACCAACCTATAGGTGATTATCATGGCTAAACCAACCAACGCACCCAGTACAACCGGCAAGCCTTCTGGCGGCGGACGCGGAAATAACGGTCCCAAGGGCCGCTAAAAGTACTGCCTTCAGGCCGCAACAATCCGTGCGGCCTGAGCTTTAAAGTTAGCCCAGTAGGACGGATAAAGCTCAAAAGCCGGCAGCGTCTCGTGAATTGCATCAATCAGGCCGTACTCTTCAAATAGTGCTAACTCGTCCAGTATAAATGCGCCCCAAATACAGGCGATATCTGCTCTCATTATTGCAAATGATGCGTCGCTTTCGTCGGGGATCAGGCTTCGCACAAACCTATCAAGCTGATCGGGTTTAGGGCGAGTGCCTTGGCGCCACTCGCGAAGTCGCGACTGTTTATTTTTGCCAATAGCTGCTTTGCGATCGTCACCGGTCTGGCCCAGAGCGGAGGATTGCTTCTCCAGATCTACCCCTTGAGGGTTCGGTAAGCTCTGTGCGATCCGTGCCCACGACAAATCCCCACCATCTGGCGCAGCATTACGTCGCCATGTATCAATCAACTGTTCAAAGGGTAATGTCAGGCTGTGGCCATCAAAGGCCGGTACCATATCACCGAACAGACTGTTCTCGATAAGCCACTGCTCATGTCCGGCAATCCCCTCGCTCTCTTTGAGCCATTGAATGAGATCAAGCGAAAGGTTGCACAACATCTGATAGTAGAAATCAATCCGCAGGCGGGTGTAGAGGCCATACAACAAACCAGCCTGCTCTTTGTGCGGTTGAACTGCTCCCGATTTTAACGACACCCAAATCTGAAGCCCTTGATCAATAAGGGCTGGCTCCACTTCAGTGTGCTGCTTGAAGAAATCGATTAGGTATTCGCACAAACGCTGATCAAAAAATTCTGGTGATGGTTTTTTTTCTCGAATTTCTTGGCCCGTTTGAATAAGTTCCATCTCTTGTTCGGCGCGCCGCTTAATAAACTGTTCAGTGAACGTTTCAGGCCGCGGATCTTTAAAAATACGGAGATGCTCACCTCTGGCAATAAAAAGCCATGAGAGACCGTTCTGGTGCTGTCTGGTTTCCATCCAGGGCAAAAGATAGGAGCTGTTTATGTACTCATATATTTCTGGCGTGGCAACAGAATCTAATAAGTCTTTAATCTGGGCAAAACTCCTCGGCGAAACGCCTTCCCTGACTGCTTTTCGCACTGTTTTCGGGTCAATTAGCAGTGGCTGCTCTGGACGATGGCTCAATTTATTGACCAAACCTGCAATACCACCAGACATGCCTAAATACGCCAAGAACTTACTGGCAGGTGGCATAAAAGGAAACGCGCTTTCCGGTAGTCCTATGCGGATTTTTTCAGCCATTCAGGAGTGACCTCATTTTACTAATCGGAGTAAATTATTTCGGTCAGGCCTCATTAGACCAGACGAGGGGTATGATCAATATTTAACCAGTTCAAATACAGCCGTTTTAACGTAACCGCGATTATGCGCAGTAGTTTTTACGCTCTCTAAGAAGAGACATTTGCTTTTTAAAGTGCCCCACACTTGCGCGGTTAAATAGCCGTCAGGCAGCACTACTAAGCTATTCCAAGCGATCAGCGCATGTCAACTCAGGACTTCTTCAGGGGCTACACCGTAAAGAGTGCCAATAAATTCGTGGTTGGCAAGATTGCATTAAACTGGGTGTTGCGTTTAGAATTAACGACCGCAGAGCCTTCAGCAAACCCAGAGTTCTTCCATAATTACTATCTAAATTAAATGTTGAATTTTTATGATCAGCCACAAGTCAATTTTTTTGTTTTTGTATTTTACCGCCTCTAGTCTCACCTACGCCGATGCACCTAATGAAAAAGAAACTGAGCTGTATATAGAAAATATGTTTTCTAAGTATGGAAGATGCGATTATTTAGTAGAAGATATGGAATTAAGCCGTGAAATTAAGAAGAATAGCCTATTTTTTTTTGGAGACAAGGTTAAGTATGAAATAGAATATTCTGAAAAAAGAAAATACAAGAAAAATAGATATTATGAAAGTGTAATGAATTTTAATTTGCCTAGCGTAGATGTAATAGAAGTTGAAGAACACTCTATTGATGAAAATGCTAAAATTTTAAGAAATACCTGTAAATCCAAAATTGTTCTAGTCTGCAAAAAACCTGACAAAGCTTCCGGAAAATTTCTTAATTTCTGTTTCACGGGAAGCGTCACTAACTGGTATGGTTTTAAAAAAGGAGGGGAGAAGTTAAACGAATCGGAAAGTCCATCGTTTACGCTATCTATACCTTTGAGTGCTGAAAATTCGACGGCTCAAAAGATAAAAAGAGCTTTACAGCACTACTGGAAATTAAAAGGTAGAACACTAGTGGATGAAAGTTTTGATGAGGAGTTGTTTTAAGGAAACTCTGAATAAGTCTCCAAAACTAGCGATAAAACGACCATTTTCAGCCGCATATGATTCTTGTCAGCATGCAAATTATTAGAGTTCACACAAAAACTCTTCTGCCCTGCTATCCAGCTTTTCCTTTACCCTTCGCCACTCCGGCATAAACCGATCCAGAAGCCCGTAGAAGCGCGGGCTGTGGTTGTGCTCCTCCAGGTGATACAGTTCATGCAAAATCACGTAATCAATCGCCTTCGTGGGCGCTTTGACGAGGTGTGGGTTCAGAAGCACGGCACCGTCCGGCGTTCAGCTCCCCCACTGGATTTGCATGTCGATGATTCGCCAGGGTGGCGTGGTTTTTGTCCAAGGTAGCGTCTCGACCATCAAATTCAGCCGGCGCTGAAACACCTCGCGGGCCCAGTCTCGATACCATTCCCGGACAGCTCTCCGCGTCCGTTCTGGACACAGATCTTTACCCTGCACTCGCAGCTGGCCACCAATGAGTTTGCAGGTCACTTTGCGTTGCTCAGGATCGTTGATCACTTTCAGAACGTAACGCCGGCCGAGGTAGAGCTGGCGCTCACCACTTACCCAGTGTCACGGCTGGACATACCGGGTGCGCTCCTCAATATCGTCCAGATGCTTCAACACCCATCGCGCCCGACGCTGCACCGCGGCTTTGATCTCCGACAGGGGCGCAGACTCCGGGGCTTCGACTTCCACCTCCCCGTTGGGATGCACATGCACCCGAATGGCTGCCATCTTGCCGTCGGCCAAGGGCGTCAGGCGATACTCAAACTCTCGGTTCCCATACCGCACCACGTACTTGGATGGCGCGTCGTCTGTGTACGACATCACCGCGAACATCGATTGGCCACCCCGTTGCGAAGGATCTGCACCACTTCATTTAGCACTTCTTTGGCTTTATCCAGCTCAACTAGGGCAAACAGCCGGGGCAACAGGTTCTTGCGAACGTCCTGCTCAATGCCCACCGGGTTCAGGGAGTTTTCGGCCACGGCCCGATTCACCACCTGGTCGATCTCGAAGGCTTCGATGGGCGCTGAATTTATTTAGTGTACCTAAGGGTATACCCTTGGGGATGGTTTGATGTGACATGGAAAAATGTCACTATTGGGTATAAAATTATTTTTGTGACAGTATCTTTTTTCTAACCACTCTAATGTGACAAAACACTATGCCCCTTATCGGATATGCACGCGTTAGCAGTGAAAGTCAGGATCTCGACATTCAAATCGGAAAACTGACCTACGCAGGCTGCGAAGTCATTCGATCCGAGACGGTATCTGGCGCTTCGCGCGATGGGCGAGGCGAGCTAGAGACTGTGCTTGAGTTTTTGCGTCGAGGTGATGAGCTCGTCGTTCATCGCCTCGACCTTCTGGGTCGCTCTACCCGTGACGTGCTGAATTTGGTCCATGAGCTGGATGCCCGGGGCGCTTCGTTGCGTATTCTTGAGCCCGATATCACGACTAAGGGTGACATGGGTCGCATGATGATCACTATCTTGGGCATGGTCGCGGACATGGAACTGAAGTTTATAAAGGATCGGCAGCGTGCTGGCATTGAGGTCGCGAAAGGCAAAGGCGTTTACAGAGGCCGGCGAAAAACTGTCGATGAAGCCGAAATCCATACGCGCATAGCAAGTGGAAGCACAAAGGCCCAGGTTGCCAGGGACATGGGCGTATCACGAATGACGGTTTACCGTGCCTTACAAAAGCAGCCGTCTACTGAGAATCGGTCTGCTTAAAGTTCCGTTCAACAAAGTGTCATAATTTTTCAGAAATTCAGAAATGGGTATGGCTTTCACTATGGGCTGTGCGGCGACAACTATCTTGTCCGGACTCCGCCGGTGATTGAGCAGAAGTCAGCAGATAGCATAGTAGCTAAACGTCCATCGTAATGGTTGGGACAGGGTGAAGGCCTGAACCCGAAAATCAATGAGGAGTCTGTGCAGTTCAACGATGCCATATCCGACTGGACTGAGGAACGTTGGCGCAAAATCAGAAGCCATCATTGGGGTAGAAGGAGATAATCGGCCATCTTACTCTGAACGTTTTCGGGAAACGCCCTGTGCGGATCCGCCGGTCCGACGCATCGGTGCAGGGTGTTGTGAGGGCTGGGGGTTAGATACCCCCGGCTACCCGATTAGCAGGGCTCAAGTCTATGCTTTGAGTTCACAGGTAAACGTAATGTTGTTTACTGAGCAATCCTGACCTGCTGCCCAGGTATTCAGTTCAATCTGAGCTTGCCTGGCTTTGTCGGGAGAGCAATCACCATATTTTTGGATCAGTTTGGCGAATTCCTTATTCAAGCTCTCTTCAGAAACGCCATTATTGCTCAAAAATGTATAGCATATGTCCATGGTGCCGGGCTTGAGAATTATCGGCTGATTAGACTCCGTAGAAAAAGCATAGACCTCCGCCCCAGTTGGCCCCACGCAGCCAGTGGCCATAAAAAGCTTAAAATCTCGCCGACCAACCTCCTGGATCAGACCGGCCATATGCTTGGCTGAGTCCTCTAGACCTAGCTGAATATGACCAAGTTCTCGCATCCCCCGGACTACTAACTCGCACTTGTCCTTATCCCCTGCGTACGCAATGAACCTATCACTGTCCGGCTGAGCGAACTTCTGATAATGCTCGTCGACAACTTCATCCTCAGTCATACACCGACCATCGGTCACGACTGATATCCAAGTCTCGCGGGCAACAATTGAGACAAAGCTCATGCTTTTCCTTCTCTGCTAACGCTGAACGAAGTGGCGCGTCTCACGCGTCCGTCTTCCGTGACTTGTTAGGCAAGTGGTTCAATAGGCTCAACCTCCCCGTAGAGATATTCCAGCCCCGCGCGATGAATTGAGACTACCGTATCGAAAGCAGTTCTCGGTCCCGCAATTTCAAGTAGCCTGCCCCCTGAAGCACCTTCCCCAACATGCAGTTGATGGCTCTGCACCTCTCCAATAAAGCTGTCGAGGAAATCCTCACTTAGCTGGCAAAGATTTTTTACCTTGTCAGACATTGATTGAACTTCGAAGCTCATCTCGGAGGGAGAATGAGCGAATTCGTTTCGAACTTTGCGCACTCGTTGCAAAAATTTTCTCACAGAAGAGCGAATCAATCCCACTCGGTAGGCCAACTCAATTTTCATTGAAAAAGATGCTGCCGGACCATTAAGAAGATCATCTTGAGATGTTGGTGCTGGGATTAAATACTTGGACAGCGCTACCGCAAGAGCATCCTCCAAGATGGCAGCGCCAACTATTGCCGACCCCCTGTCGCTTTCGTTCGACATGAGATCGAATGTTTTGCTGAACTCTTGGGCCAATTTTCCTCTAAGCTCTTGGGATAACACTATTGTCTCCTAACCTGCCTAACGAGGCTGTAGAAAAACCCTTCACAGAGCCCAACCCACAGCCGCTTTATTGTTTTTCACACCCTGTGACCAACTGCCGCAAGTTTGATCACTCGATAGCAACACTGTAGCACTATCGATATCCGGCGCTAAATACTCTACACATAGCCATCTGTGGCCTATTTCTAGCCATATCCTAGCCTCGGTATCATGCCGCTAGCTGCCCATAATTCGCCAGCTTCTCAATGTTGTGCACCAAGCAATACAACTGCCACTGACCCTGCACCTTCTTTTTGCTCCGTAGGCTGAAGCGATTCAGACGTTTGTTGCTGCCGATGTTGCCGAACACGGGTTCAACCACCGACATGCGATGACCGTAAATCGCTTTGCCTTGCTGGCTATCTACTCGGTGCTTCATCCAGTCGGTATATGTCGGGCCGCGCCTGAGCTCCAGGGTATAGGAGACTTGTCGTCCTTTGCCTTTGTGGTGATTCGCTGAGCTAGGGTTTTGCATGCATTGGTGCTTTTTGGGGCAGTGGCGACACTGCAATAACCGGCCTTGGAAGTGGGCTCTGGGTACGCCGTTTTGGTCGGTTCGGGTGCCTTCGTGCCGCAGGGATTCTCCAGCGGGACAGATGCACGTCATCGCAACAGGATCGAACTGGAATTCACTGGAAGGAATCACGTGTTTCCAACCGCTCTTCGATGGGGTTTGCTGGCGCTTACCGTACTTTTCTTTCTGCTCGGCGAACTTGGGATCACGGCTGCGGAAGCGATTGTCAGGGATGTAACCGTTGATCTGTTGCTCATGCAGGTACTTCATATTGGCTTCGTTGGCGAAGCCGGTGTCGGCGGTCACTATCGCGCCGGTTTGATAGATGTTGTCGGCAATGCCGAGCTTTTTATAACGACGCTGAACCGTCTCCAACACCGGCTTTAACGTGTGATGTTCCTGGCCTTCACCGAAGGCTTGAGCATCGATGATGACCTGGTGTTTTTTGTCCACCGTAGCCACGCCGTTATAGCCCTGGATCGTGCCTTTGCTGGTGGTCATCTTGCCGCTTTCGTTATCAGTGATGTTGCTCTTCACTTCCTTGAGTCGCTTCCCCTGACCCATTCTTGGGCTGTTCGTCTTCAGGAAACGGTCCACTTTTTTCATCGACTCATCCAGAGAGAGCACGGTTTTCGCCCTTCGAATATCTCGATCCAGTTCCGCTTCGGTTTCAGCCTCACCCGTTCGTGATGCTCATGCAAATGGTGGCGAATCAACCGTTTCAGCTTGTCCCGTTTTTCGCCCAGCTCTTTAAAGGTGCCAGACCATTCCTTCGCGGCGTCTGACGACATTTTGCAGCCGTCGATGGCAAACAGCTCGTTGCCCAGAAGGCCCTGTTCATGGCACACCAGCAGTATTTGCTCGAACAGCTCTTCGATCTCATCGGCGTGCTGGCTGACAAACTTGGCCAAGGTGGTGAAGTGCGGAACGGTATCGCAGGACAGCGCTTTAAAGATGATGTTGGTCTCGCAGCACCACTGGATCTCGCGGCTGGAGGTGATGCCCTTAGAGTAAGCAAACAGAATAATCTTCAACAAAATGGCAGGATCGTAGGCCAGTCGGCCGGTGTCGTCGTTGCGATATTTTGGATGGAATACAGACAGGTCCAGCTTGTGTTCGATCAGATAGTGAACCGCGTGCTCGAAGGTGCCAGGCTGGAGCTGTTCTTGGTAGTTGATGACCACCATCGTATCTTGGTCGTAATTGTAGTGCTTGAAACGAGGCATTCCGACGGCTCCTTGTCTATTTTCTCAATACTACCAAAATCGATCCGACTTGGGGTTTTTCTACAGCCTCAACGCTTAGCTCAGCGGCGACCTTGTAATGGAGGCGAAGCCGCAATGAAAAGGGCGTCCGACGGCCATCTGCCGCGAACTGCAGCGACTTGGTTATTTCGGATGTTTCGGTTTTGCAGAATCACTATTTTTTAGCTCCTCAATTATGTCTTCGATCTTTTTGGATTTATAAGCCAAGTAACAACATCTCAGTAGCCACACAAAAACCAGCATCATGGCCCAGATAAAAAAAGCGCGCCATGTGTCGGCGGAAAGATAAAAGTCTTTAAAAGATGTTGTAGCAAACGCCATTAGAATTGCCACCAGTATTCCAAGTGGAGCAACCCATTGTCGGCGTGCCTCAAGGTGCGAAACGTAGCGCGAAAGAACTAGCTGAAGCCTATCAACCGTTATTCGGACTACTTCCTGTGCGACTTTATCGTGGATATTGGTTACTTCCACCGTCTCTGGGGCAATTTTCCCACCGCTCTCGGAACTCATGAGTTGCCCTCCAATAAAAGCTGAATATCCAGCTTATTGGTTTTTCCAACTCTATAGTTTGAAAGCATAACTGAGAGCTTCTTTCCGGAGCTATGAGACCCGAGGTTGGCGGGGCTGACTAAAGCCGTGCCGATTGAACTATTCCAATTCAAGAGAATTATCTTGACGCCCGGATCTGTGGGCTCAATCTGAAGCCCTTGCTCACTACCCGAATTTTGAAACTCAACGACAACGTTAACTTTCCAGCCGGAGACATCGGCATCAAAAGACACAATTTCGCCCTCTGGAATAAGAAAGCTACCTCGGTACACGATTTCTTTGTCGCCTATTTTCTCCAACTTCGACTCCTGATCCTATTTACGAAATAACGCTGAGTTAAGCGGCGGGCGTAAGCACGTCCGGCGTAGGCCCGTCAGGGCCGTAGCGAACTTAAACGACTTGTAGGTGATGTGGTCACTATCCACGAATCTCCTTTACCTTCGTTATAGCTTTGGGACCAAGGAGCAAGCTGGCTGTTCCCAATAGCACCCCCAACAGAACACCGATCCAGCCCTCTAGACCCCCTTACCTGTTGGGACTGATTGTGAAGGCCAGAGCTTACGAGCATCATCTGCACAAGCTTGATATGGTAACCCATATCTACTACACACCCTCGCTTTCCGCGTTGAAGTACACAAGACCTCCAGAGTTGTATGAAACAGATACTTTAGTGACGTTACCATTTTTATCCAAGGTTAGACTGGTAGTCATTGACCCCCGATCTGCTAAGGCAACGTCTGTGGAGGGCTGGTAAGATCGCGTTGTGAAAGTAATACGTGCCGTATCTAAATACAGGGAAGCATCCCATTTTGTGATAATCTCTTCAGACGGAGTTGAGCATTTTATAAATTCACGGTTATCGCCTGAAGTATTCTCGCGCGTCAAGCTTTCGGGCAACAGTTGAACACTGTAATAATCACAAGAGTTATTAGAGTTTTTCGCATCTACAACCAAACTTTCATCGCCATATAATACGTAATATATTCCTACAATGAATGGCCTATAGCCAGGAATTTTATGGCTATCAAGATCAACCGAATACCTAATCCTCTTAACCATTTGCCCATCTTTTAAATATGGGTCACTTACACTTTTTTTAAAGGTACCCGTTTTTTTTATTGCATCACCGGCGTAGAATCTGCCGCTACTTAGCATTAAATCAACTGAAAAGTCGGACATCGGATCCGTGGAAGTAAGCGTCCTAAGCGTTACCTCAGATACAGATTTTTCCGTGGCTGTGTCTTTGCCACCATTACTGCTGCTACCACAAGCGGTCATAGTCATGGCAATTAACGCTGCACCAACAAACCTCAACATCATTGAAAACTCCCTATTTTTCTCGATAATTTAAAGTTAACAATACATCTAATACTTTCTCTAAATATGAAGCCCAACTAGAAGGGGGCAACTCACGAAACGGAATAAATCGCACGCCAAGGGCGCAAAATGTCGTTTTGGGCTCATAGACCTTGCCACTAACGCGTCAGATCAATCGGATACCGAGTCTATTCTGACCATTATAGGCTAGGTGCCTGACGTCTAGCTGAGGTCTAGCTCAGCTAGACATCGGCTCAAGCTGTTCTGTTGCCTAATTTCGGACACTGGGCTACAATGTAGCTCAATAAGATGGAGGATTGAACTATGTCGGCGAATGCTGTTGTGCGTGCTCGGATCGACGAGCACATCAAGGAGGAAGCGACCGTTGTATTGGCGGCCATGGGGCTTACCGTGTCGGATGCTTTTCGCATCCTGCTCACCC